>Ga0214917_10001142_pt1 | contig 34609 bp, 27 predicted proteins | sample LL_1208_BB_MetaG_FD_177983 | JGI IMG/M metagenome (GOLD analysis project Ga0214917, IMG submission 177983) | Freshwater microbial communities from Lake Lanier, Atlanta, Georgia, United States - LL_1208_BB | ecosystem: Environmental > Aquatic > Freshwater > Lake | place: USA: Georgia | collected... | reverse complement strand
CATACCGGTCCGGCATGCCGCGGACGGCCACGTATTTGCCATCGACCACCGAGGTGCCGACCATGCGTTTCATCGCGTCGCCCGCGTTGGCGGCGCCGAGGCGGGAGATGAAATCCTGGCCGATCATGTCCATGACTGCCGTGGCCTCCTGGCGTTCCGCCAGTAGACCGGTTTCCGAGGCTTTTTCGATCTCACCTGGGACGACCAGCTCCTCCATTTCCTCAATCTCCGCGACTGATTCGAATCGGATTTCGTTGAAAGATCCCCCGGCTACCGCCACTTCCGGCAATGTCTTCGGAATATATCCTGAGGCACGTACTTGCAGGGAGTAAATACCGGCGGGCACTCCGCTGATGGTGAAGTTCCCCTGGTCATCCGTCATTACCCCAAAAGGCGTGTCCATCACCGTGACCGAAGCCTTTCCGATTGGTTGACCGAAGTCAGAATCGACCACCTGGCCCCGAATCCCACCGATTTGTTGGGCAGACAATTCAACTTCCAAAAAACAAGTCACTATTCCCAACGAAAATAGTCCAAAACACCTTGCCGCTAACCTTTTGCGTAAACCATCCACTCCTAAAATCTGAAACCAAACTCAACCCTTGGTATTCCTTGCTGTTCTACGGCACAACAAATTGTAAGCATTTAACCAATAACTTTAACTCCCAACGGAACTCCGCAAAAATCGCAGTCTAAATATTTAGTCTACACAACTTTGCACCGAATCTGACTGCCTTTAAGGCGGTCAGTCGTTGCGGATATGCTCGGGGGATTCGTCGATCTTGCGTCTAAATTCCGGGTGGCGGATCTGGCCGCCCAAGACGGCGGCGCGGAGAGTAAAGCCGGCGGCAGGAGAACACGCCTCATACTGCACGGCTGGCACACGACCAAGCCCTCGGAAAGGTAATGCAGGTGCTCCTGAAAGACGACACCAATGTATACAAGCAGTTCGTCGAAAATGAGCTATTCCGGAGGTTTGTCGGCGACATGGTCTATGCAATGACGAACCCTTAATCCGAAAAGAGAGGCGGCGTCACTTTGATTGCAAACAAATAACCTTTAAAAAGGGCCATTTCTGACCAGAAAATTACCGGGCAGAACATCATAGAATCACCGGTAAACCACCGGAAAAGCCACCGGGAGCATTTAAAAAATCATTTTAATCCGGGGATATTTATTTTCGGGCGAAAAACACCTTTAGCAGCCGTTTGGGGGCTGTTTTCAGGGGAAAAGGGCCGGTTTTTCAGGCAGTTGGCCGAGAAAAGGCCGGTTCAGACCGGGAGCTAGACCGTGAATTTGCCGGGACATCGAACGGGAATTGCAGTTAAAGGCAGGTTTTCAGGAGGTTTTTTGGAGGTTTCGGGAGGTTTTCTTGTGGTTTTTCAAAAAAACCCGCCATTGGTTGGTCAACTCAATGAGCAACGCCGTAACTGGAGAGAGATATAGGTTAGGAGTTGATCATTCGAGGCCAGAAACGTGGTTGAAATCCCTAAAAAAAAGCGGGAAATTACCCAAAAGAACGTGAATAGAGATCATCCGGTTTTAAGCCGGTATGTTTGGCAATACGCGCGAGCATTTTGGGGCCAATCTCGACGCCTTCGTGGAAGGCGAAGACAAAATCCGGATCGCCTGGGCGGAAAAGGACTCTGTGGGAGCCGGTCTGGCGCTTGATCTGCCAGCCAATGGAAAGGAGGGCTGCGAGGACCTTGCGGCTCTTAGACGAGCCCCATTGGCTCATGCCGCGAAGCTGAAGACTTCGGAAACTTCGGGGGAGGGTTCGCCGTGCTCCAGGCGATCGGCGAGGATCCGGAGGACGAGAGCCTCGACTTTGGCGACGGCTTCATCCCGGGTAACGCCATAGGCCATGGCGCCGGCAATGACAGGAACTTCAGCAATCCAGCGCCCGTCATGCTCGAGTTCAACCTGTACTTTCATGAATGTAGGTTCTGTTGCGGCAAAGAATTTGTCAAACCAGGTCATTCTAGACCGAGAACCAGACCGGGATTTTACCAGAAAACAACCGTGAGCCCGACCGGGAATTTACCGGGAAGAGAAATTAAATAGGCCGAAAATGCCCCGAAAATAGGTCGAAAATACCCGGAAAATGGGCCGAAATTACCCCGAAATTCCAATTAATTCTTAAACTTAAGTATCGCTGCGGCTGCAGTTGCCCGTTTGGCCACTTCTTTGGGGGCGGCGAAGGCGTCTTCGGGCCAAGTTTCACCACGTTGCTCGAGTTCGCGCTTAATTTCCTGCAAAGGTGCTTCGAGGTTGTAGCGCTGAACCACCTCGGCCAGGAACTGCCGAAAGTCCTCTTCCCAAACGATGCCCTTTTGGCCCTTGGCCATAGCTTGGCCGATTAGCTCGAGGGCTATCATCCGGCGCCCGGTGACGCGCTTGGGGGCGGCCTCGTTTTCGTCCTGGCAAACCATCTGCCAGAGGTTGAATGTCTCGGAATCAAACTTCCTGCCCAGGGTTGAAAAAGGGGTCTTTTTGGCCCAGGAGGAGGGTTCGATGCCGGTTAAGAGGTAGATGGCCCGGGCGGCGCGGGCGGTGATGGGGCGTTGGCCGAGCTCGAGGTTCCGGAGGAGGGGGGTGGAGATGCCGATTCGCTGGGCGAACTGTTCCTGGGTAAGGCCGGTGATTTGCCGGACGTGGTGGAGAGGGTGGATTTTGGCCGGAAGGCGAGTGGGCCGGCGGGTTTTGCTACTCATCTCTTGACATAATGCATGCATCTATTATATTGTCAATATGCTCACAGGGAGAAGCCTTAAAGAGATGAGAACAAGCTTTCCCGAGCTTTTAAAAAAGGCTCGGTGATGGAGGACGTTGAAAAGCCGATGACCCTGACGGTCTTTGCGGAAAAGCTCGGGATCGGGATCTTTAAGGCGAAACAGATCGCCCGGCAGCCGGGTTTTCCTTTGTTGGATGGGCTGGTCTTTATGTCTGACTATCAGATTTGGCGCCGAAAATTCCTGCATCTCGATAAACCTCAAGGTCGGACACCTCGTGCCGTTGATATATCCGATGAACGAGTTCGTCCGAGTGGTTCACGAGCCTCATTGCGAAGTTCAAGGGAACCCCTTCGAGAAGCATTCGCGAAACCTTGGTAACTCGCAGGCAGTGAAAGGACAGATGTTTGAGGCCCAGTTTCCGGTGGAGAAAATCCCGACCAAACTCCTTGCTGGCCATCTTGGGAATCTCGCAGGTGACTTTCTTGTCCCGGAGTGATTCCAGAAGCGGGCGGAGAGTCGTGGGCATGGAAATGGTGAATGACTTTCCCTCTCCGCCCTTGGGGGCGGGGAAAGTGATGCGTCCCCTTTGAAAATCAATGCATTTGAGGGGAATGGAGGTTTCCCTGAGTCGGCATCCAGTCGCCAGTGCGATCTCAAACGCGATCTTCATCCAAGCGGGTTGATTGGGAAGGGCTTGGCGGATGATATCAATCTCTTCATTCGTCATGGCGGGTTTCACTTTGGGCGGCGTCTTGGCCAGTTTGACGCCTTCCAGCGGGTTGTACTGAATCAAGCGTCGACGAACGGCATGACGCATCACCCGGATAAAAACCCGCATCTCGTAGATGGCTGTGTTCCGGGAGGCTTTTTTTCCGGAACGCTTTGGTGTCGAGGTACGCCAGGTGATGTATTCCGACAGAAGGTCGGGATGAACGTGAACCGGGGAGTGAATCTTCTTTTGGATGAGGAAGACCTCGACCCTGCGCCAGCGGTCGATGGTGGCCTGACGACTAAGGGGGTTGATGATTTCCAGGGCAAAAGTTTTCTCGACCCAATTCCAGCCGTCCGATTTTTGGGCCTGTTCTGCGACCACCATTTCGCCGACTTCGGCCTCGGCCTTGAGGGCTTTGGCTTTGCTGGTTTCGAGTGCGGAATCGGTCCGAAAGCCGGTACTACGGAATCTTTTGACCCCTTTTTTGTCCGTAAATTTGAGCCACCAGAAGGGGCTGCGAGGTCGCTGATGAAGGGAAGCCACAGGAGGAAAAAAGTAGTGCTACCAGTGCTACTTTTCAACCCCTTCAAAAAACGGTCCTCTCTGTAGGATTTTCAAAAAAGGGCCAAAAAGTGCCATTTTTGACTGTGTAAAAATGACGAGGGTTCGATTCCCTCCAGCCGCACCATTGATTGGCAAGCTCTTGCCGGGTTTGTGGGCGCCGAGTGCTACTTTTTCCAAGAATGAGGTAGAAAAGATTGTGGTAGGGTAAACGGATGAATATCCCGAAGTTCACGGGGTCCCGAGAGGAACAGGCGCGGAGTTTAGCGAAGGCGATGGTGGGGATGTACTGCGAGAAAATGGAAGAGGCGAGGGAGTCGGTCTACGTGGGAGGGAGGAAAGCCGCATCGGATGCTTTGGAGAAGTTTCGGGTCCAGGGTTATGCGGGCACGCGAAATAAGCTGAAGGGGAATGTATCCCGGCTTTCGTTTTATATCCGGCACGGGGTGCTGGGGATCCGGGAGGTGGCGGAGAGTGTGCGGGAGCGCTTTGGAAAGAGCTACGATGCGGTGAAGTTCTGGCAGGAGCTGGGGTGGCGGCAGTTTTGGCGGCACCTGTACGGTTTGTGGGGAGACGGGGTTTATGAGGATCGCGAGGCGGCCAAAGTTCCACAGGGGGATGGAGCGGAGAAGGAATTGCCGGCCGAGATTGTGGAAGGGCGAACGGGGTTGGTTTGCATGGATGAGACGGTGCGCGAGTTGGTGGAGACGGGTTATATCCATAATCACGCGCGGATGTGGTTTGCCTCATTTGTGGTGCATTTCCGCAAGCTGGGCTGGAAGGCGGGGGAGAGGTTTTTTTACCGGCATCTGCTGGATGGGGATCCGGCGAGCAACGCGTTGTCGTGGCAGTGGGTGGCCTCGACCTTCAGTCACCGGGCCTATCTGTTCAACCGGGAGAATATCCAGGAGAACGGGGGAAAAGAGTGGTGTGCGCGGTGCACGGTGAAGTGTCCGTTTGACGCGACGTATCCGGAGTTGGAGCGGAGGCTTTTCTCAAAATGAAGACGGGGGTTTGGCTGCACGGGGATTCGTTGTCGAAACGGGATCCGGCTTTGCGCATGCATCCGGACGCCCGGAGCTTGTTTGTTTTTGACCGGCCATTTTTGGAAAAAGCGGGGCTAAGTTTCAAACGGATCTTTTTTCTGTATGAGTGTGCGGTGGAGGCGGCCGACGAGATGCGGGCGGGCGAGACGGTGGAGGAGATTTTGGAGTGGGTGAGGCAGGAGGGGGTGGAGAGGTTGGCGGTGACGGAGTCGCCCTCGCCGAGGTGGCGGGAGACGGTGGAGAGGTTGAGGCAAAAAGTGGAGGTGGAGATTGTGTCGGCGGAAGTGATGGTGACGGTGCCCGATGGGTATCGGGTGAAGCGGTTTACGCCGTTTTGGAAAGATTTGGGGAGGGAGTGGTCATAGCGGGCTGAGGCCCGCGAGATTAAGTTTAAGATGAAGGTGGGACGGCCCTCCGTCGCTCAGTCTCGGCAGGCTCGCTGAGCTATGGAGGGTGCCCCAACAGGTCGGGGCAGATTAAAGATGAAGGCGGGGGGATATAGAAGATGGGAGGGGGGAGAGGCTTAAGACTACAGGCTATAGGCTGGAGGGGGAGAGAAGTAAGGATGTTGGGATAAAAAAAGGGGCGTGTACCCCGAAGGATACACGCCCCAGAGAGCTCAATCGGGTTTAGCAGCCGCAGTTGCAGCTATGGCAATTACCCGGTTGGCACTTGGCGCATTCGCACCCACAGCAGTCGGCCGCGAAGGCCAATCCTGCGGTGAATAGAACCGCCACAGCCAAGAGAATAGATTTCATATTTTTATCTCCTGATGGAAGTTTCAAAGAACTGACGTGAAAGTCCCGGAATCGTTGCCGGGCACGTCTGGGAATCAGGAGCGAATTCGGGGAGGGGTAAGAAGGGGCCGTTCCGAACGGGTCGAGGCGGAAGATTCGGACACGGTGGGGGCGTAAGGCTGGGAGGAGGGGACAGTTAGAGAGAAGGTGGCCACCGGGATGGCTGGAACGGACATGGAGGGCGTGGGGCAGGAGGAGCAAGGGGCGGGGACCATGGGGGAATGGCAGGGGCTATCAGTTTCCCCACAGCAGCAGGATTTGACAGGCCCAGCCTGCACAGGCACAGGAAGACCGGAGAAGAGGAAGCTGGCTAGGGCCATTCCGATTAAGATCAACCTCATGAACGTAAGGTAATCGCAAAAAGGGGAAAAGCAAATGAGGGAGGAATTCGATGAAGATGGGAAGGGGCTAATCGCGGTTATCGAGGTTGAGCTCGGAGTTTGAGTGAGCAGGTTGGAAGTGATAGAAAAAAGCATGTCGATCTTTCCCTGGGGGATTCTGGTCTTTCTGGTTCTGAGCCTGAGGGCTGAGGCGGGTTCGGCGGTGACGGTGCGGGTGGATACCGAGAAGCCGATTCGGACGATTCCGGAGGATTTCTGCGGATTGAGTTACGAGACCAAGATGGTTCTGGCCAACACCAACACCGGGCAACACTACTTTCGTGGAGATAACCTCCCTCTGATCACGGCATTCAAAACCATGGGAATCAAGCATCTCCGGGTAGGGGGAAACACGGCAGAACGGCCCACGGTGAATATTCCCGATGAAAAGGATATTGATCAGCTTTTTGCCTTTGCCAGGGCGGCGAAGTTGAAGGTGATCTACAGTGTGCGCCTGCAAAAAAACACGCCCGAGGCGGCCGCCAAGATCGCCAAGTATGTGGCGGGAAAATACGGGGATCTGCTTTCCTGCTTCATTCTCGGGAACGAGCCCAACAAGGATATGAAATATCCGGAGTTTTTAGCGGAGTGGAAAAAGTTCCGGGAGGTCATCGTATCTCCGAAGTTTGTGCCATCGGCCAAATTCTGCGCTCCCACCTCGACGGACCGGAACCCGGACTGGTCTCGGAATATGGCGGGGGAACCCGGCATAAAGGAGATGCTGGCCTTTATTGGGCAGCACTACTATCCCGGTGGGGATGGGCCCAATGTGAAGGACATCGTCAAGGCACGGGACGACATGCTCTCCCCGGCTTGGCATCCGAAATACCAGACCTTTTACGACCTTTTTGTGCCGGCGGTGATGAAGAACGGGCTGAAATTCCGGATGAACGAGGGCAGCAGTTTTTCCAAGGGGGGTGCCTTGGGGGCAAGCGACACGTACTCTGCTTCCTTGTGGATTTTGGATTATTTGTACTGGTGGGCGCATCACGATGCGAGCGGACTGAATTTTCATTCCGGGCAAAAGGTGCTGCCAGGCACGATGGGTCCGGACAAGCCGAACGTCTATACTCCCCTGACGAGTTCGGTCAACGGTTACACCATTTTGCCGCCGGGTTACGGCATCAAAATGTTCGAATTGGGGAGTCATGGAGATCTTTTGCCGGTGGAGGTGGTTCAGAACAAGGAGCAGGTGAATCTGGTGGCGTATGGCGTGGCGGGGTCGGGTAAGGTTCTTTATCTCACCTTGATCAACCGCGAGTATGGTCCGAAAGGCAAAGGAGCGGAGGTGTGGGTGGAGACCGGAGAGTCGCTTGAGAGGGGCGAAACCATCACCATGAGTCAGGAGAAGGGAGATATCGCCCAAGTAGAAGGGGTGACGGTAGGCGGAGCAAAGTTTGCCGAGGACGGGACGTGGAGCGGTAGTTGGAGTCCGTTGACCCGCGGGGTCGAGGGTAAGGGGTTACAAGTGGGGGTGCCTCCGGCCACGGCAATGGTGGTGAAGTTGGAATACAGGTAGAAACGATGATGAATGGGAGGATCTAGGCGACTAGGCTGGCAAGGTGAGTCAAAAAGCAAACGCCTTGGCGGGGGAGGTGAGTCCGTATCTCCTTCAGCACGCCCATAACCCGGTCGATTGGATGCCTTGGGGAGAAGCGGCATGGAAAAAAGCCAACCAAGAGAACAAGCCGATTTTTCTTAGTATCGGGTATTCGACCTGTCACTGGTGTCACGTGATGGAGAGAGAGTCTTTCGAGAGCGAGGCAGTGGCAGAGGTGCTGAACCGCGATTTTGTACCGGTGAAAGTGGACCGGGAGGAGCGACCGGATGTGGACCGGGTTTATATGACCGCGGTGCAAGCAATGACCGGTCAGGGTGGCTGGCCGCTATCGATCTGGGTCACGCCGGAGGGAAAACCTTTTTACGGGGGAACGTATTTTCCGCCGACGGGCGGGCATGGACGGCCGGGTTTTCTCGATGCCCTACGGCAAATTTCGGCGGCTTGGAAGGAGCGGAAGGAGGAAGTGGGGGCGTGGGCGGAGGAGCTTTCGGAAAGGATCCGGCAGTTGGGCAAGGCGGCAGGGGGTGATCCAATCACCGATGCCGGGAAGATTCTGGCCGCGGGCGCAGATGAATTGGCGGGTGAGTACGACCGAAAGCACGGGGGATTTGGAGGGGCGCCTAAGTTTCCGCGTCCGAGTCAGCCGCTATTTCTCCTGAGGCGGGCGTTTGCGGAAAAAGCCGGGAGGCTGTTGGAGATCGTCAGGCATACAGGAAGGGCGATGTGGTCGGGAGGAATTTATGATCAGGTCGGGCACGGATTCCACCGGTATGCGGTGGATGGAGGATGGGCGGTGCCCCATTTCGAGAAGATGCTTTATGACAACGGTCAGCTGATGGGGTTGTATGCGGAGTTGGGGGCGGCGACAGGTGAGGAGTGGCCCTGGGAGGTGGTGGCGGGCATTGACCGTTACCTCTGGCGGGATATGCGAATCGAAGGTGGCGGGTTGGCTTCGGCCGAGGATGCGGACAGCGAAGGGGTGGAAGGAAAGTTCTATGTTTGGACCCAGAGGGAGATTCAAGAGTTGGCCCAAGGAGACGAGTTTAAGTTGGCCGAGGGGATCTGGGGGTTCTCGGAGGAGGGAAACTTTATGGACCCACACCATCCGGTCCGGGGTTGGAATGTGTTGGCCCGGAAAAGAGTGCCCGACAAGCAGGAGGCCAAGGTGTTGGAAAAAATCCGCGGGAAACTGGAAAAAAAAAGGGCGGATCGTATCCGGCCGGGTCGGGATGACAAGGTGCTGACTTCCTGGAACGCCTTGGCGATTTCCGGTTACGCCAAGGCAGCGCGATGGAGTGGGGAGCGGCGGTACGCGGATCGCGCGGAGGAAATCTGGGGTTTTCTGGAAAAAAACCTTTTGCGGGAGGATGGAGCACCGACCCACCGTTGGAGAAATGGGATCAAGGACGAGGCACACCTGCTGGAGGATTACGCCGGCGTGTTGCAGGCCCTGGTGGATCTTCATCAGGCGACGCTCCGGGTGGAGTACCTGCACCGGGCGGACCGATTGGCGGGTCTGATGCTGGGACGTTTTGAGGATCGTGAAGGGGGAGGGTTGTGGTCGAGCTTGGATGCGGGATTGATCGCCCGGATGAAGGATGACTACGACGGGGCGGAGCCAAGCGGGAATGCGGTGGCCGCGCTGGCCTTGGCGGAGTTGGGGCGTTTGACGGATCAGGGGCAATGGTTGGACGCCGCGAGAAGAATTCTGGATTGGCTGGGGGAGAGAATGCGAAGGTTGCCCCAGGCGGTGCCGCATGCGCTGTTGGCTTTGCAGAGAATTGCCGAGCCCCCGGTGCGGCTGGTCCTGGCGGGGGGCGAAGTGGAATCCATGAAGGTCGCCGTGGCCCAGGTTTATCGGCCCGACCTGATGATCACCCGCGCAACGGGTGATCATCCGAGTGATTTTATCCGGGGGTTGGCAAAAAAGAGCCAAGGAACGACTGCCTACTTATGCGAGGGACCGAGTTGTCAGTTGCCGTTCCATGATGGAGATGAAGTCCTGGAAGCATTGAGAAAAAACAGCCGTTTTAGCCCTAGCTGATCTCCGAAGCAGAATCTATCGGGCCGTGCGAAATCCAATGCGAGGATCGCCGCGGTCGGCTGGGAGGAGCCGAACGGCGTTGGAGTTGGCCACGGCGGCCTGATCCAGATAGTTCCCCCCGATAAAGGGAGGGGAGGCATCCCCCGACTTGTTGACGTCCAGGGAGTTGATCCATTCACTGAGGTTTCCTCCCAGGTCAAAATGGCCGAAGGGCCCGATATCGGCGGGGTTGGATTCAGCCGTTAAAACATGGAGGTAGCCCGGATCCGCGACCTTTTTCGGGTCTGCGTTACAGCCGAGGTTGATCCCGGGTTTCTTTTCGTCTGTGCCCCACGGAAAGGGGAGGTTCTGTTTCCCGGAGGCGGCCCAGAGCCACTCTTCCTTCTTGGGTAGCCGCCGACCTTTCCATTTGGCGTAGGCAAAAGCGCTGAGGTAATCAACATTGAAGACGGGGGTGTCGCGGCTGAGGAGTTGTCCCTGATAGCGCTCTTTCTTTCGGGCGCGCCCGAGGATGTCCTTCCAATCCTCCGGAACGAAGGCTTCGAGGGATCTCCGATCATTGGGGCGGTTTTTGGGCAGGAGTTTGGTGAGGTCCTGTTTGGGTAGGTCCGCCAGAAAACGTTCGTACTCGCCGATGGTGACTTCGTGGCGGTCGAGTGAAAACGCCGGAATGTCGACCTTTTTCCCATCGACGACCATTTGCCCGGCGGGCACCTGGATTTCCTCCCCGTTGAGGGTGGCGTTCACATCGAGGAAAAACCGGTGGTGGAGAACAAAAATCCATATGAGGGCGAAGGTGACGACTGCCAAGGAACCCCCCGCGATGGCCCATCTTCGCAGGATGCGGGCCCGGATGGCTTGTCGTCCGGCTTCGATTTCTTCCTTGCGGACATGGACTTCCTGGACATCGGCCAATTGGCGTTCGAATTCCCGGGTACGTTTGAGGAGATCGATCGCGGAAGTGCCGGGTTCGCGGAGGATGGCCAAAAGTTCCGTGGTTTTTGGTTCCATGGAAACCAGAGGTTCCAGCAAGGAAGCCAGGTGAGCTGAGTTTTCGAAGAAGGAAGCCTCCGGGGTTCCGGGATATGCGGCGGGGTTGCGCAATCGCGGAATGCCTTTGGGGGAAAGGGTATAGTCATAGGCCCCCAGCAGACGGGCGGGAATGGAGGAGGATTCCATCTCCGACAGGACCGAGCCCAGGGTTGTGGCCAGTCGCGCACAGGAGAGCAGATCGAGTTTCTGGCCTTGGCTTTCCAGATGCAGAAGCGTGGGCTGGGTCACCGGTTCCACCGCGACAAAGATCCGCTGTTCCAGCGGAATCGATTCGTAAAGGGAGTAGACTCCCGCATGGTTCAGGCGGGCAAGATTTCGGATGCCTTTAGGAAAACGGGTGGAACCCGCTGGAGGAACTAGAACCTGCACATCCCGCGAAAGCTGATGATGGCGGGCCCAGTACAGACGCCCCAGCGGATGGGGGCCGGCCGGAGAGATAAGGTGATACGGGCCGAAGTGCCGGCCGGAAAAGTCCTCCATGAGTTCCGCCACCCCAAGGGGAAGGTGGTCGTCGGCCTGGAGGAGGAGCAAGGGGTAGCCCGGAGGCAGAGTTTGGGTTAGATCATAACGACTAAGAATTCCAAACGGGATTGACGGGTGTTGTTCGGCCAGCAGGAGAAGAGAGCCGCTTCGATCCTCGCCGGCCCAGATCAGATCCGACAGCACGGCGGAGGCGTGAAAGCCGTTGTCGAGAGTGGATTGGAGATCGTCAAAGTTTGTGACGGGGTGAATCGTGGTGCCGGGAAAACAATCCAAAATCAGGGACGAAAATTCAGCCAGCGAGGAGGGATCTTCCTGAGCCAGAAGAATGGTGGGCACGGATCAGATTGTGCTCAAGAACCCAACGGGACGGAAGGTGGCATTTTTCAGGGCCGAGATGAACTTTAAGATCAAGAGGGGGGATGAGGACGAGCGGCAAGGGCCAGGCGGTGGATGGCGTAGGCAGCCCCAAACCCGTTGTCGATGTTGACCACGGTGATGCCAGGAGCGCAGGAGTTCAGCATACCCAGAAAGGCGGTCAGTCCTTGGAGGTGGGCTCCATAGCCGATTGAGGTGGGCACCGCGACAAGTGGGAGGCCGACCAGTCCCCCCAAGACGCTGGGTAGCGCGGCCTCCATGCCTGCCACCACGATCAGGGCGTCGTGGGAGCGCAGGGCGGGAAGATGGCGCAGGGTCCGATGCAGGCCGGCCACGCCGATGTCGTAAAATCGGGTTGGCCGATGCCCCAGAAACTCCAGGGTGACGAACGCTTCCTCCGCCACGGGATGGTCGGAGGTTCCGGCCGCACAGAGGGCGACCCGGAAAGAGCGTTTGATCCGGGCCGGGCGGATTTTTTTCGGTTGCAGGGTCAGGGTTCGAGCTGCGGGGTGATATTTGCCCCCGGGGAAAATCCTTCGGAGCTGCCCGCCTTTTGTTTCATCCAATCTGGTCACGAGCACAGGCTGGTTTTGGGCAAGCATGCGTCGGGAAATGGCCCTGATCTGGGAAACCGTCTTGCCGGCCCCGTAGATGATTTCAGGTGCGCCAAGCCGGTTTGGGCGGTCCAGATCCACTTCGGCAAAAGCGTGGGGCAAGTCCGTGAGGCGACGGCGAGGCTTCGCCATGGTGTCCTTAGTTGAGGGCGGTCTGAAGACGGGGCAAAAGGTCGGCGATGGCGAGGCGTTCCTGTTGCATGGAATCACGATGCCGAAGGGTGACGGTATCCTTGATTCCGGCCAAGGGGCCCTCCTTGGCGCCTTCCAAGGTTTCAAAATCGACGGTGATCCCAAAGGGGGTGCCAATCTCGTCTTGTCGGCGATAGCGGCGACCAATGGCACCGGATTCATCGTAAAAGACCGGAAAATGGGCGCGCAGGGATGCGGTTAGAGCTCTGGCTTTCTCCACCAGCTCGGGCTTGTTTTTCAATAACGGAAAAACGCCAACCTTGATGGGGGCCATCTTCGGGTGGAAACGAAGAACGACCCGGGTTTCCTTGGCGCCTTTCTCATCGATGATCTCCTCCTCGTCATAGGCCTCGCAAATCAGAGCGAGGGTGGTGCGATCGACCCCGGCACTGGGCTCGACCACATGGGGGATGAACTTCTCCCGGGTCTCCTCGTCAAAATATTCCAACGGTTTTCCGCTGGCCTCCTGATGTTGTTTCAGATCGTAATCGGTGCGGTAGGCAATGCCTTCAAGCTCCTCCGTGCCAAAGGGGAATGCGTAGAGAAGGTCGTAGGTGCCCTGGGAGTAGAAGGCCCGGTCCTTGTCCGGGACGTCGTAGACGGTGATTTTCTTGCGGGGAATGCCGATGGATTCATACCAGGCCAGACGATCCGCCAGCCATTGCTCCAGCCATTTCTTTCCTTCAGCTGGGCGGACAAAAAACTCAACCTCCATCTGCTCGAATTCCCGGGAGCGGAACGTGAAATTCCGGGGGTTGATCTCGTTGCGAAAGGCTTTGCCGATCTGGGCGATGCCGAAGGGCAGTTTTTTTCGGGAAACCTCCAAAATGTTTTTGAATTGGACGAACATGGCCTGGGCGGTTTCCGGGCGTAGATAAGTGAGGTTACGATCGTCTTCCACCGGCCCGACGTAGGTTTTGAACATGAGGTTGAATTGGCGGGGTTCGGTGAGTTCTCCGCCGCAGGCGTTGACCATTTTACTGGGTTTTTGCGGGCAGGGAGTGGTGGCGATCTGGTCCGCCCGGAAGCGGCCTTTGCAGGTTTTGCAGTCAATCATGGGGTCGGTGAAGGTGGCTTCATGTCCGCTGGCTTTCCAGACCGAGCGACTCATCAGGATCGACCCGTCCATGCCGACGATATCGTCGCGGACCTGCGTCATCGCTCGCCACCAGTTATCCTTAAGGTTGCGTTTCAGTTCTGCCCCCAAGGGGCCATAGTCCCACGCCCCGTTGAGGCCGCCGTAGATTTCCGAGGATTGGAAAATGAATCCCCGGCGCTTGCAGAGCGCGACGATCTTTTCCATGCGGTTATCAGCCATAAGTTATTTTTGTGATTCTAGAAAAAGAGTTGTTAGCGATGATCGGTGCGGATGAACACCCCAATATTTGGCAGCCTGCGACGGGCGGTTCGCCTCCGCCCCCCCACCACGGGTTCGGCACGGCGTTGGCTGCAGCGGCTTGGGGGCATGATTCTGTTTTTTTTCGTGCTTTTTTTGGTCTTGGGTCGGGTGGTGGGGGTTCCCCAGTCGTGGAAAGATCGCTTGGTTTTGGAACTCGGATCCCGGGGATTGGAAGTGAATGCGCGAAAAATCACTCTGGATCCTTTGGGGGGGTTGGTGGCGCGAGATCTGGTGGTGTACCGGGATGCCGGCAGGAAAGATGAACGTTTGCGGGTTGGGCGGGTGGAGCTTTCCCTCAATTGGCTGGCATGGAAAAAAGGAGAACCCTTTCTATCCGGCGCCCGCCTGCGGGATGCCCATATCGATTGGCCCTTGGGGGATGGGGTGGAGGCGCAGGCGCGGCGGGTCGAGGCGGTAATTGAATTCCGTCCCGGAGAAATCCGGTTTCAAAGGTTACGGGGTCAAGTGCTTGGGTTCGATTTGGATTTACAGGGCCGGGTGGGGACCGAGCAGGGGAGAATGGCGGCCCCCCAGGTACTGCCGATGGCGGCCACGTGGCGGACTCTCGAGAAAGCCCTGCAGGATTTGGGTGGGCCCGCCCCGAAGATCCAGTCCGAATTCAGTGTCGAGATCGGGCGGCCGGATTTGAACAAAGCCGAAATCCTGATGACGGGCACCCGGGCTGTTTGGCGGGGAGTCCATTTGCGGGAGTTGGAGTTGCGGGCCACGTTGGCAGAGGGCGCGGCCCGGTTGGAAAAATTCCACCTTGGACTGGAGCGGGGTTCGATCGAGGTGGTCGGATGGGCGGATTTTTCCAGCGGGAGGGCGGCGTTGGACTATTCCTCGGATGCGGATCTATCCCTCTTTGCGCCGGCGGCGGGAGGCATGGAAATGGCCCTGCGGGAGCTCCGTTGCCAGAACCCGCCTCAGGTCACGGGGACGATCGAGATGGACTGGCTTCGGGCCCCCGGCTTTTTATGGCAGAGCCGGCTCGAACTCGGGGAATTTCGTTTGGGACTGGTTCCTTACCGATCCTTGGTCTTTCCTTGGGTCTCCGACGGAAAAAAATGGATGGTCCAGAAGTTCAAGTTGGAGGCCGCCGCCGGCGGGGGAGTCGAGGCGCAACTTGCGTTTGACGGTAAAGCGGAACTCAAGGGGAATGTGAAAAGCAATCTGGATCCGAAGGGTTTGGCTCCTCTGTTTGGTGCCCGGTCGGTTCCTTTTTGGAACAGCATTGATTTCCTCGAGGCGCCCCAAATTGAGATCCGGGTGACCGGCGCAGGTCTGGCTGCTGATCTGATTCGTTTGGAGGGGAAAGCCGAGGCGGGAGCGTTTCGCTATAAGGGGGTGGAGATCTCCCGTTTGACCGGGAACTTTGCCTTCGCCGCAGGGGAGCTCAAGGTTGAAGACTTGCATGTTGATTCCGGCGGTGGGACGGGCACAGGCGAGGTGACCTACATTCTTGAGCCCAATGCGGTGGCTTTTCAGGGGGTGGTCTCCACCCTTCCGGTGCGGGAGTTTTCCCCGGTCTTCGGGGAAAAATTCAGGAGGACGATGGAGCCTTACGAGTTTGTGGACCGGCCAACCGTGACTCTGAACGGGAAAGTGGATCTGGAGGGAAAGGGCCGATCCCGGTTGAAGGCAACCGTAACCACCAAGGAGGGACTGCATTACAGCGTGGCCGGCAAACCGGTCCGGTTTCAAAACGTGGACGCAGGGGTGGAATTCGAGGGACGAAAAGTGACGGTGAAAACCGCTCCGCATGCCCCGGGAACCGCCATGGGAGGAAAGGTCAAGGTGGAGGTCGTGGTCAACGGGGAGACCAAGACCCAATCGACAAAAATCGAGCTGGTGGACGTGAATTTTGAGCCTTTGGTGCAAAGCTACTTTGGCAACAGCGGTTATACCGGAAGGCTGGGTGGGGCAATCACCCTGACGGGAGCAACCCAAGACTGGAAAAAATGGACCGGACGAGGAAAGTTGGAGGTTCGGGACGGCTCCTTTCCCGGATTGGGGGCTTTTGAAAAAGCCATGAATGCGCCGGCAGAGTGGGTGGGACTCACGGATCAGAACGCCGAAATGGAATTTGAGTTAGGCGAGGGAAAACTTTTGGTCAGCCGTCTTGATATCGAATCCGCCCTGGTGATCACCACAGGGCATGGATCGTACGACATGGTGAATGATCAGCTGGAGAACTTTCTGATGCGGCAGAACCTGCGGGGACCGGCCGGGGTCCCCTTTTTCCTGGTGAGCCAGATGTTCCAGTACGAGGGAAGCGGGTCCCTGAAAAACCCGGTGTGGAAGCCGCGCAATTTCGAAGATGAAAAAAAATAAACGGGGTGCTCCAGGGGGCAGTCGTTGCGGGCTACATACCTCAACCGCAGGAGGGTTAGAGGAGATGCTCGGACGAGCCGGGGCGCTCGGGGAGGACGCGGCCCAGATCTTTGTCAAAAGTAACCGGCAATGGCGGTTGGGCCGACTTCCCGAGGAGGCCAGGGAGAAGTTTCTTCAAGGTAAACAAACCATGGATTTGTGGGTTTGCGCCCATGCCGGGTACCTGGTGAACCCGGCAGGGCGGTCGGAGATCCGGAAAAAATCCATCTCTTCCCTGGCGGGGGAGATTCGGAGGGCGGAAGAGTTGGGGCTCGAGACCGTGGTGGTGCATTGCGGCAGTCGGGGCGAAAGCCCGGCAAACCAAGCAGCGGCGAGGGCCGTGGAGGGATTTCTGGAGGCCTTGGAGAGATCCGAAACCTCCCGCATCCGTTTGGCTCTGGAAAATTCAGCCGGGCAAGGCGCCAGCCTGGCGAGTGGAATCGAGGAATGGGGCGAAATGGTCCATGGGTTACCGGTTGCCAGGAGGGCCGCCTGCCTGGACACAGCCCATGCCTTTGCCGCCGGATTTGATTTGCGGACGGAGGAAGGACGGGGGGAGTTGTTTGCGGCCTTTCACCGTTGGGTGGGGTTCAGGCAACTGGCCGTGATTCATGCCAATGATTCCAAAGCCGAGTGCGGATCCCAAGTGGACCGACACGAACATCTCGGGCATGGAAAAATCGGCGCCCGGGGTTTACGGGCCTTTTTGTCCGACCCACGGCTGCGGGGTATTCCCCGGATCGGTGAATTACCTCCGGGTGAAAAAGAGGACCGGGAAAATCTGGCTTTTTTGCGGGGTTGTAGCGGTGCGAGTTAAGTTTGTTCAAACCTCGCCGGAAATGCTAAAACATCGGGGATGAAAGCATCTGATCTCCGGGGAATCCTGACCTATATCCCCAGTTTTCGGGACAAGCTCTTCGTGCTCAGCGTGGACAGTGCCGTGCTGGAGGACGAACGGGCGGCGAGTCTCTTTCTCGACATTTCCGTTCTTCGGAGTCTGAACATCCGGGTGGTGTTGGTGCACGGGGCCAGCGCCCGGATCAAAAAAATGGCGACCGAGATGAAGTTGAAACCCACCAATCTGGATGGTTTGGGGGTTACGGATGAGGACACCCTGAAGGTCTCGGAACGGGCGGCAAACTCGTACAGTCATGACATTTTGCAAAGTTTGGCGGATGCCGACCTGCGGGGAGCCGTGACCAACGCAATCATCGCCCATCCGGCGGGTATTCTGGGGGGAGTGGATCAGCAATGGACGGGGAGGGTGGAAAGGGTCGATACCCGGTTCCTGGAGGCACTGCTGGAAAACGGAATCATTCCCGTGATTCCCCCGATGGGGGTGGATGGGGATGGTCGGACGTACCGGGTGAATTCCGACGGGGTGGCGTTGGAGGTGGCCGAGGCTCTGAAAGCGGAAAAGCTGATTTTTCTGACGGGCGGAGGGGAGTTGCCGATGAATGGAAAGAAGCCGGCCCAACTTTCGGTGGAGGAGGCGTCCGAGTGGTTGAAAAAGAAGAAGGGGGAATTGAGTGGAGTGATGGCCTCGAAGCTCGAACACGGTCTACGGGCCTGTCGGGAGGGTGTGAGTCGGGCCCATATTCTCAACGGCCTGGAGGATGATGCCCTGCTGGAGGAGCTCTTCTCCAGCGAGGGGGTGGGAACCATGATTTACGCCGACGAATATACGGAGATCCGGAAGGCACTGAAAAAGGATGTCCGGTCGATCATGCGGCTGATTGGGAATTCCGTGGCTTCCGAGGAACTGGTCCGGAGGACCCGGGGAGAGGTGGCGGCGGCCATCGGGGACTACAGCGTGTTTGAAATCGACGGGAACATGGTGGGTTGCGTGGCGTTGCACGGGCTGGAGGGAAAAACGGCGGAAATGGGATGTCTCTTTGTGGCTTCGGGGCACGAAAATGCCGGGATCGGCCGAAAGCTGATGCTCTATGCGGAAAACCGGGCCAAGGAGATGGGCATGAAGCGATTGCTCGCCCTTTCGACCCAAGCTTTCAATTACCTTCAGAGCAAAGGTGGATTCAACGAAGGAACGGTGGACATGTTGCCCGCCGCCAGAAAAACCGCGTATGAGGCCAGCGGTCGGAACTCAAAAATTCTCTACAAAGACCTGACTTAATCCGCCGGCGGGCGAAAGAAAGCCAAGAGGGTGATTCCGGCGACCATGAGGGTCATGCCGATCATCTGGGGCATGGAGAGTCGGCGAATTTCCTGACGAAGAACCAAGCCGACCAGGATCGGGCCGACGACAATCAAGGTGTTGGTGAGACTGGAGGCCAGAGCCAGCCCGAAATGCCGACCGACATAGCCAAAGGAAAGAAAGACAAGGGGGGAGAGCAGAACGGTGCCGAGAAGTATGGAGAGATCCTTTTTCTCCCACCAAAGTGTGCCCAAGGTATCCGTCAAGGTGCTGAGCACGGCGCAAAGCACCACGGCTGTCCAAGGGGTGAGAAGCAGATTTTTCATCCCGGAGGCCAGCCGAGATGCCGCCCTCCGAGAAGATGCAGATGCAGATGGGGCACGGTTTCCCCCCCGTCAGGTCCATTGTTGATGACCAGCCGATAACCGGTTTTTTCGAGCTGGAGTTGGCGACTGACACGTTGGGCGGCGGCGAAAAGATGGCTGAAAACGGAATGATCCTCCGGAGGCACGGCCGCGTGGCGGGCATGGTGTTTTTTGGGAATCAAAAGAATATGAACGGGTGCCTGCGGGCTGATGTCCCGGAAGGCGAGGATGTGCTCGTCCTCGTACACGATATCGGCGGGCACCTCGCGATCGATGATGCGCTCGAAAATCGTCTTGGCCATGGGGCCGACTACCAGATGGTCAATTCGAGGAGGGAGGGGCTGAGGGTCTGGGCCCGGGCACGGATAAAATGCACGATCTCATCGTTGAGCCTCTGGCAGGAGGCGCGCCAGGAGGCGGAACCGGTCAGGGAGAGGACACAGGAGCGGAGACCCTCCAAGCGAAGCACGGAGGCGAGGGTGGAGACTTTTTCGTCCACGAGAGAGGCCAAGCGGTGATAAAAAAGAATCTCGAGCGGAGCCTCGCGGGCGAGGGCCGCCAGATTGATGGAGGGCGAGGAGGTGGCCAATTCAAAATGGCGGGCGATGGCCGGGCATCCGATTCCCTCGAGGGATCGTCGAAGGATGAGTTCCAAGGTGTCCCGCTCGATCTGCGGCCGGGCAAAGTCGTGCCGCAGGTAGTAAAGAACGGCCTGGGCCACATCGGGTGCGAGAGGCCATTGCTGGTGGCCGGCACGATGGGCCGCCTTTTCGAGGGAAATAATCAGCCACGACTCGTTCAGACGGGTCGGCGAAGCTCCCGGAATGGAGACCAGGGGAAGCAAAGCTTCGTTTTTGGATTTATCGGCCACTTAGACTTTTGACTTCGCTGACAAAATCCTTCACGTCCCGGAACTGGCGGTAGACCGAGGCAAACCGAACGTAGGCGACCTCATCCATCTTCTTGAGGGCATCCATGATCTTTTCGCCAATCGCGGTGGTGGGGATTTCCCGGCCGTATTTCTGTTCCAATTCCTCCATGATCTTATCGACGGCTTTTTCGATGAGTTCGGGGCTGACGGGTCTTTTCTCGCAGGCCTTTTGGAATCCGAGGACAAGCTTACGGCGATCAAAGGGTTCATAGCGCCCATCCCGTTTGACGGCCCGAAGGTCTTCACGCTCAATCTCTTCATAGGTGGTAAATCGATAGTTGCAGGATAGGCACTCGCGGCGTCGGCGTACGACGGCACCGTCCTTCCAAGGTCTTGAATCGATTACTTTATCCTCTTCGGTATTGCATTTTGGGCATTTCATACAACTCCTTGTGTTGCGCCGAAACTACAAGTAGGCGGTGTGGGGTCAATTAAATTTTTGATATAAAAACTTGTTTTACAGTATAAATCTTAAAATTATGGCATTTTATTGAATAGTTTAATTATATTACAAAATAGGTAGAGCTTTTTAGATTTGCCTGTAAGTTGATACTGTTAATGAAAATGATGCCAAAAGTGTTTGGGCGGGAATCATTTTCATCGTTATTATCGGCCATCCATAGCTTGATTCTGCTGGGTTTGGTTTGGCCTCAAGGTAGTTGGGCCGGGAACGTGTATGTCAGCCGCTTTTGGCATAACCACCAACCGATTTATTGGCCGGAGTGGAGTTCGAATCCGCAACCGGAAAGGGTTCAGTTTGCGCAAGACTCCATCAATCTAAAATCCGGCCAAGTTTACGATTCGGGGGCAGCCCATCCCGAAAACGATCTCACGGCGATTTTCAGTGTGGGGGACCGGATCAATGCCTATCAAGGCGGACCCCGCAACTCCCTGGCCAACGTGAACAGCGGTGGTTACGCGATGAGTTACTCGGGTTCCCTGATCAACAACGTGGCCAGTCTGGGTGCGGCCAATGCCCTGGGCTATGGCGGAGGTTGGTGGAACGGAAACCGTGAAGCCCGCAACTGGACCACCTCCGGGGGTAGCAGAAAGTTGGATTTGGTCGGGTTCACCTATCACCACTCCCTGGGTGCCGTTCTGCCGAAGGAGGTTTTCCGCAAGGAAATTCAGATTTTCAAGGAGGCTTACTACAAGGCCTGGAACACGGGGGCCGTAACCAACCATTCCAAGGGATTTTTTCCCACGGAGATGGCGTTCTCCCAGACGATGATCGATGTTTTGGCAGACGAGGGATACCAGTGGGCGATTGTGGCCAGCCATCACCTGAGTCGCACCCTGCCAGCCTACATGGGGGATCCGAGCTACACCGCGCCCGAGGCCAATAGTTGGAAGATTTATTCCAGTCCGCCCAACGCGGCCGACCAACTGGGCAGCGCGAGCGGAGGGGCCTGGTGGTTTGGCACGGGCAACGTGGGAGAGACCGCCAGGAATTACGCCCCCTACGCCTACCAACTGCACAAGAGCCAATATGTGAATCCGGAAAACGGGGCGGTCAAAAGCATCCTCCTCGTTCCTTCGGATGACATTCAAAGTTACAAAGCCGGGTACTCCGGCTGGCAGAAAGGGTTGATCGACGGAAGCATCGCTCCCTATGCGAATGATCCCGCCCGACCCTGCCTGGTGATGCCCTCTACGGACGGGGACAACGCCTGGGGTGGTGGATCCTCCTCCTGGGATGGCGATGCGCCCGGCCTGATGAACAACGGAACGTATCCCGGCGTGGCGATCCAGGATTTCGTCAACCAGTATGGGGGAGCGGCCGACACGGTCCACATCGAGGACGGCGCCTGGATTTTTCCGGAAACGGATTATGGCTCCCCTTACTTCCTGAAGTGGGTGGAGCCTCCGGTGGCCAACGCTACCGCAAGCAACCGGGTGCCCAACACCCAGGTGGATATCGAGACCCCCGGATTCTCCAGCAAGTTCTACAGCTGGGCACCGGTGATTGCCGGCGCCAACTGGTGCCAGACCGCCGAGCAAATGACGGTCGGAGAGGGAGGTTCCGTGCAGGCTTGGAAAATCCAGGATCCCTATGACAACCTGAACAGCCGGGCCTACAGCAATCCCAATCTGGCCGAGAGGGCTTGGCACATTTACCTCGCTGGATTGGACTCGGGCTTCAACTACTACGGGGGGTTGGGCAACGACGACGAGATTAAAACCTCCCTGGCGACCCGCCGTGCCTACGAACTGTTAAACACCTACGTCAGCAATCGGAAAGCCACCAACGACCAGACTCCCCCGACGGTCTTCAAACCCCAGCGGTTTCCCTACAACCCCGGCGCTTACACCTTTGGTTGGTTCAACTCCATTCCCGGGGGAAACACCAGCTTCCTGAAAAAGATGAACTCGGAATTCTACGTCTGGACGTTTGCCTATGACGTATCCGGAATCACCAACATCGTCCTAAAAATCCGCAAGGACAATGACGGAATCAACCCGCTCGCCAGCAAGGTCAACGAGGTCTACAGCCCGGCGGCCTTGGGGCTGAACACCAACGAGGTGGGAGCCTGGGTTTCCGTCCCGATGACCAAGCGGACCTTGCCGGCCACCGCCGCGGCCCTGACCGCCGCCGCCAACAACTCTCAAATCAACTATTTCAGTCAGGCCGTTTCCCCGGTGGTGGCGGACTACTATTTCGCCCGGGTCGACAACAACAGTTTCCCCAGTTTTCGGAACAATCTCTTCGACTATTACATCGAGGCGACCGATGCCCGGGGCAATGTCAGCAAATCGGACATCCAGCATGTCTTTGTGGCGGATGATGCCGGGGGCTCTGGTGGCGGAAGTGGGGGCGGGGGAGGAGGAACCACGACCGGTCCCGTCAGCACAAGTCCCGCCCCGCCCGTCATCGGGCAGTCGGTTACCATTACCTACGATCCCGCTGGGCGAGTCCTTTCCAACGCAACCTCCGTCAACATTCACTACGGATACAACGGAACCAACTGGACAACCGTTCCTGGCTTGCCCATGACCAAGAGCGGATCGGTTTGGACGTATACCTACACCGTGCCCACCAATGCCTCGAGCATCGTGGTGTGTTTCAACAGCAACAACAACCCTTGGGACAGCAACGGTGGGGCAAACTGGACCTTCTCCACGACCAATTCGCCGCCTACGAATCCACCCCTCATCCCTGCAGGTTTGACGGCCCAAGGAGTGGCTACCAACGCCGTTTCGTTGAGCTGGAGTCCATCGGCCACTGCCTCGGGTTACACGGTCTACCGCGATGGCAACCACATTGCTTCGGTCACGGGGACCAGTCATCTGGACACTGGTTGTCAGCCTGATACGACTTACGGCTACACGGTGACGGCGGACAACAGCGCGGGCAGTTCCGCTCCGTCCCTCCCGGCCTCGGCCACGACGTATTTTTCCGCTCTCTCCAATTATTCCCTGCGTCTGGTCAGTCCGGGTTTTCCGCTCAACACGACCAGTCCGGCCTATGCTTACCGGGGTCATGCCGGTCTGGGGCTCACCAATGGGCTTCGATGGAGCAATTCACTCAATGGGACGACCGGCACCATCTCCTACAACGGGCAGACCAACTCGTCGGGCTGGGCCTGGAACAACGTCATATCGCTGGCAACCGGAACCAACCGGATCACCATTTACGGCGACTACTTCACCCCCGGCACACCCTTAGAAACCGGGCGGGATAGTGCCACCAATGCCGAATATACAGGCTGGGGTCCGGGGTCTTCCTCCAATGGGGGTACGGGATTCGGACCTTGGAATTTCAGCATTTCGGGTTCGGCCGGATTTTTCCGGGCGGACACCAATTCTTCCAACATGAATGTGGCCGCACCCTATGGGTTTGGTCTGTGGGCGAATGGTGGAGGGGTGGGAAGGGCGAACCGCAATCTTCCCAAGGCGATGAAAACCGGGGATGTGCTGGCCTTGCGATTGGATAATAATTGGATCAGCACCAACAGCCGGGTGGGGCTTGGTCTGGCGAATGCAGGAGGAACCAACCGGTTTGCCTTCTATTTCATCGGGGCGGAGACGAATTACCGGATCGATGACCAGACCACGGGTAGCAGCAGTGGCATCCCTTATACCGATGCTGGGATTCTTCTGACTTTTGAGCTTACTGGAGCCAACTCGTATCGCTTCAGTGCGGGAACCAACACCATTCAGGGAACTCTTGGGGGGAATGGTTCCATCACCCAACTGGTGGTAAGCAATAACAACTCGGGGCCCGGGACCGAATATAACCTTTACCTTGGGGAGATGACGTTTCAGGAGTCCCAGACGGTCACCAACACGACCTCCGCATCTTCTGCCGAAGTGATTTACAACCCCATGACGGACGGGATTCCCAACTCCTGGTGGACGCAGTATTTCGGAAGCACGTCGGGGGTTTCCGCCTCAGCCGATGCGGATGGGGACGGGTTTACCAACGCCCAGGAATATTCTTTGGGAACAGATCCTAAAAGTTCTGCCTCGACCTTCCGGGTGGGGGAAATGAGCCGTAGCGGGACAAGCCTGACCATTTCCTGGCCCTCAGTGGCGGGTAAGCGGTATCAGGTTCAGACGGCGACCCAGTTGGGGGTCAACGCGTGGCAGAATGCGGGGGATGTTGTTACACCCAATGTCTCAGGAACCAGCACGGTGACCATTCCGCTGGCCGCCGATGCGGCCAGCTGCTTTGTCCGGGTGAATTTGTTGCCTTAAATTAGTGGGAATGAGGTGTTCCAGCGGATTCCTGCCCGTCGGTGCGACTGTGGCGGATCCCTTCGGAAACGATCAACCAAATGACAATGCCGCCGCAAAGGGCAAAGGCGGCGAGTAAAAAAATCAGTCCCAAACCGGTTTGCGCCTCGTCCATATTTCTAGTGTAAAGGCAGGCGGGGCTTTTTGTCATCCCCCGATTCGCAAATCCGGCAATGGGTTGGTTTGTGTCCCGGAAACATCTGAGGCAATGTGACGTGATGACGCCATTGCAGAACAGGTTTCTTGAATTGAAGCTGGAGAAAAAGGCCGTGGTACTGGCGCACAACTACCAGCGGCGGGAAATCCAGGAGGTGGCGGACTTTGTGGGGGATTCGCTGGGCTTGAGTTATGCGGCGCAAAAAGCCCAAGGGGAGGTGATTCTTTTTTGCGGGGTCCATTTCATGGCGGAGACGGCCAAGATTGTGAACCCCGAAAAAAAAGTGCTCATGCCGGACCTGCACGCCGGATGTTCCTTGGCCGATTCCTGTCCGGCAGACAAGTTACGGAGCTATTTGGGGGAGAATCCCGGACTTTATGTCGTTTCCTATGTCAATTGCACGGCGGCGGTGAAAGCGCTGAGCGACGTCATCTGCACCTCGGGAAACGCCGAAAGAATTGTGCAGAGGGTGCCGGCGGACCGGGAAATTCTCTTTTTACCGGACCGCAACCTGGGGGATTGGGTAATGCAAAAAACCGGCAGGAAGATGCGGCTGTGGGACGGGGACTGCTACGTGCACATGGAATTCACGGCCGCTTCGATTGACCGGATCCGGAGAGAGCATCCGGAGGCTCCGGTGGTGGCCCATCCGGAGTGCACCCGAGCGGTGCGGGCGTTGGCGGATGAGGTTTGCTCCACGGAAAAAATGGTGGGCTATTGCCGAGGTTCATCGGCGCAGACTTTCATCGTGGTGACGGAGGAGGGGATGTTGCACCGCTTGCGCAGAGAGTTGCCGGGCAAGAATTTCATTGCTGGACCAACGGATCACTGTGCCTGTGCCGAGTGCCGATACATGAAAATGAACACTTTGGAAAAGGCAGTCTTGGCCCTAGAAAACCTGTCTCCCGAAGTCCTTTTAAGTCGTGAAATCATTGATCGGGCCAAAGCCCCAATTATCAGAATGCTCGATTGGAGTCGTAACTAGTTGTCATACAGAATATTAGATTAAAGAATTACCAAGTATCGCCAGGGTGTGATTTTTGCTGGGCAAATAGGATACGGGCGCTAGCACTTTTTACGTAATCTCATGAAAATAAACGCTTCATGGAGAGGGCTTTTCTTTGTCCTGATGACCTTTGGGGGGCTTCTATGTGCCCAAACCAAAGAGGCACCTGAGTCAGTAGAACCACCCCTTCAGATCACTTCAGATGGTGCCAACCGTTACGAAGGGGGGATTTACTACGCGGAGGCCAACGTGGTGGTCACTTATGGGGGGGACGTCTTAATGGCCGACCAAGTGCATTTTAATCCCAGCACGAAAGAGGCGACGGCAAAGGGAAATGTGCGGTTGTATATGATGAACCAGATTTATCGGGGTGATCTATTGACCTACAACTTCCGCACCAAAAAAATACTCTCCGAGCACTTCCGCTTTCTTGACGGCAAGATCATGGTGGAGGGGGACACGATGAATAGCCCGGAGTTGGGGCATTATGATATCGGCAGCGGAACGTATTCGACCGATAACCGGGAAACGCCCGGATGGAAGGTCAAGGCATCCTCGGTCAGTCTTTATCCCGATGACAAAACCGTGGTGGAAAACTCGATCGGATATTTCGGGGATGTGCCGTTTTTCTATTTTCCTTATCTGGTTCAATATCAGCGTGACGTCGATGGAAGCGTGAACGTCACCCCGGGATCGGTCTCCCGGCTGGGAGTTTACGGCCTGGGATCCTACCGTTTTGCCCTCTCCGACAAAGTACGCGGTGAAATCGATTTGAGTTATTACAGTCGGCGCGGTTGGGCGGGTGGGGCTCAGGCATCGTACGTGACGCCCGATAAAAACAACTCCGAGCATCCCCTTACGGAAGTCAAACTACGCGGATGGTACATCAACGATCGCGGGTACCAAATTTACGAAGGAGACACGGAACGACCTGACGTGGCTGCTCCCCACCGGGGACGTTATTGGTTTCCTTACAGTCATAACACCACCATCCTCAAGGGTGGCAACAAGGTGGATGCCGACCGGGCCCCGGCTTTCGATGCCCCCTCCCTATCCTCGAGGTCCCGCGTCAATGTTCTGAGTGATGCCTATGTGACGCAGGACTTTTTCGCCAGCGACTACATCCGGGATCAGCAGCCCAATACCTTTCTGGATGCAATGTACCAAGATCCCAATTTTACGGTCACGGCCAACGCCCGGACCCAAATCAACAATCTCTTCCAGACCCAGCAGCAAAAACCCTCCGCCAAAATCGAGTTCAAGCGACAGGCGATTCCGGGAACGTACGACCCGCAGGAACTCCTCCAAGATCCCGAGGCGAACCCCGGATTGGCTTATGAGGGGGAGTCCAGTGTCAGCTATCTGGGAACCCAGTGGAGTCAGGTTTCCACCAACAATGCCAACTACACCGGCATCCGCTATGACAGCTTTCACCAGTTTTTGTATCCCCGCCAGTATTTCGGTTGGCTGAACTTTACGCCGCGGGCGGGAATCCGTGGGACCGTCTACACCCGGGATAATCTGGCCCCTGGATCCACCCAGCAAAACACGACCCAGACCAACAAGGTCACAGCCGACTCGCTTTCGGGCACCTCCTTATTCCGTTACGTGGTGAATTTCGGGGCGGATCTTTCCTACAAGACCTATGCGACATGGAACGACATCAAGGAAAAGACCATGGGGGTGGATGGATTGCGGCACGTTTTTGAGCCGTTTGTGCAGTTTTCCTATATCCCCAGACCCAATATCCGACCCACCCGGTTTGCCGGCTATGATAACCGGGTGAATTCGACGGAGTCCCAACCCCTGAACTCCACGCTTTATAATTCGGTCGATTCCATTGACCAACTGCTGGTGGTGAGGCCTGGATTGATGAACCGGCTGATGACGCAGCGGGATGGCCAGGCATACGAATTGGCGAATTGGAAAATCTACGGCGACTACCAACCCGTCCGCCCCGAACTCCCCGGGTTAAACACACCTCTGGCCCAGATTCCTGAAACCGTGCCCTCCAATTTTCCTGAGCTATACAACCAGGTGAATATCATGCCGGTCCCATGGTGGACAACCACGGTGGGGGCGACCACTTCCGTTAGTAGCAGTGGCTTCAACTCGTTGAATTTAGGGAACCGGTGGCAGGTGGTTCCCGCGTTGGAGTTGCAATTCGGATACTCCTACCTCGAACAATTTTCTTATGTGGATGCCCTGAATAACAATGTGCTGACGGATAATCAGAGCCAGCTTTTCAACGGCAGCGCCAATTATCGGCTCAATGAGAGTTGGTTTGTTAATGCCGGAGTCACCTATTCCCTGAACCCCGGACTGCTTCAGGGGGTGAATGCGGGAATCTATCGTGACATCGGATCGTGGATTTTGGGGGCCCAGTTCGGACAGCGCAACAATCAAGGGGCGCCCTCCGAGACCGTGCTTCTGGCGACGATGACCTTAAAGGCGTTTCCGGAAATGCCTCTAGGTTTCAATCAGAACCCCACCAGCTCGGGCATAAACCCAACGCTCGGTTCGCAGTCCCTGGGTGGCGGAAACTAGGTGTCACGGGCTTTGGGTGCGAATTGAGCGCGCGCGTCACAGTCGTCCTTGGCCTTCAGTGGGGAGATGAGGGGAAAGGGAAAATTCTCGATGTCATGGCGTCGGAGGCCGATTGGGTGTTGCGGGCCCAAGGGGGCAACAACGCCGGGCACACGGTGGAAATCGGCCAAGAAAAGTATGTTTTACATTTGGTTCCCTCCGGGATCCTCAGGTCCAAAGTTTCCTGCCTCATAGCCGGCGGAGCCGTGGTGGATCCGTCCGGACTGATCCAAGAAATCGAGGGCTTGACCCGGCGGGGGATCCGTACCCGAAACCGGCTCTTTTTGGCAGCCCAAGCCCACCTGGTTCTTCCCATCCATCGGGCGATCGATCAGGGATCGGAAAAAAAGAGGGGAAGCGGCAAGATTGGAACCACGGGCCGGGGAATCGGTCCGGCGTACTCCGACAAAGCGTCCCGCATCGGGCTGCGCGCAGGCGACCTCGCCTTGCCTGCCCGGGAGTTGGCTAAAAAAATCCGCGATCGGGTTGAGGCCCACAACCGCGTCGCCCAAGGGCAAGGTTGGGAAAAAATTTCCGTCGGGGAGAGTATTCGCGAGACCGATCGGGCGGCTCGATTCCTGCGTCCTTATCTTACGGACGGGGTTTCGACAGCACACCGGGCGATAGCCTCCGGAAAAAGAATCCTGATTGAGGGGGCCCAGGGAACCTTTCTCGATGTGGACCATGGTACCTACCCGTTCGTCACCAGTTCCCACTGCACGGCAGGCGGGGCGTGCACGGGCACGGGAGTGCCGCCCACGGCCATCCGGCGGGTGGTGGGGGTACTGAAAGCTTATACGACCCGGGTCGGGGGCGGGCCCTTCGTCACCGAGGATGGAGCCTTGGGACACCTTCTGCACGGCATGGGAAGAGAGTTCGGCTCCACCACCGGGCGGGCGCGCCGTTGCGGTTGGTTCGACGCGGTGTTGGTTCGCCGGGCCGTACAACTCAACGGTGTGACCGAAATGGCCATGACCAACCTTGATGGGTTGGATGGTTTGGAAAAGATTCCTGTCTGTGTGGGGTACCGTTTGCGGAATAAAATCCTCCGGGAACCGCCGGTCGAATCTTCCCAATGGGAAAAATGCCGGCCGGTCTACCGGATCTTCGAAGGCTGGTGTGAACCCACAACGGAAGCCCGCCATTGGATGGATTTGCCCAAAAAAGCACGCGCCTATCTGTCAGCCATCGCCGAGTTGGTGGGGGCTCCCTTGGGCATCATCTCGGTGGGGGCAGGGCGTGAACAAACTTTCCGTCATGGCTAAAACCGAGCCAGCCCCAAACGTCCCCCGTCACGTTGCCATTATCATGGATGGCAATGGTCGCTGGGCCAAACAACACCATCTTCCCCGTTTGAGCGGGCATGAAGCCGGACGGAAGTCCGTGAAGCAGGTGGTGCAAGCCGCGATCGATCATGGGGTGAAATACCTGACTCTCTACGCCTTTTCGGTGGAAAACTGGCAACGACCTCGTGAGGAGGTGCAGGGATTGATGGGACTTTTGCGCGGGGTGATCCGGGAGGAATTGAGCGAAATGGGAAAAGAGGGGATTCGTCTGCGAACCATTGGCCGGCGGCAGGATTTGCCGGAGGCAGTCCGGGAGGAACTGGAGGCGGCCATCGAAAAGACCAAGCATAACACCCGACTGGATTTGATTTTGGCCCTAAGTTACGGATCACGGGTGGAAATTACCGAGGCGGTGCAAGCGATCGCCCGGGAGGTAAAGGCCGGAACCCTCGACCCGGACAAAATCAGGGAGGAGACCGTGGCGGCTCACCTCTACACCAAGGACATTCCGGACCCCGACCTGCTGATCCGCACCAGCGGGGAAATGAGGGTGAGTAATTTTCTGCTTTGGCAGATCTCCTATGCGGAGATTCATGTGACCCCGGTTCTGTGGCCGAATTTCGGAAAAAAAGAGTTCGCTGAGGCTTTGGCGGATTACGCCCGGCGAGAACGCCGTTTTGGAGGGCTCTAGCATGTTTGGCTGGCGTCTTCTCTCCTCCTTGGTGCTATGGAGCCTCGTCATCGCCCTGGTGGCGCTGCGATATACCAACGGGGTTTTTCTTCTGATCGCCGTTGTGGGGATCGCAGCCCAGAGGGAATTTTATCTCTCCCAGCGGGCGGCCGGCCGGACGGTTTTTCTCAAGACCGGTCTATTGGCCGGAGCTCTTCTCTATGTCGCAACCTTCCTCGCGGTGGGCTCCCCTTACGGAAAGCTGCCCATTGCTTTTACGGGTGAAGCCGTGCTGATTCTTCTGGTGATCTTGGGGGCGCTGACCCGCAGGGTGTTTGAAGCCAAGATCGACGGGGCCACTGAGGCCATGGCGCTGACCCTGTTTGGATTCTTCTATGTCCCTTACCTTTTGAATTATGCCATCAAGATTCTGTTTTGTGTGCCGGGGGGAGCCGGCATCCCTCTCCTGGCTTTTGCCGTGACGATCACCAAGTTGACCGATATTGGCGCCTATGTTGCGGGAACCTTGCTGGGGCGCCATAAGCTCAGTCCCTTGATCAGTCCCAAGAAAACCTGGGAGGGTTTGGCGGGTGGGGTGGTGGTGGCCATGCTGGCGAGTGTGGGTTTGGTGAAATGGTTTCCGCAGGCCCTGGGAAATCTGGCGGGAATCCATGCCTGGATTCTGGGATTGCTTCTCTCCGGGGTTAGCGTGATCGGGGATTTGGGGGAGTCAGTGGTCAAGCGGGATGCCCATGTGAAAGATTCCGGAAGTTTCATTCCGGGTATCGGAGGAGCGTTGGATTTGGTGGATAGCCTCCTCTTTAGCCTGCCGGTATTTTACGGTTATCTGGTGTTGACGGCGAGAGTATGAAACGGGTCATTCTTTTAGGCTCCAGCGGTTCGATCGGGGAAAGCACCTGCAAGGTGGCCCGGGCTTTGCCGGACAAAATGAAGATCGTCGGCTTGGGCGTGGCCCGGAGCACGGCCCGCGTTCTCGAACAGGCCCAGGAATTTGGAGTGAGGTCGATTGCGGTCTCCGACCCCCAAGCGGCGGAAAAAATCAGGAACGAGATTCCTACCGGCACCAAGTTTTACCCCGGAGCCGAAGGTTTGGCCCGGATGGTGGAAGAGACCGAGGCGGACATGGTCCTGGTGGCCATTGTCGGGACGGCCGGCCTTGCCCCCGCTTTGGCGGCGTTGAAGACGGGCAAGGATCTGGCCGTGGCCAGCAAAGAGATCCTGGTCTTGGCGGGTTCGGCAGTCATGGCCGAGGCCAGAAAAAGAAAAAAACAGGTGTTACCGGTCGACAGCGAACACAATGCCATCTTTCAATGTTTGCAGGGAGCGGACGAAAAAGGGGTGCGAAAAATCATCCTGACCGCCTCGGGTGGGCCGTTTCGGCGGAGCAGTGCGGAGGAGATCGAGAAGGTTACGGTGGCGCAGGCGCTGAAACATCCGACTTGGTCGATGGGAAAGAAGATCACGATCGATTCAGCCACCATGTTCAACAAGGGGTTGGAGATGATCGAGGCCCACTGGCTTTTTGGGTTGCCCATGAGCCAAGTGGATGTGGTGGTTCACCCCCAAAGCATTGTCCATTCCATGGTGGAGTTTGTGGACGGGTCGGTATTGGCCCAGCTCAGCGTGACCGACATGTGTTTTCCCATCCAGTATGCCGTGACCTACCCCGAGCGTCTGCCGAGCGGATTGCCCCCCTTGGATCTCCCCAAACTGGGGAGCCTTACGTTCGAGGCTCCCGATGAAAAACGGTTTCCAGCGTTGCGGTTGGCGAGGGAGGCCGGCGAGCAGGGTGGCACCTTGCCCGGGGTTTTTAACGCCGCCAACGAGGTGGCGGTGGAAGCTTTTCTTGAAGAGCGTATTTCTTTCCCGAAGATCTGGCAGATGGTCGAAAAAGTGATGCAAGTCCACCGGGCGGAAAAAAATCCGGGGTTGGAGTCGATTATCGCGGCGGACCAGTGGGCCAGAGCGGAAGCGAGAAACTGCTTGGCAGGGGGAAAAGGTACATCGGGATGAATTTGCCTTGGGTCGAAATTTTCACGGTGACGGGAACCCTGCTTCTCGCCCTCTTCCTCTTTGGGGCCACGGTGGCCGCCCATGAATTCGGGCACTATTTGGCTGCCCGCAAGATGGGCTTGGTGGTGGAGCGTTTTGCCATCGGTTTTGGACCAAAGATCTATGGGAAAGTGATCGACGGGGTGGAATGGCAGTTGAATTTGCTGCCTTTGGGGGGATTTGTGCAGTTACCCCAGATGAGTCCGGCGGAGGCCATTGAGGGTAAAGCAGCCAAGGAGGTGCAGGATATGCCGCCCGCCTCGCCGCAGGCCAAAATCATCACTGCTTTGGCGGGGCCCGTAGCCAGCTTGGCGCTGGGGGTGGTTTGTTCCTTTGGAAGTTGGATCGGAGGGGTTCCGACGAACATGACCTACCGCACGACCACCATTGGTTGGGTGGAACCGGGCTCGCCAGCAAGCAAAGCCGGCGTGGTTGCCGGGGACCGGATTCTGGCCATTGACGGGAATAGGCCGGAACGATGGGCGGGGCGTCCCGGAGCCGTGGTGGAGAGCATTCTCTTGGGGACTGATCGCGAAATTCTTTTGGAACTGGATCGCAATCAGCATGAGATCGTTACCGTCCGGATCAGACCCGAGCGGGATCAGGAGATGGAGGGTCTGCGGAAGTTGGGATTCGAAATGTATCCAGCACAGACCGCGGTGGTGGACAAGGTGATCGAGGGCGGTCCGGCGCAGCGGGCCGGAATCCGCGGGGGGGACATTCTTCGATCGGTCAACGGCACCAAGGTTTGGAACCCGGCAGCTGTCAGAGCGGCAGTCGACTCCGGTCGGGAGGTTTTGGACCTGGGAATCGAGGATGCCCAGGGCAAAACCAGGAGCGTTCGGATCCGTCCGGAACAGGCGATGAATCGCAAGGAACGAATGATCGGAGTGATTTGGAGGCCCAATGAAATTCAAATCACACACCCCACTCCCGGGGAGCAGGTTGGATCCGCCGCCGGCATGGTATTTCGCACCCTCCATGCTCTGGTTTCACCTGCCTCCAGTGTGGGGGTGAAGCATTTGAGCGGCCCCTTGGGAATCTTTGAGAGACTGGTCTCCCTTCTGCAGACCGATCCGCGTTTGGTGGTTTACTTTGGCGTGATTCTGAATGTGAATCTGGCGGTGCTGAATCTCCTGCCCATCCCGGTGCTCGACGGCGGACACATCATGTTTTCCTTGATCGAGGCCTTCCGGCGCCGCCAAATGCAGGCCAAGACCATTGAAAGGATCCAGACCGCGTTTGTCATTCTTCTGGCGGGATTTTTTGTCCTGGTAACCTATCATGACTCGATGCGACTGAAAAAACGCATCCAACGACCGGTCGAGAACACGGAAATGCCCGTCTTCCGTAAAAAGGGGGGCGAAAAATGAAGTCTTATTGTGCAAGTCCTTTTCGTTATGCCCGGCGTGCCACCCGGGAAGTGAAAGTGGGTCAGGTGGGAATCGGGGGCTCCCATCCCATCGTCGTGCAAAGTATGATCACTTGCGACACCATGGATACGGCTGCTTCGGTGAAGCAGACCTTGGATCTCGTCAAGGTGGGTTGCCAGATTGTCCGGATCACCGCCCCGACGGTAAAAGACGCCGCCAACCTGAAGAACATCAAGCGGGAACTGCTTGCCGCCGGATGCGATGTTCCAATCGTGGCCGACATTCACTTCAAACCGGATGCCGCCATGGAGGCCGCGCAGTGGGTCGACAAGGTCCGGATCAATCCCGGAAACTTTGCGGACAAGAAGAAGTTCGCTGTGCGCGAGTATACGGACGACCAGTATGCGGAGGAACTCTCCCGGATTGAGGAAACCTTCACCCCGCTGGTCCAGCTCCTGCAGGAGCGCAAACTGGCCCTGAGGATCGGCACCAACCACGGGTCGCTCTCGGATCGAATCATGAATCGTTATGGGGACACTCCCCACGGCATGGTGGAGAGTGCCCTGGAGTTTGCCCGGATTGCCCGCAAGCTGAACTTCCACAACTTCGTTTTCTCGATGAAGTCATCGAACCCCAAGGTGATGATTGAGGCCTACCGATTACTTGTATCCGCATTGGAAAAGGAGGGTCCGGACTGGAACTATCCTTTGCATCTCGGGGTGACGGAAGCCGGAGATGGTGAGGATGGCAGAATCAAGAGTGCGATCGGAATCGGCTCCCTTTTATTGGACGGGTTGGGCGACACCATCCGGGTGAGCCTGACGGAGGACAGCGTGCATGAAATTCCCGTTGGTCGGGCCTTGGTGAAATATCTGGAGGAGAGGGCCAGGGGAAGTTTTGATGCCGAAGCCAAACTTTCCTATGATCCGTTTAGCTTTACCAAAC
>Ga0214917_10001141_pt1 | contig 34610 bp, 27 predicted proteins | sample LL_1208_BB_MetaG_FD_177983 | JGI IMG/M metagenome (GOLD analysis project Ga0214917, IMG submission 177983) | Freshwater microbial communities from Lake Lanier, Atlanta, Georgia, United States - LL_1208_BB | ecosystem: Environmental > Aquatic > Freshwater > Lake | place: USA: Georgia | collected... | reverse complement strand
ATAATTCTTTTGATTAATCAAACAACGCATATCTTTTACGGTCATAATATAATTTCGTTTTTCAATCAATATTGAATATATTTCTAAAGTTGTTTGGAAATCTAGTCGGCCACAATGTAATTCACGAAGAAATTGATTATCATTTTGCGTGTAATCGAAAGTTTCATCGCTTAGAATATTTACAAGTCGATCTAACTGTTTATCTGTATATACACATATCATAAATTGTTGAAATAAAGTATATTCCTGTGTTGTCATATTATTAATCATGATTTAACACAAATCTTTAGACCAACGAACATTTTGAAATATTCGTTGGCATAATATATGAATATATAATTATCATATAACTTTATAGGAAGATTAGGGGAAAATGGGAATACGAAGAAAAACACATAAAAATGCGTCTACTCGGCGGAGATTCTACGGAGGAGGGAGCGGAATAAGTGTTGGGGCCGAGCAATATGGAGTCTATGCGCCTGGAAATCCCGCTGGCGCTAAGGCTGATTTTGAGGCCATGTCAAGAGATGCGGCGAATAGTATGATAGAATATCCTAGTGAAATATTTCCGAAAGACTTAGTAGGACAAGAATTAAATATGCGCGGAGGTAGTGTTGCCATGAATGGTTTAGCGAGCAGTGCGGGTGCCGAGGAGATGTTGAAACAGCTGGTGTCAAATGCGTCGAGTGCGGTTTCAAGCGCGAAGTCAGGCGGTCGTCGCCGCCGCTCTACGCGCAAGGATAAGAAAAAGACGGCGCGCAAAACGGTTCGCGGCGGTAAGCGTGCATTAAGCAAGGCACTGAAGAGCTGGAACAAGGCGGTGATGGATGTCTATCGTGAAATGAAGAAGAAAAACAAGAACATCAAACTGAAAGATGCTATGAAGGAGGCCAAGCGTCGCAAGGATCGTGGAGAGTTATAGATCACGACGGATAGACTCCTCTAACTCTACAAAAAGCATCTCCATAGGCTAGTCGAATTACCCAATGATCTTCATTTTTTCCCAAATAATTAGCTTATTATCATATAATATAAAGAATAAACTAATTTCTTAATAAATAAACATCGTAAAAATGTTTGGAACAGCCTCCATATCTAATAAGCATGCACATTCTATCGAATTACATGACCTAGAGAGAAATGTCATATACATAATCGGCCCATACTCTACGGCACAGCTTAATAATTCGTTTCGATTCACAATGAGTTGTCCGACTTGTCACATAAAAAATTACCATGGCACAAGTGACCATATAACAGTGAGTGATTCACCGTCCGACAAGACTTACTTTATACAAGAATTTCAGATACCACAATGCTGGTGTCCATGCTGGTGTTGTCAATGGGATGAGACGTTTCTCGAATTAGTTCCACAGAATCGCGCAATGAGTATCGTCTCTTATTCGAATATTTCCCAAAATTTCGAGTTCGACTGAAGTGCCTTGGCCTGCTCCAGGGCTCCTTCCATCCAGGCCTGGCGAAGACTTGTGGATTCTCCACATAGGAATGTTGTCGGAAGGATATCGGGAATCGGATGAATAGACCTGGCGGATTCTTCTGCTGGGTCGTATTGCCCTGGGAGCCAATATGTGCAGCCCTCCGACCACGGGTGCATTTTAAAAAATATGGGATCGGGAATGTTCTCTTTTTCAGGAAAGAGGCTTCGTATTTCACGCATGACTTCGCGGCAGACTCTATTCTCCCCACGCCGTTCCATTTTTTCTATCCAGTAAGTCGCATCAGGCCCCTCTGTATAGGAAATCATGACAATCCCTTTTGATGGCTGAATAGGAATGAAGAAGCGAATTGGGGATGACGTTACCGTGCGAGGAACATCAGAGAACCAGGATTTACCATTACGAACAGGAAAGATTGCATACATTCGAAGTAGGGGGGCCATTTTGAGATGTTTCAGAAATGTAAGACGGCGGAGTTCCGATTTTGCCAGGCTCTCTTTCAAAATATTCGCCAGGGCTACAATATGTAGGGCAAGCACAGTTCCTTTCGCACTTATATCTAATTTTACTTCCTGTTTGCTGGGAGGAGGGTCTTTGCGAATACAGGATATAATGTCACAATCTTGTGTGAAATCGTGAAAAACTCTAGTAACTTCAGTGCGGGTATATATGATACCACCGCGCTTTTCAAATTCATCTGCCATGGCTTTTGCCAGTGAACCTAGACCTTCCTGGCAAACTACGAAATCTGCCTGGGAACTCATCTCTTCCTTGAATGCCGAAAGTGCCAGGTCGGCACGAAGTAGATTTGGCTCGGCCCAATAGGAATAACGCTCAAAAAGACGGCGACGGTTGCGTTTTGGCACTAATTCTACCAAGGTATTCGTCGCCAGAGTATCCTTTGATAGATTTTCAAGAGCATTTACGAACGCGGGTATAATTTCCTCAAAGGTCGGTATCGATACATTACCATCTGCCAGGCGGAACTCGGATTCAGGTGAGAGTGGTAGGGTGTGAAGGCCATATTTTTTCAAAAGACCCAGGACTAATTTGTGAGTAGTAGCTATTCTCCCAGCTCCATTTTCCCAGTGAATAGGCTGAAGAATTCCCGCGATTTTATTATGATAGGTTGTAACACGTCCCCCTATGTATCCATATTTTTCAAGAATGGCAACGTTTGCCTTGGGAAATTTGTTAAGAACGGCAAGGCCAGTTGAAAGTCCCGCCAGACCTCCGCCAACAATAATTACATCCAATTGAGGTAATGGCTGGGGTTGCGATTGTGGTTGAAGTTTCCCATGAGATTTCAAGGGAAATTTTGTGGCGGGTTTTCGTGGCATTCCTTAATAAAGAGTTCGGAAAAAATTGACTGATTCATCGCACAAATTTTGCCTATAAGATTACAGAATATATTAATAATTTCCTAATATGTCTCAACCTGTAAAAATTAAAGTGAAGATTTTATTGAAGAAACCGAACGATTCTGGTAAAACTTCTGAAAACTCCGAAAAGACCAGTAATCAAACAAATGAAATAGTCGTCCCTGTAAATGCGACAGAGAGTAAAAATGATTCAAATGAAATCTTGGAGCAAGGGACATGTAGTATTTGTATTGAAAATTTTACAGCGAAACTCCGTAGATGTATAAAATGTCCATACTGCTCAGAGACTATTTGCGCGCAATGTCTAGAAAAATACTTACTTAATACAATTGAAGACCCCCACTGTGTTTCTTGTCGTCGAGGATGGAGTCAGAGTCTGCTCCAGACATTTTGCACAAAGACTTTTCTGACGAAAACATACGCCGACTATCGTAGTAATATTCTATTGAATCGCAGCAAATCCTACCTACCTCGCTATCAAGAACAAGCAGAGAGAGTTCGAGCAGCTCAGCGTATGCGCGGGAGTAATAGACAATATCAGCAAGAACTTGATACTTTAAATGAAGATTTTAGAACCTTTATGACTCAATATGAGAAAAAACGTGATCATATTCTTCGAACAATGAATAATATTAACAACATTGCCTTTGATATTGAAACAGGTCGCAGAAATGTGGAAGGAGAAGTAATTAATGATCAGAATACTTCTTCACAAGAACCATTACACGAACGCAAGAAATTCATTCGTCGTTGTCCTTCTGACGGCTGTAATGGCTTCCTGTCATCTGTATGGAAATGCGGTCTATGCGCCAACTGGACCTGCCCTGATTGTTTTGTAGTAAAAGGACTCAATAAAGATGTTGAGCATACTTGCCGTCAAGAAGACAAGGCAACTGCAGACGAGATTCGTAAGCGAACAAAGCCATGTCCTAATTGTGGAGAATTAATTGAGAAGTCCGATGGATGTGACCAGATGTTTTGCACATCTTGTCACAGTCCTTTTAGTTGGAATCGTGGCGAAATTATTAAAACAGGAGTCATTCATAACCCACATTATTTTGAATGGCTTCAGCGTAACGGCGGTTCAACAGGTGGTCGGCATCATGCGGATATACCATGCGGCGGTCTTCCAGGATATCAAAATATATTTCGCAACTTAAATCACTTTATGGATTTAACTTCAGAAAATAAAAAAAGAATTACACTACTCAGTAATGCCTATAGGGCATGCGCACATATTATTGATGTAGAGCGTCAACACTGGACTGCTCATACAATACCAAATACAGAACATAACACAAAGCTCGGCATATCTTTCCTATTAGGTAATATAACTGAAAACGAATGGCGGGCCAAACTAAAGTTAGATGAAAGAAATCGAATCAAATCAAAGGAAGTCCGCGATATTTTGGACGCTTTTAATAATGCGTCTATTGATATATGGCGGCAGATTGACGATAAAGTAATCAAATGTTCAACGCGTTCCCTGGGCAATGAGAGTTATCAGGTGACCTTGCCGCTCGAAGAATGGATAAAGCAACTAGAGCAATTACGTTCGTTTATTAATCCTCCTCTTTGGGAAATTTCTCGTATATATAATTGTCAAGTTCCGCAGATTGATGAAGAATTTAATTTCAAACTGTCATCCGTTTCAAAAGAGCGGAAATTACAGCGACGCGAATTGAAGCAAACACAAATCAGTGAAAGTCAGGCAGAAATAAATAATCCTGCTAAAAACCAGCAATAAGTCGTATCTTATGAACCTGCATCATCCAGCGCTTGTATATATCTGACTTAATAATGGAATGATGAACTCCAAATGAAAAATATTCAACCGCCTGTTCCATTTCACACTTCTGCCACTCCATCACCTCATACATTTTTTTACAGTCCTCCACGGATGCAACCATTATAGGCTTTCCTGTAGATACTCGAACATGATTATGAAAATCATAGAAATATTGGCGAGCAAACGCCTGAAGCTCAGCCCCCCTTTTTGTTTTCACTTGACCGAATGGATGAGAACGTATGTAGGCTCTAGCATGATTTTGACAGTCAAAACACGGCAAAATCGACGGAATATTATCAACAATGAATTCGAGAGCAAGGGCCATATCTCTATCAAGACTATCAACGCCAGACCGACCTACACGCTCGGAAAGAATGTGAAAAAATTTCCATAATAGAGGCCCCCAATCGGACGGAGAAATATCTGTAATATATTCAATATCCTCGCCTGGAGACCCTGCAGCAGACCCTGCCGCAGACCCTGGCCCCCCAACAATCTGATTAGGAATATTGGCTCCGCGCCGTAATGGTCGACCGCCAGCAAAAAGACTAATAATTTTCTTTTTTTTACCACAACCACACCCCATACCTATGACTTAAAAGGACTTAATAGGAAATTAATCTCACACATTTACTTTGACTTCCACGATGTTGAACAAACCGTGCATATATACTGGTATTTCAAATTAATTGGATCATATTTCAAGAATACAACATCTGATTCTCTCGTGCCCTTCACAGTCGCACATTCTGCATTTGGGCATTTTATCATATTTGTATGAGGAAGTGTATTATCATCAATAGTAAATTCATTCAGCAGAATCTTGTAACCTTCGGATGCCTTTTCCTGAAGATTCAATTCCATGACAAGACCTCCCTCCGTATCGTCTTCATTATAACTACATACTCTACAGCTATATACTAGTTTATCCGACTCCTGTTTCATTTGTAACATATTACTACAGACTGGGCAAAAACGGAGCGGCATTCTATTCCTATTAAGTTTTCGTGTTCTTTGTTTCGACTAAAAAAATCCTATACTTCAATTTTTAGGCCGCCATCTTGGTCATCGAAAAATTTGAGCCTCTTTATTAGATTTTTCGAAATCATAGAATATGGATTCCAAGATGAATTCTCACTATGACATCTCGGAAAGTGCCTTGGGACGTTTTCTGGGATCTCACCGTGCTCCAACAGGACGAACCCAAAATGTCAATCTTGCCTTAACAGGAATGGGAGTCTTGAAGGGCCGATGGATAATACCAGATGAAGAATACTCTACATTTCTAGATTTGCTACATGACTATCTATTCATTCAAAAACGTCGTCCATTGAATCTAGTAGAGCAAAGACGAGCAAATAACATTACTCCTCTTCTTATTGATTTGGACTTGAAATATGACATCAGCACATCTCTAGTGCGTCGCTTTCATCTAGAAAATATTCGTATATTCATTCGTAATATTACTCAAATTATCACCGAATTTATTGATCTAGGAGATCTAGAAACTCTGCGATTCTTTGTCCCACTTCGCCCAACTCCCTATGAAGATAAGAGGCCGAATATCAAGCAAATTAAAGATGGTATTCATATCGAATGTCCTGATTTATCCCTACAGGCCAACACTCAACAAGTAATTCGTTATATCGCACTTAAAGAAAAAATCATAGAAACCGCCTTCGAAAATTGTGAATATATTAATAAACCTGATGATATTTATGATGAAAGTCTTGTGAAAAAAAATGGATGGTTTCTATACGGTGAAGGAAAACCGGATCTGCCGCCATACGATCTAGCACTCGTATATTGTTACAATATCGCGGATGGACTCTGGTATGATGCCAATTGCTCGGAATATACAGCCAGAGAGCTGATGGGGCTCTTGAGTATTCGGCAAGGAATCACTGATGAATGCTATGGAGTGCGTAGTGAAAAAACCGAGGAATGGAATGCACTTGTGGCTGAAATGAATCCGACCCCAGTGAATCCAATTCCAAACGGGGAGAATCCGACATACGTTGAAAACTCGGAGGGAACTGCTGTTGAAATTGTGGTGAATGAGGCATCATGGTATTCAAAAGGTTATTCGCCACAAGAACTCCAGCTATATAGACAACTTGCGACGGAATGCCTGTCTGTTGAACGTGCGGACAGCTTCTCAACGTGGATGGAGGTTGGCTGGTGTCTCCATAATATCGATCAGAGCGAAGATATGTTCAATACATGGATGGAATTCAGTCAAAAATCATCGAAATTTTCAGCAAATAATATCAGTCAACTGAAAAGGGATTGGTTTCGTGGCTGGGGCCGTTCCACATACCAACAGCGTCGTCTAACTGAGCGCAGTCTTCACATGTGGGCTAAGAATGACAATCCTACGCGCTATGAGGCCTTGATGAAAGATAGCATCATAAATTACATCCTTGAAAGCGTAGACAAGACACATACGCACATTGGTCGACTCATCCAGAAAGTATATGCCGCAAATATTCGGTGTCATATCGAGGACAAACGTAAAGTTGCCTGGTATGAATGGACTGGCAATGGCTGGCAACTCGATCCTCAGGGCATTCATCTTCGAAAGAGGATGACGACCGAAATTGCTTCTCTTGTTGATGAGACAAAACAGACTATTCGCCGTCGTGTTGGGAACATGGGAACGGAGGTCAACCAGTCTCTTGTTGATTTGGAAAATAGCAAACTAAAGCGACTTCATGAAATTGAAGGAAAACTGTATAGCAGTGATTTCAAGTCAAGTGTTCTAAAAGAATGCGAATATCTCTTTCACGAGCCTAATTTCCTACAAAATCTTGATAATAATCCCTATTTGATCGGTGTGGCCAATGGTGTGATTGATCTCCGTGCTGAGCGTATCGGTCCCGATGGGAAGAAACAGACGTATTGTGAATTTCGTCAAATGCGCCCAGAAGATTACATTAGTTTCATGTGTGGACGCATGGTCGCTAAAGGATGCGAGCCGATTGACTACATTCCCTACAATCCTGAGGATCCCGAACAGGGTGAGATCGACGATTTCATGTGTAAAGTATTTCCCGACACGGCAGTCAGAGAATACATGTGGCGCAAGCTAGCCTCATGTCTGGAAGGTGCCAATAGAGAGCAACGATATGATACCTGGATCGGTGTAGGCGGTAATGGCAAATCCAAGCTCGTCGATTTGGTGGCCATGACCTTGGGTGATTATGCGACTTCCCTACAAAGCACTGCATTAACACGAAAGAGACCAGATAGTGGTGCTGCGAATCCTGATATTATTGCGGTGTGGAAAAAGCGATTCATCTATTTGGCCGAGCCCGACGATGGCGAACCACTCAATACTTCACGTATGAAGCAGTTTACAGGTGAGGATATTGTCGAGGCACGTGGACTGTTCGAGGATCAGCAGAAATTCAAAATTACAGGCAAACTATTCATGCTCTGTAATCGTTTGCCCCCCATTTATTCGAACGATCGCGGCACATGGCGTCGAGTTATCACGGTGCCTTTTGTCAGTAAATTCGTAGATCCGAATGGTGAAGAGGCCAAGGATATTGATAGTAAGAAGAATATCTATCCGCGAGATAATAACATGGACGAAAAACTTGTTCGGTGGCGCTCTGCTTTCTTGGCCAGGCTAATTCATGTATATGAGACTCAATATATGGTAAAAGGAATTGAGCCTATTCCTGATGTCATTACAGCGGAGAGCCGAAATTACCGTGCGAAGTTCGATACTTTTGGAAAATTCATGGCGGATCGTATTCGTTCAAGTCCAGGGGAAGAAACAACAATTCAGGAAGCTTTCCGAGCATATAAGACATGGCACAAAGAAAATAGCCGTGGAACTGCTCTTCTTGCACTGGACGACTTTACAAAGAGAATGGAGGATGAATTTGGACAACCTGCCGACCGAAAGACCTTCAAGCGAATTATTGTATTCCGTGAAGAAGGTGATGTTGAGGCGTATGATGCGGAGCAAAAAGAACAGTCCTAAATAGAAATGGCCACTGCCACTGATGCGGTGTCGACATCCTTGCCCGTCACCGTTCCAGCGAATATCAATAAATTTTTTAAAGAGAGGAAGCGAAATCCTCAGCGTTATTTTTTTTCGGACGATGGCTCTTCTATGGTCTCAAAAGACAGTGGAACAGAAATGAAAATCCCCTTTACTCAGTTTTCTCTCAAGACATCTGATGAACTACATGCATCATACGCGGAACGCAACCAATTAATTAAGGAACAACAAGAGTTATTTGATATAGCAATGCGAGCACTACTTGATGCCAGAGAAAGAGGTGCCAGTGATTTCGAACTATTAACACTGAATAGGGAATGTCAGCGTCTTGATAGTAAATTATTCGAACTTAATTGGAATGAGAAGGAGATGAAAGTGGCGAATCCAACTCCTGAATTGCGTCAACTTGAATTTACGAACCCCTATTTAGTTAATAAACCTAAAGAACCGGTCTATATTTTTACGGCACGAAGAATTCCAGTTGATTTTAGTTATAAGTATGATCTAAGTGTGGAAGAACCTGGCACTTCTGGGGCGAAGGCTGAGGCTACTGCGACGGAGTCGGCAGTGGCGGCGACACCTGTGGCCGTTATTGAACGTGTTCGTTTTGATACAAGTGCGACGGAGACGAGACGGTTGGAAGGCGATGAACCTGTCGAATTTTATTTTAAATTAGAGAACCCCTACAAGGCTTTCTCGCTTTCATATGCGAGTGCGTTTAGTCTGGATGGTAAAGTCTGGCCAACGGTTACACATTACTTTCAGGCTCAGAAATTTCCAACGGACCCTGTATATCAAGAGACTATTCGCACATCAAAGAGACCCGAGGAAGCGAAAAAACTTGGAAAGACTAGCGATCGTCCAGTCAGACCCGATTTTGAACTTTATATGGATGATATCATGCGACGAGCATTGGCCGCCAAGTTTGAACAGAATCCTCCTCTTAAAAAATTATTGGATGACACAGGTAATAAGACATTAATAGATGTTGATCCAACAGATTCATATTGGGGCAGTGGAAAGGACCGAAAAGGAAAGAATAAACTTGGTCAAATGTTGATGGAATTGCGTGAGAAATTCAGAGAAAGAGCTGTTGAAGGGGTTGAGGTCAAAGAGAAAGTGGTGTCTGCGGCACCTGCGGCGGCACCTGCAGCGGCTTCTGCGGCGGCACCTGCAGCGGCTTCTGCTGCGGCACCTGTGGCGGCTTCTGCTGCGGCACCTGTGGCGGCTTCTGCTGCGGCACCTGCGGCTACCCCTATAAAGATGGCATCAACGCCAGTAACTGGTGCTACTGTTCCAAAGGGCACAAAGGTAAAAATATCTTCAAGACCGCCGCCATCTGCCGCTGCCGCCTCCGCCGCCAAAATTATAACATAAAAAATAAAAATGACAGAGTAACGCCAAATATAATTAGAACCAGAAAAATACCAAATAATATATTCTGAAATCCAAATCCAGTCATACGCACATAAAAGAAGAAGAAAACGATACAAAAAAACCCAAGCGAAGCCAACAAAACAGCCAGTGAATAATCCTCCAAAACATTTAATACTTTTGTGGGATAAACTTCAGAAGTCTGTTCTTTAATATCCTGAAAATCCCGAGCATTAGTCTCAGCGATTCCTTTGTAATTTTTAATTTTTTCCCGTAGTTCATCTCGTTCTTTTTCCAAACTACGATTGCGCTCTTCAACGCTTTTCAATTGCGAAGATGATGCTGCCTGACCAAATATTTGTTCTCCAGTTACATTTATATCATCAATAATAGCCTTATATTTTTGTATTTTCGAAACAAAATCTGTCGCTAGTTCTGATGTATTTTGAATTGATTGCACTTCTGATTCCGTAAGACATTTATCAATATTTTGTATGGTATCAGTCACTTTGTTCGGATCGGCCCGACACTGGGAACTCATTAATCTTCTTCGATTTGGGTCACTCGATAAAGTTTGACCCATTCTTCCTATTCAGTTATCGTAAAACAAGGTATTATAATTATATCTTGTTTTAGACTGACGAACATTTAAAAATATTTTTCAGTCTAAAATATATAATTTCTATTTGCATATACTATATTCTTATCACATTAATTCTTACCCTGCTCTTGAAAGAGCGGGCCCAACTGTTTGTGCATAATTTGACGCATTTGCTTGTGCATTATTTGTATATTTCTTCAATTCATTATAACTAGCAGTCAAACCATCTAATGAATTCGGGCATGGTGGTGTTGGCAACTCCTTGTAGCGCGGGAAACGACGGCGGTTCCATTCACGCTGATCACGTAGGTTCTTAGTATATTGCGAACGATTAACCGTAATTAGACCAATTATTATTAATAAAATTATCAATGTAGACCAGGCAAAACCTGCTGATACAAATCCAGTACGCACCAAATACATAAGAACCACACCCAGACAAAAAACTAAAAATGACCATTGATATACAAAAAGAGTATCGAGTTTATCATCACTTGACCACTGATTAATTTGATACTGACGTAGTGCTAAATCCTTATCCAAAACAACAGCATCAGATTGACCTTTCATTCGTTGATATAGCTGATTTTGCAAATTATCAACATCCTGATTGCGAAGTTTATAATAAAGAATTGCTCTCTCCGTAGAAGATGCGCGTTCCAAATCTCCGTATACTTTTTGAAACATATCAGACTTTGAACGGGTTATTTCATTTTTAATATTCTTTTGAGCATCCTCTAAATAATTTGTTAAAGTAGCTGTGTCTCCTGATTGTAAAAGACGTATGGCTTCTGCCATTTCCAAACCCTGAGAGTTCTCAGTTTGTGAAATTAAACTTTTTAGTTGAGTCTCATCCATTTTGACTCGTTTTCCCTAACAAATATAACTAAAATTTACTTTTGAGATTCAATAACTCTTCCATTTTATTATAATCAACACGTATCTCAAGATACCTGTTGATTTAATTTATAGTACACAATTAATAACAACACTTTATAGAGATAAAATATTTAATTTACGTTGAACGATAAATATATACAAGCATTCCAAGGGCAAAAATATTTAAAAAACTATATAAACTAAGTAAATTAGAATTAGCTCTATTTTTTTCCTCCGTATATTTTACCATCTCTTTGTGAAGAATAGCAGTAGCATTTTCGTTATTCAGTATATCAGATTGTGCTCTAATTTTAGCAGAGCGTTGTTCCATTGTAGTATTTAAATTATTTATTGTATTATTGTAATTTTGTGATTGAGTTAGACGGATTTTTGTTGCGTAATTTGCAATTTGTAGTAAATCATTTAGACGTAAATTGAGAAGACGTGTATTATTAAGTGTTTTTTCAACCATTTTACGCTTGTTTGCATCATTTTGCAAGAACCCATCTTTTAAAGATGTAATTAGACGGTCCAGAGCATAGAAATATCGGCTTTCATAATAACAATACTCTTCTTTAATAATTTGCAATAAATATTCATCCTCTTGCATATATTCTGGAACAGTCTCTTTAGATGATTTATCTGGAGGTTTGGGAATTATTTTAATATCTGAAGATTGGAGCTTTTCAACATATTCTTTAAGAAATGCTTGTTTCAACATTCCATTAGAATCTCTATTAGGGTCATTAGGTGTTGAATCAAATTCATTTAAAAGACCTTTCTTACCATCTTTCGATCCGAACTTATCCATTAAATTGTCATCCGTGAATGCACTAAGTTCTGAATTTATTGAATTACAGAATAAAGAACTGCCCGCGTCAGTCATTCTAATTTCAGTTAGAAATTTCACATGAATACTATCAACCCAATTTTCCCATAATCTTTAAAATTAGCACCGCGATTACTACAGTTAAACTGAATATAGTAAGTCCAATAACATAGTAATTACCAAATATTGCGGTAAATTGTTCACCAATACTTGGACCGTATGAATCAGTTTTTATATAACTGGAAATAGAATTCGTTGCTTTTCCTAAAGCCGAACCAAAACCAAATATATTCGTCTCTCCAGTTCGAGGCGCCATTAACATAATAGCTGCAAATCCCAGAAAGAAAAATAGAGACGCTGCCATCCATAAATAGGGAATTGAATTCTGCCGTATAGGACGGCCGAATAAAAAAATTTGGTGTTTTGAAACGGAACCTTCTGCATTCCGGAGGACTGAATCCCGTGCTATCTGATTCTCTGCATCCTCCTTTACTAATTTCATCTGGTCTCGAAGTTGAACGATTTCTTGCTGCAATTGACCCGTTTTACCTAATAGAGATGATATATCAAGGGTCTTTGTTGATTCTCTAAGGTGTCTCGATAATGGTGTTATGATATTATTTTCAATATCTTGAATAATCATATTCATTTGTTTAATTTTATTTTCACTTTCCGTTGGATTTTTAAGACCACCTGAAGTTATGAGATTCTCCAAACTAGTCTTTGCTATCCAATTACCTATTACAATTCCGAATCGTGCCTGCGGATCGTTATAAATCGCCTTTATTTTTTTCTGAATATCTGCTGTTTTCTCCTGCCATACACTCATTCAGTAGCAGTTCTCCCTGTCGATATGGTATAAATTATGCGCACACACGATAAATATCATATACTCCAGCACTTGGACTGGGGCGCTGAATATGAATAATATCACCTGGTTTTGCACCAATAAATCGCCCTATGGGATCTTCATGAAAGGCCAGAACAGGCAATTGGCGCTTGAGAGCATGAATATTTTTGAGTAGTGCCTGGGCCGCCTCTGGCTTTACTATCTTATGCTTCGGGACGAGCACATGGGTAAGAGGGTTAATTACTATATAGGATGGTGTGAAGAAACTGATTAATTTCTTGGTTTCCATCCAAACCTTTTTGGCGAAAATGTGATGATAGACGGCGACTTTTTCGGGGATAATAAATACAATATCGCGTTTATCTTCACCGAGTTCTAGAATTTCTGTTAAAATGGATGGAAATGAATTGCGTGTTACACGGCCAAAACGGACGTCTGCCGTGTATGTCGGTTCCTCTCGGTGTTTGAGTTGAAAATTCAGCGTTGCATCTTCCGTCGACACGGCGGAACGTATTTCGACCGGGGAAAACTTGGGCATGGATTCCGTATTGAAGCCGCGAAATTCAAGCATTTCTTTGATTGTATTGAGGCTCCTGACGAGAGCATCAATATATTCAAAATCTCCCTTCATTCTACTTTTTACTTTTTAATCTAAACTAAATAATTATCTATGTTTATATCCTTTCAAAATACCGCTGGGAATCATTTTATTCAATTTTACGAACCATGACTCTTGGCGTAGAATTGGACGGTGGTCTGTACTCTGGATCATCAATAATCATTCCCCCTTCTTGAGGAATATTTTGGCGAAATCTTGGTTGAGATGCTGAAGAGGGGGCAAAACGAAGACGCCTTTGTTGAGGCTGGGACTGGAATGACTGGGGCGGCTGCGGCACTGTCGGTTGCATCATGACCATTGGAGAAGTATCTACTACGATTGTCTGTGGAGCATATCCTCCCTGTTGAGTTGGCAGAGGGCTGGGTAATATTACCGCCTGGGGTGCCTGGGGTGCCTGGGGTGCCGATACAACTGGTTCGAACTGAATAGGAATATTCTGGATTTCCTGGGATTGTGCTACAATCGGCAGTTGTTGCGGAGGCTGCGCCATAGTTTGAAGGGCCTGGGGCTGCGCCCCAATCACTACATTGACTACCTGAGGAAGTTGCTGCGCCACAGGTAAACTTTCCACCGCAGCTTCTTCGTCTAGGATTATATCATTTCCCGACTCCGTTTCGGCACGTGCAACGATTGTTGCGGTCTGAGCACCAAGTGCTTGTAATTGTTCGAATGTCACTTTCGTCGCCTCTGGCTCCTTCATAAACTCAGGAACAACGGTGTCCTTCAGAATCAGAGGCCGTAATTCAACAACCGCGGCCTCTCCCTCCCCAGCCTCCACTCCTTCCGTCGTCTCCCCACTTTGTTTCCTAACAGTCAAGTCGCGGAACTGCTGAACATCCTTTGTAGTCAAAACGCGCATTCCCATGTTCAAAAAAGTCGATAATTCGTCCCCTAATAACTTCGTCGCATATGGCAGCTCTGCCTTCACAACTTGACATCTGGCACGACCGATCGGCGGTAAAATCTCCAAATTATCGGTGGAACTACCTGCGAATTTCACTGGGCCATCACATAGAGGACAGATGGCTATTTGTAATTTGGGATTGTAAATAGGGATAGTCCCACAACTCGCACATAAAATCATTGTTGTTCCATCTGAACGCTTCATAAAGGATTCACGTAAAAATCTCGCAACACTGTGGCCAACAAGCGCATCACGTTCTTGCTCACCTATCTTGAGACCTCCCTGATTTCCACGGCCTCCCGTCGGCTGATGCGTGCGTTGTTCACGACGGCCCTCGGAACGCGCCTGCCATTTGTCCTCAACCATGTGCTTCAGACGCATTCCATAAATGGGCCCGATGAAGATGGCAGCCTGAATCTGCTCTCCCGTTGCCCCGTTATATAGTAATTCATTACCATATCTCTCATATCCTGCCGCTTCCAGGGCTTTGCCGATGGCCTCCTCTGGACTGCCATCGTTCATAAACGCCGTTCCGTCCGCTACTGCTCCATAGAGTGGCGCAGCCTTACCCACTAACTGTTCAATATTCTGCGCAATCGTCATGCGACTCGGGATTGCATGAGGATTCATAATGAGGTCTGGAACAATTCCGTCACGTGTTCGCGGAAGGTCATGACCACGTAAAATGGCACCGATGGTTCCTTTTTGGCCATGACGATTGGAAAATTTATCCCCTAATTCGGGTGTCCGATTCTGAACTACTCGGATCTTCACCAGTCTCAATCCTTGATTATTCACAGTCACAACGACATCCTCCACACGTCCACGTGTCCATACCTGTGGAGTCACCGATGAATCTCTGGCAATACCAGTTTCCGATTTTGTATAGGCCCCAACTATCACAGTGCTCTCATCGACATATTCACCAACTCGCACAATTCCGCGATTGTCCAACTTTGAATAATCAAGTCCAGGTCTCAAATCCTTCCATTCTCCAACAAGACCAGGATTACCAAAACGAGTCATGGCCTTCGTCTTATCATCATCCTCCTCAAAGGCTTCATAGGAACGGTAGGTTATATTATGGAAAAGTCCACGCGCAATTGCGTCGCCATTTATCACAAGATTGTCCTCCTGATTGTAGCCAGTCCAACACATAATAGCGAGAACACAATTGGAGCCATAAGGCATTTGTCCCTCACCCAAATAATTCATGTAAAGTGTTCTCACAAGAGGTGCTTCGCCATAGCAAAGAACATGCGCCGTGTTGTCAAAACGGTTCTTAAAATTCGTGGCATAATATGAAAGTCCTTGTTTAGACTGGGAACATGAAAGTTGGTTTCTGGGAGACTGATTATGATTCGGAAAAGGAATGAGCGACGTCATCAGGCCTGTAATTGTGCTAGGATGAACTTCCACGTGAGTCGTCTGTGGTATAATATGATCTGGGTAATTTGCAATAAAACATTCATTCTGCTCGTAGGGGTCCACGTATTCTATGACTCCTCGAACTGGTTCCAAATATGTCAAATAGTCTACAAGGGACGCTGGAGGAGTCCGTCCCGCCAGAGGATCGTGAAAATCCGTGGAGTCTAGACCGACCTGGGAGCGCCCTGGGAAAGATCCGAAAACGAGATCTCGCCAAGTCACCAGGGTCTTCATTCTTGCCAGGGGCATTTTAGGGACGAAGTCCGCGGATGACGCAGCCACCGCCAATCTATTTTTCCTATTCTTACTGGCATTCAACTCACCCACCCCTTCATCCCTATCAAGAACAACCAGGGGTCTCATAGGACGGCCCTCGTCCAGAAAGATATACACTATTCGGTCGCGAATAGAAAATGAAACGCTGACTGAATAGGGGAGACAGCCAGTTCTTTTGAATGTTTTAAGGACTCGAACGAGAAGAACGGGATTTTGAGTATAACCGAACATGCCGCCATTTATATATACTGGCACATATGTGGCACGGAGAGTATCCGTTAGTATTTCGGGCGGAAAAACGGATGCCGATGGACTGCGTAGCCAATTTATGAAGGCCTGTTTCTCTGATGCCGTGGAAATCGCCGTCAAAATACTGAGATTTTTAGTTATTCCAATGGACCCACCCGTGGGAGTTTCACTGGTGCAAAAATAGCCATATTGACTGGGAGCTAAATGTCGAGGACCCGTGAGTTTCATGGACGTATCAAAGTCCAGAATAACACGACGGCAGTGGCTCATGAAATCACAGTAACTGAGACGGGAGAGTGCCTGAAGCACGCCTGTTTTTTCTTCACCGAGTCCCGATCCCCATTTTCCTTTAAAGCCGCGCGAAATTCCATCCGTTATGTAGCCCTGACGGAAAATATTTGGACCATTTCCTGCTGAGAAAATATTCGCAAAATTGCGTTTGCTATAAAGACTGCGATGATTTTCGAACTCACGCCCAATTGCCAGATTAATGGATTTTAGCCAGAGTTTATACACATCACTAAACAGGGTTTGAACCAGGAAACCACTGACAAGACATCTCTGATTTCGCGTATCATCGCGATTCGTAGGACGGTCAATCCCCTCGGCAACACGAAGAATCTTTCTAACACAGTCACCAAGAAAGACCGCCTGATTTGCTGGATTAGGCTCCATATGAATAAAGAATTGATTGCGAAGAATATCTATTACGTGCTCTACGCCGAATCCCTTGGTGAGTGTTTTAATATATTGAACAGCTAGATTTGTATTCACAAATGGCCGCGCATCCAGTATACTAGGAATGAGTTTTTCCATCAAAAGTTTGGCCTCAAAAGAATCGAAATCGGGGAAAATAATACGCAAAATCTCCTCATCGGATTGAAATCCTAGTGCGCGAAAAAGGACGAAGAGTGGAATGGCCTTGCGAACGAACGGCAGCGTAACTTCGATGGTCTGGCTTTTCCGCATGAGCGCAAAGGCTACACGTTTGACGACGCGAGTCTCAGGAGACAGACATGTTATTGAGGCAAATGTCTGTATTGTCATGTCGCGTTCTTGATTGGCTATATAGAGTGTATTGAAGGCCGCCTCTTGGCGAGTTATAAGGACCTTTTCAGCTCCCTCAATAATAAAATAACCGCCATTATCATATGGACATTCGCCAGCTTGCCGTAGAAATTCCTTGTTTTTTCCATTGAGAACACAGTATCTGCTATGGAGCATAATGGGGATTTTAAAAAGGGGAAAATTGCGGAATGACTCAATAGGAATATCCTGCGAACTAAGTTTTCCATCGGGAGTCCGTTCAGTATACACGAGTTTAATATCAATGTCAACATAGACCATCGACGCGTAAGTCAGATTTCGCAGACGGGCTTCGTTCGGAAATAGAAGGCGAACTTCCTGGGTGTTCTGGAGACTGACCGTTGGAGCACCGATTTCGATCTTCGTTCCATCTAGACCTCCTACGTATATCTCGACTCGATAGGCATAGGTATTTGTCTTTTCATCTATGAGGTCCTTGAGTAGAAGAAGTGGAGATTTATTCTTAAGGATTGCTGGCAGATCTTTTGATAAAAACTGGTCGAATGAATCTATATGATGACGAGTATATGGATAGGATACAGTGCGGAAATATCGGTCTAGAAGAGACCTGGCAAGAGTCCTGGCAGAATCTTTCGTTAGCTCGGAGGCGAATGCAGCCGCTGCATTCGCACGCTCCGCAGCATCTGCGCGGAGAGATTCTTCCCGCACGGCGGCCAGTTCCATGTTTCCCGCCAGACCCAATCTCGGATCTGCTACTGCAGCGGCGGAGGCACTTACCGACATTATCTATTCAATCTTAGAAGAATCCGCTATTAAGTTCTATCCTGGTTCCGAATCTGAATCCGAACAAAATCAAAATTTTTATACTATTTGATTTTCCCTATATTATTTCGAATATTGTTCCGTCGTTGAGATATTCGATTTTGACAATTGTTTCCAATGAAGAGTTGACATCATTACAATTGATGCTAATAGGTAGCCACTGCCAACCAAAAGTCCCTTGCGAATACTTTCATTATCTATCCAATTATATATCACATAAATTATTGGTAATAAAGCCATTCTCATGAATAATTTTCTCCAACTATATTCTTCCGTAATGAATCTTGATTCTCCATATACCAAAGTTCCAAAAACAACAAAAACGAGGAGACTAAATAATGTTACGTTAAATTCTGAATAGAAAAGATTGTAAAATAATATACATAGTGTCATAAGTCCAAGAGGATGCCAGAAATTATCGTCGGCCAAATCTTTTTGAGGAGCCCCAGCGAAGGCTATCGATATCAATACTGATAATTGTAAATCACCTATAAGAGCTAAATAGGAGAAGATGTAAATAGCCGCTTTAAAATACTCTTTGAATGGCGTAAACGCTTCCAAATTATTATCAACACTATCATCATAAATTTTGATAATAATACCAAGAAACAGTAATAAAATCGGTGTAGTTGGAGTGTTCAGATTCATTTAATTAATAAATGTAATAAACAAAATATATTAATTCACACGGATATCCTGCTTTAAATTAATGGGTATTTTGGAAACTTCCAAATAGGGGATTTCGGCGCGAGGTCCCATTAAATATTTGAGGTTATTTTGGGAAGGGTCTGGTGATAAGTTTTGCGTAGGCTGTCCACTGAATGCTCTCATCGCTGTATATTGTAGAGACGGCGGCGCCGAACTTTCAAAAGCACGCGGAAGAGGGGAGCCTATTAGAGGCTGGGGGAACCAACTGGGTGCTCCGCCTTTTTGACGGCGAGAAGCTCTGGTTTTCTTGCGTGAAATACGCAATGAACGTCGCCGCCGTCCACCTGAAAGGCCAATTTTTCCCGACTGTTCAGGTGCCGTAGGATATAGTCGTGGCTCGGAAAAAGGAAGTTGGTCGACTTTGTAGCCCTGCTCTGGGACAGCGACATTAAAGTTATTGTCCACATATGCCCATGTTTTGCCGTACGCATTCGGTGGTATATCTCCTGCAGGTGGGTAGATACCCGCACGAGTCACATAGTCTAGTGGTGCACCTAAGAGCGACATAGAAGGAGATGTGGCATCTTGTGCTCCACCACCATTCTGTCTTCGATTTTTACGAGTATCAGTGCGCGATGAAACTTTGCGACCACGCCGTCCCATTCTTACTTCTTCCCGCACATATTCTATGTAGGCCTTGGCGGAATCTTTGTCCAGTTTTCTGTAGAATGTTTTTTGCCATTCTTCGACAAGTTGTGTAATAATTTCATTATCAGGAACCTTTTTCTTTATCAAATCTGCGGTCATATCTTCAATATGCTCAAAAGAAATTCTCAACTCGGGTATTGTAAAAATTCCTTTTTCCTTATCGGTTTTGTCGGACTTATGCGATTTACGAGTGCGTCCTCCTCTTGAAGATATCATCTAATTTTACAGGATATTTTTGATAAATTTAGAAATTTACAGTATAGTTCTAGTATTTTTTCTATTACCGGATACATTATTTACAAAATTTGTTACTGCATTTGCTGCTCCCGTTGTAGCCCGAGATATTCCTGAACCAATTGTATTGGCAATATTTGTTACAGTATTAACTGCAGCAGTGACAGGTGACCCAATGGCTGCGGAGGTCACATTTTTCGTCGCATTTTTCGTCAAATTCATATTAGGGCTAGGGGGTGTTAAAGAAGCGGATAGAGAGGGAATCTCGGGACTTATAGGAACAGGGACAGCTCCACGCGCAAAGAAGGCAAATATTCCGTAAAAAATTAATATGATGACAAAGCCAATCATGATAGCCGGAGCATACATCTTTAGACCATCCGTCCAAGTTGTCTTCATGTATTCATTCTTGAATATAGAATAATGGTGATAAATTCCAAAGGCGAGCAGACCGGCTGCAAGGATTAACATGATTAAAGGTGTAAAACGAGGAATGACACTATACAGAATAACTAGTGAAATTACAAAAACAAGCAAGGACGGATAAAAAAAATTCATTATTCTTTGCTTTACCTATTTCTTAATATCATTATTTCATATAACTAACATATCCACACTCTTTATTCATAATTCTGTTCATAATTCGACTAAATTCTATTAATTAGATCGATATGTGTAAGAAAATGCTTACGACAACAATAGCGAGTAAGAAGTAATTTATCGAGGACAGCTTTTTGAGGGGTATTCGGAACATCAGTTCCATCAATATAGATTCCCTGAGACGTCGAATTTGCAGTAGAATTATCTCGACTTAGTCTCTGAACTTCTCTTAAATAATAGTCATACTTATCAGCCAACATCTTGCCGCAGTTCATACAACGCACTGGAATTAACATTGTATGATATTCTTCTAAATAATATATGATAACTATACTCTATTAAGCTATTTTATCGAACTCATAATCAATTTTTCTAGTGCGTAATTTTTGTTATAATTTAACCATACCGCACAACTAGAAATGACGTCTGTTTTATATAGCGCCGGTTTAAATTATCAGCTCGGAAATCCTGTGCGTGCTGAACTCGGCAATCTAAGAACATCTGTTGCCGAACTCCGGAAGCTCGTGGATAGTTTCAATGTCGAGCTTGTTAATTTGAAAAATGAATTACGTAACCTGAACAAAGTTGTTGCTGGAAATCGTTCATCCGTAAGTGTGCTGAGTTCTCAGGTGAATCAGTTACAGAGTGCCTTGACATCCCTGGCACAGCAGGGTAATTTTACAGCACCGACATTCACAAATGTGAACGCGGGTTCCTCAGCATCAGTTCCTGTGCCGACTACGACTGCTTCAGCCAACTCCGTAGTGGACGATGACTTTGAAACCGATGAGGACGTTGCCACAGCCCCTGCTCCTGCACCTGTTGCGGCGTCGGGACAGCGCACCCGTCGTCGCCGCGGAGATTAATTCAGTTACTACGATATTTGCGTAGAGTGGATTCACTGATTTCAATTTCATTTTCATTTTTCAATATGAACCGAACTTGTTTTAAGCCTACTTTTGGATATTTGAGTAATGTCTGCCGAATAATTTGAATTTCTTCGTCCGACCATTTTTGCTGTTTTGATTCCGATTGGACTATATTTGTGCTTGTGCTCCAATTTCTCACTGGACCATCCGATGTTTGCTGAATAGAGGATATGATCGTGTGGTTCGTGGGCGTCATCGTTGCTGCCCTAGCTTCATTTTCAATAGAATTTTCGGAGTTCGTTTCTGACAAGGAGTTAGATTTGGGCGAATGTTGCTTATTATGACAGTCATCACACAGCACTATTAAGTTTCGCGGATGATTCATGTCTTCACCGTCCGAAAAATGCCCTGTTTTGTCTGCCTGAAAACGAGGGCGAATGTGGTGGACTTCTAAGTATATTTCTTTACCAGGGGTTCCACAAATCTCACATGATTGCTTGACAATGTCGCTGTTCCAAGTAGTATGTGATGCTTCGGAACGCCGAAATTCTCCGAGAAGTTTCCTACGATTGCGACTGGCAGATTCAATGAATTCGAATGGCAAATCCATCGCACGAGCGACTTCAAGACCATATAGGGATGAGCCTGAACCAGGTCGTAGTTGGCGCTCATAAATTAGGCGCTTGGTTGCTGGATCATAATGCACATGAATATGCCAGACAGACACACCCAGTTTTGGCAAGTCAATTAATTTTGGAATATCATGTAAATGAGTGGCAAATAGGAATTTTGCCTTCATTTTTCCGAGCCATTCAATCCCTGCCGCGACGAGAGCCTGTGCACTATCCGACTCAGTTCCTGCGCAGAGTTCATCTCCAAGCACAAGACTATTTTTGTCCGCTACTCGCAAAATATCACGTAATTCCGACATTTCAACTGCAAAGGACGAAAGCCCGCTGAAAATATTATCATGATTGAGAATTCTGGTGAAAATGGCACGGAAAGGCCGTAGTGACATTTTTTTGGCCGGCACAAAGGAACCAGCTTGAGCCAAAATCACGGCAATTCCTGCGGCTTTCATGAGAGTAGATTTGCCACTTGCATTCATGCCATAAATCAGCCAGCCATTATTTTTCCCAGGCCCGCCTAGACAAATATCATGCGATATATACTGAACACGAGTTTTTGTGGATTCGACGATGGGATGACGAAGTCCAGTGATATCTAGCCATGAATCTTCTGAGCAATCTTCAATCGTCGGACACACCCACCCCAACTCCTGTGCAGTCGTCGCAAGACATCGAGTGCAATCGAGATTTTCAATCCAATTTTCGACCGCTGAAATCAAACATGGGGTGAAATTAGTCTGGTTTTCTGAATCATAAAAAAATCGACTGGCGATTTCATTGCAGGCTTTAATCATACTTTGCCGACATTCTCTATCAAGATTCCCTCGTAATTGAACCAAAATACCGTTAAATTGCGAGAGCTCTAAACAATCGATCCAAGCTCCACTTTTCAAATGATGTATTGAAAGTTTCGTCACCGCCGCGTCAGCTGACTTTTTACCTGCCTCGAGACTTTTCGCAATGACGGTCGAGGTTTTCAATCCAAACGCGTCCTTCTCTCTCGCCTCTATACGAATGGAATCAGGTAAAACACCTGCAAGTTTCTGTGCTATAGTATTGCGAAGCTCTATAATATTTTGAATGGTTTGACAAATACGCTCCTCCAGCTCACCGATTAACGGATAATTATCTATATGAAGAGGCGTGGAATCTTCCGAGCTCAAAAGATTTTTGATATCCGCATTTTCATTAGAAGAGGATAGCTTTATAGGAAAATGTGTATGAAAATAGTCAATGAAGTCCGTCCATTTTTTTTCCGAAAAATTGGCCTCCAGGTTCGGAATTCCTGCCAGAATTTTTACCAGAGTTGAGATGGCTGAATAGGACTGATTCAATTTAGGAACATCATCTTTTGCTAAAATTCCACACTGAATTTTCCTATGAAGTCGCGGTAGATCATAGATGAATCGTAAATAGGTTTCAACTTGATTTTTAATAGAATCGGAAGAGACGGAAATATTCAAATATGTTTTTATTGATTCAAGACGAGTTCGAATCTGAACTGAATCAGAAAGTGGACGAACAATGCGCTCTCTGATAGCCCTCTTTCCCATGGGAGTAATTGCTGGACTAAATAGAGATAGAACGGAATCGACGGTTGTCTGTAGACCCACGGCGGAATGAGTCGCAAAACCCTGTGCCTGTTGTTGAGGAACTATTTGGAGTTGATGGAGAGCATTGTTGGCGCATATGAGATTCTGAGTGGGATGCCAGGCCTCATTTTTCTGGAAATTTCGCAGATTTGACGAGATATGCTCTTCTGCATATTCGGCTAATAAAATGAGGGCAATTTCTTCGAGTTCGTGGCGGAGACCAAGAATGGTGGCTGGAGAAAGTAGACTTTTTATCGAAAAAATTGTGCGGAGTTGTTCTTCTCTATAGAGGGGGCGTTTGACAGTATTCATTTGTTCCTTCATTAGTGTTCGCACATGAATGGGGATATGATAAGGTATCGAAAACTGTTTGCGAAATTGCTCCTCTGAAAGGATACTTTCGGCATGTAGACACCATTGATGAATAATTATTTCTTTTGGCGGAAAAATACAGGTAAATTGTTGGAGATTATCGGCTGTCCAAGTGTCCTTCGTGCCTTGGCAAGTAGCACTATAGGATTTTGTCTGCCCCGTTGTCAAATCAAGGGACGCTATTCCATACGACGGAGGCTGGGTGTTTCCATTGGGTGTTTCATTATTCGTTCTCAAAAGAATAGAAAGGATGGATGGTATGTCTGTAGTTGCGGCGGTTTCAATGTGAGTTCCAGGGGACAGGATGCGCGATACCGTGCGATTACGAACACGTCCCGACGATTCTTTGTTCTGGTCTACTACAACTACTGTCCACCCCATTTGGGTTAGTTTAGCCGCCCATCTATGAAGCGCGTAATCAGGAAGACCTGCTGTAAGAATTGTATGTCCCGACTGGGAATCAGTTTTCGATGACGTATTTAGCCCTAGAATATCAACGACTTCGGTGATATTGTAGAGTGTTTTTCCAGTGGCTGGGTCCTGGAAATCATAGAGTTCATAAAAAGAACCGACTTGCATGAAGACGGCGGTTGCCGGTCCATACTTCTCCCTATATTGTTTCAAAAAGTCTCCGTATTCTCTGGCAGTCATTTACCGTATAATAGAAGGGTATTTTTAGGCTCTGGCAGGCTATTACCAATAACATCCCCGTTCTACGACATTGGAATTTGGTGGTTTTTCAGATTCTTTTGGGCGAACCCATGCGTCAGGATTTTGACGAACATATTTCATAATGGTTGAATTTGTTTCCCAGCGTTTTCCAAGAACACCGAAAAATAGCTGTAGTGCGCCTCCAATATAAATGGGCGACTGATCCAGAGTGCTATATAGGAAGTCACATACTGGCATTCCATACCCACCGCAACTTACTAAAACTGCGGCAGGCTTTTCGGGAAGATTTTTAAAAAATGTGGTTAGTCTATTCTTGAATTCAGAAAAATGATCCTGCCAATTTTTTCCTTCATGATTACCAGCCAATGTATATGGAGGCTTTATAAAGTGGAATTGGGTTCCACTGAACCATTTTGCCGATGGACCGAAAATTTTGTCAATATTCCCCCTTTGTATCTGTTCTTGAAAAGTATCAGAGAATGGGCTGATAATTGCAACGGTTTTTCCTCTTAGACATTCCATCCAGGAATTTCCTTCACCCCTATCCAGAAAATAAAAAGGCTCAAGAGCCTGTGCTAAAATCTCTGGCTTTTTCGCAATCTGGCATAGATATTCTTGTGCTTTACCTGTTTTTTCATAAACTAGACCCTGGCGTTCCCAGATTGCCACAAGAGAACAATGCTGAAATGCCCTCATAGTTGCCAAAGTATATTGCCGCACATCCTCCATAGATTGTATATTTATTCCAGCGTTATGAACGAGTTGAAACATATGGAGCTGTGATATTGATTTTCGTGGAAAATCATAGCATATCTGTGCCTCCACGCCTGGAATACGTCCAATAAAAAATTTTTTTCCTGATTGTATATGCTCTTCAATTACATTTTTAATCTCCATATTACCTTTAAAGTATTCCTCATCGAGCTGTTTGGAATTTTTCATTTTTTATTTAATCTAATATATAGTATATAGTATACAGTATATAATATATTGTATCTTTAGACGGTTAATACAACAAATACATTGAATTACAAAATAGAGTGTGTTTACAAACCTCTTCTACTGAGTATCTGGGCATCCGCGGCAATTTGTCGAATGAGATCCTCAGGAGTTTTTGAACCAGCCTTTAAAAGTCCTTTATTTATTAATTCTTCGCGTAATTTATCAATTGGAGTGCTTGATACTTTTGTGCGAATTTTTTGAGCTATTGTAATTCTCCGTTTGAGACTCGGAACACCTAGTGTAATTTTTCTAGCCTTTTTTGTCTTATGCGCTGTTGATAAAGGAGTTGATACAATTTTTTTCGGCACAAGTTTCACAGCACGATGAGATAGCCGTGGTTTATTCAAAACGACTTTTACTTTAGGTTTTGAAGTTTGACCTCCAACTTGTTCACTAGATAGGGGTTTATCAACCTGCGAACTTACATTCGAATTTATTTTGGAAACAGCTGGGGGCGCCGTCGAAGGGGGCGATATTGGAGTCGGCTCTGGATCCTGAGAACTGGCAGAATTTACCGGAACTTTGGTAATGTTCGCCTCCCCTCCAACTAATTTCTTTTGTTTTCGCGAAGAGCTTCTTTTTGAACCAGCCACACTTCCACCAGGCAGACCTCCAAATACATCTTTATTTCCTTCTACTCTGATTTTTTTGGTTTCTTGACAGGATGAATTTGGAGGTGCGGTTTTTATTTTATCCAAAGAAACGGGGCCCGACATTTAACTAATTAATGAATACATTATCCTATTGACATATTATTCATCGGTCAAAAAATCACGAAAACCAATATAAAGCCTCAATGCCCTAAAAATTGAATAGGTGAAAGGTCCTCGTTGTAAATATATTTTCTCTTTAAATTGCCTTAGAGTCTATACTTCATACATACCAGAAAATGAGTAATATAACAATCCCAAGTTATCGTCACATTCTGGACGTGTATTTTCGTCAGGCGGAGGGCTCGGGTATTTTGGGTCATCAGATTGAATCCTTTAATCAATTCATGGACGTGGACATTCCTGAAATTATTCACATGTCCAATCCCATCAAAGTCGGCGGCTCTCCTGAAATTCCTCTACAGGGGCCACGTTCAGCCCTCGCAACGGCCACAGGACTTTCATCCACAGCTGCAAAAGCCCTCATTCGTCAAGATACAATCACTGACGATACTACAAAAAATGTGGACGATGCCGCAGCCCCAGGCACTGGCGCCAGTTCGGAAAATCCTCTCACGGGAACCATTTCATCTCCGCCAGAAGGCCTAAATACACAGATCCTTCCCGAAATCCCTGGAAATACCCATAGCACAACCCCTATCAAGCACGAATACGAAATCACAATCGAACTTGAAAAAATCAGTTTTCGTAAACCGACAATCTTTGAAAACAACGGCGCAATTTATCCCATGATGCCCAATGACGCGCGCTTGCGAAATCTAACGTATGCCTCGCCACTCAATGTCGATGTGAAAGTAACGACCACATTCATTGACCACACGCGTGGCAGTATTCGTGAAACACGCACGCGCCTTTTCCCCAATATTCATCTTGGTAAGATACCTATTATGCTCAAAAGTAAGTATTGCCTTCTATCCGATCAGCGACATGTTCAACCAGGAAAACTCGGCGAATGTGCGGAGGACATGGGCGGCTACTTCATCATTCAGGGAGGCGAGAGGGCGATGATTTCTATGGAGCGTATGTCCGAGAATCGTCCGTTTGTTTTCAGAAATGGTCGTCAAAATATTAAAGACGTGGAAGTCGTTGAAATTAAGTGTATTGGGCCTGATAACGACCAAGTGCCTAAGTCAAATGCGGTCAAAATTATGGAAAATCTTGGTCTCAAAAGTCTCCGTGTGACTCTACCACGGATCAAAACCGAAGTTCCACTATTTATTCTATTCAGGGCACTTGGTATTGAATCGGATAAAGACATCTACAATCTCATTCTAAATCCCGCCAATGAGGCAGATGCGGCGCAATTTGAGAACATCTTCATTGAGAGCATGACAGAAGCAGCTGCCGTTACAAAGCGCGCCGATGCTATTTTGTGGATTTCACACCATATTACGTCATGGTCTCCGAAAATCTCCAAGACAGTCGCCGCCGAGGAAATCCTGGCAGAAGAGCTATTTCCTCAAATTGGGGGCGCCGAAATGGCCTATGAAAAAGCCTGTTTTCTCGCACACATGACTCGCAAGGTTCTATGGGTTCATAGTCAGCGAATTCCCAACGACGACCGCGATGGTTATCCCAATAAGCGCGTTGATATTCCAGGATTTCTCCTGGCCGACCTCTTCCGCAAAACCTATAATAATCGTATGGTAAAAGACATTAAAAAGGGACTCAGTAAGGAAATTCATAGTGGAAGTTGGCGGGCCACTGGAAATTGGGGGGAAATTGTGAATATCAATAATATTAATAAAATCATTAAATCGACGATTCTCGATGTCACTCTACGCTCTGCGCTAGCAACTGGCAATTTTGGCTCTGGAAAAATCGGTGGTCCTCAGAAAATCGGCGTCAGTCAGGTGCTCAATCGCCTCAATTATGTTAGCACTGTCAGTCATCTACGGCGCATTAGCACTCCTATTGAGAAAACTGGCAAACTGATTGCTCCTCGCAAACTTCACAATACTCAATGGGGTTTTATTTGTCCATGTGAAACTCCAGAGGGTCATGGCGTAGGTGTAATAAAAAATATGGCCTCGACGTCCATTGTGAGCATCTTCTCATCGCCCATTACGGTCGCCCATTTCATCCAAAAACAGGGAAAACTCATTCCTCTCCGTGGGTGTGCCATCAATGTGCTTCATAGGGATGTGCGCGTATTCTTGAACGGAAGCTGGATTGGAATGTTGGCCTGCGGCGATGCTCAGGAAGTCGTCGATGCTCTGCGAAAGGCTAAACGCTCGGGAATTCTTCATATTCACACTGGTATTATTTGGAAGAATTCCTATAAAGAGTTATGGCTTACGACGGAAGCAGGACGAATTCTACGCCCTGTATGGTATGCGCCTGCCATGCGCGAAGTTATTTCCGATATGACGGGAACTCTGGCAGAGGCAATTAATTCTATTCAGGACTGGGACCAACTTCTTCTATTTCGAACTCAAGGGGGCAGGGCTCTGATAGAATATTTGGACGCAGGAGAAACGGAGGGCACATATATTTGCATGGAGACGGCGAAATTGCTTGATAGGGAGAGTGGGGGAATCAATGCCACTCATTGTGAAATTCATCCAAGTATTATTCTGGGAACGTCGGCCTCCGTTATTCCCTTTCCAGACCACAATCAATCTCCGCGTAATGCCTATCAGAGTGCGATGGGTAAGCAGGCCATGGGTCTGTATGCCTTGAATTTCCGCGATAGGTTTGATGCGATGTCCCACGTATTATGCTATCCTGAAATTCCGCACGTGAGTCCATATATGAGTCGTTTCTATGGAGCTCAGAAGCTGCCTGCTGGGCAGAATGTAATTGTTGCAATCATGACCTACACAGGATATAATCAGGAGGATTCGAATATGATGAATAGAGCTGCTCTTGAACGCGGAAGGTATCGCAGTATCTTCTATAGAACATACAAGGATGAGGAGCGGAAAAATCAGAGTTCGGGAGAAGAGGAGAAATTCTGCTGTCCAGTGCCTGAGGAGACAAAACATATGAAAAATGCGAATTACGGAAAACTCGAGGAAGATGGTTTTATTGAGGAGAATACCTTCGTAACACCCGATGATATCCTAATAGGAAAGGTGGTGCCACTGCGTGTGCCAACGGGAATCGTGCTACCAATGGGTAGTAAGAAGTGCCGTGATGTTAGTAAGACGCCGAAAAATAATGAGAGTGGCTTTGTAGATAAAGTCTACAAGAATCGCAACGGCGAGGGATATTCCTTCGTTAAAATCCGTATTCGCCAAGACCGTGTTCCAGAGATTGGCGACAAGTTCAGCTCGCGTCACGGACAAAAGGGCACGATGGGAATGATTCTGAATCCCGAGGACATGCCGCAGACGGCGACGGGTATTGTGCCCGACATTATTATTAATCCGCACTGTATTCCGTCACGTATGACAATTGCTCAGCTGATGGAGACGCTACTCAGTAAGATTGGCTGTATGGCGGGAGCAATGGGTGATGGGACGCCTTTTGGCGAGGCGTCTGTTGAAAATATGGCAAAACTACTGCGAGATGTATATGGACTTGAACCATACGGTAATGAAATTCTCTATAACGGCTACACAGGGCGCATGATGGAAACGAGTATCTTTATCGGGCCTTGTTATTACCAGCGCCTGCGACACTGCTCTGCGGATAAGATTCATTCACGCGCATCTGGGCCTCTGGTTATGCTCACGCGTCAACCTGCCGAGGGACGCGCAAGGGACGGTGGTTTGCGATTCGGAGAAATGGAACGAGATTGCGTCGTAGCTCATGGGGTCAGTAAGTTCCAGCGGGAGCGTTTCATGACATGCTCTGACGGTTTCGGCTGTTGGGTTTGTCGCGAATGCGGGCTAATTGCTATTGCAAATGATACACATAGTATTTGGACTTGCCGCGGCTGTAACAATACGACCGCTTTTAGTCGTGTCGAAATTCCCTATGCATCCAAGCTGTTTCTTCAGGAACTTGAAACCATGTGTGTTGCGAGTCGTCTTCTCACTACTCAGAAGATGGTTGCAGCCATTGAGAATGGTGTTTTGGGGAATTTGAAGAAAAATAATAAGTATGAATAGGAAATATCCAAATGGGAACCCGTAATTATGATTCTAGTTTCCTTACAAAACATCGTGCTGACCGCATAATTTCGTATGCGTTCCGGCAAAATATGGCGGCTGGAACACAGTTAATCACGAATCCTCAGACAGGACTTCAAACAGCTAGTCAAATTGCCGTTGTAAAGGAAGGTAATGTTGCCGTGAATTATCGTGCTTTTGGAAAGGTGGTTCAGGAGAATTGCTGCGGAGCATCTTATTATCCTAACAATGATCCGAATGCGGCCCCATACGACAATATAACAAATAATAGCCAAGAATAATAGAAATGGCAGTAGGAGTTGGAGCCTATTTGGCGGAATTTTTGGGCACATTTTTTTTGGTATATGTGATTTTGGCGAGTGGAGGTCACCCCATTGTTATAGGCTCTGCATTGGCACTTGTCATTTACTTAATAGGAGGTGTCAGTGGAGGATCTGTAAATCCGGCAGTCAGTTTAGCCATGCTTCTAGACGGTAATCTGAATGTTGGAGAATGGGTCGGATATGTTTTGACGGAGTTTGCTGGTGCCGCCAGTGCCGTGTATGTGCGGAGAATGTTCGGCGGCGGTTCATTGATTTAGGCGGTGGCGGTGGCGGTGGCGGCGGCGGCAGCCTCTTTATCTTCGACCACGTTTCCCCCCTTTTAAGGAGGAAAGAATGGCAAATCCAACCAAAAGTCCGGCACCGATTACTAAATAGGGAATGATTTGTTGTCCACCATAGGTGGCAAATCCTTCCTTCTTTTTCGGTGTTCCGTCCCGATTATGGGTCTTCGGAGTTTTTTCCCAGACTTCACGAGATACTGTGAGCGGTTTGCCAGATTTATCCGTTGCTTGAATCCAGGCCTTCTGGAATACTAGATTGTTTCTTCTGCTGATTTTTTTGGGGTCTACTGCTCCAATCCATGCCAGGGGAGATTCTGGAGTCCCAGTGACACCCTGGGAGTTTCCGACTGGCAAATCTACTTCCTGGCAAACTGGATATCCAGAGCCAAATACGGCTCCCATCAGTGGCATGGGATTAAGAGCACCCTGGGCATCTTCAAGCATCCCTGGGGCTAGGCCGCGGAGACCCGGCAGTCCCATCGCCGACATGGCATCCTTTACTCTTTTTCCCAGAGCATCTCCTTTTGGAATACCTTCAATATATTGATACATTTCGGCACCATTCGAACAAGTTTGACCCGTAGGTAGAAAATAATTGACTCCCAGGGGTTTCAGATTCATATCACTCGTTAGACTGCTTGATGATTGGCCGAATCCTATAGTATCTACATAGTAGGCCACACCCTTTACAGCACCTATAACATCGCTCAAATTATCTCCTGCTCGAACACCAATATCTTGCGGCGCTTTCAAATCATCGGCTGGATTATATGATGAACCGAAAAATCCCATTTCGGCAGGAACACCGGCTGGCAAAATTTGCTGACGATTTTCGGAACCTTGTGGGGGCACACCAGACATTTTTAATTAGGGGCGGGACGAATTACTCTTTTTAGTTTATAGAATATCTGTTGGTATTTATAGAAATGAGCATATCTTTTAATATTTTACGAGATGCTATTAGGAGTGTATCGTTTCGGGAAGATCTGGTGCCTTTGATAGATGAGGTAAAAGAATCCAGGGCAAGTGGGCGTATTAACATTATGGAAGAGCAGGAATTATTGAAGTATATTGACGAGCGAATGCAAATACCATCACGTCCACCTACTCGAGTTACTGCTGTGGAGAATGTTACACCGAACAATGCAGTAGCGTCTATGCCTCCATCACATCCTGTATTAACATCACATGCAGCTAATTTTAATAATAATGATTTTCAAATAATTGTGGACGGAGGCAGGCGAAGCCGCCGCCGCAGCACTCGCCGCATTACGCGCCATCGACGCCGCAGCACTCGCCGCAGCACCCGCCGCAGCACCCGCCGCAATCGCAAAAAATTAGCATATGCGTAAAATTTGAAAATGAAAAAGACACTTTCCTACATAGGGCTCATAATGGAATTTATCTTTCAAGTTACTAATAATTATTCAACTAGGTTTGCCCAGCCTACATCCAATTCTGACCATAATTTGCTCGATGAATTACGTAATGAATTTCTACCAAAAGTATTTCAAGATCTAAAACAAGATATTTGCCCTGAATGTAATTCCGAGGACATGATTGATTCGGACGACCTGATCATTTGTAGAAACTGTGCCCAGGTCATCTCTCGTCCTTTTGATAATTCTGCTGAATACCGTGTATATAGCAGTGAAGATCGTGGTTGTGATCCTACTCGCGTAGGAGCTCCTGCTGACCCAAGACTTCCCGAGGCCTCCCTGGGAACTATAATTCTCGGTGGCCGCGGAGGTGGTGGTGGAGGTGGGGCCTCGGCTGCCGCCTCACGTGCCAAAAATATGAATCGTGTGCGAAAATATCACACTTGGAATTCCGTGCCTTATCATGAACGCTCACTCATGGTAAGCTATGAACAACTCACTATTGTAGCAACCAATCATGGCATCAATCATTCTGCCGTCGAAGTTGCCAAAGATATTTATCTAAAACTCCAATCGGCGGATCGTCGCCAAGGACTTTGCAGGGCTGCAATTCTATCATCGTGTATGTATTTGTCCCTGAAACAACTCGGCAGTCCGCGCAAACCGAAAGAAATTGCTGAAATATTCTGTGTGAGCTCGGCCACGTTCGCCAAAGCACTCAAGCAGACTCAGGAGATTTTGGCTCTACTCGATCAACGAAATGGTGGCAATCCTGTTATTTCTAAGTCCGAAAAGGCCAGCGCAGGAAGCACAAATGCTACAGAGTATATCGACCTTCCGATTAGCCGATTACCTATAGGAAGACGACAGATGCAAATCCTCCAGGAAATCTGTCGCCAGGTCGCAACCATTGTTGAGGAGGAGGGTCTCAGTCAAGAAAATATGCCCCCAAGTTTGGCAGCAGGCTGTATTGCGTTTGTTCTACGCCGCTCAGAAGACATCGACATTAGTTGTGAGAAAATTGCGGAAGTAAGTGGAATTTCGGTTGCAACAATGATGAAATGCCTGAAACGTCTGGAGCAATTTTCAGAGAGATTGGAGGCAGTGTGGAAAAATCCATCTTCCAAAACAATCACAGCCGCACATCAGGATAAATAAAGTATAGTTGGCTAAGTAGGGAATGGGTGCTACTCAAAGTAGTCGCATTAGCCATGATACAGTTTTAAAATCTACAAAAGACACCCGGGTACTTGTGGATGAAATATTTCGATTCATGCAGCGAGAACTTAACATTCGTGATTTTTATAAACTCTCTGTCCCCAGCGAATGTGATAAATATATTGTTGTTATGACCGATTTCCTCGACGCCCTTTTTAGTAGACTTCAACTTGTTCCCGTGAAAAACAAGGCAGGATTTCTCTATTTTCGAAAAATCGATGATTTTCGTAAAGATGAAAAAATAAAAGCAGAGCGTCAGGCAGGGTGTCTATTATTATCATATTTTTACATACGTATACTACAAATTTATGGAGCACTCGCCCTGACAGTCGCAGACGAAGCCCAGCAATTTACGAAATTACTAGAAGGTCAAGAAAAACCGCAATATACTTCCAGACTTGCAATAGGATTTCAGCCAGGAAACTTAATAGGAGGTGCGGATCAGGAAAATGTGGTTATTGTTCATGAGCAACAACCCGTTCCAGGGGCAGCAACCGCTGCCCCCGCAGCATTCCCTGCCATGCAATATGGATATTACCCTGGATATCCCCAGCCATATCCTATTCAGTCTAGTAAAGGGGTCGTCTCAGGGCAGAAATTTCAATATCAGAAAGAACCTCTTAGTGTATTGAACGAATTAGGTCCGAAATATCGTGGCCAGGATTCCAATAAAATCATGTTCGATAATGTCAGTAAATTATTTTTGAAAAATATTGAATCAGAGCTCGGGATTTTCACCAATCCGACTCCACAAGGTGCCCAAGCCAAGGCATTTCTCAAAATACCCTACGACGCCTCAGGTAATTTTTTTC
>Ga0214917_10001140_pt1 | contig 34626 bp, 23 predicted proteins | sample LL_1208_BB_MetaG_FD_177983 | JGI IMG/M metagenome (GOLD analysis project Ga0214917, IMG submission 177983) | Freshwater microbial communities from Lake Lanier, Atlanta, Georgia, United States - LL_1208_BB | ecosystem: Environmental > Aquatic > Freshwater > Lake | place: USA: Georgia | collected... | reverse complement strand
CGGGCAATAAAAGCTCCGGGATGCCGCCGGGGGAACCAAACACGGAAACTGCCACTACCGATTGGTAATGGGGTTACAGTTTCTAAACTCACTTTTGAAAGGATACTAAAACAATGGGTACGACTTATACGAACATCGAGCAGTTGCTCATTTCGGAGAGCAACCGCATCGGTGACGATATTTATCGCAAGACCGTTGACACGTCTCCCTGGCTCAAACTCGTCAAGCAGGATGCTTGGCCGGATGAGATGGGTACTTCTGTCTCCGTTCTTGTCTACGAACGTTCACTTCCGTACAATTCAAGCGGGAACCTCAAAGTAAACTGGACCAACATCGGCCAAAACGGTGGCGCTTACGGCGGCACCTTGTCCTATGACGGGTCCGGCGCTGACTCTTCCCAATCCGGCAATGCCAACTCTTTCCCCGCTTCCGGCGGAACGATCGAGTTTGGCCAAACGCTTCGGACTTATGGTCTGCAGCATGCCGCCATGGAGTCCCCCAACCTCTCGCTGAACGACCTGCGCTTCCCGATGAAACGGAAAGAGCAGCTGTCGAACATCATGCAGATCATGACCGAATCCACGACGGAAGTCTGGATTCAGCGTTATCGCGATCAGTATGTTGACCAGGCTGAGAACAAGTTGTTGGCGACGTCCTCGACAAACATTACCGGATTGACCAATGCTGACACGTCTATTGCCGGCACAATCCGCGTTTTGTCGACCGGGGTCGACACTCGTACAACTGGGTTTGCCACTACGACCAATGCTCATGGCGCCGGCGCTGCCGCTGGCGTTGCTGGTGCTTCGGTCACTCAGCTCACTCAGACCATCCTGGATCGTGTGTATATGGACCTGCTCCGCAACGGTGCTGGTGCCGACGCTTACGATCGGGTTAACGGAGCCCCTGTGTTCCTGGCGATTATGTCGCCCGAAACCAGCGATTCGCTCATTCGCGCCAATGCGGACATCCGTCAGGACTTCCGCTGGAGCGATCGTGTCAGCGAACTGCTCGCTCCTCTGGGCATTCAGCGCAGCTATCGCAACTTCCATCACCTGGTTGATGCGTTTGTTCCGCGTTATGACCTGGTCAGCAACGCCTGGGTGCGTGTTTATCCGTTTGTTCGCTCCGCGAACAATTCGCCTAACACCAGCCGCCAGGGCTTCAAGTATGAGCTCAACCCCGCCTACCTTGCCGCCGGTTACGAAGACACAATCATCTTCGTTCCGGACGTGTTCACGAGCTTGGTTCCCAAGCCTCTGAGCATCGGTGAAGGCATTGAGTTCAATGCCCAGAACTACCGTGGCGAGTTCACCTGGAGAAACATCCTGGATCGCGAGACTAATCCTGACGGGACCTTGGGTTATTTCCGTGCTGTGTTCAGCAACGGTGCTAAACCCATCTTCCCGCACAAGGGTTATGTGATCCGTCATGCCCGCAACGTAATCGTCTGATTAGGAAAGGAGACCCACCATGGCCACCTTCCCTAAACAAACGCGTACGCAGGATAATGTGCTGGCTGCCGAACTCCGTGCCGTTTTGAACAACGGCCCGGAGTGGGGCACGACAGGCTCGACTGTTGCTACGGTTGGTGCTTCCACCGGAGACACGGCAGACTCTTTGAGTCTGATCACGATCTCTGCTGGAACCCCCAGCTTAACCTCGACCATTGCCAACAGCGCTTATTCTGCGGCGGACATTGCTACGATTGCCACCAAGGTCAATAAAATTTTGACCGTGTTGCGTAATCTGAACATCTAACCAGTTAAACGGACCCCCCTGGGTTTTATCCCTAGGGGGGTCCCTCTTATAATCATGTTAGGCAACCAGGCTGAATTAAGAAAAACCGACCAGGCTTCGGAAGGCCAAAAATTTGCCCCCGAGCAGGTGGTGTTTCCTGTTCCAAACGGCTTTGTCCCTCCTCAAGGTGTGCAGCCGGGAGAATCTTTTGAGGCAATCGCCCGCGTCAAGTTTCTCGACGGTAAAATGGTCCTTGAGGCGCTTGAGGGCGCGGAAGTAAGGAATGACGTTCCTTTGGCTCCCCCCCAAAAGCCTATTTCTTTCGAAAACGCCGTCGAGCGGGGTTTGTCTGCAAATGAGGGGATGGCTTGATCTGGTTGCAGCAATAGCCGAACAGGCTGTTGCCGACCTGAACCTGGCCATTTCCCCCTGCAAGGCAAAACGCAAACCTGACTGGGCCTTTTCCGTGGAGCATTTTAGGGAGTTTTTTGATGTGTCCGAGAATCTTTTCCGCCTTTGCGGTTTCCGTTTAAACCCGGAAGCCGTCCGGGACAGGATCAACAAAAAAATAGACCAACTGGAAAAAATCAATGCCCCGAAAAGAAGTAAGCGAAATCGTCGCAAGACTGGCGGGAATTGACGCCAAGTTGGACGGTCTTGCGGAAATGCTCCGCAAGCATGACGCGCATCTTACCGGGCACGACGAACGTCTGCGCTCGGTCGAGAAGCATATGAATATCGCCTTCGGCTGGGCCGCAGCTGTTGGATTTTGTATTTCGATTGTTTGGTCTTGGGTCTGGTCAAAAGTATCCGGGCAACCATAAAGCTTGCTGATTGACAGAAATATGTCAAAATCAGCCATGGGCGTCATATTACTGGTAGCCTGTCTTTTTTTCTCTGGCTGTTCGACAACTTACAAGGGTAGTCCCGATTTTTCCGTGGCTGAGTCGCGCCTGGAGCAGGCCTATCAGACTGCCGATCCCGTGACCCGCAAGCATCTCGACGAGGCTCGCAAGCAGCTTATGTCCGCCAAGGAGCTGTGTCTGACCAACACCGAACAGCTTGAGCAAGCTGTCAAAGAGCGCAACGAGGCCCTGGCTAAAGCCGAGTACTGGAAGTCCAAACAGCGCAAAGCACTTAAAGAACTTTGGTTCTGGCGCGGAGCCCTGCTGGTGGCCGTCTTATTTGCTGCTCGCGGACCTCTTCTTTGGCTGGTCAGGAAGTTTATTGGGATACCCTGGTGATCCGCTGGCTGCGCTCCAATTTGCAGGGATTGGCGGCTCTAGGGGTCGCTATCATCATTTTCTTTCTGCTCGGCCCCATCCTCCAGGGGTTTGACACAACGGCCGGGGTTGTTGATTTGGGTAGCCTCCACGTTTTGGTCTTTGGGGCTGTCCGTTTTCTTTTCTGCACTTTCTTGGCGTGGAGCGTTCTTCAATTGGATTGGAAGATGCTCGACCGCTACGTCGACCGGGGAGTTCTCAAGGACGACTGGAAGGAGGCCTGCCCGAGGACGCGCCTAATGGTGTTTGTCTCGGTTTTCGGGCTGCTGCTTCTAGCCGCCATCTTGTCATGCAAATAGCCTATGTTGCGCTTTATCTTGCGTTTCTTTCCCACGCTCTGGCTGGCCCAGGAGCTGAGGCGCAGAGGCTTCTCGTCATTGAACAGGCCCGTAAATCCATCGGAATCAAAGAGGCCACGGGTCGAAACGACGGGGCCGTGGTGGACGAGATCCTCGCATCCGTAAAGCTTGAAGGCACCAAGGCGCCATGGTGCGCGGCATTCATTGTCTGGGTGGGGGACAAGGCCTTCGGCGCCTCGCTATTCAATCCCTACCCTCGCTCGGCTTGGTCTCCCGTCTTTGTGGCTAAACCGAGTTGGGACCGGCAGAGAAGGGGAGTTCCGCTCAAACCAGCCGATGTGTTTGGGATCTGGTTCAATTCGATGGGCAGGGTGGCGCACGTTGGCCTTGTGGAAAAGAATGAGGGGGATTGGCTTGTGACAATTGAAGGCAACACCAACGGTGGTGGAAGTCGCGACGGGGATGGGGTTTATCGTCGACGCCGTCTCGCCGTCAATGTTCTTGGGAAGGACTGGCTATGAGTCAGGCTTTAGGTGCGATCGGCGTCTGCAAGGTGACCTCTGTTCTTCTTGAGCAGGGTTTTCTGGTAAGCCAACCTATTTACGATCAAGGGTACGATCTGATTACTGATTATCGCGGAACGCTTAAGCGTATCCAGGTAAAAACGACGTCCGGTTACGAAGACTCCAGGCGTTCAAAGCTTAAATTCTTTGCCCTTCGGGGGTCTGGGTTCCATCAGACCAACACAAAAAAACCGTATGGGAGAGGCGTGGTTGACGCTTTTGTGTTTTACCATACCAAGCTAAATGCCGTTTTTGTTGTCCCTTTTGAGAAACTTCCACGCACTCAATCTGTTTATTTTGCTCCTAATTGCGAGTGGAGGGACAACTGGGACGTCTTGCGGAGTTGCAAAAGAGGTTAGACTGAACCTCGGAAAACACGACAAATGGCCGAATCCTTAATTGTCAATGACGGACAGTATAATTGGACCAGGGGGATGGACTCTTCCAGGTCTCCGATGGCCTCCGATCCTAATTCTGTCCGCGTTGCGGTAAATGTGACATTTCGAGGTGGGAGGGCAAAAACAAGGCCAGGTTTTCAACAGGTGTTTTTAACCGACGATCCTGACTACCCGGGTTCTCTTGCCCTGTTTGCAACAGGTGTTTGGAACGGTCAGAAAACGGGAAATCTTTTCCAGGGGGCATTTTTCTACGTAAACAAATCTAACCCCACAAAATCCTGTATTATAGCTGTCTCCGGTGGGTACGTGTTCCGTATCAGACCCGTCGAGGGTTATGTGGCCAGACTTAACATCAAGCATAACCCAGGGCTTACTTCGTATAAGTCAATTTATGTCCCTAACCCGCCTGTGTTTGCTCCAGACCCAGACGGTGTGTCGAGGTTTAGGATTGACGGGACCAGAAAAGTCTATTTTTGCCAGGCCGAAAAGTTTTTGATTATCCAAAACGGTGTCGACAGGCCTGTCGTTTGGGACGGAGATGGGCTTTTCCAAACAGGCGTAGGGTCTAATACCGAAGACCCAGGAGCGGATAATCAGCTTTCGGCATCCATGCCCATCGGGACATACATGGCTTACGGGCAGGGGAGGTTGTTTATTGCATCTCCCACAAAAGATTCTTTTTACGCCGGAGATATTGTTTTTGGCGGCTCTTCCGAGCAGTTCAATATTGCCGCCTCTTTTGCCGGCGCCCAGGCAGTAATTAGCACGGGTACTGTGCCCCATGGCTTTAGTTCTGGCGACGTGGTTTCAATTTCAGGACACAGCGCAACCCCTAATATCAACGGTACTTGGAGAGTTTACGGCACAAACGCCACTCAGTTTTCTATTCCAACCGGCCTTGCCGCAGGTGGGGTAGGCGGGTACGTGACGAGGGCAGCATCCGGAGCCGATACGGATTTGTTGCGTTTTATCGAGACTACTTACCTAGCCGAAGGGGGTGCCTTCTCGATTCCAGCCCAGATGGGCCAAATCAGAGGCATGGCTTTTATGCCTGTTATGGACACCGGAACCGGGCAGGGTGACTTGCTTGTGTTTGGCGAGCAAGGCGTAGCTTCATTTAACGTCTCTATGCCGCGTGATCTCTGGAAGACTACCCCGGCTTTTCAGCGTGTCGCCCTTTCCAACATAGGACTCGTTTCTGACAGAACCCTGATTCCGATCAACAACGACCTGTATTTTCGAAGCATAGACGGCATTCGGAATTACCGTAACGCCAGAGCCCAGCAAGACGGGTACAACGTAACCCCGATCAGCACGGAAATGGACGCGATCATGGACTTTGACACTGAGGGTCTGCTGGAGTCTTCTTCCGCCGTGTACTTCGACAACCGTTTGATGTTTACCGTTTCGCCAAGAGAAAACTATGAAAACATCGGCACCGAATCCTTAAAATACAGGTCCACCTCTTTTCAGGGCATCGGGGTCTTGGACTTTAACAGCCTTGGGACATCTGGTGAAAAACAGCCCGCCATATTTGACGGCGTTTGGACTGGCTGCGAATCTCTTCAGCTTTTGACCGGGGTGACGAACCGACTACCCAGGTGCTTTATATTTTCTTACGATCCGGCATCCAACAGCAACCAGCTTTGGGAAAACTATCCATGGGCTTTGTTTGATTACCCCTTGGGCCAATCTGCACGTAAAATCCAGGCTGCCCTGGAAACACGGGCTTACGATTTTGATACCCCCTGGAATCTTAAGAAGCTGGAGCGCGGGGATATGTGGATTGGTGAACTGTCCGGAGACACCAAGGTTAATGTGTATTTTCGCCCGGACGAAAACCCGTGTTGGTTCCCGTGGCATACCTTTGACACATGCTCAGAACTAGAGTCTTGTATAAGTCCTGTTGCTGTAGCTACATCGGTCTCCGGGTTTGAGACTGTCAGAGCTTCAGGAAAAACCGTTGAACGTGCGACAACATGGAAACTGTCGTTTAAAGACGAAAAACCTTTTCGTATACGTATCCAAAACTCAAGCTCATCCAGAGTAGGGCATCTTCCGACTTTGACCTCTAGCGGGACTTTGCTTGCTGGAGCCGCGACGACTCTTCAGCCCAAAAGTGGTGGGTATCTCAATACTTTGACTGAGAGGTATACTTCGATTGTTTCTTGGCCACCAACGGCGGCTTCTATTGAGGCTGCTATTAACTCTGCTTTTTGGATCTGGGTACCGGCAGTTGACGGGACATTTGCCTCCGGAACATACAAGTTCTTAAGAGCCTCCGTTTCGCAATTGTCCCTGTCTTCGACAAACGAGTTCCTTGTGACCTTTAAACTTTTTGACGCTGTTGTTAACGCAACTACAAACTCAGTCACTCTTGGGGCTGATATCTTAAACGTGGCTCTTGAAGCCCCTTCGGTTCTGGTGGCTTCCGAAGATTGTGGTGTTTACAAGCCGCTCAACCTTAAAGACCAGTACCGTTCACAATTACGCCTTCCGACACCTGGGAATGATTGTGTTACCTCAACCGGATCTTTGGCCAGGGTTGGGCACAATTTTCAATTTAGGTACGAATGGGAAGGCCAGTTCTCTCTAACCAAAATTATGTTTCACGCTAGCAAGCTTGTTGAACCTGTTGGAGGAGCCTGTTTATGAGCCAGATTATTGGCTATACGTATAGCTCTCTTACCACCCTGGAACTTGTCGTGGGTGACCCCATTCAGACTTTAAGCCCTCAGTTGACGTTTTTGTCTACTTCGACACTGGCCACGTACAATGTAACTCCCCCACTACCTCCTGGTCTCACACTTAATGTTAACACAGGGTTAATCAGTGGAACACCGACCCAAACGCAGGATCTAACCCCGTACGTCTTTACAGCCACCAACGCATTTGGGAGTTTTACCCTAACCCTTTACATTGAAATTTACCCTGCCTGCGAGGCTTTGACTTGCGGTTGCGACCAAGGGTATTTTGACAATCTGGTTGTCGGCGTAACGGCCGTTAAAGATTACCTTGCGGCAGAAGACGGCGAGATATTTGTCATCGAAAACTACACAGGCTCTGGCTACTTGCAGGTGGCCGGTGAGCTCTTGGAGCTTAATTAAATGGCTGTAAAAATTAGCCCAACGTCAGGCGGACTTAGCCTTTACACGCCGAGTAGACCTGAGGATATCGAAAGTGCGGTTGTGCCCATCGTAATCAACGGGATAACCAGAAAGACGTATTTAAGCAACCTCACAAGTTTGTGCGGAGGCGGGACCCTAAACCCTAACAGTGTTACCGGCGGCACAAATATCGCCGTGACCAAAACTCAAGTAAGCACCAATCAAAGCGAGCTCACCTTTTCGTTTGTTCTTCCAGGTATCGTTGTTCCTTATCTAATGAACGGAGAGCCTCCTTCCGGCTGGCTTTACTGCAACGGAGAAGAGGTTTCAAAAATAACTTATTCTGCTCTTTACGCTGTCATCCAGGACCAGTTTGGCTCGTCAAGCGACCCTGCAAAATTTGTGCTTCCGGATTTACGCGGAAGGATTCCTTTTGTAGCGAGTTCTTCGGCAGCCAGCCCATTGAACGGAGCTCAATTTACTTCTGGAAATTACCAAACAGTTGGCTCCACCGGTGGTTCCGAGAATACGTCTTTGACCGCTGCTCAAGCCCCTATTCGTTCCCATACTCACACCCCTGTTGGCTCGACTACTATGACGGTTTACGGCCAAAGAAATTATTGCACGTTTGACGGAGAATGTAGTCCTCCAGGTAGCTACGGGGATTATGGCATTTTAGGCAGCATAACAGGGAATGGAGGTTCGAGCATGTCTAACAGTAATGTTGTTTCGTCTGCGGCATCCTGGACAAGCAATTCTTCTCAAACAAGCCAGCCTCACAGCAACATTCCACCTCTTATTGTGCTAACCTACATAATTAAAACCTAATATGGCCACATTTAAAATCACTGATTTAACAAACACCGACACCCCTGCGTTGTCGACAATGATCCCTTGCGTACAGCAAGAACAGGGTAATTACGTCACAAAGCAATTATCCGTTTTTCAGATTAAAGAATTGTTTGATGTCGGAACCTTTAAAAATCTCACAGCTGGTAGCGGTGTCAAAACCTCAGCAAATCCTATCTCTGTGTCCGGCTCAGTGAGTTTTCATTGTCCCGGATTGATGTGTCTTTACGCCGGAAAAGGCAGCACTCCACCTACAGGTTGGCTTTTTTGTGACGGAAGTTCTTTGGCTACTACTAATCCTGCCTATTTTGACCTTTTCGCGGTTCTTGGTTATAGATACGGTGGGTCAGGTTCGACCTTTAATCTTCCAAATCCAGCCGGCAGAGCTCTTTGCGGTTTAGACAATATGGGTGGAACTAGCGCAAATGTTTTGACCCAGACCTGGGCAGGGGCAAACCGGAACGTGTTGGGCGGTACTACCGGTACTATAAGCCATCAGCTCACAAATGCTCAAGTTCCGCTTAGCTCCCACAACCACACCGTAAGTGGTACGTTTAACGAACAAAGATTTGCAGGTGGTAGGAGTGGGAGCGGTAATTGCGGTAACCAAGGGAACGTGGAGTGGAATATCGGGACTGACCCGGCTAACGGATCGGGTTCAGTTACCCTGAATCTTACTGTTTCCAGCCCAACCTCTGACGCAAGCGCTGTGGCTTCTTCAGTGACACACCCCCATCTACCACCGTTTCTTTTACTGAGGTACATCATAAAAATATGAGAATCACATACCTACCAGAAGTGGCCAACCCTACCAAAACAACTGTGTTTTTTCCAGTGGTTACAGCCGGGCAAACCAGGGTAATTTCTTTAAACTCTCTAAATATTACTGGGGCTATCCCAGGAGTATCCAAGATTAACGCCGGCACGAATATTGCTTTGTCCCCAGCGGAAGCAACTTCTTATGCTGAAATCTCTTTTGATCTTCCTGGGACTATCTGGCCTTGGCCCAGGGATGAGCAATCGGGTCCTCCATCGGGTTGGTTGTTTTGCTTTGGCCAGCAAAATCTTTCGAGAGTCGTGTATTCGAGATTGTTTTCAGTTATCGGGATCAATTACGGCTCTGGCGATGGCCGGTCTACTTTTGGCCTGCCTGACTTGCGTGGGAGGGTAATCCAAGGGCTTGAGACTATGGGTGGGGCTATCTCCTCCGGTAGGATCACAGGCTCCGTAAGCGGGAATCTTGCATCTAATCTTGGGGCTAAGGGCGGAACAGAGTTTAACACTTTGAACGACAGCCAGGTTCCGTCAATTCCACACACCCATACCGTCTCCAGTGTAACTGGTGGTTATACTGGGGGAACCGAAAACGGTAATCGCTGCAGTGGCGGAAACGGCTACCCTAACGGGCAGTTCAACGGTTCCGGGGCTTTAGGCTTTAACTATTCCTTTACGCTTTCCACCCAAAGCGCAACCGCCGACCCGCATCCCAACATACCCCCTCTTGCCTTTTTCAATTGGATTATAAAATACTGATATGGCCCTTATCTCAGGATCCCTCCCTCCGCAGACATGTTACGGAACCCCGCAGCAGATGCTGGACTTGTTTGCCCAGTATCTTTCCTCTCCGACGCAGAACATTATTTTGGACTCCGGGACTCTGTCTTTCCCTCCGGCTAGCGTCGCAGGGTCAAAGGCCAACGGGTCCGTCACAGACGTCATTTACGACTGCGCCGGAAGTTCTACTGGTGATGCCGTTGTCGTGCCAGTAATCAGCCCAGACACAGGGCTTGTTTTTTCAGGATGGGTGTCCACCCCAAACACTGTGACTATTCGCTGCACCAATGCCTCAGGTGTTTTAAAGACACTCACCACAGGTCAGTACAATTTTAAGGTAAAAGTCATCAAGTTCGGCTGATATGCCAACACTATTGGAAGCCAGGGATGCGTTGTCGCCGTATATAGATAACGGCGTCTGCTCCACCGACTCACGGGTAGTTACAAAAATTAACGAAGCCCAAAGGCGGCTTCACAGCCATCGGACATGGCTTGGGGTTATGGCCAGGTATTCTGTGGCCGTTAGCAGTAACCAGTTTACTCTTCCTGGGCCTACTGGGGATATATCCACTTACGCCGGCTTTGGGCTTGAGAGCGCAAACCGTGTGACGACAACCACAGCCTCGGCCGGTTTTTTGACGAACAACGTTCAGACCTTTCTTGTGGATTCTGGCGACGTCCTTTCACTTAATTTTGCTCCGTCTTCCACGAATTTTAGGACCTACACTATTCAGAGCGGAAGTCCTTCCACTTCTTTTGTCGAAGTGACCGGAAAGTTAAATTACCAACCGGCAGTTTTGGACACGGATCTTTTAATCGTGGGCGACCTCGACGCCCTCAAATTGATGATCCTTGCCATTCATCGCGAGGAAAACAACCAGCTTGAGATGGCCAGGGAACTCGAGCAAAAGGCTGTTGAGCGTCTTTCAGTTCAACTCGAAAGGACGCTTGAAGCGGCCCGTCACCTCAACTATCAGGCCAAACGGGCCAACTACGCCTACGGTACACTCGGGTACGTACGGTCACGACTTGCCCTGGATGTCTCCGACGGTCTGCGGATGGATGATTTAAAACTTATCGACCTTATCAACAAGGCCCAAGACATCCTTGTTAACCGGCAGGCGTTGTTGCTTTCCGCCGGTCGATACGGGGTCAAAGACGGTCTGACAATTCCTGTATATTCGTATAATTCGACCGACTCAACAGAGCTTCCGATCAAGGAATACGACGTGATTCGGAGCATGGTTTTTTCCCTCCTGATCGACCCAGCAAACGAAAAGGGGATTGAGGCTCAAAAGGCTTATCGGGAAGAAGCTTTCAAAAATCTTGAGGAAAACCTTGTCACCTCTTTGGAGACCAAACGGCACAGCGTGTATGAGGCAGCCAGGACATCTTCCGCTCCTTATACGTTTGGCTATATGAAAGCCAGATTGGCCCTCGATCTTCCCAACGGCCTTAAGCTCTCGAGTGCAGAATTGTCCAACCTGGTAAACAATGCCGAAGAAAAGCTTTTCAGCCTTGGGAAATGGTACGGAACCATCGAGAATTACAAAATCTCCATGACCCTAAACGGGGAAATTCTTCTTCCTCCGTCTGTCGGAACCATTCTTGCCGCCACGATGGGGGACATTCCTCAGGCTATTTTCGACCGGATGCACGATTATCACCCTAATGGTCCTGCTTATCAAAGCGGTGATTATGGTTACGACATGCTCGTTGATCGTGGGGAAGAATACAAAAACGGAGTCCTTGTTAAAAAATATTTCGTAAGGAACAGTTACGCCTCCGACACCACAATCATTGGGCAGGGCGGCCTGCCCGAGCAGGTTAAGACCCTGAATATACTTGCTAAAAAACGTTGGCTGATCAAAACCGCAGACTCCGACAAAATGGACATCCGGAACTATCCTGCCATCCGGGCCATGGCTATGGCGTCTTTTGCCGCAGACCCCGAGCTTGCGAAGAACTACGAGCAGCAAGCCATTGATGTTTTGAAAAGAGAAATTGCCGAAACAAGGCACGGACGGATGACCCTTCAAATCCAGCCGGTTGGGTTTGGGGGAGGCGAAATAACCCATCTTGTTTAAGGCCGTAAAGTGGCTTCTTACAAATACAATGTCAATTTTTTTGACCCAGCGCCTGACAGCGAGGCTTTTTTCTCAACTGTTGTCGCCCCTTATCAGGCCGGTCAGCTCAGCCAACTGGCCACCAGTGAGGCTTTTTTTTCCGTGCAGAACGCTTCCGAGTGGAACGTCTGGTCCGACAACTGGGAAAGCGTTTCTACTAACTGGGAGGATTTAAGATGAGCACTTTAGCAGGCAGAAGCCCGGCGCTTACCTTTCCAGAACTTCTTAAGATCAATAGTTCTTCTGGGATCACCTCCACATTGGCGACCGTGGAAGATGGCGACGGGACGCAATCTGCTCTTAAGATTTCCACAACCGGAATAGAAGTTTCCGGAAGCGCAGTGTTTACCGGAACAGTTACTGGAGTAATAAATCAAAACCTTTCGAATCTGGCTTTGGTTTCTGCCACGGGATACTTAAAGAAAACAGGACCTTCCACGTGGGCTGTTGACTCTGGGGCCGCAGGGGAGCAAGGGCCTACTGGCCCCACAGGGGCAACAGGCCCAACTGGTCCGACTGGTTTTACTGGCCCAACTGGCCCAAGTGGTTTATCGGGAGCTTCAGGGCCGAGTGGCCCGCAAGGTCCTGTTTACCGAATTACTGTCCAGGACACCCCTCCGACATCCGGGATTGCCCAAGGGGATTTATGGTGGGATACCTCCACAGGGAAAATTTACATCTACGTCACGGATGCCGATTCTTCCCAATGGGTCGCCGCTCTTCCTGGCGGCATGATCGAATCGAGAGGCGTTTTTTCCGCCAACACGACAAACCTTCTTGCCTCCGGCTGGAGTGAAAGTCTCGATATTCCGGCCTACAAGGGATACGCGCTTTACAAAATCCAAACCAGCGCATCCGCCTGGGTAAGGGTTTACACCAACAGCGCGAAACGTACGGCCGACTCAAGCCGGTCCGTTAGCGTGGATCCCGACGCCAACGCCGGGGTCGTTGCCGAAGTAATTCATTCCAGCGGTGCAAGCACATCTGTTTTTGCCCCAGCTGTGATAGGGTTTAACGACGAAGCCAGCCCGGTAGCCTCCATTCCGATCGTTGTCACCAACATTGGAGCCTCTAGCGCAAACATCACTGTCACCATCACCTGCGTCAAACTGGAAGCTTAAGATGAGCGATGGCCGGAAAGAGTACGTAGTAACTCTCAAGAACGCCGAGGACGTAGACAGTTTTTACGATGACATGGAATCCCCCGGAGGGGATTTGTATATCCCTGCCAGGAGGGTTGAAGTTGCAAACCTTCGCCCCCTAAGCCTCAACACAAACTATTACCTAAGCGATTCCGAGGCCGACACTCTACGCAAAGACCCAAGAGTGGCTGCTGTGGAGATACCCATAAGCCAGAACCCCATGGTTCAAGTAACCCCGTTATTTGAGCAGACCTCAAGCTTCTGGAACAAAAGCAGCATCTTAAACGCCAACCATAAAAACTGGGGGCTACTTCGTTGCGTCAATGGTCATGTTCCGGGATGGGGCTCTGACGGCACACAAACTGTGTCCGGGACAATCAACGTTAAAGCGGAAGGTAATGGGGTGGATGTTGTCATTGTGGATGGGATTATCCCACCATCGCATCCTGAGTTTGCGGTAAATTCCGACGGGACAGGTGGGAGTCGGGTAGTTCAATACAACTGGTTCGCTTTAAACCCTCAAGTGACAGGCGGATCAGCCGGTACGTACACTTATTCCGGCGGTGCGATCAACAATAACAATCATGGCACCCATGTCGCCGGAACCGTTTGCGGGAATACCCAAGGGTGGGCCAGAAAAGCGACAATTTACAACATAAGCCCTTATGGTCTTAACGGGGTTTTGCCAGAACAGGTTTTTGATTATATCAGAGCTTTCCATGCAGCTAAACCTGTAAAAAAACCGACCATCGTCAATTGCAGTTACGGTATTGGCTGGTCCGTTGATTTTCCTTTGACCGATATTCAAAGTGTTGTTCGACGTGGTGTCACATACAGCAAAGGTTCTGGTTGGAACGAAAGCACGCTTAAATCTTACGGTGTCCCTACAATAGCAACCTTAGACAATGGCCAAAGAGTTATCGTTAGGTTCGGGACAAGGAGTGCTGCGGTTGACGCCGACGTGGCCAGCGCAATCCAAGATGGCATCATTGTGGTTGGCTCAGCGGGTAACGACGACGCCACAATGGTTGCTTCTACTAATCAGGACTTTAACAATTATTTTGTGTGCACGGTTAGCGGCCTAAACTACATTTTCTACTATCAGCAAGGGGCATCCCCAACATCGGCCAGTACTTGCATTTGTGTTGGTGCAGTTGACTCTACATCCTCCGAACGGAAGGCAAGTTACAGCAATACCGGGGATAGGGTTGATATTTTTTCACCAGGCACATTTGTTATGAGCCCAGGTTTGTTTGGGGCAACTCAAAGCAACGGTTCGCTATATCCTATGGTTTCAGACGCAAGAGCTTCCGGATTTTATCTGACCAAACTCTCCGGAACCAGCATGGCCAGCCCCCAGGTCACGGGCGTGCTGGCTTGCTTATTGGAAATATATCCTAGGATGAATCAAGCCATGGCGATCGATTATCTGAAAGCCTTTTCCCAAGCAGGGGCTCTTTCCGACTCTGGGCTTCTCACCGATTATTCTAATGCTAACGGCCTTCGTGGCGGCAATAACAGGTACCTTAAGCATAAAAACGAACGCCCTGACACCGGTATTATTTCACCAAGGCGGTCTTACTGGTTGCGCAAGTCTTCCGGTTTTGTTTACCCGAGGACTGCTAACTCAGCACTTGGAAGGGTCTAACGATGCCGGCTTTAAATTTTCCCTCAAACCCGACAATCGGGCAAACGTATACCACCAGCTTTGCTGTGTATACCTGGGACGGACAGAAGTGGGCGTCAGCATTGGTCAGCGGTCCGGCTGGCCCGCAAGGGCCGATTGGAAATGCAGGCCCTCAAGGGCCGACTGGGTCTACCGGATTGACCGGCCCGACAGGTCCGACCGGAGCCACAGGCCCAACTGGTTTAACTGGACCTACCGGAGCCACAGGTCTCACTGGGCCAACGGGGCTAACCGGGGCCACAGGCCCAACAGGATTGCAGGGCCCGACAGGGTTAACTGGAGCTACCGGTGCTACCGGTCTTGAAGGCCCTACTGGACCAACCGGTTTAACGGGACCGACCGGAGCAACAGGCCCAACAGGATTGCAAGGCACAACTGGGGCAACAGGCCCAACTGGTCCGACTGGTTTGACCGGAGCCGACGGTACTAGCGTCACGATTGCAGGTTCAACAGGAACGGCTAACGATCTTCCACGCAGTCCGCAGCCTGCATCCGGTACCGGCTATATTGTTAACAACACAGGGTATTTATGGGTCAGTAATGGGACAACCTGGATTGAAGTTGGGGAGATCAAAGGCCCGAAAGGCGCGACCGGGGCGACAGGTCCAACTGGGCCTACCGGACTGACCGGTGCGACAGGCGCGACAGGTGTTGAAGGTAGGACTGTTCTCAGTGGTGCCACCAACCCAAGTTCTGCTGTAGGCGCTAACGGAGATTTTTATCTTAACCTTACCGCGAGCACTCTTTTTGGCCCGAAAGCCTCAGGCGCTTGGCCATCTGGTATCTCACTTGTTGGCGCAACCGGCGCCACAGGTGCAACTGGTGTTGTCGGCGCTACTGGGCCGACTGGACTGACCGGAGCAACAGGACCCACTGGGCTTACTGGAGCTACCGGTCTTACTGGCCCTACAGGCGCTACTGGGCCGACCGGACCTTCTGGAATACCAGGATCCGATGGTGTTACTGGAGTTACCGGTCTTACTGGCCCTACAGGCGCTACTGGGCCGACTGGACTGACCGGAGCAACAGGACCCACTGGGCTTACTGGAGCTACCGGTCTTACTGGCCCTACTGGTCTTACCGGACCTACAGGCCTTACAGGACCGACGGGTCTTACCGGACCTACAGGCCTTACAGGACCGACGGGTCTTACCGGACCTACAGGCCTTACAGGACCTACAGGCCTTACAGGACCGACGGGTCTTACCGGACCTACAGGCCTTACAGGACCTACAGGCCTTACAGGACCGACGGGTCTTACCGGACCTACAGGCCTTACTGGAGCTACTGGCGCCTCAGGATTCCCGGCCGGAAAAAACATGCTCATCAACGGAGCCGGGGAACTAGACTCAATCAATTTCTTCTCTAGTCCCGGAATGCAACTTAGGTATCACACTCAACCTCTTTGTGACGGGTGGTTGATTTCTTCAACCAACAATTTTCTTGGGGGTTCCACTTTGACTTCTCCGGGGTTATTCCGGCAAATGGGGACAACGCTGCCAAATTCACAGAATCCGACTCACGTGACAGGCGCAAGGGCAATCGGTGGGGTAAACCTTAGCCGAACAGCCCCGATTATTGGCGTAACTTTCGCCGCTTCGAGCTCAACTATCAGCTGTTCCGCTGTTCACAATTTGGTGATTGACAACTACGTTCGTTTTGCAGGATCGTCTGATCTGCCGGCGGCAATCACGGCTTGGGCTTGGTACCAAGTCAACTCCGTACCGACCAATCAAAGTTTTACGATTAAAAATGTAGGCACAACAACAGTCATAACGCCAGCTACTGCGGGTTCAAGTTATGTGATTGGCCCAGACCCAAATGTAAGCTACTACCCGCAAAACAATAGTCCGGGATGGTTAATTACAAATGAATCCGGGGTTCCCGCTTCACCTCCTGGAGGAGGGAATCCCATTGGGATTCGTTGCGTTACTCCGCTTGCCACAGCCTCCATGGCCGACGGGGATCACTTTACTGTATACCAAAAAATCCCGATAGAAAGATGCGCCAACTTGCGTTGGCACTCGAACGAATCACCTAAAAAAGCCTCTTTTTCTTTTTATGCCTACACCAACAAACCCGGGCTTTACACCGGGTGTATTGTAGGACCCTCTCACTTTGTTAGCTCGTCAGGTTCGCCTTTAATCGGACCTTCCGGGGCGCTAACAACAAATGCAAGCGGAAGCATAAATTCTGTCCCGTCATCGTCAGTCGTGTCAAGAATTGCGTTTACTTTCACCTTTACGGTTAATTCGGCAAACACTTGGCAAAAAATTTCGGTTACCGCCGACGCTTTTCCAACCCTGGCTATGACGAGCACAACCGTAATCACCACTCTTAAACCAATGTTTCAACCGGGAGGTCTTGGGTTAACTGTTGGAATCACTTTGGCGGCTAAGGGGTCTGCCAGCAGCCTAGATTTAACCAACACTTCTACCGCAAGCAACATGTTGCACATGGGTACAACTGCTATTTCTGCGGCTGGTCGTGTATCGAATCTGTATGTAAACTGCGGGCATTCTCTTGCAGGGCTCCCAGCTTTGCCTCCGGTAGGTAACGCGCTGGACGGCCAGCCAACAAATTTATTCGACACTTCTGGAAATTATTTTTATTTCACCCAGGCCCAACTTGAAGCTGCCGATAGCCCAACTGATTACGAAATCCCGGACACTGCAAGCCAAAGCCTTGAGTGGAGAAGAGAATATCAAATTGCTACACTCAGATCTACAGTTAAACCATATTCTGCAAGTCAGGTTTTTCCATTTTCCGGTGTTTTTCCTGTTCTTTTTCGTCCTTATAGATATCTTAATAGTACTTTAACTACAGTAGACAACAGCAATCAAATGACATCACTTACCGGATCCAACATAGATGGAGGAAGTTTGGATTCATTAGATTTACTCAAGACCGGATCTATATCAGGATATTTCACCGCATCTTCCGCCACCTCTACTAATTCGGCAATCGGTGTATTTAGCCTTCTTGTGCGGTATCATCCTCACGATTTTGTTACCCAGTTATTTAATTTGCTTGTACCCACCACCATTCTTTACCCCCCAAGACTAACTTAAACATGGACTTCAGCGGGTACATTTCCGGGACCCCGCAGTACACAACGGGGGCGAAAGCGGGTTTCAGCACAGGTGTCGCGCTGCTCGGTCAATCCCAGGAATACACAGCCTCGCATGGTTTCAGAACGGTTGACTTAGGTGGGTCGAGGGCAACCTTTGATGGCGGGGTTAGTTACTACACTACTTTCTTTTGGAACCCTGCCGCAGCTCAGGTAGCTAGAGTTACTCTCTCCCCCGTCGCAAACACAAACACCACAAATTTAGCGATTGTCTTGACCAATCAAGAAGGGGCGTCTACCAGTCTTGTCCCGGCTGTCCCGGCCGGCCACGTCGCAGCTCCTAAAGGCTCGGGCAGCATCAAGGATGGATGTACCTACATCTTAATGATCAAGCAGGACGCCACCGGTGGAAGATCAGTTGTCTGGGATGACAGGATCCGGTGGTCTGGCGGCGGAGTAGCCGGGGTTTCTACTGGAGCAAATACGCAAACTAACTGCTTTTTTGTCTCCGACGGAAACTTTTTGTACGGAACGGCCTCTTATAATTACGCGACAACATAATTATGGCATGGCCAGTGTTTCATCTTGGCGGCGCGCCTGATTTTACAAACGATAAACCAAATTATTTTGGGAGGCCACCTCCGTCACAAATTAACTTATTGGTTGTAGCTACAGGCGGGGAGGGTTGCGTCGGTGGAGGCGGTGGTGGCGGGGTAATTATCAGAAACAATTACACAACTGGATTTACTCCATGGTCCGGTCCGCCAAACCCAAAAAACAAATACGTCTTTACGCTTGGCTCAAGAGCAAATGCTTCTGGAAATAACAGAGTCATAGATATGCACACGTATTGGAAGACGTATAACCAAGACGGTACAGCAGCATCAACCACAACTATCTACATGGGAGGAGAAGGCGGATGTGATTGTCAATCCGGAACAGGAGATGGCGGATCTGGAGGAGGTGGTGGCGGGGATAGTTGTTTTTCGGGAGCAGGTCCATCGCTTGCTGGCCAGGGAAATAGAGGTGGTGACCCAGTAGGTGGTAAAATAACGTGCAGTTATTATCTGAGAATCTGCATAATGGGGTACGCTCAAGGTGGAGGTGGAGGAGGTTATTCCTCGGCTGGAGGAACGGCAAGCACAAGCGGTATTTGTTGCACATGCTATAATCAGGGTAACGTTTATTACCCGAGAGGTGTTCCTGGGACAGGAGGGACAGGGTTAAATTTAGCTCCATACTTATCTTCTTATCTTCAGACAATCATAAGTGGTGGCAATTCTGTTTTGGCTAATGCCGGATATACAGGTTACAATACGTTGTGGGCTTCTTCTGGTGGGGGAGCTTGCGGCGCAGTAGCTAATCTGTGCCCAGGCATATGTTGTGACGTTGTCAGAGGATCAAAAAGTTCTTCCGGGGGCGGACCTGGAGCTGGTAGTGGCGATAATCCTTCTGCCACAGGTTTTGGATGTGGCTCAGGCGGAGGGGCTTATTACGGGGTATCGGGGCCAACCGGTGCTTCTTTGGTCATAGCTTCGTACCAAGGAAAGCCAGCAACATTGGTGTCAGAAATAAGCCAGGGAGGTTACGGTTTAAACCACTACGACACATCAACCGACAAAACATATCATGTTCTTCTAGGCCCACCAGATTCTACCTACACCAATTATAGTTGGGACGCGACGCTTCAGTTTTAGGGTGGGAATATTGACAAAACCAAGTCATACAGGAACATAGAAGTACTCATGGAAAAACCGATCAAACCTGGGGATCTTGTTTAAATGGGTTTTTTTAGCGACATTTTTGGCGGTAACGATCCCGACAAGCCGAATTACGTAGCTCCGACACTTAGCAAAGTGGAGCTGTCGGATTTCAAGACGGCTTTGGATAAATTTAATTCGCAGGAAATAAATTTTGAAGAGCTTCAAAAAACAATTCTTTCCTCGGCGAACAAATACCAAAACGCGCTTAACGAGCTCTCTCCTGGCTACAAAGCCGGTTTCGACAAGACCCAAGAAATCGCAATGTCCCGTGCGCAGGGGGACGTTCCGGCCGACGTGGCCAACCTTATTTCACGAACAGCTGCTTTTAAAGGGCTTACTAGTGGGGTCCAGGGTCCGGCGCGGGCAAACGTAGAAGCTCGTGATCTTGGTTTAACTTCACTCGATCTTCAGAATTCTGGCGTTGACATGTTGAGTAAGCTCCGTGGCGAGACCCGAAGCCTGATGCCTCTGCAGGCGATGAATCTTGCTTTTACGCCTCAGCAACTTCGAGCGGAGGAGCTCACCAATCAGTACTACAACAACGACGTGGCCAACCGTCAGGCCGAGTGGAACGCACAAGTGGCAAACATGAACTCCCAAGCCAGCTACGAGTACGACTCGAAGTACGGAGGTAGCGGGCTTGGAGCTGCCCTTGGTGGTCTTTTGGGTGGTGGAGGCGGTGCCGGAATCGGCGCTGCGCTTGGGACTTTTGCCTTCCCTGGGATCGGTACCGCAGCCGGGGCTATGATTGGCGGAGGTCTTGGGATGTCGGCCGGGTCGAGTCTGATGGGTTCTTATGGTGGCGCAAAGGGGATGGGGATGGCTGGAATTTTCCAGGGGCTTGGGGGAGCTACTGCTGGTTTCGGGGGTTTAAGCGCGGCCTACCAGAACCGTGGTGGGTACGGAGGACTTAGCGACTACTATATGGCTTCGCTCTTTGACCGGACGAACGTGAGATCAATCGGTTAAGGTTATGGCGGGATACGAAGCATTTGGAATTCAGGCTGGTAACGCTATCCAAACAGCGTTTAGCGATGTCCTTATGGGCATGCGTGAGAGTCGTGCCCAGCAAGAGCTTAGTCTTCGCCAAAGAGCCTTTGAGCAGGAACAGGAAATGCGGAGCCTTGCCATCCAAAACACCAAACGCACGATGGATTTGGAAAGGGCAACTGCTCTCGGGTCCGCCGGAGCCCAGAGTCAGTTTGAGAAGCTTCAAACAGCTGCAATCAACGAAGACTACGAGGGGCTTAAATCAGCAACATACCAGGACGTACAGATCGAAGGGGTAGACCCGGAGTCAACCGGAAGGTTTAACAACGCCCAGCGTGAAGCTTTTAGAATTCAGAAAGCCAACTATTTGTCAGCGTCAGCCGGGCAAAAGAACCGTCTGCAAGACATCAATAATCTTACCGAATACTCCCTGACCCTTGGGGCTGATCCGATTCAGCGTGGGTACGCAGACGAAGCTCGGGCACTTCTTCAGGCTGGCATTCCCATCTCTCAACTTGGTGCTGAGCACGCAAAGGCTTTAACGGATTCGGCTCAATATGCTGCTAAAAAATCTCTCAGCTCAAACCCGACATACATGGCCAAGCAAATGGACATGACGGTTGAGATGGCAAAGTTGAGCCAGACTAACCGCGACAAAAAACTAACCCAGGAGTTTAAGGCTCTGGACGACCAGGTTGACGCCGCAAAAACCCAGTGGATTGAATACCAAAAAGTGGCCGCCCAAGCGGCTCAAAGCGGCAACCAAAAGCTTTACGAGAACGCGCAGGCGAATGCCGAGAAGTTTAAGATGCAGTATCTGGAATCGGTGGCGAAGAGAAACCAAGCCCAAAGAGGCGCTTTTTCAAACGAAGACGCTTTGAGGATGATGGAAAGCTCGACTCTGCCAAAAGACGGGGAGATTACCTACACGGTAAACTATACCCTTCCGGGTGAGACTCAGGTCCGCACCAGGCAGATGACTCAGGCGCAATACTCCGACGCCATCTCGTACAACGGGTCTTTGCTTAATATCAAAGACTTTTCGATTAACACCGGTAAACCCCGGTGAACCCTCTCGATCCGAACAAGACGCTGGCCGAGCTTCTGGCCAGCGATAAGGGGCAGGTAGACAACCCGGAGCCGGAAATAGAGCTCACGGAAGAACAGAAAAAGTTTGTAGAGTTTCTTAAGGCCGAGCCGGATACGTCTGAAAACGACCAGGTGCTTGGCGAGTTTAACAAAACCCTTGTGGCTGGTGACAACAAGCAGGTCGCCATGTTTTCCAACCCGCCATCCCCCATCGAAATGGCGTCGACCGAGTTGGACGCACCGTTTCTCCCTAAGCCCAAACTCCAGCAAGAGAAGTCCCTGGCAGACCTGTTACAGGAAGACCTCCAGGGTATTACGGAGACGGAACCGGTATCCGCTGAAATCCTTCCCCAGGACGCAAGGCTCGAACTTCAGTCCTTTGAGAAACCGCAAGAGCCGGAATCCTGGAAGGCGGGTGAACTTCCGAACGCTCTTATGCGGGGTTTTTATTCCAACATCTCAGGGGCTGCTGACGCCTACGGAGCTTTAACCAGCGGGCTTGGTTATGTCACGCAGGGCAAACCTTACCCGGTCGAGTCAACCCTGGGTTACCAGCTCGCCAGAAAATACGAGCAAAACGTCGAGGGTACTTTCCCGGTAAGCCAGGAAACCCAGGAGTCCTTGCCGGGTCAGGTTGCCGGGGCGGTCGGGCAAAGTTCCGGGATGTTGCTTGCGGGTCCTGCCGGAAGAACACTCGGCCTGACTGGGACCCAAACAACGATGATAACCGGGTCGACAATTTCCGGGGGACAGTCTGTTTCCAAAGCGCTCTCAGAGGGCGCAAGCGACGAGCAGGCCCTGAAGTACTCTGCGCTAAACGCCCTTTTCGGAACCAGCGAAGCGATCCCCATGGCCAAATGGGTGGACAAGCTGGACGATTCCACCGGAGGTCAGTTCTCAAGGGGTTTTATTGGTTACATGAAAGAGGTGGCGAAGGAAGGGGCAGAAGAATTTTCCCAGGAAGCTTTCCAGACATGGGCCTCGAACTTCTTTGAGAAGATTGGATACAACCCCAACCAAGAGTTAACCGAAGACCTCCTGCAGTCGGCAAAGGTTGGGGGAACTTCCGGAGTTTTGGTCAGCGCAGTCGTCAACGCCTTGGGGCTTAGGCTGAGGAGGAGAGGATCGGGGAATATACCTGAGATTTCCAACGCTCCTTTGACCTCACAGGCCCAGGCCGAAGTCGGGCTTGAGCAGGAAGTGGCCGAATCCCTCAAACCGATGACGGAATACGAGAGGCCGGATGAGGACATTTTAAAAACAGACGAGCCGTTTGATCTTGGCTCTTTGATGCCAACGGAGGGAACAACCAGTGGGCAACCATCAACGACACAAAAAGAAGAAGCCGCAACCACAACCACAGAAAAAGTCGCTCCTGGGGAAAACGTGCAGCCAGGGTCTGCTGAACAAGGTCAAGCGCCAGTCACTCCTCAAGTAGAAGGGGAAGAGATCGCTGGGACTGGGAGACTTCCGGACGAGCTTAACTTCTCAAGGCCAGGACGTCCGGCCAAAGTCGACACCGAGGCTACCGTCGAAAAGCCTTTGGCAGTAGATCAGGAGCTTCCTCCAGGGAAAGCTAGGACACCGGACACCGAGGCTACCGTCGAAAAGCCTTTGGCGGTGGACCAGGAACTCCCCGTCGGCAAACAAGTTGACCCTGACACACAGGCTACGGTTCCGGTCGACCCGCAACTTGAGATGGACTTCAAGCGGGCAGGGGATGAGAAACCTTACACAACCCTTGTCCCCGAAAACAAACTAACCCAACAATTTCTCTTTAAGGGTTTCAGCGGTACCGGCACGCCCAAGCTCGACCCCAAGCTGCAGAGGAGTGTGGATTACTCCGCCGAATACTATCTCAACAAGCTGCGCCCGGAATTTCTTGAGGCCGGACGAATCAAGGACGGGGACAAACTATTTCCGTCCGACTTATCCTACGCCGAATTCGCGGACAAGATCATCCCGATCCTAAAGCAGGCCGACCTGGTATGGCCGGACGACGAAGAGCTCCAAGCCGCTTTTGTCCGAGAGGTCAAAAACACCATTGCGGTATTGTGGCAAAAGCCGAAAGGGCCGATGGTCGACAGAGCCAAGGAGCTCGCCAAAGGAACGCCTCCTCCGGAGGAGGCAGAAGTGGATCTGCCGGTAAACGTCTCCACGGCGCTTTCCGATCTGAACGCAAGGTACGGAAGGCTGCAGCAAAACCGGCCTGAGCCGGTAAGACGTTTACCCAAGGTCTCCCAACCGGGGTCTAGGGTCAGCAACGAAATTTCTTTTAGCGAAGAGTCCACGGACTATCTGGCTGCTCTTGAGAAACTACCGGAATCCCCCGACGAGGCCCAAAACCTTGCCGAGGCCGAAAGGGCATTCAGGGAAAAGGCCTCAAAGTTCAAGCTCGATAACCCTAACCTCACCGTTGACGAAACCCGTTTGGCCAACGCGGCTCGGATGCGCTACTGGAGACAGTTGCGCCGCAAGTACGATGTCCGTAAAAACAAGACCTCCGGTGTCACAGACAAAGAAGCCAACGAACTCTTCCAGACCCAGGACGTACCTGGGATTTCGAAAAACAGGATCTTCCGTTCCGTGGTGGAAGACTACTCCAGGAAGCTTGGCCGGAGGCTTGGCGGGAAAATAGGGTTAGAGTCCGCCGTAAGTCTCCAGAAAAGCCTGGGAGACGACTCAGGAGACGAGACGCTTGAGGATGTGATTGCCTCCCCCACGGTTCAGGCCAGTGACGAAGATGTCCGCAGTGATCTTCGGAAGAACGCCAAAAACGCATACTTCGCCTCGGTCGAGGACCCTGGCCAGAAGTACCTGCTCGGGGCTGCGCTCAACGAAGCCTCGAGGAAAAACCAGGACCCGAAAGAGTTTGCGAAGAACACCACAAAGCTATCAGAGATAGCAGGTGTTCTTAACTCGATGGGGTACAAGACGAGCACCGGAGAGCTGGCCAAGAGCCTTCCAAAATTGATCGACGGGATGGTGGCTTTTGTAAAAGAAAAATACAACAAAGACCTTGAAGCTTACCAAAAAACCGGGCAGCTGCCCGAGATAATCCAGGGTCCGCAAAAGACATTCAGGGTTCTTTCGGAAACGAAAGGTAAGCCACAGCTCACCGCCTTTGACCGGGAATCGCAGGCTCTGGCCAGGGATTTGCTGGAAGAGCTGTACGAGTCGGGCTTCCTGACCAACGTCGAAGTCGCCGAAATCCAGGACCAGCTTGATATGTCCCCAAGACAGGGAGCTGCAAACAAAGCGATCCAGCTCATGCAGGCCATCCTTGCGTCCAAGCAGCCGGGGGTTGGCATCAAAGAGCCGGCATTGAAGGTTATCTCGGACGCAAACCCGGCTGTCCCCAACGTTGTCCCGAACCGTTACCTGATGCTTCCGCACCAAAGGGAAGCGGCCAACCTGATTGTGAACGCCTACAAGGTTGGGCGGGAGGCGGCACTGTTGGCGGACGACGCAGGCCTGGGGAAGACCAGGTCGGGGCAGGCGGCTGCCCGTGTGATCGCGGACATGAAAGCTGCTGCGCGCAACGAGCCGTACGGGAAAGTCATCGTTATCACGGAGAGCAACGAGCTAATCAACGCTTCCACGGGCGGCCTAAAAAGCCAGTTGGCCTCGGCCAACATTCCGAAGAACCGCGTGTTCTTTTACACGTACGATGCTTACTCCAAGAACTCCATTAAGGACATTGAGTCTGCGGACGTAATCCTGTTCGACGAAGCCCAGAACCTCAAGAACACCAACGCCATCCGTAACCAGATGGCGAGGCAGACCAAGGCATTTAAGATTTTCCTTACGGCAACCCCCGCCGACCGCCTTTCGGGTGCTCTCTATTTCCTGCCGGGAATTCTCGGCAAATCAGAGACAACCGTTCGCTCGATGTTGGAAATCTCCAAGAACAAAGAGGAGACCATTGCCAACCTTGTAGAGTCGGCTGCAACCGTTGGGGCCTACATCCGGAGAGTGCCGGAAGGGATCAACGTTCAGACATCGAGGGTTGAGCTTAACGCCGGGCCGCAAATCAAGGCTCAGATCGAACAGATCGAGGGTTATTACCGCAGACAAATTTCCGAGCTGACCGGCGACCCTTCGGTGATCCCAACGGTCGAGCAACAGCGTAAAACTCTCGAGCTTGAGGGCGTGTTGAAGTTCAAGACGGAAGCCTGGGCCGAAGTCAACAAGGCTCCGTACATTTTCGAAATGGCCATGCAGGATCTGCGGCAAGGCAAACAGGTTGTTGTCTTCGGGGAATTCGTCAACGAGATCTCCTTCCCGGAGATAAACTTCGGCAAAACCCCGTCCATGCTGGAGATGCTGAACGACATGTTCCGCAAAGAAGGAATCCAGCCGGCTGTCATTTACGGGGAAGGCGGAGCCCAAATGACCTCCGACATCAATGACTTCCAGGTAGGCCTAAAGCGTGTGGCTCTTGTTACCCCGATGAAGGGTGGAGCCGGGCTATCGTTGGACGACCAGACGGGAACAGCACCAAGAGTTGTTTATATCGCGACTCCGAACGAGGCTGCCGACAAGCACGATCAGATCCTAAAGCGCGCAGGCTACCGGCTTTCTTCCATGTCGGAGCCGGTTATCAAAGAACTGGTTGCCTCGGACATTTGGACGGACCTTGAGAGAATCCGCAGACGGGAAAGCAAGCAGGGTGTTCTTGCCGCCACCCAGGGTGTTCTGCAACAAGGCGACAGCAACCAACCCACCCTTCCTTTTCAAGGGTCGACTTATGTTGATGGTCGCCCCCAGATACCGAAGGAAACGGGCGACGGGAAGGTCTACGCAAAGGACCTGCAGGGCGAAGTCCGAAGGCAGGCAACTGTTCTTAGAAACGGTCAGCTTGTTGACGAAAGATTTTCCAGCTTGTCACCTTACCAGCAGGATGTTGTCGACGAATTCGCAAAAGCCCTTTCGGACCTGAAGTTCAAGAACGTAAAAATTATCTTTGGGGACAGGGGAGACATGGCGGCTTGGGTAAGTATTTCGTCACCGGACTTCAACACGGTATACATCAAGCCGGAAGTCCTCCTCAACAACAGGGACAGGATTTCTCTCAACATGCGGGGCAGGGTTGGCGAAGCGGGAAGAGGATATCTCCTGAGCACGGCAAGCGAAGAGATGGCGCACAACGCAACTTATGCGGTGGTCAGAACCGTGGCGGTTCAGTTGTACGACAAACAGATCAGGTCGGGAGAGCTAACCGCCCAGGAAGCCTACTCTAGGACAATGAACTACCTGACTCAAAAAGCCTTTGAGGAGATATCCCCGGAAGCCCTGGAGCTGCTAAGAAAAAGGTATGGCCGGGAGCTTGATGACAAAGCGGCAACCCTTGAATATATTCGGTTCGTCCTGCAAAAAGCCAGACTAGGTTACACAACAGAAGACTTTATCCGCCCATCCGAGGCAGACGAAGAAAGCCTGAGACAGCTCCTCAAGGGGGTTCCCAAAGACGGATACCTGGCGATGTGGTTCAAGGCATTGCGGCAGGCGGTGTTTGATATCCTTGGCCGTCTGGGCATCACCGTAAAAGACAGCCCATTCCTTGGGTCTGTCCTGGACGCAACGGACAACATCCTTTTCCACCTTGAAAAATATGGTCCTAACGCACCCCCGAAAAACAACGAGTCAATAACCAGCCTGCTCAAACTTGTTTCCACGGAGGAGGGACCGAAGGTTACGCTCAGGGAAGGTGGCTCAGCTGTAATCGCAGAGCCGGTGGACTTGTCCAGCGTCACAAGAACAATTACGCATGCCACCACGCTTAAAAAGAGAAACCCAGGAGATATCGTAGATTTTGGGCCAGAGCAAAAGGTGCGAGACGCTTCTGGTCAAAGGCATCCTTTTGTTTACGCCTGGGTCAAAAGGTCAAAGGTTCAGGCCTCCCACATGGGTTCAGAAAAATTCTTTGGGGCAAACTCAAGATACACCGGTCGCAATACCAGGAACTATTCTTATGACCCGGCAGAAAAGGAAAAGATTCTAAAAATCCAAGGCCCAGGTTTTGACCCGCAGCAGATCGTAAACGAGGGGGCCGGTTCGCCCAACCAAGGGCTTCCCACCCTTATTTTTGATAAGGCGGTAGGCGAATGGATGGTGGTCGGAGGCAATGCACGGGAGCAAGTTCTCGGGTATCAGTTTGCCAAGTCTCCCGAAAACGTGTCTGCAATGCTGGATCTTGCGAAAGACATGACGGCCAGAATGGGGGGAGAAATACCAGCCGACCTCGAAACTGGAGGGTATTTCCTTTATCGGGTAATGACGGAGCAGGTTGACACCTCAACCCAGGAGGGTTCCGAAAGACTGGATTACCTGGTTAAGGTGATGAACGCTGAAGGTGGGTCGGAACTGACCCATTTGCAAAAAGCTGACCAGGATTATGACGCTGTGGCCAAATCAGAGACCAAGCGCAAAAAGCTAAGGTCTCTTGCCGTCGATCTCCACAACCTGACTAGGGAGGGGGCTCAGACATTTATCAAACAACTCGTCGAAGAAAACGTCATCGACAGGGATTCTAGAGCCGCCTTGCTGAGCAGCGCGGCAGGTTCTCAGCCGGTCGAATACCTGCAGTACATGATCCTACGTGAGTTTTTGCAGCCGATGGACCGACATCTGAATGCCCCCAAAAGCACAACCCCGGCAACAGAAATGGTCAGGGAAGTGATGGACCAGGGCAACGCCAAAAACCTCTATTTGTCCATGGCCCAGTGTGTCGCATCGTCGGAAGTTCTTGGGGAAAAAGAAAGCGCCCAGTACAAGGCTTTCTTCAGCAGGTTGATGAATCAAATGCTCTCCCAAAAAGCCAGAAACATGAGCCCGTACGCGGCAATCAAAGAGCTGGCTTCAAGTTCCAACGTCATGGACCTGCTTGACGAAAAGGGCACAGCCACCAACAAGTTCCCAGAGATCGATGCAAACCCAGAGTTCAGGGCCCTGGTCGATTTCATGTCAGAGAAAATTGGGCCGACCACAAAATTGGAAAACGGAAAGACAAAGTATACAGCGAAATCGGCCACCTTGTTTAACGTGATGATGGACGAGCTGGCAGCGGCTCTTTCCGACAACTCGCGTCAGGGAAATGCGGAAGATATGTTTTCCGTGTCACCCATCCAAAAGGCAATGGAAGCGGTAACCTTTAGGGTTAAGGAAGCGCAAAAACCAAATCAAGACCTTGAGTCCAAGGAATGGGTATCGGGAACAGGAACGCCAAGGACACGCGAACAGATCGAGTTGGAGATGAAAGAGATACGTAGACAAATTGCCGAAATAAAATGGGAGGTGGTTCGGAAAACGCTTGAGCGCGATCGCCAATCTATTCAGAAACCCGTGTACTATTTTGGCGAGGAAGTTTACGAAGAAGAAACCGATTACGCTTCTTCGAACTACAATAACCCTAATACCGGGCTTGACGACGAAGAGTTTTACGACGGCATGGATGTTGATTCCGCGGCCGAAGAAATCCTAACGGAGGATTACGCAGGAAAATACGCCTATTTGTCCACTCAACACGGCCTGTACATGGGCGCTCAAGGCTTTCAAATAACCACCGACCAGCAAGAGAAGTACGGGCCCAACCTGGCAAACCTGGAAGTATTTGATTCGCCGGAGATCACGGACGAAGTGCTGGAACAGAGGGGATTCAAGTCGCGGTGGGAATACAACAGGTTGCTTGCCGCCCTGGAAGCTGCCGGCATGGAAAACTATTTCCGGTTCAAGAAAGTTCTGGAAACAATTGCCAAGGATGAGCAGTGGCTCGAAGAAACAATCGAGCTTGCGAAAACCCGTAAGGAATTGCGGGACTTCATGCAGGAAATCAAAAAGCTTTCGGAGCCGATGGTTCAGACAAAAGCCCTGCAGGACCCGGTTGTCAATGTGCTGTTTGGGCCTTTCCGAAAGGCAATCGAGGTCACAAAAACCAACTCAAGAATATTGTCCTACGAAGACGAGGCCGTCAAAAAACTTGTAGAAACCAACAAACATACCAAGGAAATCCTGCGGTTTCTAAACGCCATCGGCGACCAAGAGAAGACAAAGGAAGCCAGGGAGCTTGCCGAGAAAGCAGTGGCGGCTTACGAGCAGTGGCTGACGACCAACGTTTCAATCCCGGAGATCACCGGTGCGGATGCCGATTGGGACGCTGGTCTTAAAAAATGGGTTTCTAAAAAAGCGAAACAGGAGCTTCCTCCGGCACCTCTCGACAAAGCCGCCAGACGACGTCTGCAGATGACCATGAAGTTGATCGACCAAAAGTCGATTCGCTCCGCGGTCTTAACCCCAAGCATCCCAAAGAGGGTTAACGAATATCGTGTCCACTTAAAAAATATTGAAGAAGACATCCGAAAGCAGGATCAAAAAATTCTTTTGATTAACCAGGAGATATTGTCCGAGTTGCAGATGGGAGAAGAGAACAACCCAAGAGCAGCTTTGGCTTTCAAAAAACGTTCAGAACTACAGGCTGCACGGCAGAAAATCCTCGCTGAAAAAGCTGAGGTCCAGGACGTATTCGACAGAATGCTGAAGACCGAATACGTAAGCCAAATCAAAGTCGATGACTCCCAGGAAGGTGTCCTTGTAACAGAACAGGAACTTAACAATCTGCCACCGGCGATTGTGGCGGAGCTCAAGCGTCGCGGCATGGTCCCGAAGTTTGGTCAGGGGGCCCCGGTCTACAAAAAGACAATCGAGTGGACATTCCCGGCAAACTATCTTGGCCTGGCAAACGTCGAGGATAAGAAGATATCTGCGGAAATCCTTTACCAGGAAACCAAAGAGAAAGGGTGGTCCAAGGCGGAAAGCGGAGAGTGGCAATTGCCGGTGTCTTACGGTGGGGTCGGGATGATCCTTAAGTATAACTCCGACAAAAACGTTTCAGGGAATTTCAAGATTCCGATATTTACCGACGGTTCCTATGTGCCGAGTCTGCACGCTGAATACGCGGCTTCGGCTTATTACACGACCAAGAAAGCCGTAACCATCACCCGCGACCAGGGGACGGATTCCCCCACCCTAATGGTCACACTTCCCGTTGAGCCGGATCTTTCCGCGATTCGGAGGGTGGAGTTCAAGAGCGAAAAGGAAACTCAGTCGCTCAAGCCGGCAACCATAATTGGGATGAAGCCCGCCGGAACGCCGATCATTAAGTCCGAACCTATGGTTGACGAACGGGGCAACTCCATGTGGGAGTTCCAACTTCACCCGGAAATCGCCGACATAAACGCCAAAAGACTCCTTAAAGAGATCGCCGGCAAGCCGAACAAGCGGGGTGGGCCGAGAGGCGAGGCCATGGTGATGTCGATGGCTTCCGCTGCGGCAAAGATCAACCGCTCGACCGGAAGCATCGGTGCTGTCAACTCAAGGTCAAAGAAGATCTATATCCGGGCCAGGAACGCCGACGAAGCGGTGATGATTGCGGTTCAGAAACTGGGCGAGCAGGGCGACATTTACTACAAAGGCAAGTGGTACGGCAAAGACATCGCCACCAGAACCAAGAAGGTTGACATCGAGAAAACGGAAAGGCCCGACAATGTCGCGCAGTCGCAAATCGAAGTCAGGAAAGCGCTGCGGAAACAGCGCATCGACCTTTTGATGGAAGCCATTGAGCAGGGTAGAGCCACCAATTCCAGTTTTGATTATGTCGTAAAGCGGGAAGCCGAGGCATACCTCGCGGGAAGGTTTGAGGCAGGCGCTTCGATAAACGACCAGGACATTGTCAAGGTGGGGATGATGTTTGGTTGGGTCACCTATCGCAAGGGTGAGTTTAACAAGCAGGGCTTGGAGAAAATCCAGCAGCTTGCCCTATTACGGAACACGCCAAAGAGCATGTCGGTTGTGAATCGCAGCAAAAAGATCAGCGCAACCGGCCCCATGAGAAGCGTGACCGAAAACATGCTGTTCGCGGGCAAGTCCCCCCAAATGGATGTCCCGGTAGAGGCAACTGAGTATGTTGTGCCGGAAGGCCGCAAGCGGACTTCAGACGAAGTGCTGGCTGATATCGCGGCCAAAAACGGTGTTAGCGTCCAGGACCTCAAGAAAGCAAACAACCTGACGATGGGCAAAGTCATTGTCGGTTCTCAATTGCTGATTCCCGGAACTACCAAGAGCGTGGAAGTGCCTCCGTTCTTCGAGGCTCCGGAACAGCTGACTCTGCTTGAGATTGCGACAAAGTACGGACTGACCAGGGAGGAAGTGGCCAAACACAATAACCTTCCGACGGATTACCAGCCGAAACCGGGTGACGTGATTAAGATACCGGAATCGCCAAGGACAAATAACCTGATGGATCTTGCGCTTAAGATCATCAAGGAGCGTTCACACGTAACGTACCCGCAGATGCTGTATAAAGACAGGGCTCCGACTGGAGTTCAACTTGTCAGCCGCAACGGAGAAGTTTCCGGAACCGGATCGCTTTACTATGACGGGGAAGATGCTCCGGGCAGGGTTAAGGTTCCTCTGTTGGTAAATAAAACCCTGGTGGAGAATGCCATCGGCCAGGCCAAGGACTACGACCTGGTTAACGGACTTACGGAGCTGATTCAGCAGGCGTTCAAAGCCGGAAATGCGAAAACCAAGGTCAGCGTGACTGTAGACAAGGTGAACAACCGCTACACCATCATCGACAACAACAACGGAATGTCGGCGGAAGAGTTGGAGCGGTTCTTGTTTGAGCGGTTTGAGCATTCCGACAGGTTAAAGTTGACCCCCTTGGACCATGTGATTGCCACCTCGGGCATCAGCATTTCGACCAATCGTGGCGGAGTATTGACAGAAGTTAGTCTAACACCCGAAAGCCTTTTGGATGAGAACAACCGCTATGTGAACATGTATTCCCACGAAGACTACGGGGACGCAACCGGTGTCACAAAAGGGACGAAGATCGTCATCCAGCCCAGGACCGTGCTCTATTTTGAGGGGGTTCCGAAAATACCTGGCTACCACGAGCTTAATTCCCTGGACCTTTACAAGGTGGACAAGGCCAATTCACAAAAGCTCGAGTACTCGGAAATTGGCCGTAACGCAAAAACATCCTTTGAGATCAACAAACGGGACAAGCTTTCCACGAAAGAAACGGTTCATCCGGAACCTCCGGTAACGGGGAGTGAGGCCAAAGCCAGGAGAGCCAGACCGAAATTCAGGTTTACCTGGGACTTGATAGACAAAGGAGCTATTGGGTTTACGACACTAAACGTTTCAAGGGAAGGGGCTCGAGGAAACGTAGCCTCTCAAATGATTGTCGCTAAATATCCTTTTAACGGACGTGTGTGGCAGAGATCTGAATTCGGGCTTTTGGTCCGTGAGCTCGAGAAACAGGAGAAAGCCGGAACGATTAAGTTTGTGATCCGCAACGACGATGTGGCTGGGACTGGGAAAGTCTATACGGGGGAAGGAATTTCGGTTTCTTCAATGGCTGGACCCAGGATGCTCATGGAATATGACCCCGAAGATATTGCCTTCCAAGAAAGAATCATTAGTAACACAAAACTAAATATACGTAATGTTGAAGATGAAAAATTTAAAGGAGAGACATACCTCCCAACAATTCAAGTAGGGAAACTCTCACCAAAAGAAAGATGGGAGTTAAGCCAGAACTTAAAAGAACTATTAAGAGAACAAGAAGAAAAACTACGTAAACTTGTTAACGACCAGCAATTTTACAAAAAATACAAAGCCGATCTTAAAAAAGTAGAATACTCCTTCGATAGCGAACCAGATATAAAACTTCAAAGCGGCATTACGTTAGACAGGGACATTGACGAAAACACCGGAAAGTTCTTTACGATCCAAAAGACTTATCCCTACAGCACAAAAACTGCAACGGGTTGGGCGGGTAAGCAAGACAGCGGGGAAGAAATTGTTTCAGGTACTGGAACGCCATACCGTGGGGAACAGGGGGAGCAGGAAGCCAGGGGCATGAAATACTTCAAGAAGCGGGAAGGCAAAGAACGTCGCCAGGTGTTTGCCGGGCAGCTGGCCAGGGATGAACGACTTGGCGACGAACTCAGAAGCGCGACAGCCCTGGGTGAGTTTAAGTACTCGGTAAGGACCCAGCCCTTGCGGGCAGAGGAAATGCTGGCCCTGATCAACCGTGTCGGTGGGGCGGAGCAGGCGACCAGGGCAATCCTTAGCCCCGATCTTAGCGTTAACGACGAAGAGCTTCAGGCCATCCGCGACGGAAGCACCAGGCACTTCGACAACATCGTTATCCTTAACTCAATCCTTATCCAGCAGTTGGAAAAGGCGGCAAAGGAAAACCCGGAAAGGGCAAACGAAATCCGGGCCATGCAGTTTGCTCTGGCGAGAAAACAAGCCGACCTCGGGACATCCCTTGCCCAAGGGCTTAGGGCTTTTGGGGCTTATTCAAGGATCGGAGTGGCTGGCTGGATGTGGTTTGCGACAAACGCCAAGCAGGTCGAAAGGCTCCGCCAGGTCGGGTTGTTTGCGGACGACATCGCCAAAGCCAAGATGGCTGGCGACCAGGCCATCAACAGCGCCTTGGAGAAAGTGTTTGGGAAAGAAGAAGTTTCCAAGCTTGGCGGGCTGATCGAATCAACAGCGAACAACGCCATCTGGGCGCAGCTTTTGTTAAAGGCCAAGAGGATTGCCAGCATCTCCTCGGAGTGGCAGAGGATGAGCACAAACACGCTTTCCGACGTGCTCGACCAGCAGATCAAGACGGCCAAGGAAATGGTCGAACTGCTCAAGAAGACCGAGGATTCGGCTGAGACAAGACGGCAAATGTCGGCCACGGTTGCCGAGGGAACCGCTGCGCTCTTGCAGAAAGGCACAGCCTCCGCCAAAGAAGTGGCCAAAGAGCTTGGTGTTTCAGAAGGGGAAGTTCTGGAAAACATCGAAGAGGCCCAGGACGTGCTTGATGAGTCAGCCCAAGCGACGACAAACGAGATCAACAATCACCTCTGGAACCGTTTCGGAACCACTATGATGTCTGACGAG
>Ga0214917_10001139_pt1 | contig 34634 bp, 32 predicted proteins | sample LL_1208_BB_MetaG_FD_177983 | JGI IMG/M metagenome (GOLD analysis project Ga0214917, IMG submission 177983) | Freshwater microbial communities from Lake Lanier, Atlanta, Georgia, United States - LL_1208_BB | ecosystem: Environmental > Aquatic > Freshwater > Lake | place: USA: Georgia | collected... | reverse complement strand
GCAATCCACCGCCAACCCAGCCCGCCAACAACGGCAACGGCAATCCACCGCCAACCCAGCCCGCCAACAACGGCAACGGCAACGGTAACGGTAACGGCAATCCACCCAAACCAACCAAGCCGGCCAATGGCAAACCCTAGTATGTCACAATAAAAAATGCGTCGCACCACAACAATCGTCCTGCAAGTGCAGGACGATTGTGACAACCTCAAATCACCGCATCCATCATAGATCGAGCAATACTTCGCCCACCAAACGTGTCACCACATGATGGTGGGGTGGCGTCCGTTGTGGCCAGGTGCGATTGCTCAGCAACGCCCACGCCAACTGGTGCCCTGGCACAATCGCCACCACCGGACCAGTAAACCCAGTATGTGCCGCCATCGCATCAAGTACCGTGGCAGGCATGAAGTTATCCCGTGCCAGCATCCACCCCAATCCCACACCTAGTTGCCCCGCTGGACTTTGGTTTTGCAGTGCCTGTTGCGCCAGCGCTCCATCAATCCCCCACGGTCCCTGCCCGGCAAGTGTCGCCAGCCACGCCTGGCCAAACCGTAGCATATCGCCGGCGGTGCCAAATAAGCCGGCATGCCCCGCCACGCCACCCAGCACTGCCGTACTTTCGTCATGCACCGTACCCCACACTTCACCACGCACAGGATCAAGTTCGCTGGGGGGGATTCGCGACAGTAATGAAGCCGCAGGATTAAACCATGTTTCGTGCATTGCAGCAGGATGCAACACGTATTGCGTCAACACCTGCGCCAATGATTGGTAGGTAATCACTTCAAGGATCCGCCCAAGCATGAGCGTATTGACATTGGCATAGGCCACCAGACTACCCGGTGCCCGCGACGGCGCACACGCCAGCACCCCCTGCCACAAGGCTGATGCACCAGCAAGTGCTGTAGTTGACAAGCGAATCTCGAGCCCTGAAGTATGCGTCAATAGCTGACGAATCGTCACCCCATTGGCATTACTTTGGGGCAAAAACTGCGTCACTGCCGCATCAAGTGACAACCAGCCACGGCTACACATCACCAGTGCGGCGGTGGCGGTGACGATTTTTGTCAATGATGCGAGATCATAGATGCACTCAGCGGTGACGGCAGTGGTATCGCTATAGCGATACGTCCCTGCCGCCACCGTCAGCTGCTGGTGCGGCGACGCCGCTGCCAGCACCGCCCCTGGGAAGATTTTTTGCTCAATGCCATCATGCAAAATCGCGGTCACGCGCGCCAGAATGCTCATGGGATTGGGGCACACGCAGGACGGACGGTCAGCCATTTATCGGCCACGACGGTAGTCCCCACCGATTCACCACGCCCAGCGCGGTAGCGCAACGGGTCATACGGACCACTGGCACTATTCCACCAGTTTTCTTTGGCATCGACGGCCACATCACTGGTCATACCGCGAGCCGTATTATATTTAGCACTATGACGCTCAATTGCGTTGTTGCGTAATGCGACGCCAATTCCTGGTACTTGTGGCAAACTACTCCGAATTTGCACACCGATGGTTCCATCAACAAATGTATTGCACTGTATGTTGCCATTGACTGGCACCGCACTATTGAGCAACAAATTAGCCCCACTACTACTGGTAAAAACCGACCCCGACAAGCTGAGATTGACCGTGCTTTGGGCGTTAGGTGCCAAAATCGCAACTGCCGACGTGCCATCAACTTGGCTATTTGGGCCAATCCGGCTGTTTTCGATGGTGATACTGCCGCCCGCATCAATCGATGCATCAATCATTGCACCATAGGCCAACGAATTATCGCGAATCACACTCTGCTGGATGATCGTCACCGCATCACTGAGACGAATCTGACCGATATTGCTATTCATGGTGACATCACGCATGGTGAGGTTTGCTTGCTCAGCGTACAACACCGTCGCTGCCGCGCCACCATTACTGATAATCGTTGAAACCAACAAGGCATCACCGTTGGGGCGCACAAAGACACCACCCCAAGGCAAGCGAGCAGCAGTCAGGCGTACCGGCGCATCGCCCCGCCCAAGCACCTGTAATTTCCCATCGACATACAACGAAATCCCCGTGCCAAAACGCACCGTCGTGCCGGGCTCGATAATCAGCACCGCACCAGCACTCACCAACACATCCTTGCTGACGGTTTTGTCACCACTCCAACTCACATTCCCCTTCAGTACTTCAATGGGGTGTGGCACAGGAGTTGATGTATTGGTGGGGGCTGGCGTATTGGTGGCCAACGGGGTATCAGTAGGAGCCGGAGTATTGGTGTCAGCCGGGATTTCGGTGTTCATTGGTGTAGCGGTTGCTTCGGGGATCATGGTTGGCGCATCGGTAGCCATGGTTGGATTAAAGACCGGGGGGACTTCAGTGGGGGCTTCTTGTGGCACTGCAGTGGGTATTTCGGTCGTCATTTCGGGGGCAGTCGCACCATTGGCAGGGGTCAACAGCAGGGCATCTTCGGGGCGGGTGGGGACAGCGGTTATTTCAGCAGGAGCAACTGCGGTGGTTTCGACGGTGAGTACGATTGCAACGGTAGTCGTGACCGGCATGGTCGCCAGCGCCGTAAATTGGGGGGTGATTGTGGTGGTACGCATGATTCCTGGAGTGGTGGTTTGATTACGTTGCGCTACTTGGGTACGCACATCGCCTGTCAAATACCACAGCAACAAACCGGCTGCCATCGCCAGTATGGCTCCCACTATCAACAATCTATCACTAATCATTTATCTCTCCCACCATGCCGGGATGTTTTCAATATATGTGGTAGTGTACCATAATGGGTATTCAGTCATAATTATCCCTCCCAAAAATAGTTCGTCTGTGCAAAGGGCATGTGCAGCGACGATAGTAATTTGACCACACACAATATTTGGCGATTATTATGCCCAAAAAAGCATGCCCCTCAATCACTATAACCCAAACAATGGCAATCGCCCGCATTTGCGCACGCATTTGATTTTCCTGCTTGTCAAAGTCGAACTTTTGTGCTATTCTCTGCATGTTAGTTATTTGCACCACCGCAAATCACAACGTAGACAAGAGCGCCGGAACCTCCGGCTGACACAGGAGAACACGAGTTATGCCCAAAGCATCTTCAACCCCCTCTGCCGCAGCGGTTGCTGCAGCTGCCGCAATCGCTGCCGGCCCCGGTACCGAAAAAGAAAAAGCCCTGCAAGCAGCGATGAGTCAAATCGACCGCAAATACGGCAAAGGCTCAATCATGAAGCTGGGCGAAGCGAATAGCCGGTTGGCGATTGATGTCATTCCGACGGGTGCAATTGCACTCGATATTGCACTTGGTGTCGGTGGAGTGCCCCGTGGTCGTGTCGTCGAGATTTATGGACCAGAGTCAAGTGGTAAAACTACCCTTGCCCAGCATATCGTAGCCCAAGCCCAAAAAGCTGGTGGTGTTGCCGCCTTTATTGATGCAGAACACGCCTTTGACCCCATCTATGCTGCTCGTTGTGGTGTCAATGTCGATTCGTTGCTGGTTTCACAACCCGACTTTGGCGAACAAGCCCTCGAAATCTGCGAGACATTGGTACGCTCTAACGCAGTCGACATCATCATTGTTGACTCCGTGGCTGCGCTAGTACCCCGTGCTGAAATCGAAGGCGATATGGGTGATTCACTCCCCGGCTTACAAGCCCGCTTGATGAGCCAAGCGTTGCGCAAATTGTCGGGTGCCATCAGTAAATCCAAAGCGGTGGTTATTTTCATCAATCAGTTGCGCTTAAAAATCGGCGTGATGTTTGGCTCACCCGAAACCACCACCGGCGGACAAGCCCTCAAATTTTACGCCTCAATTCGGCTCGACATCCGCCGCATCGAGACACTCAAAAGTGGCACTGATCCTATCGGCAGTCGAGTGCGCGTCAAAGTCGTCAAAAACAAAGTCGCACCGCCCTTCCGCCAAGCCGAATTCGACATCATGGCAAGCGAAGGTATTTCGCGACCAGGTGGCATTCTCGACATGGCCACCGAAATGGAAATCATCCGCAAGAGCGGTGCGTGGTTCTACCTCGGTGAAGACCGCCTCGGTCAAGGTCGCGAAAACGCCAAACAATTTTTGGCCGAAAACCCTGCCTTGCTCGACGAAATCGAGCGCCTCATCAAAGTCCAGTCACTCGAACGTGGCACGGTCACAACCCCCAAGGCAGCCGTAGCGAGTGGCGACGATGGCGATGCGTTCTTCGAAGAATAACCAGCAACCCACCCCTAGTGCCGGCACGATTACTGCTATTCGAGCCCAGGCCCGCGACAGCCAACGGGTCAACCTCGAAATTAACGGTGAGTTTGCCTTGGGTGTTAGCCTCGATATCCTGGCCCACGAAGGTCTCTTCGTGGGTCAGCACCTTGATGACGCCAAAGTCCAACAGTTACTAGCCAGCGTTGCCTTTGACCGTGCCAAACAATCCGCCTTGCGCCTACTCGAGATCCGCCCGCGTAGCCAACGCGAAATCCACGAACGCCTCCGCCAACGTGGCTTTGATGCCGACACAATTGGTGCAGTAAGTGCACGGCTGAGTACCGTGGGATTACTCGACGATACCGCATTTGCGACCTATTTAGTCGAGCAATCCCAGCGCGCCAGCAATCGCGGCGGTGCAGCAATTCGCCAAGACCTACGCCGCCATGGTATCGATAGCAATACGATTAGCACTGTCGCTGAGAATCATAATCTCGGGGCAGATGACGAAGCCCAAGCACTGACTTATGCCCACAAAATCAGTCGTCGGCTCCGTGGACTCGACCGTACCACATTCACACGCCGACTCGGAGGTGCCTTGCAACGCCGTGGATTTACCGGTAGTGCGCTCCGCAACGCTATGCAGACCGTCTGGTACGAACTGCAACACGGGATTGATTTCGCACCAAACAGTGACGATCAAGACGCTGACCACGCTGATGATTAATGCGTTATCCGCACACGCTACGCGTCAGTGTTGCTGCCACCATTTGCGCCACGCGCAAATCTGCGTCACAATGAATGTGATGAGAATTATGTCTGTTATGTGGGGAGTGTTCAATGCCCGATATTCAGTACCTAGGTCACGCCTGTTTCCGGATTCGCGGACGCGATGGGGTTATCGTTACAGACCCGTGTGATCGTGCCAGTGGCTACGACATCGGTCGCCCGACAGCCACCATTATGACTATTAGCCATCAACACCCCGATCACGCCAATACCGCTGCCGTTCGACCGCTGAAAGAGCGCCTCAATACCTTTGATGGTCCCGGCGAATACGAAGTCAGCGGCATCCTCGTTACCGGCGTGCGGACCTTCCATGACAAAAAACGTGGTGCCGAACGAGGGCGAAATACGGTATTTGTCACGCATATCGACGACCTAGCATTTGCCCATCTCGGTGATTTGGGGCACGAATTAACTGCTGCCCAAATCGAAGAAATTGGTGACATTGATGTGCTCTTTGTCCCTGTCGGTGGTCACGAATCACTCAGTGCCAGTGAAGCGGTGGCCGTGATTGCTCAACTCGAACCACGCATCGTCATCCCGATGCATTATGCGGGGGAGCAGGTCGTCATCGAGCAACCCCTCGACGGCATCGACAAATTCTTGACCGAAATGGGCATTCGTGAGCCGGTCTTTGAAGATAAATTGACAATCACTGCGACATCGCTCCCCCCCGAGGGAATAGCGGCCCGTGTAGTGCTTATGCGACCAATCAGCGCCGCCTAAGTCTATGGTAAAATGGCGTGACACGTCGAATGCGGTCATGGAATGGAATATTTCGAGGGGGAGCGTTCTTCCCCTCGTATTGTGTTGTGGAGTTGGGCGATAGGAGCGCCACGTCAGATGACCAAATTTATTTTTGTAACCGGTGGTGTCGCATCTTCGGTTGGTAAGGGCATTACTGTGGCTTCACTCGGCCGCTTACTCAAAAGCCGCGGGATTCATGTCTCTGTCCAAAAACTCGACCCCTATATAAATGTCGACCCGGGTACCATGTCGCCGTACCAACATGGTGAGGTCTTTGTCACAAACGATGGCGCCGAGACCGACCTCGACCTCGGCCATTACGAACGCTTCATCGACGAAAACCTCACCCGAGCAAGCAATGTGACTACCGGGCAAATCTATTCCTCGGTCATCCAAAAAGAACGTCGTGGTGATTATTTGGGAGGAACGATCCAAGTCATCCCGCATATCACCAACGAAATCAAAGGACGGATTTTTATTGCAGCCCGCGAAAGCGCCGCCGATGTGGTTATCGTCGAAATCGGCGGTACCGTTGGGGACATCGAAGGACTGCCCTTCCTTGAAGCCATCCGCCAAATGCGCAAAGATGTAGGGCGTGACCAGGTGCTCTACATCCATGTCACCCTGTTGCCCCATATTGGCGCCACCGGCGAAGTCAAAACCAAACCAACCCAACATTCGGTGATGGAATTACGCCGCGTAGGGATTAGTGCCGACGTCATCGTCTGTCGTGCTGATCACGATATTACCGACGAAATTCGCGACAAAATCGCCCTCTTTTCGGATGTTGATCGCGAAGCGGTCATCCCCATGGAAACCGTCGAAACGATTTATGCCGTTCCCCTCAAGCTCGAAGAATACGGCTTGGGCGAATACATCTGCAAGCGCCTCGATCTGAAAGCCCAAGTCCCCAATCTCATCGAATGGCAACAATTAGTCGCGCGCATTCAATCTCCCGAAAGTAGTGTCACCATTGCATTGGTCGGCAAATACATTGAACTCCACGATGCCTACTTGAGTGTCATCGAAGCACTTGGGCATGCCGGCATTCACCACAAAACGCACGTCAATGTACGCTGGGTCTCATCCGAAAAACTCACCCGCGAAAACATCAATACCCAATTAGGTGACGTAGCGGGGATTTTGGTACCTGGTGGCTTTGGGGATCGTGGCATCGAAGGCAAAATCCTCGCTGCAGATTATGCCCGCACCCACTTGATTCCCTACTTTGGATTGTGTCTCGGGTTACAATGCGCCACCATCGCCTTTGCCCGGCATACCCTCAACGACCCCGAAGCCAATAGCTCTGAATTCAATCCCCATGCCAGCAACACGGTTATCGACATCATGCATGACCAGCTCGGTGTCACCGAAAAAGGCGGTACCATGCGCCTCGGCACCTATCCATGTGTGTTGACGCCGGGGAGCAAAGCAGCCATGGCATATGCAAGTAATGAAGTCAACGAACGCCATCGCCATCGCTTCGAATTCAACAACAAATACCGTGCCCAATTTGAAGCGGCCGGCTTGATTATCAGCGGGCAATCCCCCGACAAACGCTTGGTCGAGATTGTAGAGCTCCGCGATCACCCATGGTATGTCGGCACCCAATTCCACCCTGAACTCAAGTCACGCCCCAACCGCCCCCATCCCTTGTTCCGCGATTTTGTGGGTGCCGCATTGCGCTACGAAGTCTAACCGCAAGCGTATTGCACCAGTACGACCGACACAAACGCACCCGCACACTCGATGGTGAGTGTGCGGGTGCGTTGTATAGCGGTTATTCCAAGTAATCTTTGAGGTGTTGCCCGATATCGGTCGTCCGCAAGCGGCGCAACGCCTCGGATTCGATTTGACGGGCCCGCTCGCGCGTCATCCCCAAATCTTGACCAACTTCTTCGAGGGTGCGGCGGCGGCCATCGAGCAACCCATAGCGCATGTCGATAATGCGCCGTTCGCGATCAGTCAATTTGTTGAGCGCCACACCGAGGTCTTGGCGGAGCATCTGCCGAGCAGCCCACTCCACCGGTGTCTGCATTACGTCGTCTTCGAGGAACTCACCCAAGGTGTGCTCGTTGTCATCACCAACGGGAGTCTCGAGCGAAATCGGCTGGCGGGCCGAACCAAGGATGTGCACCACGCGGTCAACCGGCATGTCTAGCGCCTTGGCGATTTCTTCGGGTGATGGGTTACGCTCGAGCTGTTGCGACAAGCGATCAACCACCCGTTTGACTTGGCTGAATGATTCACCCATGTGGACAGGCAAACGAATAGTCCGCCCTTGCTCGGCAATGGCACGAGTCACTGCTTGACGAATCCACCAAGTAGCGTACGTCGAGAAGCGATTCCCCTTCCAGCAGTCAAACTTTTCGACGGCCCGCATCAAGCCGATATTGCCCTCTTGGATGAGGTCGAGCAGCGACAATCCACGGCCCACGTATTTTTTAGCAATACTCACCACCAAGCGCAAATTAGCTTCGGTCAACTCTTCCCGCGCGGTAGTCCCTAATTGTTCGGCACTACGGAAGGTGGAACGGACGAGTACCACATTGAAAAATGGTTTGGGCAACTGATCAAGCCTGTCCAATTCAACCGCATGTTGCACACTACTCGGCAGCAATTGCCACGCAATGGCGACCTTTTTGACTTGCGTATCAAACGCATCGCACAGCTCACGCATGCGCTCGCCGTCAATCACGCGTGCTTCGCCTTGGGCAGTGGCACGAATATGGGCTTCGCGAATCCGGAAGTATTCGGCACGTTGTGAGCCAGTCAACATATAAAATTTTTCGATAGTTTCATTAGTAGACATATATACCGCAGACTCAGACTCAGTGCCACACACCTGCGCCAAAAACGTTTTGGCTGTCTGCATCGCAGGCCAGGCCTGCAACAACACGTCGAGGATTCCTTCGGCAATGCTGGTGTTTTGCTCGTCGCGCATAGTGCCACGCGCAGGAGCCGCTGTGGCACCCATCGGTTGTGGCTTGCGCTGACCATCAAGCTGGATAGTCTCTCCCTGCACTGCTTCAGCCTGTGCTGCTTCAGCCGCCATAGCTTGCTTGGTACGAACGGATTCGAGCAACAGCAATACCTCGATTTTGCGGGCCAGTTCGATTTCGCGCTTGGCATTGAGCAAGGCAGTGCGACCGATAGCCTGCAGATAATACTGCACGGCATCAGGCAACGCGCCGACAGACAAATCAGCGTCGACAAAGTCATTTTCGGTGATGGGAGTTTCGACATCGTCATCAAGTAAAAAATCAGACGGTACAGTCATTTCAGCATGTTCCTTCATTGGTGCAAACAATACCTCGTGGGAAGATCCTTGCCCGACAACGGGGGCTCGCGAAGTCTGATGGGTACGGAGTTCATTAGCACGCTGCGGCGCTTTACTCGGCGAATGGTGAACTGGTACTGTGGCGTCGTCGTATGCCAGACTCATGATATTCTTGTCGTCCTTGCCTATCATTCGGCGATATTAAGGCGGCGTCCCACAATGGTTCGCCGCAGCGTAACACGTCACATATCACCCACCAAAGGCGATAAATATCCGCACCTTTCAGTGCGGTGTAAAAATCAGTATAAAACGACTTTAAAATTTCTGTCAAGTAGGATAAAGATTACAAGTTGATTAACATCTGCAAATATCCGTCTATGCGCGCTTCATCAATATTGGCATAGCGACAAATCATGCAATAGCACGACCATCCAAGGAAAAAAACCTCACCACCGGTTCATGGAGTTTATGCGACTCCCCGCATCCGCACTTTTTTCCAGCCATTGTCATCGTACAACATCACCACCGCTGCCTAGGCGGTAGCTTGCCAAAAAACTCAATCTAAGGGTTAAATTTGCACTGCCCCATGCACACCCGTTCCCTAGCCACGCAACAGTATGCATCACACCGGCAAATTACGCGCTTCCATGACACCGCACCAACACGGGGGTGGCAAAGGGGACTATCTCAGGATCAACGGTTCGAACACCAAAAAAACAGATACGTTCTTGCGAACGTATCTGTATGTCAACAATGGTCGGGGCGGAGGGATTTGAACCCGCGACCTCACGGTCCCAAACCGTGCGCTCTACCAGGCTGAGCCACGCCCCGTAACACCGTTTGCATTGTACGCTATGCAATGGCAGATGTCAAAGGCAATATTGACATGCATCACACACACCACCCAATGATTCAGGCTACAATACAGATAGAATTGATAGCGACACGAGTGATAGCCACATGTATTCTTTATTGCGCCGCGCGTTATTTACCCTTGATGCCGAAGTCGCTCACGAGCGTACGGCTACGTTACTCAAATTAGCGTACCAGACACCAGGCGCATCAAGCGTGCTACGCCAATTATTTGCCCCAGCCACGCGTGGGCTCGGGCAAACCGTGGCAGGGTTGACTTTTGCACATCCCATCGGGCTAGCCGCTGGCTTCGATAAACATGCCGATTTGACTCATGGTATGGCGTTGCTAGGGTTTAGTCATATCGAAGTGGGCACCGTGACTCCCCGCCCGCAAGCAGGTAACCCCAAACCGCGCATGTTCCGCTTGGTCGAAGACGCTGCTATCATCAATCGCATGGGCTTCAATAGCGTGGGGATGGACGTGGTGGCCCCGCGGATGGCCAAACGCCCATTGCAATTACCGGTGGGGATTAATATCGGCAAAAACCGTGACACCGCCTTGGCCGACGCCAGCGCGGATTACCTCAGCGCCTTTACCACCCTCGCGCCACATGCCGATTATGTCGCCGTCAATATTTCGTCACCCAATACGCCCGGCTTGCGCCAGCTCCACGAAACCGCTGCGCTCCGTGAATTACTCGACGCACTCAGATTAGCCAATCACTGGCAACGACCTATTTTTCTCAAAATATCCCCCGACGAAAGTCTCGATCAACTCGCGCACGTCATCGCCACCGCGATGACTGCCGGCATCAGTGGGATTATCGCCACCAACACCACCATTCATCGCCCTAATTTACACAGCGCCAACGCCGCTGAAGTCGGTGGGCTGAGCGGTGCCCCACTGCGTGACCCCGCCATGACCACGCTGCGCCACGTAGTGCGCCTCACCGACGGTACGCTACCCATCATCAGCGTCGGGGGAATCAGTAGCGCTCAAGACGTCTATGCGCGGCTACGGGCAGGGGCAAGCCTCGTGCAACTCTACACTGCCTTGGTGTATCACGGGCCTAGCATCGTCGCCCAACTATCGTGGCGACTAGCAGCGTTACTCCGCCGCGATGGGGTGAGCGACATTCGCCAAATCATCGGGGTTGATCGTCATTTACCGGCGTGACACCAACAAGACGGCGCCACTATTGGCAGGGACTTTGACGCGCTGAATCCGTTGCGCCGTCACTACATAACTCCAGGCACTGAGTTGATCGTGGAGCAACATTTCGTCTTCGATGCCCAGACCACTCAGGAGCATGTCAATCGTGGCGTCTTCATCGCTGGCATTAAGTGCCACAATCAAAATCTCGCGCCCGAGTACACGGGCATACGCCACGGTGCGGCTGGCATTTCGGGCATGCACGATACTCAGCACCCCTTGGCGCAAGGCACTAAACTGTTGGCGCAACCCCGCACAGCGGATAATCCATTCGCGGATCGATTGATTCCAATGCTGGACATCCCAATCAAATGCGGCCCGGTTGAGCGGGTCTTTGCCCCCTTGGAGGCCAATTTCGTCACCATAATAAATACATGGCACACCGACATAGGTAAATAAAAACAACACCGCTGCTTTCAAGCGGTCAGCGTTACCCTCGGCTAGGGTCAAAAACCGTTCGGTATCGTGACTGCCGAGCAAATTGAGGGCGGCATGGGCGTGTTCGCTGGGGTAGCGTTGGAGTTCACACTCAATCCCTGCCGAAAATTCCGCGGCGCTCCCTGTACGCGTAGCAAAAAAATCAACCACCAAGCGCCGCACCGGATAATTCATCACCGCATCAAATTGCGTGCCATCGAGCCAATTACTGGCATCTTCCCAGATTTCCCCCAAAATATAGGCTTCGGGGTTGGCGCGTTTAACTGTAACCCGGAATTCACGCCAAAACTCGTGATCGGCGATTTCGTTGGGGACATCGAGGCGCCAACCATCAATACCAAATTCAATCCAATACTGCGCTACATCCAACAAAAACTGCCGTACCGGCGGATAGCTCACGTTGAGTTTGGGTAAGGCCCGCAGATTCCACCACGCCGCATATCCCGCCGGCTGACTTTCGTCATAGGGGTAGAGTGGCAGTGATTCAATATAAAACCATTCACGATAGGGCGAGTCAGCGCCATTTTCGACCACATGATGAAAAGGGAAAAAGCCCCGGCCACAATGATTGAATACCCCGTCAATGATGACTTTGAGCCCAGCCGCATGCGCTATATCGAGCAGGTGTCGCAACGCAACATCACCACCAAGCAATGGGTCAACACGGAAATAATCGTCGGTGTGATAGCGATGATTACTCGCCGACATAAATACCGGCGTCAGATAAATAGCCGTAATCCCGAGCTCTTGGAGGTAAGGGATTTGCGCCGTGATGCCGTGCAAATCCCCCCCCATAACGTTGTGCGCTGTCGGCAACGAACCCCATGGTGCAAAGGTCGCTACGTGCGTATTTTGTCGGCTCTTGCAAAATCGATCAGGAAAGATTTGATAGAATACCGCATCTGAAAGCCATTGCGGTGTAGGGAAAATTTCAATCGTCATATTATAAACCCCAAATTCTACAGATTGATACAACGCATTTATGCTTCTATTATACTCAATACTGCAATATTCGACACTCCGCTCGCAAAAACCACTTGCGTGCATTGCACCGCCCACACAGCAATTGCAACGGGTTACAGTGACGATTGGGGTGTGAGCGATTGCCACAAAGACACCACGTTATTTGCCATGGCATCCGGCATGCAATGACGTGGGAACGGAGTCGTGCATGAAGCCCAGTGGTACGGTATACTTACAACGATATTACGATGGAACGACCTCACGGTACACAGCGCAATGTCAGCGCAATATCGGTGGTGATACAGCGACAGGGGCGTCAGCATGAGTACGTGGTTGTTGGTAGGGTTGGGGAATCCAGGCGCGCAATATGCCAATACACGCCATAATATTGGCTTCGAGATCCTCGATTTATTTGCCGCTCGCCACGCCTTGCCCAGCAACGGCATCCGTGCCCAAGCCAAACTCTGCGAAGGTCCTATTGCTGGCCACAAAGTAGTCTGTGCCTGGCCGCAAACCTACATGAACCGCAGTGGGATTGCGGTCAGTGGCTTGGCCAGCTGGTACAAAGTCCCTGCCAACCAAATTATCATCATCTACGATGACCTTGATTTGCCATTTGCAACGCTCCGCCTGCGTGAAAAAGGCAGTGCTGGCACCCACAACGGCATGCGCTCCATCGTGCAATTACTCGGCCATAGTGATTTTGCCCGGCTACGCGTGGGCATCGGTAAAGTCCCCACTGGATGGGACGCCTACGGCTATGTGCTCGGCAAATTTATCGGCGACGAAGCCGTAGCTCTGCCCGATGCCCTGCAACGCGCCAGCGACGCCTTGACCCACATCATCGAGCTAGGGATGACATCCGCAATGAACAAATATAACGTCAATAATTAAACACTTTTTTTGAAAAAAACCACCGCAGCTATCATGCTGCGGTGGTTGCGTATTCCCCACACAACGCTTATTCGTCGCTATCGACACTCCAGGCATGCACCCCTTGCGTGGTAAACGAGAAATGACGCACGTGCATGCCCGCCTCGCTGAGTACCCGCTCCATTTCCAGACGACGCTCAAATGGGCAGGCAATCACCATGAAGCCACCACCACCTGCACCGGTGATTTTGCCACCCCAAGCGCCATGCTTACGGGCTTTGGCATAGATTTCGTCAACCACGGGCGGGGCAATATAGGGCGAGAAGGCTTTTTTGACTTCCCAGGCATCATGCAACAAGCGCCCGAAATCGGCAATCCGCTTGGTACGGAGCAATTTGACCGCTTCATCCACAAATGCTTTGGTTTCGTCGTGGTAGCGCAACGTGTCGCCTTGTTGCAGGCGCTTGACTTGGTCGTTGACGAGGTGCTCGGTCAACAATTTGCGGCTCCCAATATAACCGATTAGCAAGCAACTTTCGAGCTCGAGCAAGGCACTAGGGTCACTCAGTACCGGCTCGACAATCACGCCGTTTTTGCCAAAGTGATAGACACTCATGCCCCCAAACGCCGCCGCGTATTGGTCTTGGCGACCACCCGGGATACCCAAATTCACCCGTTCGATCCGAAAGGCCAGCTCGGCCAATTCGTGGGGAGTCATGCTGTTGTGGAAGGCTTCGCCCATCAATTTGAGCATACTCACCACCAAGGCCGATGATGAGCCCAAACCACTGCCGGGGGGTACATCCGAAAACATCGTGACTTCGACGCCCCGCGCCTCGGGCATGGCATCGAGTACCGCTTGAGGCAGACTCAATTTACCGTCCCAATGACCGGTCACGTTGCGACTCACCTCTTCGAGGTCGAGCGAACGAATCGTCACGGTGCCATCGTCACTCGGACGCAACATGCACCGCACATATTTGTCGATGGTGCAATTCAGGACTTTGCCACCATGTTCTTCGGCGTAGGGGCTCACATCTGTCCCACCACCAAAAAAACCGATCCGCATCGGGGCTTTGGCTTTGTAAATGCGCATTACATGCTTCCCATTCATACTTCGGCTTGTCAAAGTATACCACGATGCCTTTAGTTTACACTACCCACAGTCGGCTATCAGCTCCCTGATGGGCGCGTCCCCCGCAACGGAATCACCAAATCTTTGGGAAAATCGGTCAGACTTTCGAATTGACCATCGGGACGGCACCAATACGTGTCTTCGATGCGCACCCCATACCCTTTGCTGGGGTAATACAAACCAGGCTCTACCGTAAACACGGCCCCCGGCACCAGCACATCACCACGGTCGGCCAAGGATGGGAAGCCAAAGTCTTCGTGGACTTCAAGTCCCAGCCCATGCCCCAACGAGTGGATGAAGCCTTCTTCGATGGGGTATTTGGTCGCAATGGTTTCGTGACCACGAGCCGCAAAATAATCGCACACCATGGTTTGGTATGGCTTCGTCGGCGCACCCGCCTCAAATTCACCAACCACCGCGTTAAATGCCCCCAACACATCGGCATAGACTTTTTCAAGTTCCGGCGACGCATAGTCGATAGCAAATGTACGGGTCATGTCGTGATAATAGCCCGAGGCGTCTTTGGGGAAAATGTCGAAGACAATCGCCTGGCCTCGTTGCAACACCATGCTGTCTTCGCCCCGGGCATGGGGTAAGCCGGCATCCCGTCCTTGGGCAAAAATCGTCCCTTCCCCCACCAAACCACGGGCCGCTAATTCGCGGTCGATGACCCGGCGCACATCGCCAATCGTCAGTGGCGTCCCGGTGGTAGCATCACAGACGTCGTCGCCATTCGCAACCCCAGCCGCAATAAAGTCAACCGCGGCTTGCACTACTTCACAGGTTTTGCGGCCAACGGCGCGCATTACCTCGACTTCGGCGGCATCTTTGGTGAGGCGGGCGGCGCTGAGCAAGTCTTTGTCGAATTCAGCCACAAAGGAGAGCTCAGGCATGGCGGCTTCGAGGCCACGGAGTAGCGTCAAAAACGGACCAATTTGTACCGTCCCGTATAAGCCCACTCGCCCAGCGACGCCCAAATCGGTCAACATTTGGCGGCGCAACTCAACGCGAGCAGCCAGCCGTTCGGGGAATTGGCGGCTGATTTCGCGGATATTCCAGCGACTCGACGATACACACACCAGTCCTGTCGCCTCGGCCTGCAACAATTCCCAGTCGCTATGGATCAACATGGCCGGCTCATGCAGTTTTTTGATAACCAGACCAGTCAAATGGGCACCACGGACAAAATAATTAAAGGCGGGATTGGCCGAGCCCAAGCCATCAGGACCTTCGACGACAATCGCGTCGAGGTGGCGTTCGCTCATTAAGCGGTCGAGATCATGTTGCATCTGCGCTCTCCTCTGCCAAGGCACGGAGTTGTGCCAAATTCATCAAATCATCTTCGGGGTCGCGGTCTTTGGGGGTTTCGAGGATCATCGGCACGGCCCGAATCGCCGCGTGGCGCATCAGATTGCGGAATCCATCGAGACCCACAAATCCTTGACCAATATGGGTATGTCGGTCCACCCGACTGCCCACATCTTTTTGGGCATCGTTGGCATGAATGATTTTGAGGCGGTCGAGGCCAATCGTCTGGTCGAATTCTGCCAACATGGCCGCACAGCCCTCAGGGGTGCGGAAGTCGTACCCGGCCACCAACACGTGGCAAGTGTCGAGACACACCGCCAGACGCTGGGGGTATTTGCAGGTATGGATAATGGTAGCGATTTCGGCAAAGGTGCGCCCGAGCGTCGTCCCTTGACCAGCAGTGGTTTCGAGCAAAATGGTGACACTCGGTGCCACGTTGTCTGCCAAAATCTCGTCGAGGGCACTGGTAATCCGCGCCAAGCCTGCCGCCACCCCACTGCCGACGTGGGCACCGGGGTGGGTGACGAGGTAGGGAATGCCTAGTTGCTCGCAGCGCTCGAGTTCGACGGTAAATGCGGCAATTGATTTGGCACGCAAGGCATCGTCAGGCGATGCGAGGTTGATGAGGTACGAATCATGCACCACGAGAGGATTCATGCCACTTTCGGCGTGTGCCGCACGGAAGGCGCTGATTTCGGCAGCGGTCAATGGTTTGGCGTGCCACTGTTGTTGATTTTTGCTAAAAATTTGTATGGCATCACAGCCAGCTACTTTGCCGTTGGCAAAGGCCTTGGCGAGCCCACCGGAAGTCGAGACGTGTGCACCAAATTTCATTGTGACCCTTTCGCCTATAGTTACTGTCTGTAGTATAGCATTGGGGTTTATACGCGAGCACAACCAACGCGGCTAGCTGTTTTGGCGATGCGACACCCCCTGCGCGTTGCCACCACAATCAGGTACAATACGCAGTGTATGTGGGGAAAATTACCCAATCCGAAGGATGATATGACAACATTGCTGAGTTACGAAGAATTAGCCAACACCATCGAAGACGCCTGGGAGCAAGTGGGCTTGCACGACCATGGGGTCAACGAATCAATTAACCCAAGCACGCTGGAGCGCACCTTCCGTGCTGAGATTTTCCCTGAGCATGGTGAGCCACTCACCGACCAAAACATGCCCCCATGGGCCGAGGTCAGTTTCACATGGGGGCCCGACCAGCAACGATTTAGCACAGGGGGCAAGCCAGTATTGTTTGAGCTGGGGTGGAGCTATACCATCACCCTACCGGCACACGACAAGCGGAGCGATGTCGATTTGTTGCGCGCCTTTACCACCGCCATCCACCAAGCCCTGCGCAAAGTATTCCAACAACCTCCCGAACACGATGTCTTGGCCGTAGAAATCAGACGGATCTATACCTCTCCTGAGTCACGCGTATTGCAACACATCCAATTGTTTGCAACTGGTGTCAGCGACATCAGCGATACTTTGGCTGCCACCACTATCGAGCAAATCCAAGCCATCGTCCAAGAAGAATTAGTCGTAGTGGCGGCGTTTTTGCGCACCTTTGCTGAGGTATTTAGTCCAGGCACCGTCGGCGGGTATCGTGCGGTAGAATCGGCGTAAGGAGCACCACATGTCTGAGTTTGTGCGCTATTGGCGCTTGCCCGTATTCGTATTTGTGCTCATCGTAATTGCCGACCGCCTCAGCAAATGGTGGATAGACACCAATCTCGGACCAATCGAAGGCACGAGTATACCCGTCATTGCCCCGTGGCTTTATTTGACCTACATCAAAAACACCGGTGTGGCCTTTGGCATGTTCCAAGGGATTCCTCATTTTTTCACCGTAATGAATATATTAATTAGCATTGGAGCGATCTACATGTATCGCTACCAAATGCCCCACACATTGGCGACGCAGTTTTGTATCGGTGGCATCGTAGGTGGTGCAGTAGGCAATATCGTTGACCGCTTACGACAAGGGTTTGTGACTGACTTTGTGCATGTCACGTGGTTCCCCGGAATTTTTAATGTGGCCGATAGTGCGATTACGGTGAGTGTGATTGTATTGATATTGATTACCCTACGCTCAGAGAGTGCCACGAATGCATGATGACGACAGTATCTTGCTCGTAGTCGATGACAGTGCTATCGGGCAACGACTCGATCGCTTTGTGACCGAAGCCGTCGCCGATTTGACCCGTAGCACCGTGCAACGCTTGATCGAGCAAGGGCATATTACTCGCAACGACAAACCAACCCGCGCCGCCGAGCCCCTCAAACGGGGGGATCAGATTAGTGTGCAACTCCCCGAACCAGTAGACACCACCTTGGTCCCCGAAGCAATCCCCCTCAATGTGGTCTATGTCGATGACGACATCATCGTGGTCGACAAACCGGCCGGTATGGTGGTCCACCCAGCACCCGGTCATCCCCGTGGTACCTTGGTCAATGCCTTGTTGTGGCATTACCCGGGCATGCATATCGGCGGTGGCATCCGCCCGGGCATCGTGCATCGCATCGACCGCGACACCAGCGGATTGTTGGTAATTGCCCGCAACGATTATGCGCTTCAGCAGTTGCAACAGCAACAGCTGGCCCATACGATGCACAAAGAATACATTGCCTTGGTCGAAGGGGGCTTCAAAACCGATAGTGGCACCGTCGATGCCGCCATTGCCCGCCACCCTCGCGACCGCTTGCGGATGGCAATTATGGACAATGGCCGGGCAGCCCGCACCCATTGGCGCGTCATCGAACGCTTCCAACAACAAACCGTGCTCGCATTGACCCTCGAAACTGGGCGCACGCATCAAATCCGCGTGCATTGCCAACATATGCGCCATCCCATCATCGGTGACCCGATGTATGGCGTACAAATCAGCAAACCGCGGCTCGAGCGCCAGTTTTTGCACGCCCACAAGTTAGGCTTTTTGCACCCGCGGAGCCACGAAGCGATTGAATTTAGTAGTCCACTCCCACCTGATTTGCAACGGATTCTCGATTTTTATCGCATGCGCAACGAACATAGCTGGTAATGAATCACCACCTGCCGATGCGTAGCAATGCGCCTAATCGGCACAAAACGACTATGCTATACTACATCGTAGGGTTCGCTCATAGGCACGATAATCATGCCAACCACCATCATCACAACCCCACAACATACATTGCATACCAATGCGCACCACCCCGAGCAGGCGGCGCGTATTGATGCCATCATGGCCGCACTCCACGCCAATCCTGTTGCGGGCACGTCATTCCACGCCGCACGCAGTGCAGACATGAGCGCCATCCAAGCCGTACATACCCCCACCTATGTGGCATGGCTCCAGCAGCGGGTTGATCGCATCACCCGCCTCAGTGACCTGACTGCCGACACCTATATCACCCCCGATAGCGTCACAGCTGCCCGCCAGGCAGCAGGGGCCGCTTGCGATGCGATCGATGCCGTGCAGGCGGGTCAGCGCGCCATCGCGCTTGGTCGCCCGCCTGGCCACCACGCTACCCCTAGCGAAGCAATGGGGTTTTGTTTTTTCAACAACATTGCCATTGCGACACGCTACGCCCAACGCCACCACAATTTACGCCGAATTGCAATTGTCGATTTCGACATTCATCATGGCAACGGCACTCAAGAGGCATTTTATGGTGATGCCGACGTCTTGTGTATCTCGAGTCATTCCGCGCCACTTTATCCATTTAGTGGCAGTCGTGAGCAAATGGGGCACGGTGCCGGCCACGGATCCACGCTCAACATCCCCATGCAACGCCAGAGCGACGACGTCGCCTACCTCGCAGCATATCGTCAAGTAGTCGTTCCTGCATTACAGCGCTTTCAACCCGATTGTCTGTTGATTTCGGCGGGGTACGACGCCCATTGGGATGACCCAGTGGGCAATTGTGCCTTGTCGGTAACCGGCTATGGCCAACTGATGCAATTATTAATCGACGCCGCCGAACAACTCTGTGCCGGCAAAATCGTCGCTATCCTCGAAGGGGGCTACAGTTTGCGGGCCTTGGCGGCCAGTGTGCATACCACCATCTGTCAGCTCGCCAATCAGCCAATGCGCCCCGATACCCTCGGGCCACACGCCGGCAATCCGCATGGCGCCGATCAGAGCATTGCCTGGCTCTGCACCAACCACCCCCTGTTACAGCACACAAAGGAGACGCATTCATGACACTTGCGGTCATTGACTATGGTGCCGGTAATTTACCCAATGTCGTGCGGGCACTCCAACACTTGGGGGTGGATCTGACCATCACAAGCGATCCGGCTGTAGTCGCCAACGCCCCAGCCGTGGTACTCCCAGGGGTTGGGGCCACCCTTGACACCATGACGACCCTCAATCGTACTGGGCTAGCCGATGCGATTCGTACCACCGTTGCCCAAGGTATCCCCTTCCTCGGTATTTGTGTGGGGATGCAGGTGTTGTGTGACATTAGCGAAGAATTCGGCCCGCACGACTGCCTCGGGATTATCCCGGGTACGGTACGGCGCTTCCCTGCCACCCTCAAAGTGCCCCAGATTGGCTGGAACCAAGTACGCTATACGGCCACACACCGCACGCATGCCCTGTTTGACGGCATCCCCGACCAGACAGATTTTTATTTTGTCCATTCGTACTATTGTGATGTCACCGAAAAAAACATCGTCGCCGGTGAAACAGACTACACCCTCGCATTCCCGAGTGTCTTGATCAAAGGGAATGTGGCGGCGGCCCAATTCCACCCCGAAAAAAGCGGCACAGCCGGATTGCGCCTGCTCCGAAATTTCGTGCAACACATGGCACAACTAGATTGCGAGCCACGGCATGTTTGAGCTCTATCCCGCTATCGACATCCACCAAGGGCGCTGTGTCCGCCTGACTCAAGGCGACTATGCCACCGCCAATGTCTATGATGAATCCCCCGCCAATGCGGCTCGCCGCTGGGTCGAGGCCGGCGCCAGCCAATTACACGTGGTCGACCTCGATGGTGCCAAAGCCGGCTACCCCGTCAACCTCGAGGCCATCGCCGCCATTACCACTGCCGTCTCCATCCCCATCCAGTTAGGCGGGGGCATCCGCACGCACGAAAACGTCGCCACGGTACGCCAATTAGGCGTCACTCGGGTCATTATCGGCACCAAAGCGGTCCAATCCCCCGAATTTGTGGCAGAGCTCGTGGCTCAACACGGTGATGCCATCATCGTAGGAGTAGACGCCCGTGATGGACTTGTGCAAACGGCCGGCTGGCTGGCTAGCTCACACGTCCTTGCGAGTGATTTGGTGGCACAGATGCGTGCATTAGGGGTTGCCCGCGTCATCTATACCGACATTCGTCGTGACGGCACCCTCAGTGAACCCAACTACGTAGCCACCGCTGCCCTGCTCCACCCCGCTGGCCCCAAAATCATCGCCTCAGGGGGGGTAAGCCACGCCGATCAACTCGTTACCCTTGCTCGGCTCGGAATTCATGGCGCAATTGTCGGCAAAGCACTTTATACCGGCGCCATCGCACTACCCAACGCATTCGCATTACTTGCAAAGGAGTCACTATGAGCGACAACAACACATCAAATATCAGCGCCAAATACGAAGAAGAGCGCAATCGGACGAGCAACCAATCACAAATGAGTCATTTGCAAAGTCAAATCGACGAGTTGCGCCGGCTGTTGCGTGACCAAGGTCAAAAATACCAACTGGCCATCGAACAAGTGCGCAAAAACGACCAAGCCAATGCCGATATGGAGACACAGCTTTCGCGCCAAAGCCAAGAACTCAGCCAAACCATCGAAAGCTTTCGCCGCGACATCGGCAGCCTGCGCAAAGAGTTCGCCAGCACGTTGGTCAAAGTCGAAGATGGCATCCAACCCATTCGTGACATGCAAGCCCAAATCCAAGAGCTTGGTACGGCGCGCAAAGATGACCGCGTCTCTGTGGCCACATTAATTAATCGTCTCGCCGAACTCGAACAAAAAAACGCCGCCGTGTATGCCTTGGTACGCGAAGCCGACGAACGCTACCGCAGTGTCCTAGCTCGCCTCGATACCTTCCAATCTGCCGAAGATACTCGCCGTGCTGAGCTCCGCAAAATCCTCGAAGAAATCCAAATCGAAAAGCAACAACTGCGCCGTCAAGCCGCCGAAAACCAACAACTTGCCGCCGACAGCAAATACATCCTCAGCGAGCAACAAAGCCGCTTAATCCGCCTCGATGACTTCCGCAGTCAAATCGACAAAGCCACCACCGAAATTCCCGAGCAAGTCAAAACACTCGACTCCAGAATCACCTTGATTGGCCAAGAAGCCAAACAGATCGAACGCCTTGCCGCAGAGCGCTATCTCGCCAATCAACAACGCATCGAAGAAATTCGCATGCAACAAGAAGAAAAAATCACCAGCCTGCTCGATACCGAAGAACGCCAGTTCCGCCAAATCACCTCTTGGATTGAGCGCATCGATACCACCGTCCGCGACCTCGAACAACGCCTGACCCGCACCTACAATCGCCTCGAAAACTTGCAACATGACCATGCCAGCCACTTCACAGACATCGAAACGCGCGAAATGGAGTTGCTCAGCGCAAGTATCAAATCCATGCAAACCATGATTGAGCGAATCAAAGCGGAACGCCTCACACAACCCCCTGCCGATGGAAAGAACCGCTAGTCATGTTGAAACGCCGCATTATCCCCTGCCTCGATGTCAAAGCAGGACGCGTGGTCAAAGGGGTCTCATTTGTTGACCACCGCGACGCCGGTGATCCCGTCGTGCTTGCCGCCCATTACAACGACAGTGGCGCCGACGAATTAGTCTTTTATGACATCACTGCGAGCTCTGACGAACGCAATATCATGGTCGAGGTGGTCGAACGCACCGCCGCGCAAGTCTTTATCCCACTTACAGTAGGAGGCGGCATCCGCACCGTCGACGACATGTATCGCATGTTACGCGCTGGTGCCGACAAAATATCCATCAACACCGCCGCTGTCCTCAATCCTCAACTCATCAGCGAAGGCGCCAAACGCTTTGGCAGTCAGTGCATCGTGTTGTCGATTGATGTGCGGCGTGTACCCAGTAGTGATGGCACGCCACAATGGCAAGTATTCACCCATACCGGCGCCAATGCCCGCGCTACTGGCATCGATGCCGTCCAGTGGGCAATCCGTGGCGCCGAACTCGGCGCTGGCGAACTGGTCGTCAATAGCATGGATGCCGACGGCACCTATGGCGGCTATGATATCGCCTTACTCCATACCATCTCAAGCCAAATCGGCATCCCGGTCATCGCCTCTGGCGGTGCCGGCACTCCCGACCACCTCTACGACGGCTTTGTGCGTGGTGGCGCCGATGCAGTTCTCGCCGCCAGTATTTTTCATTTTGGCAACTATACAATTGGCCAAGTCAAGGCTGATTTGCACAATCGTGGCTTGGCGATGAGGTAACATCATGCAAATCACTATTCGCTATTTTGCAGCCCACCGTGAGCTGAGTGGCGTACCAAGCGAGGTACTCGAAGTGCCTGACGCGAGTACCATGGCCGACGTCTGGCAGGTGCTCGAAGAGCGCTACCCGGCATTGGCGCCCTATCGCAATCGCGTCTTACTCGCCCAAAACGAACGCTTCGTCCCTGCCAACACCATCCTGACTGCCGGTGATGTGGTGGCGTTTATCCCACCCGTTAGTGGCGGCCACAGCACGCCGCCCTTCCTCGTGACCCATGCGCCGCTCGACCCCGCCCCACTCGTTGCATTTGTCAGTGCAGCCGGAATTGGCGCAATTGTGACCTTTAGTGGTACGGTGCGCGATCATTTTGGCGAACGCACTACCGCCCGCCTCGAATACGAAGCCTATAGCGAAATGGCCACAACAGTATTGGCCGACATCGCTGCTGATGCCACCCAACGCTTCGGGTTGGGCAATGTCGCCATCCATCATCGCATCGGCATCCTCGAAATCGGCGATATCGCCGTAATCGTGGTGGTGGCGGCCGCTCATCGTGGGCCAGCTTTACACGCCACCGCCTGGATAATGGATCGCATCAAAGCAATTGCCCCTATTTGGAAAAAAGAGCACTGGGCCGACGGTGAAAACGAATGGGTGGGACACGAATCTGACCGGCCGAGCAACTAACAATCAACCCAAAAACCGCTCCGCACACGTCAATTGACGTGTGCGGAGCGGTTTTGACAACCACAATTATTGCAAGAGTTTTTCAAAGTTGGGCTGGTCGGGTTGGCGCTTCCAATTGTTACGCAACGACTTGATGGCTTCGTCACCAATCCAGTACGTCAACAACGACCCCAAAATCAAGCCCACAGCGCTTCCAATCGCGGCGCCAAGGCTAAACGCCATAATCTGAGAACGTCCTGATTGCATAAGTTGATCCCTCACTGTACCACAACAAGCGGTGTAGCCGCATCCCACAGGCGTTCGAGACGATAAAAATCACGCATCTCATTCGAAAATATATGCACAACCACATCGCCATAGTCGAGTAACACCCAACCAGCAGACGTCATACCTTCGGTTTTTGTTTCAAAACCAAATTGTTGAGCCACACCCTCATCTACTACGTCCAGCAATGACTTCAGTTGGCGCTCACTACCACCACTACATATCACAAAAAAATCGGCAAACGTTCGCAACGCGCGTAAATCCAACAACATGATGTCGCTGGCTTGCTTTTCTTCAAGGAGCTCGACTACGCGTCGTGCCAATGCCTGTGTATCCATGCCACTCCATTTACCACGAGGTTAACCACCTCGAATACTTCTACCATACTAACAAATCACGATGGATTTGTAAATAACTCAGCGAAACACCACAATCCGTAAAGCATGTTGCAATGGCTCGAGCACAAACGTCAATACCACACCACCAAATACATACACACTGAGACTGACCATACTCGATACCCGCAACATATCGACCCAACCTTGATTGGGGAAGGCCGCCATCACCAAAAATATCATCACACACAGCAATACTGCTTGTAACGCGCCTAATAATGCGCCAATAATATGATCAACCCAGCCAAGCGCAATCAAGCCACAATAATGCTGAATCAGCGATGCTAGTAGACTTGCACTGCCACTCACCGCCATCATCACCAACAACACCGCCACCAACATCACCACTGCGTCATCAGCAATGTAGCCATGCAAGCTGTCCGCAACACTTGGCGCAAACCGACTCGCAACCACAATGCTGGCAAGTAACCCGGTGACGGCCAACAATTGTCGAATCGCCCCCCAATAAAAACCCATCGTCGTAAATAAGACGATAACGGCGATAATTACCAAATCCACAGTAATCATTGGACGCTGTTGCCTCTCTTATCAGCAACTTTATTCTGGCTAGTATACCATTTTTTATGTTAATTAAATCTGATAAAATACCAAATTTAATCCAAATAGTATCCATTAAATAAATACAAATTTATTTTGTTGTATTTATTTGTCCAGTAAACCCGAAAAGATGTAACAGACGTAAACGGCACGGTACTTCGTGTACCGTGCCGTTTCTAGCGGAAGTGTAATGATTTAGTCGACCGTGTATTGACCGTCAACCACATCACCGTCAGCGGGTGGAGTCCCTGAGCCATCATTAGAATTTGCGGCAGTGGCCTGCTGGGTGGCTTGGCCCATCAATTGGGCAAGTTCTTCACCGGTGCTCTTCATCAACGATTCGTTTTCGTTGCTGATGGCAGTACGCAATTCAGCGATGACGGTGCGAATTTTTTCGGCCAAGGTGGCGTCGATTTTGCCAGCCAAATCGTTGAGAGATTTCTCGCTGTCATAAGCCATGCTGTCTGAGCGATTCTTGAGTTCGATCATTTCGCGCTTGCGGCGATCATCCTCGGCGTGAGCTTGAGCATCACGAACCATGCGCTCGACTTCATCTTTGTTGAGATTGGTGCTGGCAGTGATGGTAATGCGTTGTTCCTTGCTGGTGGCTTGATCCTTGGCCGACACATTGAGGATACCGTTGGCATCGATGTCGAAGGTGACTTCGATTTTTGGCATGCCACGAGGTGCCGACGGGATGCCTTCGAGGCGGAAGCGACCCAAGGTCATGTTGTCGTTGGCCAAATCGCGCTCACCTTGCAAGATATGAATATCAACGGCGGTTTGGCTGTCGGCGGCCGTCGAAAAAATCTCGCTCTTGCGGGTTGGGATGGTAGTGTTGCGCTCGATCAAGCGGGTCATCACACCACCCAAGGTTTCGACACCGAGGGACAACGGCGTCACGTCGAGCAACACGACATCTTTGATGTCGCCGCCCAACACACCAGCTTGGATGGCGGCACCGATGGCCACCACTTCGTCGGGGTTGACGCTCTTGTTGGGCTCTTTGTTGGTGAGCTTGCGGACTAATTCTTGCACCACGGGCATACGGGTCGAACCACCCACCAAGACCACTTCGTCGAGGGCGCTGGCTTGCAAGCCGGCGTCGCGCAAGGCTTGGATGACGGGGTTCTTGAGGCGCTCGGTCAATTCGGCCGTGAGTTGTTCAAACTTGGCGCGTGACAAGCGCATCTGCAAGTGCTTGGGGCCACTGGCGTCAGCCGTGATGAAGGGCAAGTTAAGCTCGGTTTCGGACATATTCGAAAGCTCGATTTTGGCTTTTTCGGCGGCTTCTTTGAGGCGTTGGAGCGCTTGGCGATCTTTGCCCAAATCGATGCCTTGGTCTTTGCGGAACTCGTCGATCATCCAGACTACAATGCGCTGGTCGTAGTCGTCACCGCCAAGGTGGGTGTCACCGTTGGTGGCTTTGACTTCGACCACGCCATCGCCCACTTCGAGGACTGACACGTCAAACGTACCACCACCAAGGTCGAAGACCAAAATGGTTTCGTCTTTCTTTTTGTCGAGGCCATAGGCCAAGGCGGCAGCTGTTGGTTCGTTGATAATCCGCAACACTTCGAGGCCTGCGATTTTACCGGCGTCTTTGGTGGCTTGGCGTTGGCTGTCATTGAAGTAGGCCGGCACGGTGATGACGGCTTTGGTGACTGGCTCGCCCAAATAAGCCTCGGCATCGGCCTTGAGCTTTTGCAAGACCATGGCGGAGATTTCTTGGGGGGCGTATTCTTTGCTGGTGTTGCTCGAGACGATGCGGACATCGTTGCGGCCACCTTGGTTGACTTTGTAGGGCACCATTTCGCGCTCTTTGGTGATTTCATCGTAGGTGCGCCCGATGAATCGTTTGATGGAATAAAAGGTGTTCTCGGCATTAATGGTGGCTTGGCGTTTGGCAGTTTGACCGACTAAGCGCTCGCCACTCTTGGTGAATGACACAATCGACGGGGTGGTGCGATTGCCTTCGGAACTGGGAATGACGACCGCATCGCCACCTTCCATTACGGCAACACAAGAATTCGTCGTGCCTAAGTCAATACCAACAATCTTACTCATGGTCTGTAAATACCCCTCTTACAATTAAATTTGCCGTACAGTCGCATCATCGTGATAACGTTGGTGGCGCTGGTTCAATCGCACCTCAGCAGTACGAATCCGGTATGTGTTAATTGTAGCGAATTCACACTCATCTGCAATAGCGCGCATATTAGAAATGTGTATGAGTCGTACGAAGTTGGAAGTAGGAAGTGAAGTTGGAAGTATTATCCATAGTCTCTGCGTCCTCTGTGTGCCCTGTGCGAGTATAACGCCCGATAGAGGACGCATTGGTGACGAAGCGCCGGATTGGCATACGCAGACATTGTTTTTCTCATACAATAGCAACAACAGAAGCACAAAAAAGGAGACCACCATGCGCATCTTGGTGTTGAATGGTCCTAATCTCAATATGCTCGGAACCCGTGAGCCGCATATTTATGGTGCCACCACGTTAGCCGATATCGAGCAAGCCTTGACGGCGAGGGCGGCCCGAGCCAATGCCAGTGTGCATTGTGTACAATCGAATCACGAAGGGGTGTTGATTGACACCATCCAACAAGAGCATGCGGCGAGCAGTGGGATTATCATCAATCCGGGGGCATTTACGCACTACAGCTATGCCATCCGCGATGCATTGAGTGCGGTAGCCTGCCCAATTATCGAAGTACACATTTCGAATGTCTACAAGCGTGAGCCATTCCGCCATCATTCGGTGATTGCACCGATTGCGACCGGGCAAATGGCGGGGTTGGGGTGGCAAGGGTATTTGATGGCGCTCGAGTGGTTATTGTTGACACAAACGGCAGCATGAAAGCGCACCGGCAATAAGCGAACCCTGCGTGGTATAATGCCCTATAGCGATTGTAACAATCATGAGTAGGTGGAGTAGCGACAATCATATGACACACGAACAACCCAGCAATGCCGGCACCTTTGCCATTGACGAAGTCCGCGAGCTTTTGAAGTTAATCAACGACAGCGACATCAGCGAGCTTTCGATTGAGCGTGGTGACGCCCGTCTGCATATTAAACGTGGTCAGCCTCAACAAGTGATGATTCATTCACATATGCCCCAGATGAATGCCGTCCCGCAAATGGCGCCTGTGGTGGCAGCACCTGCCAGCGCCCCCGTGGCTGCCCCAGCGGCTGAGCCCGTCATCAGCGGCCATCAAATCACCTCGCCCATGGTTGGCACGTTTTATGCCACCCCCACCCCCAAAGACCCGCCGTTTGTGAACGAAGGGGACATGGTCAAAGTCGGCGATCGCTTGTGTATCGTCGAAGCGATGAAAATGATGAACGAAATCGAAAGCGACGTGGCCGGCAAAGTCGTCAAGATTTTGGTCAAGAGCGGTCAACCCGTCGAATACGGCCAAGCCTTGATTATCATCGAACCGAGCGCCTAAATGCGCCAAATCGGCCTCGGTGATTTGTCACACCTGATCGGCACCTTGTTGCGCGACCCGTTGCTGGGCGACTTGTGGGTGGCAGCAGAAGTGAGTGCATGTAGTGCGTCACCGGCAGGGCATTGGTACATGACCCTCAAAGAAGGTGATGTGACGATGCGAGCCAATTGTTGGAAGGGTGTCAATCAACGCCTCAAACGTCCTCTTGTCGGCGCGATGGTGCAAGTGCACGGTCGCGTCGATTTTTATGGGGCTCGGGGCGAAGTCCAATTCATCGTCGACGATATCCGTGATGTGGGAATAGGCCTCGCCCAAGCCGAGCTTGAGCGCTTGATGACGCAGTATGCGAGTATGGCCAAACACCGCCCCATCCCCGCCGTCCCACAACGCATCGGCATCGTCACCTCGCGCACTGGTGCGGCCTACCAAGATGTATTGACGACCCTCACGCAACGCTACCCTTGCATCGAATTAGTCCTTGCGCATAGCACGGTACAAGGTGTCGATGCTCCTACGAGCATCGAAGCAGCCCTCGAAGCGTTGTACGGCGAGCCCCTCGATGTGATACTAGTGGTGCGGGGTGGTGGTGCCAGCGAAGACCTCGCCGCATTTAATAGCGAAATCGTGGCGCGAGCCATGCTGCGCTCACCCATCCCGATTATCAGCGGCGTCGGCCACGAAACCGATACCACCTTGGCCGATATGGTGGCCGATGTGCGGGCAGCCACCCCCACCGCCGCCGCTGTCAAAGCCACCCCCAGCCGCGCCGAGCTCACGCAGCACCTCGCCAATCTGCGCTATACCCTTGACTATCACATCGCCAATCGCTGTACCGAAGCCGATATGCGCCTCGATGACTACGCCGCCCGCCTCCGCCGCGCCGCCCCCGCCCAGCGCATCGCTAGCTACCAACAAAACTTGAATTATGTCAATCAAAGACTCCAGCAAGCGATGCATCAGCGCCTAACGGCGCTCCAAGCCCAGGTCGAACGGGGCAGTGACCGCTTGACGGCACTCGATCCACAGGCGGTGCTGTCACGGGGCTATGCGATTGTGCGTGATAGTGCCGGTAGCATCATGCGCAGCCGGCAGTCCAGCCACCCCCAGCAAGCCATCCACATCCAATTCGCCGATGGCCAAATCGACGCCACAGTAACGACCACACAGTGAGGAAGCAACCATGAGCGAACAACCATCACTCGAAGCCATGCTCCGCGAAATCGAAGCAATTGCCGCCCAACTCGAACAAAACAGCTTGGCGCTGGATTAATCACTTGCGTTGTATCAACGAGGGGCGCTGTTGGTCGAACAAAGCCGGAGCATATTGGCCCAAGCCGCCCTACGCATCAAAGAAATTCAAGCACAATGAAGTCGGAACTAAAGTTGGCACTGTGAAGTAACGCATGCTGCCACGTCTCCGATCTTTGTCCTCTGCGTCCTCTGTGCGAGACATTCAAATGAAGTAGGAAGTAGGAAGCATGAAGTCGGAACTAAAGTTGGCACTGTGAAGTAACGCATGCTGCCACGTCTCCTATCTTTGCGTCCTCTGCGTCCTCTGTGCGAGACATTCAAATGAAGTAGGAAGTAGGAAGCATGAAGTCGGAACTAAAGTTGGCACTGTGAAGTAACGCATGCTGCCACGTCTCCGATCTTTGTCCTCTGCGTCCTCTGCGTTCGCTGTGCGAGACATTCAAATGAAGTAGGAAGCATGAAGTCGGAACTAAAGTTGGCACTGTGAAGTAACGCATGCTGCCACGTCTCCGATCTTTGCGTCCTCTGCGTCCTCTGTGCGAGACATTCAAATGAAGTAGGAAGCATGAAGTCGGAAGTAAAGTTGGAAGTGTGAAGTAACGCATGCTGCCACGTCTCCGATCTTTGCGTCCTCTGCGTCCTCTGTGCGAGACATTCAAAGAAATGAACACTATTACGAGGTACTAATGCAGTGGGTAAACCTATCACCAATACTAAAAATTGCCCTCCACCGCAATTATTGGTTCGGCATCATGATCGGTCTTGCAGCTGGTGAAGCAATCTTGCTCGTCCGCAAACCCCAACTAATCCAACAAATCATCGATGCCATCATCCAACACCGCGACATGCAGTGGGCGTTGGGCTGGTTTGCGCTGGTCGCCATCCTGGCACCACTATGTGCCTGGGGGAGCAAAATCATCGCCAGCCAGAGTGGCTGGCGGGCCAGCAATGCCATCCGCAATGCGGTGGGGCAAACAATTTTTCAACAGCCCCGCGAATTTTTTCGCCGTCATGGCGTGGGCGAGCTCAGCGAACGCATCGATGCCGATAGTGGCAAATTACACGGGGTATTTGGCAGTGCCACCGCCCAACTCGTGAGCGCCGTCGTACTGATCGTGAGCGTGGGCTACCACACGTGGGACATCGATAGCAGCGTGTTTGGGGCACTCATGTGCTACCTCGTGGTAGGGACGGCCTTGATTACTTGGACACAACGCGACAACCACACCGCCTGGGAAGCAGAACGGGTGGCCGATGCCGCCTTGTACGACACTATCGAAGAAAACTTCGCCAGTATTAGCGATATCAGAGCAGTCGGCGCCGAATCATTTCTGACCAATCGCCTCACGCCACGCTTGGCCACCTTGCTCCACAGCCTGCGCACCGCCCGCATGCAAAGCCAATCTGCTGCCATTGGCTCGACGCTAGTCAACGCCATTGGCTGGCTGGTTGCCATCGGCATTGGCGTGTGGCGCTACCAACACCAACTCGGCTCAATCGGCGATGCGGTGGCACTGCTCGGGTATGTGACTTTGATGAGTCAACCCATCGAACAGATCCAAGGGATTGTACAAGAATTCCAACAGGCGCGTGGCGTCCTTCAACGCATCGAGCAATTGCGTGGTACCGATCAACCAAACGGTGGCACCATGCCTCTTGCCAGCGGGCCAATCGCCGTCACCCTCAGCAATGTCTCATACCGCTACCCGAGTAGCAACGATTGGGTGATTCGTAACCTGACACTCGCCATACCCGCCGGTCAACACGTGGCCTTGATTGGACGTACCGGCAGTGGCAAAACCACCCTCGGCCGCATCCTCAGCGGCATTGAATCAGCCCAACAAGGCGCGGTGTTGCTCAACGACGTGTCAATTGCCCAGATTGCTACCAGCGCATTGCGCCAGCAGGTGGCGGTGGTCAGCCAAGAAGTCGATTTGTTTAATGCGACACTCCGCGATAATGTCACCTGCTTTGCGCCGAGCTATAGTGACCAACAGCTGATTGCTGCGTTGCATGATGCAGGATTGGCTGATTGGTACGCCACGTTGCCCGCGCAACTCGACACGCTCCTCGGCGATGGCGAACGGGACTTGTCGCCGGGGGAACAACAATTGCTCGCCATCGCACGGGTATTGTTGCGCCAACCCGGGCTGGTCATCCTCGACGAAGCAAGTGCGCATATCGACCCGGTCAGCGAGCAGCGCCTCGGCCAAGCACTGACGGTGCTGGCACACCAACGCACCGTCATCACCATCGCCCACCGCTTGAGTACCGTGCGGGCAGCCGACATGGTGGTGGTGCTGGCCGATGGCCAAATCATTGAGGTGGGCAATCCCGCCATCCTAGCCCAACAACCGGACAGCCATTATGCCCAGCTCCTCGCCACCAACCTGCAGGAGGTGTTATGAGCATTCCGACACCACGTTTTACGGCCAGTATGATTGGGATGTCGCCTAGGGTGTTTGGGGTATATGCGATTGGACGGGTAGTGAATACTCTGTTCCCGCTGGCAGTTTTTTTCATTGAACAACACATATTCAATGCCCTAGCCCTCACCAGTCACGCATGGGTGCTGTGGGGCCTGCTGGCCGGCTATGTGGGGGTGATTTGTCTACGCATAGGGGCGTTATTGATGGAGGCGTGGGGCGATGTCACCTTTCGCTACCGCGTCAACGGTGTGCTCCAACACAACACCCTGCACCACGCCCTGACACAACGGGCGGGCGCCGAGCCCTTGCCGGTATCGGCGCTAGAAGCGATTAATCGCTTGCGTGACGATGTCGGCGAAGTCGCCGACTTCCCGCTGTGGATACCCGAAGTCATCGGCACCACCCTAGCCGCCGGTATGGCCTTTGCCGCCATGGCGACCATCGATCTGCGGCTAACCGTCATCAGCGCGATTCCCCTGCTGTTACTCGGTATCGTCGCCTACCTGATTTGGCCCTACTATTTGCGCTATCGCTATGCCGCCGGCACACTCGCAGATCAATACACCAGCCTATTGGGCAGCATATTAGCCGGAGCCCAGAGTCTGATTTTGCGCAATAGTGCGCCAGCCGCCTTGCAACGCCTCGACCACATTGCCCAGCAACGCCAACAAGTGGAGGTGCGTGGTGAAATGGTGCAACACGCCCAAAATGCCTTGGTGGGCGTGGGGGTGGCCGTCTGTAGTGTGGTCGTTTATTGGTATGGCGGAGCCGCCGTTATGCGCGGCAGCATCGGCATAGGGGATTTGTTGTTGCTGATTAGTGGCCTTAGTGTGATTGTCTGGATGCCCAACGTCATCGCGACATTTTTGGGCGATTACGCCCAACAAAGTGTCTCGATTGCCCGTTTGGCCGCATTTATGCCCGAAGCACCACTCAACCTCATCCGCCCGTGGCGCTGGTGGCACGCCGCACCCGCCGCCGCCGCGCCGGCAGTCGCTGACCTCCCACCCATCCGCACCCTGCGGCTCGCCAATGTGGGCTATCGCTATGGCGACAGTGCCGGCATCCACGGCGCATCGCTGACGATTACCCGCGGCACCCTGACCGTGGTGACGGGCAAGGTTGGCAGTGGCAAAAGTACCTTGCTCAATCTGCTGAGTGGCTTACTCGCCCCCCAAACGGGCGCGATTTGGTGGAACGAGCAACCCATCACACAGCTCGGCGCACCGCATGTGGTCGCCACCACCCAGATTCCTTTTTTGGTGAGTGATACCCTGGCACACAACATTTTGCTGGGCGCAGACCCCCAGCAACTCGCTACGGTGATTCGCGATAGTGCGCTCGAAAGTGATATCGCCCAGCTGCCTGACGGCCGCGATACCGTGGTGGGGCCACGGGGCGTACGCTTGTCGGGTGGGCAACGCCAACGGGTGGCATTGGCGCGTGCGTTGCTCCGCAACGCCCAAATCCTCGTGCTCGACGATATCAGTAGCGCCGTCGATGTCAACACCGAAGCACAGCTTTGGCAGACATTGCGGCGCTACGGCAGTGGTACGATTGTGGCATCGTCACATCGACCGGCGCTCCTACAACACGCCGACCAGATTGTACTGGTCGATGCAGGGCAGATCGTCGCGATTGGGCGCCTCGATGCGCTCCTCGCCACCCAGCCCCTCATGCACGCAATATGGCACGAGGCGAGTCACACTGGCTAAATACCCACGCCCATCGCCGTCAATAACCCGGTCAGGGTCAGCACACTCAACAGCGTCGTGACTACCACCACACCCGCCACAAATTTGGGGCGGGCATCGAATTCGAGTGAATAGAGCACCATGTTGACCGCAGTGGGCATACTGGCCTGTAGTACCACCACTTTGGTGGCCAAGGGGTCGAGTTGCAACCAGCGCGCCGCCCCATAGGCAATCAACGGCGAGACCAGCAAGCGAATCACCACTGCAATCGAGGTCAAACGATAATCTTCGATGACCGTTTCTTGGGCCAGTTGCATGCCCAGCAACATCAACAACAACGGCAAGGTGGCCTGCGACACCAGGTCGATACCGTGCAACACCGACCCCAGCGCGTTGGGGGTATCAAATTGCACCCCCAACTCCCGAAGCAATAACCCGGTCGCCACCGCATAGATGGGAGGCATGCGCAATACTTGGCGGAACCCCGCCTTCCAGTCGCTTTTGCCCGCTTGGGCGATGGCGATAGTCAAGGTTTGGGCCATAATCGCTTGGGCAATAAAAAAGAGCAAGGCACGTTCGAAACCAGGCTGACCAAAGGCAAAGCGCGCCGTCGGTAGGCCGTAATTGCCAGAGTTCATAAACATCGTCACCAGCAATAATCCCGCGCCGGTGCTACC
>Ga0214917_10001138_pt1 | contig 34653 bp, 31 predicted proteins | sample LL_1208_BB_MetaG_FD_177983 | JGI IMG/M metagenome (GOLD analysis project Ga0214917, IMG submission 177983) | Freshwater microbial communities from Lake Lanier, Atlanta, Georgia, United States - LL_1208_BB | ecosystem: Environmental > Aquatic > Freshwater > Lake | place: USA: Georgia | collected... | reverse complement strand
ATCGGCCCCTTTGCCGTCTTACACGCAGTAATTGATCGAGTAATCGATGGTTACACAAATATTGCTGCTGAGTTAGAAAATGATGTAATTAATATCGAAACAAAGGTCTTTAGTGGTAAACGTAAAACCTACAGCCAGGAGATCTACTTTCTAAAACGGGAAGTTATTGAGTATCGCCATGCTATTGAGCCACTACTGCAACCATTACAAAAATTAACCTCCGAGAGTTTTACCCATCTGCCTGAGCAAATCAGACCATTTTTTCGCGACACATTTGATCACCTGCAACATGCATGTGAGCATGCATCTGGTATGGATTCCTTACTAACAACTGTTTTGCAAGCAGATCTTGCCCATGTGCAGGTGCGACAAAATGAGGATGTTAGAAGAATCTCGGCCTGGGTGGCATTAGCTGCAGGTCCAACCATGATCGCCGGAATCTATGGCATGAATTTTAAACATATGCCAGAGCTAGCAACACAATACGGCTACTTTGCAATCCTAGGCGTGATGGCAGCACTAACAACTTTCTTAGTCTATAAATTCAAAAAAGCCCACTGGTTATAGGTAATTACCACTGGCTGATAGGGTCAGCCAGTAATAAAACGCCGGGTTGTTAGCTCAGTTGGTAGAGCAGGTGACTCTTAATCACCGGGTCGGGGGTTCGAGTCCCTCACAACCCACTTAGAAGTCCTGCTCACAGGCCTTGTTTGTTAAAGACATTCGATGGAGAGTGTTAAAAAAGTGCCGATGCATTAACCTTTTCTCCATGTCTTTGCTCGATTTTGAATCTTCAGGCCCTGCCCGCAAGGCCGGCAAGAAGAGCCTGAAATTAGTTTTGGGGATCGGCGCGCTCGCTGGAGTTATCGCACTCGGTTCCACGCTCGCAGCAAACATTAATCTCAATGGTGGTGGAAATGTCGAGTTTGGTCAAGGCGTTGCGCAAACAACTGCATGTGATGATTCTGTAATTCTTACGCCGCAATCAACTTTTGTTAACAGTGAAGAAAACGCGCAATTTCTCTTTACGTCACTTTCAGTAACGGATATTTCGAGTAACTGCAACGGAATAACGTTCACAATCAAAGCTTACAAAAATGGTCAAGATTCTCCACTAGACCTGTATAGAGCGGGTGGAGAATTTGGAACTACCTATAATGAAGTCAAAGTTATCGATGAAAATGGGAATTTCAGTTTTGTTGGTGGGGGACTACTTTCGGATGACATTCAAAATTTATCGTCCACCGGATTTAACGTGGATCTTGTTACGATTGAGGTGCCCGCAGTGGCATTGGCATCAGCTCAGGATGTCGATCGAATTACCATTGAAAGCAGTGGAGCTCAAGCTATTCCTGGAGCTTATGAAGTAGGAGATATCGGCCCAGGTGGTGGAATCGTATTTTATGTCTCAGCCAACATCTTCACCTCAACTGGCTCTGCCTGCGATACACAATGTAAATATCTTGAGGTCGCACCTGCAACCTGGCAAAGCGGGGGAGTAATTGTTGAAAATGACTCTATTTATCAATGGTTGGACGACTATATGTATCCGGCCACTGGGCAAGATAAAACAACTTCAAGTACTGAAGGTTATTCTGTAGATGAAACAGTCAACTGGAAGATCGGCCAGGGTCTTTACAACACCAGTGTGATGAAAGTACCTGCCGCAATATCATCGAATGCCCAAGCTGCAGTCCTTGCCTATGCGGGAGGATCAACTGCCGGCCAATGGTTTATTCCATCAATGAATGAACTCAATGAACTCTGCAAATATGCACGGGGTCAAACAACAGGTAACCCTAAGGTGGCTTGTGACGGCAGTGGTAATTTGAAAACTGGAACTGCAAATGAATTTGGAGGGTTTGTGGACGACGGCTACGACTTGTACTGGTCCTCGACTGAGTGGAGTGCGGCATACGCGCGGGTACAGAGCTTCGTTGATGGTGGCCTGAACCTTAGGCTTAAGCACTTTGGTTCCCACGTCCGCCCAATCCGTGCTTTCTAAGTATTAAGCCTCCTACACAAGAGACAATATTTCCCTGCAGATCAATAACTATGGCGCAAAGTTCGGGTTCGAGTCCCTCACAACCCACTTAGAAGTCCTACTCACAGGCTTCGTATGTTCAAAACATTTGATGGGGAGTGTTAAAAAAGTGCCGGTACATTAAAATTGGCGCTATGTCTTTGTTGACCTTTGAATCCCCAGGCCCTGCCCCAAAGGGTGGCAAGAAGAGCCTGCAATTAGTTTTAGGGATCGGCGCACTCACAGGAGCAATCACACTCGGTTCAACTTTTGCGGCCAATATAAATCTCAATGGCGGTGGCAATGTTGAATTTGGTCAAGGAGTCGCTCAAACGACTGCTTGTGATGGAAATGTTGTTATCACTCCATATTCCCAATTTGTAAACGAAGAGAACAATGGTTCTTTTAAACTTTCAGCAATAAGTATAAGTGACATTGATCCTGCCGCATGCTCAGGAAAAGATTTTGTTATAAAGGCATATGGTGATTCTTCAACCCCATTGAATTTTATTGGTAGCGTCTCCTCAATCACTGTTTCGAATGATCAAAGCGGTTTTTACATACCTGAAATTTCCGGAATCATTATGAGTGATTATGACAATTCAAGCTTTAACTTAGTAATCGACTCGGCTGATCCAACCTCACTGCAGGCAAATGATGTTAATAGATTCACTATTGAAAGCTCTGATCCATCTAGCACGGCCCCAGTTAGATACAACATTGGAGAAATCGGACCAGGTGGTGGAATTATTTTCTATGTAGACCGCTCAACAGAAGGGTTCGACGAAGTTGGTGCGGCGTGTAGTCCACACTGTCATCACTTAGAGTTCGCACCAAAAGGTTGGGCAAGTCTATCTGATTGGCCAGATAAAATTGGTGGCGCCGGACAAATTATGGGACCTAGATCTAGCCAAAATGAAGATCCGTATTTAAATTGGTCCGATGGAAATTTTTCGATAAACGACCCTGCCTCCATCGCAGTTGGAAGAGATATCGGAACTGGTTACGCAAACACGCAACAAATTAACAGCAATACAGTCTATGAAGGAAAGTCCCCACGTTTTGCATTTAGAGCAGCTTTGGAATACATCGGGGCAGGAAATAATTCGACTATCGGCCAGTGGTTCTTGCCCTCAATTGCCGAGCAAAATGAGCTTTGTAAGTACGCCAGAGGGCAAACAAGCGCCCTTGGAAATCTTTCAATCCAATGTTCCAAGGCTGGCACAACTATTAACTCGTCACTTGGATTTAATGACGAAGACAATATCTATCTGTCATCGTCATATGGCATTGAACCAAATGGATTTATAGCCGGATACAAGTTTGAATATGGGAATGATCCACTTTTAAGTGGTTACTACGCAACTTGGGGCGGAAGAGTGAGACCCATAAGAGCCTTTTAGAATCTTCTAATCTATGTGGGTTGTGGATCAAGATCAATTGAATCCATATGTGGCCAATGAAGGATATGTAGTACGAGTCCCTCACAACCCACTTAGAAGTTCTGCTCACAGGCCTTGTTTGTTAAAGACATTCGATGGAGAGTGTTAAAAAAGTGCCGATGCATTAACCTTTTCTCCATGTCTTTGCTCGATTTTGAATCTTCAAGCCCTGCCCCCAAGGCCGGCAAGAAGAGCCTGAAATTAGTTTTGGGGATCGGCGCCCTCGCTGGAGTTATCGCACTCGGTTCAGCTCTTGCTGCCAGCATCAACTTAAATAGCAACAACCCTGTTGAATTCGGTCAGGGTGTTGCTCAGACAGTTGCTTGCTCGGGTAACGATTCAATTCTTGTTACTCCAACTAGCAGATTTATAAATGCAGATAGTGCCGGTGATTTTTACTTCACTTCGGTGACACTCTCGAGTATTCCAAGTAGTTGCAACGGAGTTGATTTCACAATTACTGCTTATGATGAAGGTGGAGATTCACTTGTTTTAACTTATTGCAGTGATCCGGGTAAAGGTGATAAGCCAGTAGTTAAATTCGACGGTGGTAATTCTGCTACAACCGATGCATCTTATAGGGAAATGTATTCCGTAGTATCAGAGGCAACTTCCAGTTCATTTACGCTCACTTGGGTTGGTGGACCTTGCGGCTCTGCTGCTCTCGCAATAGATGTTTATCGAATTACGATTGAGAGTGGTGGAACTACCCAAGTTTCAAATTTAACTGAATGGTCAGAGATTCCTTGGACAGAAACAGATTCAAATGGACCTACTGTTTATGCCAATAGTTTAACGAACGAAAAACCGAGTTGGATAGCTGAAGTTAATGCGAATTTCAGGGAATTAACTTTTGGCTTCACGTCAAATGGAATGCATGTTTCTGGTGATGCAGGTGATCCTGGGGATGCCACACAGGATCCGTTCCCATATGTAACAACTTTTAATATTCCAGAAAATCAAAAGGTTACAGTCAGATTTAATTTTTATTTTAATCAAGTATGCGCCGATCATGGTGTGATGCTATTTAATTCAAATACAACCCCATACTGGGCATGGGGCCGTGGCTCATCGGGATTAATTGGCCAATGGGATTGTGGGGCTCCTGAGATTGGTGGACTAACTTCTGAAATAATAGGTGGTGGCGAAATTTTGACGGTTGGGCAGTCATATATTGGAATATTCATCTATGATCCAACTTTAACTACGAACAACTTAACTTTGATTACTAAAGAACTTGATGGAACGCAGATCAATTCAATTTCTCTAACTTCAGTCTTGCCTTCTGGTAATTACAAAATTGGATTCTCTGCAGATCAAGACAATGGAACTACAAATTCATATTTCAAAAATCTAGTTATCACCATAGGTTAGATTTACAAAGAGTTAACTCTCTTAAACTTTTGCGCCTTTAGACCTTCTCTCATGTTCCTATTATCCCCGAGACCACTGACATCGAGGAGCTGGGAAAAGCTAGCCTTTTCTAGCTCAATTACCTGCCCAAATCCATCCTAAATCTGTTCGAAATCTAGTAATTGAAAGACCCCATCCCTAATATGGGTTGTGGATCAAGATCAATTGAATCCATATGTGGCCAATGAAGGATATGTAGTTCGAGTCCCTCACAACCCACTTATGTTATCCCAGCTAGTTTTTGTTCCACTGGAGGAAATTTAAGTGGCCGGGATATTAGTTTCTTCGCCTTTGCTTCACTAATACCCCAGATTGACAGCCCGATGCCAAAAATGTTAGGTCGTCAGCACTGAAGAAAAAGGTGGCAAAGAATAAATCAATTAAAAAAGCCTCTTAATTACCTAATCGGGGACTCGAGCCTTTTATACTTCACTTAACGAGTACCAATTCCGAGAATGCATGAGAATCAAATGGAAAATTAGCCCCCGAAAATCAAACTGAAGTACTTGTATCTGCCGGGAATTATCTCAAGGTTTAGCGTTTGTAGAAACCAGGTAGTAATCACCGGTGGTGGCAGATTCCCATGAATCGTTAAAAGTTAAATCCGCTAAGTTCCAATGAGAATACATGCCACCCCATAACAGTCCATTTAAAGTGTAATCACTATTAGGTTCACTATAAGTACTATCACGAAGCCACCAACGGCCACCATCTTTAACTCGCCATGCCAATCCAGCAACTGGATCAGAGCTATTCATTACATGGCTCGTGAAAGAATCACCGTATTCATGCGTGTTTCGATATACTCCATAGGAGGTTTGGAAATAACTGCCAAAAGATCCACCTGGTCTTACACTCAAGACAGCATTTTGCATTGCACGCCAATGGTATTTACTCCTTGGCATTACTAGATCAAGCCCTAACGGAGTTCCGCCATTAGTATCAGTTACATAACGAACTGAAGGACCGCCGGTTATGAAGTAGAAGTCATAGCCGCCACCCTCCTCTGTCATATCCACATACATCTGAAGTGGATTTGGCATAGAAGCTGACTTGATCCAATACCAACCACTTGGATAAGAAGGAAAGTCTTGGGCAAGTTGATAACCAGAAGCTGCTGCATTGCAAGCTGTTGATCCATCGGCGTCCCCACGTAAGCCGTAACAATTTGGTATATCAGAGCTTTCAATTGTTATTCGAAAGACATCTTCGGCTGCAATAGTTGCATTTGTAAAGTTTAAATTTGAAGAGTCAGAAGAGTTATTTCCAATACCTGTTGAAGCTGAACCAGATTCACTCACAAAATCACCATCTGAATTCACTGCGATTGTGTAACTCGGTGAAATTAGATCTCCATTACTTTCATAAGCTTTAATTGTGAACATCTTCCCAGCACAACCCTGTGAGCCGCCTGAATTATCGGTTGTGTCAACATCAGATAGCGAAATCCCTGAGAATTTGTGTGACCCAGCATTTTCGGCATTTACAAATGATGATCTCGGAGTCACAATTATGGAGTTATCACAGGTCGTGGTTGTGACAATACCTTGGCCAAATTCAACATTGCTATCGCCACTGAGGTTTATGTTTGCAGCTAATGTGGATCCCAAAACAGATGCACCGAGCAAAACTGCAGCTCCGCTTACAACTCTTAACCGCCTTAAGAGGGACTTTGGCCGCGGCTGGGATGAGGTGAAATCAATGATAGGCACGGAAAAAGTCTAGAGGACAAAAGGCGTGAGTGGCTAGGTTCAGAACCATGGCTTGACTGAGTGGGGCCTTCCTAACGCACTTTGAGCGTGGATGCCTTGTTTCTCTGATTCACGAAATGCATACAAGATCTCAATCAAAAGTAAAGATCACATCGCCTAATTTCTACTGTTTAGTCAAAAGATTACGCTGTATTTTTCCGGTCTCATTGCGTGGAATCGAAGCAACAAGATCTATTTGACCAATGGGATTTGCTAACTTCACCGCCATTGCCTTTTCAAAAGGGTCTTTCTTGAAATCAGCATCTACAACTAATGCGATGCAGAGTTCTTCAATACCTGAGTCACTTATACGAGCAAATACTGCGCAATCATTCACACCCAGTTGAGCCAATGCCATTGATTCAATCCGCTCTGGATTTACTTTTACTCCACCAAGATTAATCACATCAGAGTTGCGTCCTGTTAAGACAAGCCGACCTTCCCGATCAATAAAACCTAGGTCTCCTGGATAGAAGTAACCATTTTTGAAGAATTGTGCTGTTGCTTCTGGGTTTTTGTAATAAGAGGTTGCCATAATCTCTCTCTGATAACGGATGTGACCGCTCGACATAGCAGGAAGTGCTTTGTCATTGTCATCGACTATCTGCATGGTTATGTCATCGCCTGCGATGTTAAATCCAGGTGAGTTTTCAATACCATCCGTTACTTCGATGAAACCAATATTTCCAGCTTCGGTGGAACCATATGCATTAAAAATTCTGCACTCAAGTTCAGATTTTATCCGCTCAATCAATTGGTCGCTGGGTCTGCTGCCCCCCAAAATTATGTTACTCAAATTAGGTAGTTTGGTTCCAGTTTGTTTTTTTATATCTAAAAAAACACCAATTTGATGAGGAGATGCACTTATAGTTCTAATTTGATTTTCTCTAATAAAATTGATGGAATTGATTTTGCCAGAATTTAAGCAGTAGTGAGTTTGTCCGGTGGCAAATCTCTTTAAAGCTAACCTGTAATTTTGGCCCGCACCAAATGGATACATCGACAAAATATGATCAAGACCTACCAAATCATAGGCACTTTTGCGCTCGATAAGCCTTTCTAATTTTTCGGCCTCATAACAAATATATCGAGTTGCTCCCGTAGTGCCACTTGTTGAAAAAAATCGTGCAGGCGCTAGTGGATCGGAGTATCCGGATAAGTTCTCATCTGCAACTGTATTCTCCACTTTTCTCAATAAATCAGGATCCACAATGATTGTCTTCTCTTTAGGAAAATTGGGATGGTATTTTAAAGAGATCAAGAAATCAGGTGTGGCTTCGACTGGAAATGGGCTGTAGGTATTTTTTGACATAACTCCAACACCCATTCGATGCAGTGCGAAGCTAAAGTACCAACTGAAGTAGTTGGGTAAAATCAAGGCAACTATATTATTTTGCTTAACCCCAATGTTTTTAAGTAAACCAGCAATCTTTTTGGTGCCAATATTAAATTCAGTAAAGGTAACTTTTCTAGTTTCATCTATATAAGCAAATTCTTGCCCCTTTACTTGGGTGATTTGTTCCACAAAATCAAAACTATAAAAACTCATCTACGCATACCTCGGTAAAGTTCATCTCGAATGCTCAAAAATTCAGGTTCGGAACGGGTAATTGATTGAGAACGAGGTTTTGGTAACTTAACATCAATCTCTGTCGTGAATCTGGCTGGTAATCCACTCATAACAAAGACCCGATCTGACATATATGTTGCTTCATCAATGTCATGCGTAACCATAATTGTGGTTGCATTTATTTCATTAACCAAATTAAGCACAAGGTCTTCAAGCTCAAACCTGGTGTGAGCGTCAACGGAGGCGAAGGGTTCATCAAGTAATAGCAATCGCGGGCGAGTTACAAGTGCGCGAGCAATAGCTACTCTTTGTTGCATTCCCCCGGAAAGTTGCCAAGGGTATGAATCAGAGAAATCACTCAATCCAACTTCAGCCAGTACCTTGGTTACGCGGATTTGAATTTCTTTCTTAGCTATACCTTTTCCTCGAAACGGCAAAGCAACATTCTTGCTAACCGTTAACCATGGGAAGAGTGAGCGTGAATAATCTTGACTCACAAAACTCATACTCTTCGAAGGTGTTGTAACCAACTCACCATCTAAATAAACCGCCCCAGATGTTGGGCGAATCAGCCCTGCAAGTACCCGAATAAAGGTTGATTTGCCGACACCGGATAGACCACAAATAGAGACAAATTCACCTGGTAAAACTTTTACCTGAATATCTTTAAATATCTCTCTAGGTACTTCTTTGGTAACAAATGAAATGCCAAGATCTAACGTATTCACTTCACTTCCAGAATTTTCAATCTTTGTCATTTCATACCCTGCGAAGCGAAATACCAAGGGAAAACTCGTTTCTCTATCAAGTGAAATGCACCATTTAATAAAACTCCCAAAACTCCCAGGATTAAAATTCCAAGCCACATATCGGCAATCATAAAGGTTGATTGAGATCTCATAACAAATGCACCAAGCCCCGTTCCCGATCCAATCATTTCACTGACAACCATGACCAGTGTGGCAGTTTGAAGTGCGGCCTGCAGACCAGTCAATATTTCACCAGTTGCTGCTGGTAATCGAACTTGGAGTAGAGCTCTCCAGTAGTTAAAGCCAAGCAGGTTGGAATACTCAACTATCCATTTGTCGGTATTTGCAATTGCTCGCAATGTAATCAATAAAACTGGAAAAAACACAGCGATTGCGACCGTCACAATTCGCGTGGTTAAACCAATTCCTAGCAAGGCTAGAATCACTGGAGCTTTAGCAACACTTGGTATACATCTAATGAAATTAGTTATTGGTAGGAATATTGTACGTGCGATAGCGTCTGAGCCAAGAATGGCTCCTGCAAATATGCCAAGAACTGAGCCTACAAAATAGCCTCCGAGCAATGTGATCAAACTCGAAGTTAAAGAATTTGTGACCCATTCCGGCGTAACAACATACTGAACAGATTCCCAGATTTTTGATGGCGGCGGAAAAAAAGGGTTGTCTAATTTATTCTGGATCAACTGCCAGATAAAGATTATTAATAATGGAAACCATAATCTTTGAAGAATAAATCCAAAAATCCGCTTCATACCGTTGTTCGCCATCGAAATAACTTATTTTCAAGGTATGTGAATCCGGAATAATTTAAAACTCCGATAATTCCCATCGTGATGGCATAAGAGAAGACTCTAGGATAGTCAGCGCCTGAGGCAGCAGCACCCATTGCTGAGCCAAGGCCTGGACCTCCAACAATTATTCCGGCCGCTATAACTGTCCCAATTGCTCGAGCACTCGCTAGTCGCATGCCCGAGCCCAATGTGGAAATCATCGATGGTAGGAACAAGATCAGAATTCGATCTATTGGATTAAGTTTAATGTAACTTGCACTCTCTGTAAGTAATGGATCTACACCTTGCACGCCCCGGATTACATAAGTTATCGATATCAAAGTTACAACTAATGTCGTAAGAATTACCGAAGTTCTAACTGAGGCACCGATAGAAGCAATCAACAGTGGCAAAAAGACCACAGATGGAATTGCTCGGAAAAAGTTAATGGTTCCCCGAGTTGCTTTTTCACCAGAGCTCCAGAGAGCAATTGAAATTCCAAGTAACAGTGCTAGCAAGGTCCCAAGAACGAAACCCCAGAATGAAATGAGGAGGGTAATGCTCACAGATTCCCAAAAGAGCAATGTAAATAAGAGGGGTATGAAATCTCGCGCTATTTCCCAAGAGTGCGGGAAAGAATCAACGCCTGCGATGACCCAGGCAGCTTCCCAAAGAAAAAAACTCACAATAGCTATGGCGAACCATTTGTGCGAAGGCCGTAACTCATACATACACAAATCCTATATTGGTTTTACTAAAAAATTAACGGGGTTGCTTTGATTCTCTCTCGTATAAATCCAATTCTAAAAAGATTATTCGGAATATAGGAGATGTCGGCTGGAGTTAAGTTTCGCTCAATCATTGTTGGCAACTTTATTTTTGCAGCAGCCTCTGCACTTACGCCAGTTACCTTTATATAAGTCTTTCGAAATGATTCCTCATTCTCGGGCTGATTCAATAGGTGATTGATTAGCAATGTAGCGTTTTGGAAAGCTCTCATAGCTTTTGTATTCTTCTTAACTGTTTGCAAGTTACTCAAATACACCACTGCAACCCCAGGGTCGCCCAGATAACCACTTTGCGCGTAGTAAGCATTTGGATAACCAATAACTATTCCACCAGCAAGAATGGCCTGTGTTGCGAATGGATCGTTGATAACACCAGCGTCAATATCTCCACGCTTTAAAGCATCTACCATTTGCTGGCTAGTTAAAGTTAAGAATTCTGTTTTCTTGTAATCTGCCCCAACTTTGCGCATCGCGGTTGCAATACCTGCGTGATCTGCGCTTAAAAATGATTGGATTGCAATTTTTTTGCCTTCAAGATCTGCCCAATTGCCGACACGTATTTCAGAACTGCTGCGAGCAATCAATGCAGTTTGCAACAAAAGCTCACCGGGGAAAAAGGGTTCCATCTTGGCTCGGATCAATTCTTCAGGTTTGTAGCCATGGCGTGGTGCAATTATGACACCACCAAAACCCTCATTGGCGTTAGCCAAAACTAAGTTTGTCGGAGTGGTTATTGCAATGTCGAATGAACCACCTACTAATCCGGCAATTGCAATCTGGGAGGTTGCCGTGATGTTGGATTCAATTGATATCCCATACTTTTTAAAGCAGCCATTATCGATGCCCCATTGCACACTTGGCATCTGAGTAATCTGCCCAGCAACTCTTAGTTTTCCAATGTACTTGGCATCTGATTTTGATTGTGGACAGGCTTTTGTTGAGTCGGCTGCAAGCACGATGTTTGTAGGAATGAGTGCAATTAAGGACACAAAAGCAACAACAATAATCTTTAATTTTAACAAAAAAGTCCCCAGGTCCTTAAAAAACTATTTCAATCATATATGAGTTAAAATCTAATCATCACCAAGATTGAGTATCTTCATTTGCTCCAGGGCCTGGCACATTATCCGCATAATAATTGTCCGGGAAATACTTCATAGATTGAACGGTAATTTTTGAGATGGCGGCAGCATTAGGTTGGTAACTGTTGAAACTAGGCCAATCACCGCCAAACCTAACCTCAAACGATGAACCTGTCCCATCAAGCATAACGTTGCTAACACTAATATCGATATAATTCGACCACCAACTATTGCTTCCATAATCCCAACCATAATTGCTGTCATAATCATTATTTCCATTGTAGACATCGATTGCCGCTGCGACTCCAGGAGCGTTAAGACTATTGCTTCCTGTGCCATCTAGATTTCCATCTCCATTAAATCTTTGAGACCACATTAACGGCGCCGTTGTGTCAGTCGTGTTCACATCAAAGAAACCAGCGGTTGTGTATTTAGCAAATGCAGTGTCAGTGGTATATGCGTGAAAATCTAAGACAACATTGTCGCAAGTCTTCTTCCAATTATTCCCGTCGTAGTACTGGCCTGGATGAGCCGCTATAGCTAAACCTTGATTCGCATACCCAGCTTCTTGGTAACCAGTGCCTTCAGGGGTTAAATCAATACCGGTAATTTCAAGCTTAGTGACACGGAAAATTGAGTTGACATTGTCATACCTAGTTATCGGTGTGATGCTAAATCCATCTTCATCACAAGCTGCAGTTTGTACGACGCCTTGACCAAATTCGACGTTATCTCCACTGTTTAGGGTGATATTTGCAGCTAACGTTGAACCGATACCTAAGAGACTGACTGCGCTTCCAACACCAAGTGCTGTTTTATATTTGGCCTTGTTCTTCTTCTTTGATCGATCATCAAAGGATTCGAGGTTTAAAGTCATGCTCGAAAACGTACCACTACCTCACCCTTATTACTAGTCCCGAGTAAGAAGGTTTCGCTGGATCTTTCCCGTCTCATTCCGTGGGATGGCGGTAGCAATTTGTGCCCAGCTGATGGCATGTGGGGATTTGGCTGCCATCGACTTTTCGAATATTTCTCGATTGAAATCTGAATCAACAACTAGTGCAATACATAGCTCCTCAACTCCAGAATTACTCAAACTGGTAAAGACCGCGCAATCTCGCACCCCTTCTTGAGCAAGTGCAATGGATTCAATCCGTTCAGGGCTTATCTTCACTCCCCCGAGGTTTATGACATCTGTGGAGCGGCCTTCCAGAAGGAGGCGGCCTGCGTGATCGATAAAACCGAGATCTCCTGGATAAAAATACCCATCTTTGAAGAACTGCGCCGTGGCCAAAGGGTTTTTGTAATACGAGGTAATCATATCTTTTCTGCGATAGCGGATGTGACCGACTGACATTGCCGGAAGTTGGTTGTTATTGTCATCAACGATTTGTAAATCCATTTGAGGTGTGATCCAGGCTCCTTCAGCTTCTTCATTTCCTAACCTCGACATCGCAATTAAGCCAGCCTCGGTTGACCCATATGCATTGAATATGTTGCAATCGATTTGAGATTTAATTCTTGTGACTAACTGCTCACTTGGTGGACTTCCACCCATAATAATTGTTTTAACTAATGGTAGTTTTGTTCCAGTTTGTTGTTGAATATCTAAGAATGCAGATATCTGAGCTGGAGAACCAATAATGGTTCTAATTGGATATTTGCTCACAAATTTTGGCAGACGGAAATCGGTAAATAAACAGTTGTAATAAGTCTTTCCCAGAATAAGACACATTGCGGCGTGAAGATTTGTCCATGCCGCGCCAAACGGCAGGAGAATAAAGACTTCATCTTCACCAAATCCATTACTGCTGTGTAATCGCAGCGCATCTGACCAGATATATTCTGCGCCGACTGATTGGTACTTAGTTTCACCGTTTGTGCCGCTCGTTGAGTAGAAAGTCGCAATATCATCGGGGCCAACAAAGCCGTCAAATTCATCGAGCTCTCTGCTTGCATTTACTTTAACTAAATAATCTTCATTAACGATGATTGTATGCTGGGAGTCCTTACCAGGATGCTGTTCAAGACTGATCACCCAATCAGGAATCAACTCAGGAGAGAAATCGCTGAGATTATTTTTCATCATTGTTGTTACGCCTAGTCGGAATAGCGAAAGTGAAAAGAGCCAGCCAAGATAACCAGGCAAAATTAGGCCAACCACCTCCCCGCGCTTGATACCGGTTTCCGTTAAGAGAAACCCAATCTTGCGGGTGTACATATCAAGCTGACGGAAATTAACCTCATGAGACTCATCAGCAAACGCAATCTCGGTGGGTTTTAAGTGAGCCCAAAAAGAAATAAGTTCATTTGCCTTATACATCGCCGATACTCCACATCACTTTGTTGAAGGCTAACCTACTTGCACCTACTGTTTCCAACTCTTACCGCAAGGTTCATTTCAAGATTTCGATTTACACAGCGAATCATCCGTTTGAATAATTCCAACTTAGTTCGTAAAGCGGAACTTCGAATGGCGCGTCTACAAACAGCGGTGGACCGCTATATGCACTTGTGGTGGGTAGTGATCCACCAAAGGAGATAATCAAATCGATATATGACCGTGCCACACTTGGATTATCGGCGTCATCCGTGTTTCCATACCATCTAAAAACCGCATACTGCCCATTTGAATAGAGGATCTTCCCGCTTAGGTGAAGGTTTGCACCGGGACCTACCGAAATCAAAATTTGCGACTCAATATCAGGATCCGGTGAGTCAATTTGCGAAAGACTCCACGGTGATGAACTTACCGTAGCCGCAAATTCAGATACCCCGCCGCAATGACCAGAGTTATAAAGGTTGCATGATTCCACCTCTAGTTGTAGGAAATCCGAGACGGGTAAAAACACAATATTGCAAAATCCATTTTCACAGTAGAAGTCTTCGTTATCATCTGTTGGAATCAGGCATTCCACTGCACCTGGTTGACAATTAGGAGTACCAGCCCAAACACCAAATCTGCTTATGCTGAGATTTGTCAGATCCATTGATTCAATTGTTATGCGATAAACATCTGTAGCAGCAACTGTCGGTTCTTCAATAGTCAGTAGGATTGCGGCATTCCCTTCATTATCAAAAGAGACTTCTATTTGGCCACTTGCTGAGGTGACTTCAGTCCCATTGGAAAAAACTTCATAGGTAGCTAATGGCGAGGACGAAGTTAGATTATAAACTTTAATTGTGAGAGCCTTGTTTGCACAATTCTCGGCATCTATGTCAGCCAGTTCTATCTCACTCAAAAGAAAACGTCCTGGCGGGCGCGAAATGGTCAAAGTACTTTCAATAATCTCTGCATCATAACTATTGTTTATTGCAAAGAATCCACCGCTGATGTTTGTAATAAAGGAATTTGCTGGAATTCCGTCTCCTTCTACGTTATCTCCGACTTTAATTGAAGATAAACTAGTACTTGTGTAGAGAAGTCGACCACTTTCCAGACCATTAGAGTTAACTGTGATTGTAATTGGCGTAAAATTACTGGCACCATTAATGAATGCTGAGTACGGTGTGAGAATTAAACCGTCCTGATCGCAGGCAACTGTCCGGACCACCCCCTGCCCAAACTCCACTCCTTGATCGTTATTGAGAGTGATGTTGCCAGCAAAGGTATAGCCAAGCACCAGAGCACAAACACTTCCAAGAGCAATAAACAACTTGGCAGGCTTTAGCCGAAACCGTGAAAATCGTTTTTCCTCTTCAAAGTCCAGCATGGGCATAACAGGAATGGTAACTTACTTGCGGCTATGGCCTCCCCCCCCCATTCGTTAGTAGTAATGAGTGCCGTAATATCTGCCAATGGCGATTTTGGAGTTTAGTACCCCACCCTCCAATGGCCCGGCAAGCAAGAAACTCAAAGTAACACTTGCGACTATAGCAATTGCTATTTCTCTTACGTTGGGCTCGACACTTGCAGCAAGCATTAATCTCAACAATCAAGAGAATTATGAATTTGGACAAGGCATTGTGCTGACCACTACGTGCAGTGACGGAGATACCTTGACGGTAACTCCAACTTCAAATTATGAAAATAGCTCTGGTGAGTTCAAGTTATCTGCAATTACTTTTAGTCACATTCCAGACTCATGTCGTGGCGTTCAATTTAAGATTTCAATTTATTCGGATAATGCATTGTTAGATCTAGATACAGGTGTCCAGATTGCGCGGGTCTTGTATTCAGGAAGTTCTACTAACACGATCTACAAAGGTGCATCTGGTTCGGACACTTTTGGTGCTGAGATATCTAGTGCCTCAGTCGCTGGTGGTTACGGAACCTTCACGATTCTTTTGACAGGTAATCCATCAGCCTCACTAGACATACAAAAGATAACTCTTGAGTCTTCCTGCCAAGGCGTTGGTACGGTCGAGAGTTTTCCTGGCGTTAGTGGTTACCAAATCCATAACTGCAATCCTGGATTACCAAGTGATCTTTATTGGATTCAAAATGCAAACATTAATGGTGGTGTCCCCATTAGAGTATATGTAGACATGGAGCGAGATGGTGGCGGATGGACATTGATTCTTGCCAATAACAATTTAAATGGCTGGGATGGCACAAATGCACTCAACCTTAACTCCACACTTCCACCTGCAAATCCTTCAGAACTATCAGCTAATTACTCAATCATTGGATTTGCAGATTACATTAAGAAAAGTCCATCAGGTTTTCAATATCGAATCGAAGCAGCAACTCCAGGTGACTGGGGAGGAGTATGGACTGCAAATGCAAGCTACTCATTTACAAGTCAGACAAATACGAATACCAACATAACTCTTGATACCAAATTTGGTAATTGGAGTTACGATGGTGATGGAATTGAAAAGCGCATGCCTTACTACACACCTGGGGCTCAAGGAATAATTACAACCTCTGAAAATCCAGATGGCGCATGGTGGGGAACCTTAGTAGCTCGAAAAAATTCCGGTCCCTGGAGGCCGGCTCCTTGGCATTACCCCGGCGGCGGCGGATGGCCAGGGGTTATCTGGTACTGGGTTAGGTAACAGTAAAACGCGGAGTTGAAACAGAACCCTTTGTTGTGGTCACCATGATTGTGCCAGATCGTGCGCCAACTGGAATTGTTACCGTGATAGCTGTTGAAGTGATGTTGGCGGGGTTTGTTGGCGTTATGTTTACGCCATTTAACTTCACGCTAAGCACTGAATTAAATCCTGAACCATTGATAGTCACAGTGCTTAACGCTGGACCAGAGGTAATTGATAGACCAGGTGGTGTATTAACTAGTGTATTAATGCGTGGCAAAACTGTAGGAGCGGGAGTTTGAATTTGCTGCGTGGTCGACTTAACCGGTGATGGAGTTGGCGCTACATCCGGTGCAAGAACCTCAGATGACTTATCAATTACAACTTTCTTTACAGTGATCGAATAAATCAGAACGCTGCCACTTTCAGGTGTCACCGCGATGGTAATTACCTGAGTGGTCAACGTTGGGTCCAACGTAAAGGTAACTGCTGAATTTGACGCTAGCGTTGAACCATTCAAAGTCATTGTGGCGTACTGGTTTGTTGGCGCTGCAGTGATGGTTAAAGAGGTAACTGTTGAAGAAATTGACACTGAATAACTAGTACTGGCAGATGAAAATCCAGGTGTAGTAGTTCCTGGCGTAATTGTAAGTGAGCCTAAGGTGCTAACTGTAGATCTAGCCCTAAAAGTGAAGGTTGCGGTAGTGCTTGTTGCGTTGTAATTATCATCTGCTGCTTGCGTAACAGTTAATGTACAAGTGCCAGCCGTTGATGCCGTCAAGGTTCCTGCGCTAAATGAACATCCAGTAGCGTCACCATTTACAACGCCGGTTATTGAAAGTCCGTCAACAACTGAACCACCACTAGCTGATATGACAGTAAGTGCTTGTGAATAAACACCACCAGTATCTGTAGCCGTGCTTACACTTAAAACTGGATTGGAAAGCGCTGCTCGCTCGGCTTTTGCTACCGTCAAGGTAACAGCATTTGAAGTTACTGCTGAACTAGTTGCACCATTTTTAGTGTTGGTAACATTTACTCGGTATCGATAACCATTAGCTGCCCTTGCAAGTGATGCGGTTGTGTATGAAGAAGTTGTACCGCCAGTACCGGTTGAAACATTAGACCAATCGACACCAGAGTTAATCGATACCTGCCATTGATAACCCAATGTTCCAGAGTCACTAGATGTGGCAGTAACACCAAATATTGCCGTGCTTGCATAGGCTGAACTTTGATTTGTTGGTTGGACGGTAATCGTTGGCAAGGCAGGAGCGGCATTTGTTGTGGCAGTTGCTTTGGCTGACTCTAGTGAATTCAAATAGTTGGATCCATCACCAATTGCAGTGATCGAGAGTTTATAATCAGTGCTATCTGCAAACGATGAATAATTACTGGTTGTGATCGTAGTGCTGGTTCCCGTTAAGCCTGAAATCGTAGCTTGTAAAATATCAGAGGAGTTATAAAGCTTTACGCTGTAGGAAGAAGCATTTGTAATTGCAGACCAAGATACGTCAATTGATTTTAAAGTATTTGCGGTAGCAGCAACTGTTGGGGCTGATGGTGTAGCCAAACTTGTACCTAAAGTTACCGATGTAGCTGAAAGCGCTGATACGCTAGAGCTGGTATCCCGGCTGCCAGGTGGAACAGCAATTGCTTGCACTTTTACTTTATAGGAGGTATTCGGAGTTAATCCGGTAATTGGATTAGGCCTAATGTAATTTGTTACAGTTTTAACTAGAGTTGTGAAGGTATTACCGGAACCGGAGTAAACAAAAACATCATAAGAGGTGGCGGTGCCATTACTTGGCGGTGTGAAGCTGACGGTAATAGAGGTGGCAGAACCTGCGATATTGGCGGGCGTAATATTTGAGGGCGGATTTAATTTGGCAGCTTGACTTGGTGCAACACCTAATATGGTCATGACCGGAATAAGTAGTAAGAGCGCAAAAGTGCGCAATGTGTTTCTCATTGCTCGCTTTGTCATCACCCCTGAATCCTACTCAAGTAGATGAAGATACCGATATGGGCGAAACCTGAGTGTGAATGCGGAGGGCTTACTTGGTAGAAAGCGCAGCTGCAAAAGTCAGCCGCATCGCTACCTTTCCAGAGGCAATGGATGGGCTACTCTCGATAAATCGTTGGGCGCTTTGCAGAAGTGTTGGGTACTTTTTATTAAGCTCAATCGCAAAGGTAATTGCCCGCAATTGTCCATCACTTGGTTTCTCACTCTCTGGATTAAAGCCGCCAATTACCTGTGCAAAGATAATTTCTGTAGATCTATCCAAGCCCTCTTGCGCTAAGAACTGAGAAACTTTTGTTCCAACTTGATCGAATTGATCTACTGGTACTACCAAGGTGTAGCCCTTGGCATAGTTAAAGGTAGTGGCGGTATTGATGCCAGCATTTGTGTCTTTGCCACCGTTGAAATTACCTGCTTGGCCAATTTCCGGAACAAATGAAATTGTCGCCAAAAAGATAACAGTGAGTGCAAGAAATAGATCTGCATACATCCATCCTGATTGCAGCAAAAGATCTTCTTGTTCTTCAGATTCATTTCGGAGGGAACTGATGCTACGACGCATGTATGTTATTTATTCTTACGCAGATCTGATAACTTCTTTATCTCTGACAATATCTTTCGGCTAGTTGGAGTTCCCTTTTCAGCCTTCTCCACAACTTTTGCGGTCCGGTTGAGTGAGCCAGAGGTATTTTTTAATTCTTGTAGCGCACGGGATAATCCCTGGTTGAGTGTTAGATTTGTTACCGTACGTTTCTCAAACAAATAAGCATCTACCGCTAGTGCAACACGCATCCGATCATCATCGGCTGCGATTTCAAGTTCAGTTCGTTGGCGCTTGGATTGCTGATTCAAATTAGCAATGACAACGATCAAGGCCATAATCAATAGCAGAATGAAAGCGTCAAGAATTGCAATTCGGCTTAAGGTCCACTCCTCTGCCAAAACTCCATAACCGTTTTGCCAAAACTGCAAGAAGTTAACGACATTGGCAGTATTACTCTCGGTAAAGATTGCAAAGGCTTGGGATGCTTGACCAATCGCTAACCAGGTGATCGCAACTGGGGCAAAGATAAGTAAGTTGCGCATAAGTGTTAGGTAATAGATGAGCTGAGTGCGTCTTGCCGCGACAATTGGCTTGGGTAAAAAATCAGTAGCACTCATAGTTGACCAAAATGGCAGATTGGAACGATTTTCAAGTGCGCCCGCCAAGCCGCTCACATAAGAATCTTGTAATAAGTTGTATTTAGCGGCCCAGCGATTGAGTTGCCCTAAAACCTCAAGATTGCCATCGGGTTTGCGGGTTCTAGCCATGGCAAAAAAGTACCCTATGCCTGCCGTTAAGTCATTAAGTCCTAGTCCAACCGCACATTCCACACTTGCAACTGCAGGCTAGTATTTACTCATGTTTGCGGAGCGATTAATTGACCTAATAAAGAGGACAATTAACTCTATTTTTTCCAGAGAAGCTGATCGCAGAATGATGCTACTTAGCCGACTTATGCTGATATTTGCCTTCACCTTTGTGATTTTCCAACTTGCGCCAACTCTGGCAAATGAATTAACTCCCAGCCCAAATAACGAAGTGTTGACATCCCCCACCGCTGAGGCAAGTACTCAGCCATCTTCATCACCAGAGCCGCAGGGCACATCAACTCCGACACCTGTGCCTGTTCCGACTGAAGAATCAATCGCACCAGTTCCAACATCCTCGCCAACACCATCACCTTCTACTTCTGCAACACCACCACCAGTAACAGCACTTGCAAATCAAAGTATGCAGTTGCGGGTTCCAACATCTTTATTAGTAGATCCGCGAGCGCGCACCGCCACCATCTCTGAACTTTTTGTCGCAGGGCCACAACATCTACTTGTGTGTATTACCGGTGGATCAATGGTTTCAGATGTCTACTTAAAAAACTTCTCCGATTCAGATTTTGGCGGCCAGACATTAGTTACCGGTGATCGCACATCCAATGTGAGAGTGACTGGAAGTGCTGATCAGGTATTGGCAATCCTAAATAGCGCCCAGGGAATTAGAGTTTCTTCACCTACTGCCACCATCGCCACCCACAATCTAAATTTTCGGTTTGTGGCAACCAGCGCCCCAACCTTGGACTCCAAGTTGTGTGAGAAGGGATCGCCAGCTAATTCCCGGAGCCTGAGTTTCCGTGAACTAGGGCTAGATATTGAGATGAAAAAGGGCGATGTAATTCTCAAGCGCTAACTCCCCTAATTTTCTCAGATTCTCACTCTCGGCAATCAAAGCACTTTTGGTGTAGCGTTGGCCGAGTTAACAGTGCCAGACCGGTATCGACCTCAGCATTAACGAAAAGGGGACTTTGTGGCCACGCGCATGAACTCTCCCTTAAGCGGTCGCGTTAGCTCAGGCTTTGGCGGATCTGGTAAGTATAAAAATAAGGTGGTGCTTGGCGCTGCAATAGTTGGCATAGTTCCATTCATTCTCTCTACATTTGCCGCAAGCGTCACCGTCGGAAATGGCGCCCTTGAATTCGGTCAAGGTTCGCAGCAAGCAGTTGCATGTGATCCACTTGTATACGCTGCCATCAGCGAAGAGTGGTATTCAGCTCCAACCGAGACAGATGCATCAGCTGGATACTTCAGAGTTAAAGCATTAACTGTTGCAAATTTAGATTTAGTCAGTTGTCGCGGTAAGAAACTGCGCGTTCGTTTAATTGATACCCAAGGTGGTGAAATTCCAATTGGTTTTGAAGCAGATTCCAGGGTGCTGCAATTAAATCTGCCAGATTTAGATGTGCCAGTTGATGCAAACACAACAAGTAATCCAGAGCTCGGTCTTACCTACTTAACTGGTGATGGCAGAGTACTTTCTGGAATTATGGATGCTGCTGCATCCATTAGCACAGCCGGAACATCAATTTATGATGGCTCAGATTTAACTGCCAATAATGCAGATGTTACATTTTATTTAGATCCTTCACGTTTGAATGTAAATATTGACGGTCAATATGTTGGTCGTACAACAGTTGAAACTGTAAACAACCCTAAAAAGTAACTAGTCGAGTGCACTCGCAGTGAGTTACTACGAAGAGGATACGCGCAAGAAATCACTCCCCTTATTTATTGGAATCTTTCTAGTATTTCTCTCAGCGATCAGCGCCACATTTGCCGCTAACATCACAATTAATGGCAGTAACCGAGTTGAGTTTGGCCAAGCTGTCTACGTTGTCGAAGCTTGCAATGGCTGGATCCAAATTTCTCTCGGCTATGGTGAAACCGAGGATGGATTTTCATACATCACCAGCTTTGTGATCAATGGCTTAGATACTCGCTCCTGCGGCTCCACAAATATCACCTTCAAGGCCTATAGCGGTGAGAGCCAGATGGATCTTTACAAAGCCTCTGAACCGACTGATCAAAATCAAATCACGGTAAATCAGTTCACCCTTAGAATCGATGCTCAGGAGGCGGTCAGCCTGGTTGACTCCCAAGGCAGCACCATTGCCGCCAATGACCCATACATTTCCCTCGACAGTGACGATGCCACCAGAACCTACGTCGTTGGCTTCACCTACCCCCGCGCCAAAGTCGTAGATATCACCCGAATGACGGTCGAATCTGGCTCAAACGCATAACCAAAAGTTCACCAAAAACGAGTGATTTGACCCTCCTATCACCTTGCTAACCACCCTGGATACCGCTACGTTTCAGTTATTAAATAGAAGTTTGTTCGAGAGAACCTCTCCCGAACAAACAAAGTACATGGAGGAATCGCGTGGAGATTTTAAACTTAGGTGGAGCTCAGGAGAGCACTCCTTCATCAACGAAGTCACGCAAACCATTGCGAGTACTTCTAGGAATTGGCGCACTAGCTGCAGTGACTGGTATTGGTTCAACACTTGCTGCAAACATCACGCTCAATGGTGGAGATGGCGTCGAATTTGGTCAAGGTGTTGTAACAACAGCTGCCTGTGATGACAGCATATTAGTAACTCCGATTTCAACATTTGTTAATTCTTCAAGTTCATTCGTACTTGATTCTATTAATTTCAGCGGAATTGATTTGACCGCTTGTAATAACAAGACTTTCACTATAAAGGCATATAACGATGGTGATGCAGGATCTCTGTATTTGGACTCTGGCGTTGACTATATTGAAGTTACACTTTCGTCCAATTCTTTCTCAGGTTTAGGTGTCACTACGAGCGGTGATGGATTTTCACTTGAGCTAGATAACTCGCTTGATGCTGGCAGTGTTTACAAGATCACTGTTGAGAGTAAAGAAACGGTATAAGCAATAACTTACTTAAAAGCACCCGCCTCATTAGCAATCGCTAGCAAGGCGGGTGCTTTTACATCACTACTTCAAGTGAGAAAAGTTTTTAGAAGGGTCTCCTCTCGGCGACAAAGAGTAAGAAGGGAATCGCGTGCCGGTTTTAGATTTCGAAGCCGCGCTAACACCTAGGCCGCGAAAAAACCTGCCTCTGCTTCTTGGAGTCGGAACCATCGCCATCGTCGTTGGAATTAGTTCAACACTTGCTGGCAGTATCACATTAAACGGGAGCGGTAACACTGAATTCGGCCAGGGAGTTGTTACGGCTGCTGCCTGTGATAGCAATATAACCATTACGCCAAGTTCATTCTTCGATAACTCAGCTAATGCAAATTACCAGATGAACTCAATCAGAGTGTCGAGTATCGATCTCACACCTGAAGGCTGGGATTTAAGTTTACCTACTCCAGCTTTGCATGAACACTTTAATCCTAATTCAGACCCCGAACTACGCTCATGGGATTCTGGATTTGAACAGTATGCGGGCAAGTACAAAAAATCTGATGGCAGCTGGGCTAACACTTGCGAAGGTAAAGTACTGCAACTTCGAGCCTATACAAATCAGAGCGGTTACGCCCAGTACACAGTTTCTGGAGCTTCTACCGATTCCCCGCTTTGGTTAAATCGCACTCCTAGTGGAGGTAACTTTCGAGTTGCCCCAACTAGCACCAACGCCGGTGTAGGAATCCGATTTTATTACCTACCGGCTTCAATTGCAGGAACACTAGACCCGGCGTTTGTTACAGATCTATTTCTTAACGACGGTGGAATCTCAGGTCGAGTAAACGAAGACGCATTATATGTAGAGAGCCAATGGGGTGTGGACTATCCCGATCCGACCCAAGCAGCTGTAACAATCTATTTCGATGATGCCTATAATTTGGTTCCACTTGATTCCCGGTGGGTAGATAAAGTAACAATCGAATCAAATGCCAAGAAATCGACCGAGTGGGATGTTTACTACGATTGGTTTGGCCAACTTTCATAAATTAAGTGAACTAGCCAGTTTTGATAGGGGAATTTTAAGAGATTTCCTCCGCGATGGGTTCTCTTAAGCAATCTCTTATGCGTACTATTTGACAATGCCAACTCTTGATTTTGAGGATTCAGGGGCCAAAACTCCTGCTTCCAAGAAACCCATAAAACTCTTTCTGGGAACAGGAGTTCTAGTTGGCGCCCTCGCACTTGGATCCACCTTTGCGGCGAATATAAACCTTAATACCGATAACAATGTTGAATTTGGCCAAGGAGTGGTCACAACTACCGCGTGTGATGGGAATGGGATTACGGTTACACCGTATTCAACTTTCATCAATGCAACAGGTGGTGGTGAGCACAAACTCACCTCAATACGATTAAGTGGAATTGATAGTAGTGATGGGGCCTGCGAAGGAAAAACTTTTAGAATTCGGGCATATGGTGATGGTCCTGACCCGCTTGATTTATTTCAATGGGAAACGGGTGTGTGGAATGGAATGACCTATGACTGGAGCGTTACGGATGGTCCTTTTAATTACGTTGATATTACAAGAACTGCTCCTGATTTTCTTTGGACAAGTGATGGAACCGATAATGATGATGTAATTGATATCAACAACAGCCCGCTAACGGAGACTGCTTTCACCTTAAATCTTGTTAGCGTGGCATACGAAATTCGTCGAACACCACTTGTGTTAAGTGATGATCTTAGGAAGATTACAGTTGAGAGCAGAGACTCAGTTGATACGGCGCCAGTCAGTTATTCTGTTGGAGATATAGGCCCTGGCGGCGGAAGAATTTTCTACGTTAATACAGAAGGTTTTAACTGTGGTCCAAATTTTAACGACACTGGGAGTCCAACTGGTAGAAAGTGTAATTATTTAGAAGCGGCACCGAATACATGGAGCGGTGGCAACCAGGACCCTGAAGCTGTTTGGTGCGAGGAGAGTACATATATTGCCACAAGTGTTGAACTGGGTGCAGGTTATAAGAATACCCTTGCCATGTTAGCTGGTTGTTCTTCAGAAGCTGCAAATTTGGTAGCAACCTACAATGCCAGTAATGGCGGTGGAAAATCCGATTGGTTCCTTGCGTCACGAGATGAATTTGCTGAACTGTATAAAGCGCAAGCTGCAGTTGGGGGTTGGCAAGTAGGGGTTGATGCCGATGGTGGCCTGTATTGGACTTCAACACAGGCGCGCTCAGATATTGCGAACTGTTTCTATATTTACTATTTTGAGCTCTACGCTGCTTCTCAATCTAAGGACATAGCGGAATACGTTCGCCCAATTCGCGCTTTTTAAAACTCCATATATTTCTTCACAATCAAAGCGTGATTAACTCTGGTGATCAACGCTTTCAACTGAGATGTGATAAACATTCTTTGAATCGGTAAACCCGGAAGCCATTTCACCACTTGGATCAAAGGTTATTTGAAAAGCGTTGTCAATGCCAATCCTACCTAAGCCGGGGGCTGGGTAAAAGTGTGAAAACTGGCTCAATTTGGTATCGGTAGCTAGCAAAAATGTGGGTTTTTGGCTGCATCTATACCTGCGAGTACGCTTCACATATGAAATCGGGGCTTAGACTTTGAAGCGCCCACTATTTGAAGAAGATGATGCGCAGCAAATGTGGCTGGAAGGCAAGCCAAAAAGTGCTGATTCAAATGTTTTAATTACTGTTTCAAGTAATGCCGGGGAAAAAACTGTTCTAGTTGCTGGCGATAAATTAATTGAAAGCAAAGCAAAGCTCTTTGTGCAGGCACCAATTGAACGAGTAGTTGTTGGAACGCGCAAGTGGCAAGTGCAATTGATGGCCGCACTCAGGTGGTCAGGATATGTTGGCGCGGCAGTATTGCTAACTTTTTCCGCACTTTCATTCTCAGGTGTCATGAAGGCTCGAATTGTTTTAACTGGATCGATGGAGCCGGCCATAAGTGTTGGTGACATTATCTTAACTACCCCACCATCACGATTGACGCCAAAGCAAGGCGATATTGTGGCATACACAGCCAAACGATTTGATGGATCACCAGTTGGTGTTTTCTCTCACAGAATTATCGGTGGTGATGCCCAGAGTGGGTTTATTGTTCAAGGTGATGCAAACCCAAGTCCAGATGTGCAGCGTCCACTGATACCAGATATCGAGGGCATAGTTGTCTTTGTTATTCCATTCTTAGGCAAGATTCTTGCACCAAAAACTTTGTTTGTACTCGTACCATTAATTTTTGGTTTCTGGCTGATCACGGATGCCTTAAAAAATGAAAAATAGATTTGCGCAAAAGCTTTCCTGGGCATTTCTAGCCTTACTCACCTTTGGTCTCAGTTCCCCAGCCTCATCTGCTGCAGATATTCCGCTGCTTACTTGGGAGCGCGGTAAAGAACAAAACATTGTCATGGCAAATACCGATATTCCATCTACCTGGACAATTAAGTTAATGGGCGATAGTTATCAGCCTCTTACTTTTCGAGTGAGTACCAAAGGTACTGATGGCACAATCGTTTACTCAGTTCAGCTTCCAAATGATATGCCGATTGGGATCTACTCTGTTCAAGTCTTTGATACTCAAGGTCAACTCTCAACAATTGTCGCTGGTGTGGATGTTATTGAATTACAAACCTTTGAGGTAGTCAGCATTCCAGCACCACTTAAGTTCTTGCTCTTATCCATTGTTTTTCTCATTGCTTGCATCACGACGCTACGAAGTAGGAAGTACGCCAACTTGTCATACGTACATCACAGGTCACTGATTGAAGAGGGCACACTGATGCACGATGATCGCTTCCCGCCGGTTCTATATAAGTTTTATACCCTTCGGGCTAAGTCCTTTGACGCCCTTAAATCAACTCTCTTTAGGTTTCTGATGAGTCGAGATAGTGAATTTCTTCACCGGCTATCTCCACTGGCCTGGACGCTACTGCCAGGTGTTGCATTTGTGCTGGGCGCTATTGCATCTCTTATCACTGGCGAGAATATGCCCAATGTTCCAGTTGCCGTTTTATTGTTATTAGTTTTCATCGGATTAATCGATGCCCTCTCTGGCTTTTATGTCGCAGCTGGTTTTATCACTCTGCAAATCGTTTTAGGTCAGGTAACAAACTTAAGTCAATTACTAGCAGTAGTTTCGATCAGCTTGAGTTGGATCTTAATTGGTGTGATTGCTGATCTGTTTTATTTAACCTCGATGAAGGATTTTAATTCACAGGCAAACTCTGAGAACAGAATTATCTCTTTATTCCTAGGATCCATTGTTGCCGGTGGATTGTTTGTATTTACCCAAGTATTAACAAATAGTTTTTCCACTACGCTTCGAGAACAATCTGGTGCGATAAATTTACTAGGAGTAGCGGTTGGATTAATTTATATGCTCCGCACCTCTTATCGCGAAAAATTAGATTCAAAAGAGTTAGAACTGTTGAAAACAGTTAACTATGTAACTACCCGAATTTTCTCTGGCTTGTTTGCTATAACTATGTGGGCAATCTTTGCCTTAGCTGCATACGCTTGGTCCCAATCATTGTCCACCGCCCTGATCTCTGCCTCAGTCTTTTCCATTCCACTCTTTGCACTAGGAGTCAGGTTTGCTCAGCCAGAGATTAAATTACTTGATAAATGGCGCAGAAATATCTACCTAGAAGCCCTGGTGGTTATTGCTATTACCTATGCTCTCTTTGAATTTGTGGCCAGGTTGCCTTATCCGATTGTGCAGAGGTCACAGATCTACATCATTATTGCCTTTATTCCAGCAATTTTTCATTCTTTACTCTCAAGCCTTTATGATATCTCCGAGGCTAAACGGAAAGAGGCGGTGCAATGAAGCGCATTTCCTTCTTCCTGCTGATATTAGTTATTTCAAGAATTGGCACCAGCTACGCTGCGCCAAATACAAATTCATCTCCAGTACAAAACTTTTTTGTTGGTGGTGCAAAAACTGATCGAGTTAATGTCAACCAAGTTTTATCTTTAATTGTTGGTCCAGAAGGAAAACCAGGACCTGCTGGTAAGAATGGTATTGCTGGTAAAGATGGAAAGCCTGGTCCTGCTGGACCAGCTGGTCCTGCTGGACCAGCTGGTGCACAAGGTCCTGCTGGTCCTGCTGGTCCTGCTGGTGCACAAGGTCCTGCTGGTGCAGGTGGTGCTGGTCCTGCTGGTCCTGCTGGTGCATCAGTTGTTACAACACGCTTTGCTGCAAATTCAACTCTGGCAAATGCTAATTGCAGTGGGCGCGCTGGCGCATTATTCAGCGTTGGCGGTGTAGCAAGCTATGCATGCGACGGAAGTGGCGGCGGTGGCGGTGGGACGTTAGGTACCGGTCAAGGAAATGTTGATGTGATTGGTTGTTCGACATTAGAAAATCCTGTCAAAGTTGTTTTGGTTCATTCTTTTGATAATTCTAGAAGAGAATTCTTTCTCAACGGAATAACTTTTGAAAATGTATCGCCCGATTGTATTAAAGACGGCAATAAAATGGTTTTAACTATGAGCATACAAAGTGACACCCTTTTTTGGGGCAGTGATAATCAAGACAAATACATTTCTGGCGACGTAATTGAATGTCGGCATCCGTTTGTAAATTCAGATCTAACAGAGAATCAGAGAAATTCTCCGTCAATTAACCTCAAAGTTTTCAATCAATCCAATTTAAGAGCTAGAAGTGTTATTGGAGAAAACTTAGGGGCCGATGATGTTCCTATTCCATTTAGTTGCCGAATAAGTGAACGAGCGGGAGAAGTTTTATCTCCTACTATTCCTATCGTGATGGATGTTGCCGGCAAGTCAATTATTAGCACGCGTGATATGTACGGTGCTATCTCATTCGAGTTCAGTCCACAACCATAAGGGAAGTATAAATAATGGCAAAGAAAGATAAGGAAGTTACTGAGAAACCTAAGGTGACGCAGATACCTTTGCCGATCTCTGATTCAGCATTGGTTATTGACTTACCTGATGGTCAAAAGCTTGTTGTAGGCAAGATGAATCATGGAACTGTGATTGAAGTTGCTACCTGGCGTGGTACTGGAAGGCCCGATTCTCGAACAAATCGAATGATGCTTGGAATGAGCAACACTGAGATCGAATCGCAGATTCAGGAAGAGGAGGAGCGTCAGGCAACCCAGAGTGCAACTGGATGGCGTGCACGTTTGCAAATGGCCCCAGGTATTCTCAAAGCAGTGCTGCTAAAGATTAAAACTTTATTGCTTAATCTTTTTTCCAAGTTGCCAAAACGAAGTTCCAGTGGTGGTTCGGCCAAAAAATCATCAATCTTTAAAGCACTTCCATTTCTAAGCAAGATTAAGCCAAGTGATAGCCATGATGATGAGATTCAGGCATGGCTTGATAAAGTCACCGCCAAGTCAACTCAGAAGAGAAATTCCGTAGCACCGGCAGCGAAATCCGCCTCTAAGGCCAAAAAAAGTTCTGCTTCCAAACTCAAGAGTGCTAGGAAATAGCAACCTGTCCGCTAGAATTAAGTCATCATCGTCGAGAGAGTTGGATCAAGAGTGCTTCAAAAGAAAGCTGTAAGTTATCCGCTGATCGCGATCCTAATTCTTGTTGTAGCTTTTTTTGCAGGCTTACGTGTTGACCACCCTCATTCTGGTTTAAAAAATGCTTTAGGAAGTGCAAAATCTAGTATCGCGCTCTATCGAAGTACCACTAGTTTTGGCGCCGGCGACATAGTCGTAGTAAACACCGGGGATAAAACTCTAGATCCTTCCTTAGCTAGAGTTTCAAATGTCTCTAAAGATGGCGTTGATATTCAAAGTGGTCCGCAGATTCAACGGGTAGAGGCTCAGGCAGTTAAAGGCAAATTGCTTGTGATCATTCCATTTATCGGAAGTTTGATTTCAATTATCGGGCTTTAATCTCTAACGCGTTGTTGAGTTAGGCGTACTTCTGCGGGTAGCTGTCGGAGAAGGTTTTGGATATGTTGGTTTACTTGGTGCTCTGCTCTTCTTGTATTGAGCAAGGTCGGAAGTTAACTTGGCATTCTTTTTCTTCAAGTCCTCTATTTCTTTTTTAAGTTTTTCAAGATCGCTATTTTGATTAGCGGTTGCATAATCAAAAATTGGCAATCCCCCGCCAACACCCACAGCTGTGATCGGACTTAATCCTGCAACATCAGAGTTAGCCAAAATAGTGACCAGTGGTTTAGCAAAATCAAAGTTAATTGTCGGCGCACAAGCAACTCTGTTAGTAGGAAGAATTGTTGGTGGCGTTAGTACTTGAGTTGCCCTTCCTGAGACAGTTACCGTGGTCATGGTTGGTAGTAAATTAGTTCCGGCCGTACATGGCGCAACATCGATGCGGCTATTCCAAATGTTAGAGGTCATAATTGCATTGTCATTGTATTTTCCGCTAGCACTTGATGCAGGAGTTGAAGCAGGTGAAGGAGTAGTGGTGCTAGGAGGAGTGATCGGTGTAGTTGACGCAAGATTGGCCGCAACATTGAGTGTGTGCTTGGCCGCATCAACTAAGGCCATAGATGTAATCAGATATTGTCCAAGACAAGGAACTTGATTAGAACCCAACTTCATTTTGCTAGTAAGAACATATCTTTCTACATACCAATCACCATCTAAAGCTCGGCTCTGCAGTGCGGTGGAATCTCCAGCTGAAGTTAAAGTGTTAACCGATAGATTTGACAACTTGGTGCATGGTGCTTGAAAAACCGGATCGATGTAAACACCTTGAGTTGTTTTCTGTGCTAACCCGATGTTGATGGAGGAAACAGTATTTTTGCGAATCCGAATATCGAGTGCGACTGAAACAACAAACTGATCGTCAATAGTTTCGGTAGAAGATGAGATATTTGAAATTTGCGGAACATTGGTATCGGCAAAGACTGCTGTCACTGGAATAAAGCTAGGAGTTGGTGATGGAGTGCTCTTGCCACCAGGAGTAGCTCTCGGCGTTGGTGTCTGTGGAGCGGCGTTAATTGAAGGTGCAACAAGCAAGGTAAGGAGCATGGCAAGACAGGAGGCCATAATTGACCGTGAAGTGTTTAAAGTTCCCATGCGCATCCCTAAATCCTAACAGTGCCCCGTGAATCAAACTAATGGTCAAGATTGAAGTGGCAATTGGGGGTTAAGGGGTGGTTTAGCGGTGTTCCAAAAACTCAGAAATTAGGAATACTTAAGCAGATATTGCCGCTATTACTTCAGTTTTTGCCTGCCTTAGCCTACCTGTGAGATTTCTGTAAATTTATTTAAATTACTTTTGGTAAATCATTAACCATCAGGTTGGAGATTGATTCGCTCACAACTTAACTACGAACGATCAGTACTACCAATCTTGCCAAAGTAAACCAAAGCAAACATCGCCCCACCTGTTATTAGCAGCGCAGTGGTAATTGAGGTTAATTGAACTACCCAAGCCAAAATAGTTTTTGATAAAAAGATTATTGTTGTGTTGATAAAGCTAAGTTGTGCTACCGCAATTGCATTTCTGCCATTTGATAACCTACCAGCAATTGAGAAGAAGATTGGCGCAAGGGCGGATGAACCTAAACCTGCTAATAAAAATCCGAAAAATGCCAAGGTGAAGGCAATTTTTTTATTGCTATCAACAATAAGTGTGGATAAGATCAACATCGAGGTGAAGCCAACTCCACCTAATACTCCACCTGTTTTAATCCAGAACCGCTCACTTGCATGGTTTAGCGCCCAACCAATTGCGTAGCGGCCGATGATTAGCCCAATTAAATAAATTAAATAACAAAGAGTGGCAACAGATGTACCCATCCCGAGCTCTTCTTTACCAAACAAGGTGGCCCAGTCAGCAATAGTAAACTCCATAATGGAAGCGCAGAAGAAGCCAATACTTAGGAACCAATTAATCTTAAATTTAAATTGTTTAAATGAGGTAGCTTGGTAATTATCATCTGCATCTGGTTTTGGCGGAAAGGTTGGCGATAATTTAGTAATACTAAATTGGGTAAGGCTCCAAATGCAGATCATTAAGGTGGTTATATGCCAGGCGATTGAAACATGGGTTGAGATTAGAAAAGCGATTGCAGCTGTGCTCATTGCACCAACCGCCCAAGCCCCATGTAATTTTGGAACAATAACCCTGCCCACCTCATCTTGGCGGTGGAGCGAGTGACCACTAGATGCAATGTGATAAATCGAAATGCCAGCACCGGCGGCAATATTGGCAATTAAAAATACAAATGGTGATTTTGTGTGAACAAGGACAGAGAAGGTTATGGCGACTGTGGTGGAGCCAATTCGAAGCGCCTGTTTGGCGCCGATCTTATGAACAATCTGGCCACCAATTAACAACATCACAATTGAACCTAAGGATGCGGTGGAAAGTAATGTGCCGAAGGCGCCATTGTTTATCCCAAGATTAGCTTTTAAATCAGGAGTCCTTGGGGCAAGTGACATGATGGATAGGCCAAAGAGAAAGAAGATTGAGCTTAGGTAGATATTCTCTTTTTTTAGAAACTCACTTTTGTTAAAGTTTTTCAAAACAGCGCACTTGCTAACGCTGCGCGAGCTTTGATCAACCTGGCATCGGTTGGATCTACTAAGTTAAATAGTGAGATTAGATGCAACTTAGCCTGATCTCGCTCATCACCACTCTTTGCTTTAATCACCTTAAGTAATCTATCAAATGCACCCTCATAATCACCGGAGGCAATCTGGATATCAGCACACATTAATTGGCTAGTTAGATCATCATCCTTTGCGTTTTGCAGAGTTAATACTGGATCTAGGCCTTCAATTCGAATCATTAAATTAACTTGAGATAAACCAACTACTGCTACCTGCTCATTTGGTTTGCGTTTAAGCCACGCTTCATAGGAAAGCTTTGCGGCTTTGTAATCACCCTTTTCCATTGCAGCATATGCAGCTTCTTCCTCTGGCTCCATTGGCATCTCAGCAGGTCCAACTGGGGCACTTCCTACTCCTTTTTGAGATGCAAGCTCTAGTAATTTATTAATTACTAATCGCACCTGTTCTGGGGCTGGTGCTGATTCAAATAATGGCAAGAGTTGCTCAGCCACAATTGCAATTGCAATCGGTACTGCCTTTACCTGCAGGGCTTGAGCAACCTCAGGCTGGGCATCAACATTTACTGTGCCAAGAATCCAGGCGCCATTATCTGCCTTCTCTAACTTACCTAAGGTCTCTAATATCTCTTTTGCTTGCGTACTCCGTGGTGACCAAGCAAGTAATACCACTACCTTCTCTTTTGATTTTGTTACAAACTCAGATACTAAGTTTTCTTGCGTAACTGGGATGCCAACAGTTGGTAGTTGATCTGTAGCAGGTTTTTTAAGGGATGAAAGATCAAAGGCATTACCAAAGCCTGAACCACCAATTGGTTTATTAAAACTCATCTACTTAATCACTACTCCAGAATCCATTCGATATGGCAAAACCTTCTCAATATAATCTTGGGTTGCAAAATCTAGCCCAACATCTTTACCCAACTTCTCGCCTAGATACCAACGATTCTCTAGTACTTCATGGAATAACTGAGCCGGTTCAACTCTGCCCTTTAAATTCTCTGGCACTTGATTAACCACCCGTTTGAAAACATCAGAGAGCCACTGTTTGACTACCACTGCATGTGGTGTTGAAGGTGGAAACTCCCGTGCTTTATAACGATCATAGGATGCAAGCAAACGTTTTGCTTGTAACTCCTCTGCTTGTAATCCCATTAACTCCTCTAACCGATTGGCGTGATAACGAGCTGCAACTAACTTTGGTTGAAATCTAATTGATCCCTTATCTCCAGTGGTTGTTACCTCAACCTCTTCAACTGCAAAGCCTAAATCCTGCAAGCTTCGCATGGCACGTTCTACCGCCTGTCGATCTGATGCATCTAATATCTGCGGCTCTTTAAGCATCTTCCACAATCTTCGATACCTTCTAATAACGCCATCGGATGCTCTAACTGGATTTATTTCCTCTGACAAAACTCCAGCTGATGCTAAATCTTCAAGCTCGGCTGCCACATTAAAGTGGGCTAGCTCTAGATCATGTTCGCGTTGGCCATCACTTAATGATTTTTGAAACTCGCCAGTTTCGGCGTCCACTAGGTATGCAGCAAAATCATTAGCATCTCTTCTAAATAAGGTATTAGATAGTGAGCAATCTCCCCACCAAAAACCAAGTAGGTGCATTCTGACCAATAACAATGCGAGCGCATTAGCCATATTTAATATCTCAGTCGGTGACACATCCCCACTTAATATCACTCGGTAAGGAAGTGAGTACGGCAGGTACTTTGTTACCAATGCTGCCGGTAATTCATTACCTTCGCTATCTACCCTGCCCTCAATTACCGCCACCGGTTCAACACAAGGAGCGGTCCTTTGATTTAAATCTCTTAGTAATGTGTACTCACGGTTTGCAAACTCCGGCACTGTCTCTTTAACGGCAAAGATCTCACTATTGCTTTTGTTTGGATTAGATCTAATTAACCTAACTACGTGGCGTGAGATACCGCGCATGCTGGTCAGCACCTCATCCTCCGGCCAGCCTTCTAGTGGTTTATCCCAGGGCAGGCTGGCTAAGGTGGCGATCTCCTCGCCTAATCCTTTGATTCGCAGTCCACTCACACACCTATTCTCTCTTATTTAACTACCTGTCCACTAATCAAATCGTGTAGCTGGATGTGAAAAGAAGGTTAAAATCCTACTTATGGCTAGATTTACTAAACCAAGAATTCCGGCGCAGTTGCTTCGTCGCAAAGCGGCCTCAAAATCGGTTGAAGATTTTGGTGAGGCTGGTAAACCA
>Ga0214917_10001137_pt1 | contig 34663 bp, 50 predicted proteins | sample LL_1208_BB_MetaG_FD_177983 | JGI IMG/M metagenome (GOLD analysis project Ga0214917, IMG submission 177983) | Freshwater microbial communities from Lake Lanier, Atlanta, Georgia, United States - LL_1208_BB | ecosystem: Environmental > Aquatic > Freshwater > Lake | place: USA: Georgia | collected... | reverse complement strand
CGCATCCCGGTTTTTCATCAGCCGCTCAAACTCCACGGCGTTTGTCGTGCGCTGCGCGTTGTGGTGATACCCAACCCGCTTTGGTCTTAACCCAGCCGCGAGACTTCAGCAGTTCCTCGCCACCGCACGCACCGCTGCGATGCTGGAGAATGCTCGACGCGCCGCTGAACTTTTGTCCGCACTGCTTACAAGTGCGGGTCATCCGATTTCCTGCGCCTTTTGGATGAGTCGAATCGCCATCGTGATGTTTTCCTGCTGCGAAACATCCGATTGCATCACATATACCGCGTTAATCATTGCCTCGCCTGCGGTGTATATCCGCTCGTAATCGTCGTTCGGGCGACCACCAAACAACTCGTAATCGGTGTCGGTTTCCTGCATCCGTTCGTAATCGGGGTCGGCTTCCTGCATCCGTTCACTCGAATCCTCGATTGCAGCGTCCATGTCGGCTACGGTTTTTGTTTGGCACGCTATTTGCCACGACTGGCCGTGACCGTCGGCGTTTGCCTGCGACTGATACGCCTTCAACGCATCCCACATGTCGTTTATTGTTGCCTTCACGATTGCACCTCTCGCTTTTTGAGTTTGTTCAGACCGCGTTCACCAAAAAGTTGGCGAACCATCGACATCAGGTGCGGGTGACCCAGCACCTCGGCTGCATCCGCTGACCGCAACGCGGCGGCGGTTGAGTCCTTCAGACGCTCCATCGCATCCGCATCAGGGCTGATGGTTAATCGAGCAAGATATGCCTCACACAACTTGAGCCGGTTTAGCGGGGTCGGCTCCTGCGTGTTCCAGCCCTTCGCGTTCCACGCATCTTGTTCAGCGTGACGAGAAATGTCGGCGGCTTTCTGCTTATCGGTCTTCTCGACCTTCTCGCCGGGGCGGGGTGCGGACTTCTTCAACTCGAACAGCCCCTGATACTGGTTAGCAATGGACTGCTCGACTACGGCATCTTGGTCAGCGCCAAAGCGCGACAGTTTGAGTTTCATCGCGTGTTCGCTGACTTCCTTTATGGGCTTGCGAATGGCCTTGCGGTAGGCAACCCATCGCTCCCATGCGGCTTCGTCTAGTTCGTGCATAAAAACCTCTTTGTGGTTAGACAGGACAAGCGTAACTGTTCACGGAGGTTAATGCAACAACTTTAGTTTAGGCTGGTTTGGGCCTCCAATCCGTAGTGTCCCAATTGCCTTTGCCGTGATTGCAGGAATTGCAAAGGATTTGCAGGTTTTCGGCATCAAGCGCAAGTTCTGGATGGGTTGCGCGAGGTTTGATGTGGTCAACATTTATCACCGCCCCGGTCTGCGGCGTTGCACCGCAACACATACACCGAGGGCCGTATCTCAAAAGCACCTGCATCCGCAGTTTGCGCCACTCATATGTTTCAAGAAAATCAGAAGTTCCGCGAAAATCAAATTTTCTTTTTTTAATTCTTGTTGATTTTTGCTGTGTTCTTTTTTTCGGCGTTTTAACGGCTTTTCTGGTGGTTTCCCGCATCACTTGTTTGTGTGCATCTAAATAACTTGCATCACTTTCATCAAGATTTTTTTGCCGAGTGCCTTGCATTTGCTGCAACCATTGCACGGCAAGTTTGATTGGCGATTCGCCTTTCGACAGATTTTGACCGCGCACGGCTCGAAGATATGCAGAGGTCAAGATGACTCTATGAGTATGATTCCCCATTCTTCACCCCTATGCTCGGAACCCAGAGAAAACCCCCCTAACCCCCACATCATGTAGGGATGTCGAGAGGTTCCGGTTATGCCCGTATACCCGTCGATATAACCCGCCCCGGCGATTTAAGCAGCCCGAGGTCGTGGCTTACGCCAACCGGAGTTGCACCGGCCCCGCTGCCGACAGATTTAACCCATGTCGAGGGGCTGCGTGCTGGGGTGTTTGACACGACTAGAACAGCCGTGTAGATTAACCATCACGCTCGAATAGCCTCGCAAGCGTATAGGCAGCCCCCCTGCCGCGTCAAGCCCCCGTTCAGGGGGTTTGTCGTTTCTGAGGTTTCTGCGGCTTCTGCGGCTTTTTCCTAAGAGTACCGTTAGCGCGTGCGCGCGCGTATACGGGGGGACTAGGTAAAAGACGCAAAAGACGCAGATGCTTAAAAAGCCTTACAACGTTTAATCGCACAGGAACCCGCACCAGAGAGATTCTGGCGGCTTTACAGCCGGGGAAGGGGTCGGCCGGGGGTAGGCGTAGAATCGGCTGTAATCGGCGGGGTGACGGCTTCTAGAGCCTTCCATTGCCATACGCGCATGGCAGGTAGTTTCCCTGCCTTGACCCACCTGCTGACGGCAGGGCGGGACACCCCAAGTTTACGGGCGAGGGCGGCTTTGCTACCTGCGACTGCGAGGGCGTCTTGGATGTCCATGAAGCGGTAAGTTAACGGGCGTGAAAAATATTTCAAGGGGGGTGTTGACATACCCGTAACCTGTGTTAACCTATCCCTGTCGAGTCAATCCACAGACAGGAGCAACAGATATGCGACCCATCCCCCAACACCTGCCGCCCTCAATCAGATGGGCAATCGCAGCAGGTGAATCCAGAGCAGCCCGTGACCTTGCGATGAAGCACGCCAGAGCGCACGCAGACATCCGTGCAGCGTTTGTTATTTGCGCTCGAACCAACCAACGGCTGATGTTCCAAGCCCTGCACATGGCGAGGGCTTCAATATGAAAACCGTTGGCCTGTACCTGTTCTCGTTTGCCATGTTTGCCGCCCTCGCGTGGCTTGCTGTGAGGACTTTCTAATGGACGACTGGCAACAGCAGCGCGAATGTGAGGAACACCGGTACTACACCGAGCCGGTCATCTTTACTTGGACGCAGGCAGACATCGACCGCCACAACGAACTGCGGCGCGAACTTAAACAAATGATTGAGGAGAGCAAGAAATGTCGGAACTTCTGAAAATCAATGTCAACGGTCACACCGAGCGCAAGGGCAACCTCACCTACTTGTCATGGGCATGGGCGTGGGCCGAGGTGCTGAAACTCGACCCCGGCGCGTGGTGGAACGCGCACGAATGGGCCGACCGCCCTGCGATGTTCCTGCCGGACGGCACCGCTATGGTCAAGGTGTCGGTCGAGGTGAAGGGTAACACCAAGACTTGCGTCCTGCCGGTGATGGACAACCGGAACCGGGCAATCGTCAACCCTGATGCGTTTGCCGTGAATAGCGCCATCATGCGTTGTCTTACAAAGACCATCGCAATGCACGGGCTTGGGCTTTACATCTACGCAGGCGAGGACTTGCCAGAGTCGGAAAAGGTCGAGCCTAACCCCGAAGTGCTGGCGCAGATTGCGTCTGTGACTGACGCGGCTGCGCTTGTTACCTTGTTCAAATCACTTGACCCCGCCATCCGCGCAACGCACATGGATGCGTTCAGCGCACGCAAGAAGGAATTAGCCTAATGGAACAGAGAACTGACGATTGGTTTGCGGCACGGCTTGGCAAGGTCACGGCCTCGCGTGTGGCTGATGTCATCGCCAAGACCAAGACCGGCTATGGCGCAGGCCGCGCTAACTATATGGCTGACCTTGTGGTCGAGCGCCTGACAGGGCAGAAGGCATCTTCGTTCAGCAATGCAGCGATGGAATGGGGTACCCAAACCGAGCCGCAAGCCAAAGCAGCCTACGCCGCAAAGACCGGGATACTGGTTGAGGATGTCGGCTTTATAGACCATCCGACTGTTGCAATGTCTGGTGCCTCCCCCGACGGGTTTGCCGAGGAGGGTTTGGTGGAAATCAAATGCCCGAACACCGCTACTCACCTTGAGTATGTGTTGGCAGAACTTCCCCCCCTTAAATACTTCACGCAGATGCAATGGCAGATGGCTTGCACGGGCAGACCGTGGTGCGATTTCGTGTCCTACGACCCGCGTTTGCCCGAGCGCCTGCAACTGTTAGTCGTGCGCGTCCCGCGTGATGACGACTACATCAAGATACTTGAGCAGGAGGTAATTACTTTCCTGCAAGAGTTGGACGACAAACTTAACAAACTAGAAAAGGTGACCCTGTGAATAAGCAGTACGACAACAACAACCGTGGCGTTTTGTTTAAGAACGATAAGCGCGGCAACGAAAAAGCCCCCGATTATCGCGGCTCTGCCGTTCTTAACAATATCGACCTCAACATCAGCGCGTGGATTAAGCGCAGCAGTAAGACCGGCGATGCTTTTCTGTCGCTCAAGTTTGAGCCGAAACGGGCTGCGCGTCCTAAAACGATGGCAGAACAGAACCCCGAGAAGTTCAACGACGATGAGGATTTGCCGTTTTGAAAATCTTCATCGGATACGATAGCCGCGAGGACATCGCCTACGAGGTGGCCCGTGCGTCCATTCTGGAACACATGGAGGCAGAGGTTGTCGCGCTTCGACTGGATGACCTCCGTGAAATGGGGATGTATTGGCGCGAACCAGACCCGTTCTCATCCACGGAGTTTAGTTTCAGCCGGTTCCTTGTGCCTGCGCTCTGCAACTTCAGAGGCAATGCCTTGTTCATGGACTGTGACTTTCTGGTACGGCACAGTCTGAAGCCGTTGCTTGACTTCAACAATCCTGATGTTGCCGTGTGGTGTGTCCAACACGACTACAAGCCCACATCTCTGACAAAAATGGACGGGCAGGTACAGCGCCAATACCCGCGCAAAAACTGGTCGTCGTTTATGTGGTTCAATTGCAGCCATCCGTCAATGGGTGGGCTGACACCCGAAATCGTGAACAGCGAAACCGGGATGTACCTGCATCGGTTCATGTGGGTAAACGACCGAAACATTGGTGCGTTGCCGCCGACCTTCAATTACTTGGAGGGCTGGCACACACGGGCGCAGGTTCCTGACCCGACTTGCGTGCATTTCACCGAGGGTGGCCCGTGGTTCGATGAATACCAGAATGTCGAATATGCCCACGAATGGAAGCAATGGGCTGGACGGGTGAGGGCATCCGAGCGATGAAACGCATCTTCCCGCGAGGCACTAGACCGGACGCTATGGCATCTGTCGTAACGCGGATGGTGTCTAACCTTGACCCGCTCAAAACATGGGCGGTCGAGGTTACGGAGTGGAAGAAGCCGCGCACCAACCAACAGAACAAGTTCCTGTGGGGCGTGGTGTACCCGTCCATCCTTGAGGGCGGTGGTGAGGCATTGCGCGGATGGCAGCGTGATGACCTGCACGATTACTTTCTGGGCGAGTGTTTTGGATGGGAGACGCTAGAGGGGTTTGGCAGAAAGCGTATGCGACCGCTCAAGCGTTCCTCTGCGCTCGACAAACAAGAGTTTAGCGATTACTTGCTGTTTCTCGAAACAAAGTGCCTTGATATGGGCATCGTGATACCGGAGCCGTCGTATGAAACTGCGTAAGGAAGCCCGAGGACGCGGCTGCATGGTGCGTATCCCAGAGGTCTGCAACCACAACAGCGAGACAACCGTGCTGGCGCACTACAGGCTTGCCGGGGTATCTGGGATTGGCATGAAGTCGCCCGACATCCTTGGAGCATGGGCCTGTAGCGCGTGCCACGATGCTATCGACCGTCGAGCGCATACCGACCTCGACCGGGACTATGTGCGCTTGTTGCACCTAGAAGGCATGGCTCGAACCCTCGCGCAACTCGACCGGGAAGGACTACTGTGACCTTCATGGTAGATACGCCGTACACCCCGGCGTACATCCGCAACGAATTCCTATATGACCACCAGACGGGCAAAGGAAAGTTCACCCCCTGCACCATCTTCGGGTTCCGGGCTGAACCCGCCCGAGTACCCATGTTTAGCGTTATGGCAGCCTGTGGGGCGCAATGGGCGAGGGTGCCTATCCATGCCCTTGTCAGCAAGCCATGCCCCCCAATGGCTTTAGAACTCGTCTGCTGGTGGGATTCCTTTAGCCGCCACGCCGAGGTCAGGGAGATGGAGTTCCTGCGGAATCACCGCGTCCGCGCCAGAGGCAGGGACGGAGTGTGGAGGCCGGGGGTCTATTTGTTCAGCATCTTCTGGCACAACGGAGGCTGGTCAGAGGTCAGCGACCAGAGCAAAGACCATCACATTATCCGGCTGGAGTCAGGGCCGTTTATCGCCTACCCCAACAACAAACTGCATTGGATTGACCCGAGCCACCTGTCAGGTGAGCCGTCTAAAGATTGGAAATCACCGTCACAGTCCTACAGCGTGGAGGCACTATGGTTAGATGGTTCGTCAACTGGTTCCGCAACCTAAAGGCACGCAGACACTACGAATGGAGCCGCGTGCCAAAGCCTAATTGGGCGTGCAGCCGAGGCTATCGGGATACTTGGTAAACGGCTGGCGAGTCGTCTAGGCGGCAGGACAGCGGACTTTGACTCCGCTAACGGTGGTTCGAATCCACCCTCGCCATTTTAAACGGTTTAAATTGCACGAAATGTTTGCCGTCGCAGCGGCAAATGTTATCAAGCAACCCGTTTACCGTAGCATGACCGCAGCCCCATCCCTCGCCGTTCCACGGGCAACAAAACACACAGTTTTTGCAAACTTCAGGTCTGTCGTCGGAGAAACTTGAGGTAGTCCGCTCCATGTTCCGGTTCCCAGAAAACCTTAATCATATCCGCGTGGTGAGACGGCAGGCTTGGGTTGATGGTCACCAACGCACAGGGCGAAAGGGCGTTGTCCCGAAAGCCTCTTTCTTTCGCGTATCGGTCGTAAACCTTGTATGACGCAACTTTTAGCGCGTGCATAGTGATGTCAGTAATGGGGTCTTTAAGTACGCTGTAGGCCGACTCATGCTTGTGACCCGCAACATAAATATGGTCGCGGGTTCCCATGATGGCGGCTTTCATCGAACCATGCGCGGGGTTCCAAATGGATGACCCTGCGTGGTCGTGACGGCTGTTGATTCGCACTTCAACGCCGTTTGGAAACTTTAAGTTGATTCTAGCCTCTGATGATTTATAAAGGGCTGATTGCTGACGAGCAATCCAACGCATCGGGTCACCCGCTCCGCTCCATAGGTCGTGATTTCCGGCTAACAACCACAGCCAATCACATTGCCCCATGAACCACTCTGCCAACCGCCATGCCTGCGCCGCAGAGGTGCTTTGGTCGCCGTATAGCCTCGCTAAACGCCCTACCCAGTTGTTAGTGGTATCCCCGACATTGACTGCAAAAAGCCCTTCAGTAGCCTTTACGAGCGCCGTATGGCGTTCCAACGCTTCTATGTCGGTGCCGTCGTCATCGACATGAGGGTCGCCAAAAAACAGCAGCCCTACAGCGCCGGGAATCTTGATGCGGATGGGGATAAGTTTGGAGGCTTCTTCGTGGTCGCGCTTGTGAACAAATTGACGCTTGCGATGTGCAATCAATTCTTCAATCGGAACATCACTTTCGGGAAGCGGAGTAAACGAATATTCTTCTTTATCGACAAATCTTAAATAATTAACTTCGGGAATTTCGATGCCTTTTTTACGCATTGAAACTAAACGGCTTGCAAGCGCACGAAGGCACAAACCCAACTTAACAGCCGCTTTAGAGCGACTGCCGTTATTGCTTTTCAGAGCCGCAATTATTTGTTCGTCTGTTGCTTTTCTTACGGACATTTTTCATTTCAAATGTAGTGAGAGATTGTTGAAGGAGATGGCCTAATTGGTCAACAAACTGTTCGTCCGTAGAAAGAGGATGTGACATCATGTCAAGCATCGCGTGTACCCATTCGTGGCAAAAAACCTGTTGAAGCGCAGTAACCCGAGAAGTGTTTTTTATTTCTATTCTTAATAGTTGCGGCAACCATATTCCTACGCAATCTGAACGCTTCCAATCTTTTGCCGGAATAACAACAACATCAATTTGATGCCCCAACAACGAAAATGTTGATGGAATTCCAGTTTGCATGACTGGGTTATATCAGACTTTTCTTTCAAAATGAGGAACATCCTTGAACGACTTCCAGAACCCGCCCCATTGATTCTTCTCGTTGAGGCTCTCCCAATACTTGCCAACCGGCGTAAGAGCAGGGATGTCGTAGGTCAGTTTGCCGTCCTTGAAGAAGTTAAGGTCGATGGCACATCGCTTGAGGTGGATGCTGTTCATCGTCTTGCTGCGCCCCGTCTTGACATAGATGGCCTGCTGTTCCGGGGTACGGGCAAGTTCACCGCCCGTGACGACAAAACCCAACTCGGTCGCCTTGTTGATGAGTTTGGCGACATCCAGCAGGAACGCCGCTTGTTCTTTTACGAGGCTCATTTCATGGCTTCCTTAAGTGCTTCGGTCTTGTCCTTGCTCGACTGGCTAGAACCAAAGTAGTACGAGACAACCTGCGTAGCGACCGCAGACAGCACGCCCAAGATGTAGATGAGGATGTCCTTGCGGCTAGGGTCAATCGGGCTTGCTTGGAACAGCACGATGCCGAAGAGCGTGAAGGTGATGCCAAGCAGCCCAAGCGCCAAAATCGGCGTGATGAGTTTGTTTAGCAGCGGTGCCTTGTCGGAGGTGACAATCTGCGTCTCGCGTACCCGCGCATCGTTGGTGTCCTTGAGCAGCATCTCAAGTTCAGCGAGGTCAAGTTTGTCCTCTTCCAGACGCAACTTGAGCAGTTCCTCTTCATGCTCCATCTGGGCAATCTGTACCCGCGCCAAATCCTCGCTGGACATATCGGGCTTGAGTTCCACGCCCAATTTTTTCTCTACGAAGTCCTTGCCCTTTGCCAGCACAGCGTTGGCAACAAGGTTAAGTCCGTTGCCCAGAAGCGGCGTTAGGATGGCTTGGATTGCGGCAGGTATCACTTAATGGACTCCAAGAACATCATCGTCACCGTGCCAAACGCGGTCAGCAGGATGACGATAATCGCCCCGCCAACCCGCATCAGAAGGTTCTCCAGACGCTTTAGCCGCGCATGGATGGCTTCGTAGCGCACCGCGCAAACATCGATGTGACTCGTCACAGTCACCTCAAGGTCTTGTACCGTGGTCACGACGGCTGCTCCTTCGGCACCTGCGGCTCTGCCTGCTCCTTGATTTTGACGACAAGGGGCCACGCACCGCTGCTCGTCGGCAACTGCCCAAGCACTTGCAGGATGGCGTTGACCTCTTCGGTCGTGAGCGTGAGGTTAATCACGGCGACACCCACGGCAGCGGCGGCGAGACGACCGGCGGGTTAATCTGATTGTCAATCTGTTGCTGCACCGCAGCCTCTGTAGCGTCCTTGTCCACGCCGTTGGCCCAGACCCAGCCGAGCACTTGGTCGAGCGTGAGGTCAGCATAGGGGGTGAAGGACTTGTCCTTCTGAAACGGCACGGAGCAGGTTGAGTAGACGGTTCCGTTGTAGTCTCCGTCCACGCCGTTGCAAGACCAATGAACGATGAAAACGACATCGGTATTGCCGTCCTCCTGCGGGAGGCAGTCGAGTTGCGAGATGTTCCAAGTGATAGTAGCCATAAGAATGTCCCTTTTTAAGCCCAAGTTCCAACGCTGACATTGCTGCCAGCCGCGCCAATCGGATAGATCCTAAACCAGCACCCAGCCGCCGTCGTGTAAGCCCCGCCCGGTGCGGCAGACAAGGTGTACTGCGGAATAAATGTGCCGCCGGTCCCGACAGACACCGTACCGCTAATTTTGTACATGCGGAAGGTAGCGGCCTGCGCCTGAGCGCCGTTTAGGACGGTGTTGGCTGCCGTTTGGATGTAGTACTGGAACGAACCTGAGTTGCTTAGATCAACAAATCCGGTGCTATTAATGGAGCCAGCCTGCGCCCAGTACCCGATGTTGTTGATGGTAGCCGTGCCGCCAAAGCCGATACCGGTCGTGTGCGATGTCGTTCCGGCGGTCTTCGAGAGGGCATAAACCGCCTCAAAGGCGTACCGGGTATTGCTACTCAGGGTCACGCCGACACCTAAAACACTCTGCGCGGTGTTGACGTTTGCGCCAGCAAGCGATGCGTTCAGGGCGTAGTACTGCATCCCCGGAACCACGCCGCGCTGGGTGCCGGATGGAGTGACATAGTTTACGGAGCCGTCGTACTCCCAAAGCCCCGCAACGGCAGTTACCAACGCGGTCGAACTCTGCCGGATGTTTCCGTTGACATCCAATTTGTACGCAGGAGAAGAGGTACCAATCCCAAAATCTCCAGTCGCCGAGATGCGGGCGCGTTCGGTGCCGTTGGTATAAAACGATTGGAAATAACTCCCACCGCCAGCACCAGCCGTCATTCGCAATTCAGCGTTGACATAGTTTAAAAACAGCGATGCGCGAGACGCGCCAGAAGCCGCGTCAGACTCCCAAGTAATGCCGTTGTCGCCTGTGTTGGTGTTGTAAATGGTGAAAACAGGGTTGGACGCAGATATTTCTAACTTGCTTCCCGGCGAAGTCGTCCCGATGCCGAGGTTGCCGGAACTATCAATCCTTGCAGCCTCAACGCCGCCCTCCGTGAAGGCAATCGTGTCTGCGGCGGGAAAGAAGATGCCGGTGTTGGTGTCGCCGGTCGTGGTGATAGACGGGGCTGCGGCAGAACCGGCAGGAACAGTCAATACGCCTGTTGAAAGCGTATGTGCGCCGCTTGTAAATGTCGTGCCGTCGTATGTCAGCGCACTCCCACTCGTCGCCACCTTGCTGCCGTTCAAGTACAACACGCCGTTGGCGGTGCCGCCGGAGAGAACAGGGTTTGCCGTAAAGGTAGCCACGCCGCCAACATTGAGCGCCGAGGTGATGGACACATTGGCAAAGGTCGCGTTACCGGCGCTGTTCAACTGCGAGACGACTTGGAAGCGCGTGCCGTCATAGACGACTACCACCACCTCACCGCTCTTGATGTCACCCGCAACAAGCGCCACAGACCCGTCACGGGTCACAGCCTTTGCGCCAAGCGAGTCGATGTTGAGCGTCACCGCGCCCGTGTTATCGCCTGTGGCGACGAAATAGAACATCTGTCCGGCAGCGTAGGCGGCAACCACAGGCGCACCCACAGCCGTGATGGTGTCCGTCCCAGAGACGCTCGTAAGCAGTTTGGTGACCGTAGACTGTACCTGCGACAAGTTCGCAGAGTCCGTGGCGGCAGAGCCTACCCCAAGCCCCGTGAACTTGTAGGTGGACATCGGGATGTTAGCCGTAACTGTCGTCTGACCGTCCTTCGTAATGGCGGTCGAGAGGCCGGTGGCAAGGTCAGCCGTCAGGGCGTTAAACGCCGTGGACGAGATGACGGTGCCAGAGACGACAGGCTGGCCTGCCGTGTTGATAAGGAATGTACCCGAGCCATTAAAAGACATCTGTGATTACTCCTGTTCCTGTGTAATTGGCTTTCTACGCTCTGCGTCTATTTCTTGCAGTCTAGAAAGTTGCAAAGCCAATTGTTGTGCATATACGGGGTTAACGCGCTTGCCTGCTGCAATGGCTTTGCGTGTTGATGCAATGACCGGAGCCAATCGCGGATTTTGCTGACTCAAAGTGTCGCCATATTGACCAAGCAACGCTGCAAGTTTTTTTGGCACACCAGCCACTTGCCCCGCAGCATAGGCTATTTCACCAACTGCTCTAGGGCTTGTTGATGCCATTAACGCTAAAGTTGTTGGTTCTAAAACCGAACCGGGAAAACTCTGCGCCGCGTTAACTATTGTTCCTACGCCTGTCATTTGCCCAGAAAGCGCACGCGGTGTTGGCGAACTCATCATTTGTCCGGCAAGTCCGGGCATTAGGTTAGTTGCACCCGCTTGTACCAACTCTTGTCCTAATGCCTCTCGCGCACCGTAATTAGTGTTGGCATTGTTTCTTAAAATAGACTGCAATTTTCGCAGCGTAGTATCTGCGGTTGCTTTGTCGTTAAGCGATAAAGATTTTTCAAACTCTTTAAGAAGGTCGCTTGCTTCTTCGTAAGCACCCATTACACGGGAATAGTCAGGGGCTTGATTAGCCACAACTTGCCGCACGGCGTTATACATTTGGTCAGCAACAACGCGCTCCGGCGTGCCAAAAGCATAACCTCTTGATTGGTTGTAAATCTTCTTTTTAAGCGCGTCAAATCCTTCCGGCGTATGAAATTCTTTTGGGTCGGAAAATTCCCAATCGCCAATAATGTCTTCAAGTTTTTCAACAGCAGCAACAGCAGGTTCATTGATGCTTTTTGCTATACCCATGCCGGAACGACCGGCGTATTGCCCCATTGATTTAATCTGGTCAAACGCATTGCGTACTGGCGCAAAATCCAACACCGTAGCGTCTTGAGATATGCCAGCCATTCCCGCTTTGTAATTGCGTGACCTTTGTTGCCGCACAGCATCAACCGCACGCTCGGCTTCATCAAGAACATTTCTAAACTTTTCAGGTTGCCGCATTTGAGTAACAAAAGCATCTCCCTGTGAACCGCCTGCATATCCTGCTTTTGCGGCTTCTTCTATAGAGCGCATACCAGCGCCGGAAGTAAGCCCAGTTAAAAAAGCAGTAGTTTTGCCGGTAGCCTTTGCGCCTTTTGCAGCAATGTTTAACGGGTCAACAGCGCGACCTGTTTTTTCTAAAGCGCCAGCCAAACGAGCAAGACGCGGTACTTTTGCCGCAATAGCACCGCCACCTGTTAACAATCCAGCAACATCGGATGCCATGCCAACGGGGTCTTCAGAAAAAGTACGCATAGCGTTATCAACGCCGCCATACCTGTCTACAAAATAATTGCCTACTTGATTAGCAAGAGTTGGGTCAGAATCCGTAACGCCAATTTTTCCAAGTACGCTGCTTCCAAGGTTAACAACAGCCTTTGCCGTATCAACAGGCGAAAGGAAAGGCTCGACTACATCGCGTGCAAACCGCGCCGCACTTGCAGGGGCGTTAATTCCAGCCTTGACTAGCATTGGAACAACGCCAATCTCTTGGTTTTGGTTTTTACGCTCTTTAATTGCTTTGAGCGATGCGGCTTGTTGTGCGGTTAACGCCACGGCTCTTTCTCCTCTTCTGTGGAGTTATCCCATTCTTCTTGCGTAATGCCTGCTGCCGCTGCTGCTGCTGGAACTCGGTTTGCTCTACGGGTTTCGCTGCCGCGCAAAGGTGCAGCGTCGTAACCATAAGACTCATCAAGCGAATCGCTTTGTGCTTCAAGCAAATCAGCAAGCGCGTTAATTTGACCAGTAATTGTCTCTCTAGAACCCGGATTAAACAATTGCGAAATCTTTTGCGGGTCGCGCAGCGCGTCTTCAAGAAACGGCAATTCGCCGACATTGATAACGCCAGTATTTTGCAAAGTTCTAACTGCACTCAATGCAAGTTTGTATTTTGTAGACAACGCGCCAGCCTTTTCACCAACAATGCTTTCTTCTTTTGGCGTTGTTTTAAGTGCTTGCAAAAAATCGTTTACAGCAATATACGAATTTTGCAATTCGCGCTTGGTTGTTCGATATTGCCGCCTATCTACAGACGAATCTCCGGTTGGGCCGCCGGTTTTTTGCGCTGTTGCAGTTGGAGCAGGCTGCATACCGATAGCATCGTCGCGTGTGACATATTTTGGCTTACCATCAGGGCCGGTAACTTTGTACAATTGCCCACGGTCTGCGCTACCGCTACCAGTTGAAACGCGAATTGTTTGCGCGGTAGCAGGAATCATGCCTTTTGCTTCTGATTCGTTTACATAAATTGGCCTGCCGTTTTTAATTACCGCTACCAATCTTTCTTTTGACTCCGGCGTTCGATAAACAATGTCATCGGGGTTGCGGCTACGCGCAAACTTTCGTGCGCTGTCCGGCGTAAGGTCAGAAAGATTTACCGCGCTAACATCCATCTGCGAAGGTTGCATCGCCCCGTATTGCATCTGCCCGATTTTCTGCACAAGCGGGTTTTGACTGGTCAACACGCCCTCAAGGGCAAGCGCACGCTTTTGTTCGGGCGTAAATTCAGCCTTGTATTGAGGATTGGCAAGCATTGCAGCCATGCGTTGCGGGTCAGTTTCTCGACCCGTTGCGGTTGGCATATACACTTGGTCGTCTTCCGGTCTGCGCCCCAAGCGCACTTGTGGGCCTGCTTGCGGAACCATTTCTGGAGTCGGGGCAGGCATAGCGGTCTTCCGGTATTCCAACCGACCGTCTACTAGTTCCGGCGTTCCCGCTTGTGCAATGTTTTGCATTGCGGCTTCGCCAATCGTCATCGTTTTGGCAGGCTCAGTCAACGCACGAAGGAAATCCCGTGCCTCTTGCGTTTGCGCCTTCATTGCGCCTTCTTCAGCCTCATCTGCCTTACGGGCAGCACGGGCAGCGAGGAACGATTGCAGACCCTGCACCAAAGGCGCTCCGCGAGGAATGGGGGCGTTCTGGATGTCCCCCGGCTGGTATGCCTGCTGCGCCAACATCTCTGCCATACGGCGACGACGGCGTGCCTCGGAGGCTTGCCGCTGGTACTCGTCTGGGAGCGCAAAGGTTGAGACTGTTTTGTAGCGTCCGTCAGCCATTCTCGAATCCTCCCCGGTCAGGGCCACCCTGCGGGTTGGTCATCCCCGGCGACTTCGGCATCTTCGGGTACTGCCGCAGGAACTGACGCGGCGCACGGTTGATGTCGGCAGCGTTCTGCGGGGGCGAATACTGCATATCGGTCTGCGCCCCTGCGTTGTTGCTCACCTGCTGGCTCTGGCCCTGCATCTGGAGCATACGCGCCATGCGCTGACCGCGACCGCCGTTCATCATGGGGGGAGCGTTAAAGGTTTGGTAAGGGGTTCTCATTGCAACATCCCGTAGTTAACCATCTTATAACCGTCTGCTGGGTCTATAGCCACAGCCTCGGGTTTGACCTGCTCAACCTCATCAGCCATTACGCCGCGTTCTCGCCGGTCAAAGATGTCGTACTCGTAGATGCCGATGCCAAGCGGGTGAGTGCCGACGCGAACAATGTTGGATTTCAACCGACGGTCAGATTTGCGACCTGCCGCCATTCCTATTGAACCAGCAATGTCTCCATAAAGACCCATCTTGGCGTTATATGCAGCCGTCTGGTTAGCGTAGTTTTGTTGCGCGAAGTTACCCGCCGCTTGTTGCGCTCCGAAGATGGGAGCCGCTCCCACCTCTGCGCCTTGATAGGCTTGGAACTGCGGCATCTGCACTTGTGCGCCGCCCATGATGGCTGCAACCTCGTTAAGCGGGAGCGCCCGAAGCGCCAACTGCTCCTGCAACGCCGCCTGACGCTGGGCGTTCTGGAAGTTTGCCGCCGCCTGCGCTTGGTTGAAGCCCTGTGCTTGGAGCGCCGCTTGAGCCTGCGCCTGCTGCAACGCTGCCTGTTGGTTCTGGGCAAGCGAGGCGTTATACAGCCCAGCAATGTCCATCTCCTGCCCAAACTGCTGACCGGCAGCAGCGTTGTACGCACCTGCCGCGCCCAAGCCCTGTTGGAAGTTCTGCGCGATGGCACGGTTAACGGCTTCCTGCGCCGCCTGTCCCGTCTGGAAGGATGCCATCTGCGCGTCTCGACCAAACTCACCCGCCGCAAGCCGCTGTGCGAACTGCTGCGCCTGCGCTTGGTTGGCAAACTGACCCGATTGGAGCGCCAGTTGAGCGTTTTGGGCAATTGCAGCGTTTTGTGCGCCCGTGGCCTGCTGACCCGCGCCAAACCCCGCCAAAGCCGCTTGGTTGGCAAATCCGCCCAGAGCCTGTGCCTCGCCTAGCCCCTGCTGACGAGCCGCCATATCAAGGCTAATGCCCTGTAGCGCGGCCTGCGTTCGGAGGTCGTTTTCCTGTTGTTGCTGCTCGGTGATGGCGGCGTTAAACGCCTCGCCACCACGCACCAGACCCTGATTGGCAAGTTGGGTTTCCAACTGCGCCCGTTGGCGCTGCAATTGCGGGTCGAGGCGCGACATAATAGCCTGCTGCGCCGTCATACCCGCGTTTACAGGCATCGCGGCAAGGCTAGAGGTATCCAACTGCCCTTGAAGTGTTGGGGCAGCGGGGCCACCCTGCGCCGTGCCAAACTGGCCTGCGCCGGTCTGCACGCCGCTAATGCCGCTTGTGTCCAAGCCCTGCAAGTTCAGCCCTTGTGGGCCACCCGCAGCCATTCCGTACTGTCCTGCCGTGGGGCCGAAGTTAACCGGCAGCGCCGAAACATCAGAGCGTGCGCGACCCTGCAACTCAGGAAGGGTCGGCAGGTTGCCATAACCGCCAAATTGGAACTGCTGCGCCGGAAGCCCCTGCGGGGTGAAATCCGTGCCGTAGACATTTTGCACGCGCCCAATGGCCTGTTCGCCAAGGCCGGACAACGCACGCTCAACCCGCTGCTGCGCCTCTAGGGTCGCCTGTGCCTCGGGGGTCAGGTACTGTTCAATCGTCGGGGTGTCCAAGTCCACCATCTCGGTGAACATCTCGCGGGTGGGCATCACATCGCCCAGATACTCCCCGCCGCCGTAGCCCTGATTAAACCGTTGCGTCTGTCCCGGCCCCATGCCGGACGCATCAAAGCGACCGCCGCCGATAAGCATGGCAGTAGGAACCTGCGCTCCGGTAGGGAGCGTGGTGAAGTTGGCTCGACCGCCCTGCGTGTATGCGCGGTCATCGCCCATTCCCAGAGCCTCGCGCCGCGCAGCGGGCATACCGTCAGCCTTTGATGCCATAGGCTCCGGCGTAACGCCGAGGTCAACGCCGCCGCCATACATACCGCCGCCCATCTGCACGCCACCGCCGCCCGTAGTGGGCTGTGCAGCGCCGCCGCCAATGTTTACAGGGGCGGTCGGGGGCGCGTTGCCAGTAGCCGGTGCGCCGGTAGCCGGTGCGCTAGGCTTTTGCGCCTGACGCGCATTGTAGTTAGCCATCGCCGCGTCATACGCAGCGCGGTTGAATTGCGGTCGCCCGTAAGTCACGCGCTGACCACCAAGCGGGGTAATGACATTGGGGTTAGAAAGCCGCGCAGTAAGACGCGCCGCCTCTAGGTTGGCGATGCCCTGCTGTTGCGCTGCGGCTGCGTAGTCAGGTGCCGGAGGCGGCTTCGGTGATTTTTTGCCCATAACGGTGTCCCAAAAAACGGCACGCATCGCGTGTCATGGTTAGGAAAACAATATCACCGTCGGTGTCGGCGTTCTTTATTCGCGCTTCCTCGGTGAAACCCATTTTACGCACAAGCCTGATGGCTTTCGCGTTTTTACTGCCCACGGGGGCGATGATTTTGTCAACCCCGCAGACATTGAAAGGATAGTCAAACATAGCTGCAATGTAAGCGGGGGTTAAGCGGTCAGAAATGGCGATGTGGCAAACCACGCTGCGCCCGTTCCAGTTCTCGTAAACCACGCCGCCGACAATGTTCTCTCCCTTACGCAGTCCGATGGCGTTAGAGCGTTCAGCGTGATACCCGCCGCCCGTATGCCCACAAACCCATTCGCCCACCTCGGGGCCGCTTGTTATATGCCAGCCCATCCGAGTTGATACACCACATCAGTTGAGGCCCATTGAATCGCTAACTTGTTGCTGCTGCTCTGAAACTGTATCGACCCGCAGTAGCCAACGCCGGTAACGCCCTGCCAGTTGTTCTGAATCTCAAGGTCGGAACCCCACACAGCCGTGTTCCACAACGCGCTGTCCCATAGGGCAGTCAGCGGAGTAGAAAACGATATCGGAGCAACATTGTCTGAAATGTTGAAATCAACATTGATGCCGACCCGCACAGACGGGGTGCCGTTGCTGAAAATGCTAGGTCGTGCGCGTGTAAAAATCTTCTTTACGCCGCGAGTCTCAAAGTAGTTAAAGGCTTGGAGAATCTTGCCGTTTATGTTGCTTGTGTCATCAATGTAGCCGGTGCTACCTACTGTCCAAGCCTTTGCCACGAAGTTTGCCGCGCCAAAGTACGGCGTATCGTCAAGAAGCCCAAAGTGAAAAGCGTTCCAGTTTGTAAATCTGCACCACGCCTTCGTGATGTTGTTCATCACAAACTGCTCTTGTGCGCCTTCACGCACCGGGACATTGACGATTAGGGCGTTGTTCTTCGGGTTGTACAACATACACCACCCAAAGTTGTCCTTATACGCCGCAGCAGCCGTTGCAAACGCACCCTGTATCTTGTCCGATAGCGCAATGTTGGGGTCAAGCCGCGAGGACTGAAGCGCCGAGGCCATCGGAATCAGCCCGTCAAGCGTCAGCACCAAAAGGTCGCCGCCGTACTTCATCAGGGAGCGGGTGCCGATAGGCGCACCCACAATCCACACGCCAATCAACGCCCATGTGGACGCAGATGAGGGGTCGGTGCCACGGTAGACGATTACCTCGCCCTTGTCGGTGACAAATACAAGGTTGTCATCCACGCCGTAGCCAGCGTCAATTGTCCACGAGGCCATCGACACCAACACGCCGCCCAGACGCGCAATGGATGACAGGTCGAGAACCTGTGCCGCGCCGCCAACGCTAGAGGTCGGCAGGTACCACGCTTTTAGCGTGTCCTTCTGGATAAACCACACACGGTTCTTAAAGAGCGTAGGCGAGTTAAGGTTTGTCGTTGTTACGCCTGTGATGGCAGGCGTAGACACTCCCGTAATGCTCGTCCAATTGGTGCCGTTGTAAAGATACGGCGTGTTGACACCGTTAGCGGCATACAGGTAGTTGCCGCCTGCGGTCGTGACATTGGTGTATTCCCACTTGGAGTTGGTCAGTCCGCTGACCGCCGCAGCGCCGATAGCACCCGCAGCCGTGGCGTTGTAAAACTTGCCATCTGACACCGCCCACAACTGGTCAGAGGTGCCGCCGCTGTAGGTCATCAGGGTTTCTACATCGTCGGGGAACCCCGTGGCGTGCTTCACATAGCCGCCGCGCAAGACAACATTGGATACGCCGGGGAAGTAATTGTCCAACTGCACGGCATCCGTGGGTGCCATGTTGGCGAGAGAATCCCGAGCGTTCCAACCGCCCACGGGCGACGGCAGGCTTGCGACATTTGCCGCAGCGCGTTGGACAAGGCGACGAGAAACAGTCATCAGTTTTCGTACCCGTAGCCGCTGTCAGGGATGTTGTCGTAGCCGATAAGCACCGTGCCGGGACGCGGGGCAAACGAGAGGTTGGCAGCGCCCGTATCCTGTGCGACAGCCGTCTCAAGTTCAGCGAGGTAGTCGCGGAAAATGGCGGTTGTATCGAAGCCTTTCGCCTCAAAATACTTGAGTTTGGTAGACAGCACCATCACGCGGTCGGGGTAGATGCAGGTGTCGGTGTCTGCCGTCATCGAAGTCTTGGCAGCACCCGCCGCGCTTTCTGCCCATGCGTTGCTGCGGTACTCGAAGCCGAGCAACTCGCCAGCGTTCATTCCGGGCCAAATCTGGAAGTATTTGCCGAGCAAGCGGTAACGGATGCGGGGGCCGGTCGAGATGTAGCCCGAGAGCAGCCACTCCCATTGTTGCGGCGACTCTGGGCCAAGCATCTCCCAACGCTTGCTCTTATCCCAATGCGTGCGGTTGACGCTGCTGTAGTAGTCCGAGGGCAAGTTATACTTGACCTTCTGGAACACCAAACCGCCGTTGACCTGCGCCTCTGTTGGCTCGTAGTTAATGGAGACAGCCGAGGAAGACAGCACGCCCGTCACATAGGTGGCATTGGGGATGCCAACGCCCTGCACCTGATAGGTCGAGTCGATGAGCGAGGTATCGGGGATGCCGGTAATGGTATATGCCGAGGTTGTCCATGTACCCGTGGTGCTAATGGCCTCGGTGTAGAAGGTGTGCTGCTTGGTCAATTCGCGCCAATCAGCACGCCGCATCAACTCGTACCCCGAGGCGTTCATCAGTGCAAGAATCTGCACCACATCCTGATTGGGGTTACCCGCCACCGTAGCCGGTATCGGTAAACCCAGTTCAGCGGTGACCTGCTGAACCAACGCCAACATGGTTGTGGTGCTCATTCGTTAACTCTCCGCAACGGGTTCCTTCTTCGGGCGACCAGCCTTGCGCGTCATCAACGCTGCCATCTGCGCCTGAAGTTCTGCCAGTTGTTTTTTGGTGTCGTCCAATTGGTTTTCGGTTTCCGAGCGATTCCGCTTTGCAAGAAACGCTTTCGCCTTCTCACGCAAACCGGGGCCACCCATGCCGATGCGCTGCAACTGCGAATCGGATGCGTTGGCAATCTGCTCTACGGTCTGGAACTTCAGGATGCGAAGTTCTTCAATGTGTCCACGGGTAATGTCGCCGTTGCCATCGGTAAACCAGACATCAAGCGAGGTGCCGATTGCGGGGGCATCCTGCTCGTTTTGCTTCATCTGGAAATAGAGATACTGACGCGGAAACCGCTTCTTGTGGTCTTCATTCATCGGCTGTTCGATGATGGTTGTCTTGTCGCCGGGAATGTTGATACGCACAAACGGCTTGCCGTCCCACTTCGGGTCTACATCCTTTGCGATGTAGAACTCGACTTGGAGTTGCTCGTCCGCGTTGAAAATGTCGCTATCTAGAGGCATCGTCGTTTACTCCTGTGGGGATTAATTGCGTTCGCCATTGATGCTGTACCAATTTGTGTTAGATACAGCAAAAAATATGCTTGAATGATTTTGCGCTATTGATGCAGATGTTGTGTTGTTTATTGCATCTGAATCAAACGGGTAAACTGTTAAAGTATGTGCGCCGGAGTTAACAATAAAAACAACTGCGCCCATTTCACACTTCATCAATTTTACGCCAGTAGAAGCCGCAGCGGTACTAACAGCGTTAAAAACTGCAACCAGACTAGTTGCGTTACCGGCAGAGGTACCCGCCGCTGTGATGCCATCTGCACCGTCACCGCAGATGGAGATAGTCTTGAGGCTGTCTACCCCTGCGCCTAGCACTCGTGAGGGTATCGCCATCTCAAGCAGCCAACGCCATCTTGCGGCGCTCTTCGATGATGGCGGCAATCAACCCCGGCCCCTTAGCCTCAACCGTGATTTCTGGCATCACGGAGTAAATCATCTGAAACTCGTTTGCCTGCTGCGCCATCGCAGCATTGCAGGTGAACTTGCGCTTTTCTGCGCCCACATAAACATCCATCGTCGGGCCGGTCATCTCGCCGGTAAACCGCTTGATGCCGTCAGGCCTGTTGCAACTGTCGTATCCGTACAACACAAAGTTGCGAAAGCCCAGCAGGTAACCGATGTTGATGGCACGCATCCCCGAGGTGGTGCCGCCGCCGACCGCCAACTTGCCACCGCCCAGCGCCTTCATCTCCGGCCCTTCAGCCCATGAGTGCCACAGGACGACCTTGCGCTCTTTCAGCGTGTCGAAGGTGACCGGGGGGCAGCGGGAGGCAACGAGGTAGGTGGTGTGCGCGTTATGGCGCTGTATACCGCTTGTGCGGTCACGGGGGTCGAGGTTAAGCCACAGGTCAGGCTCTATGCCGTTCTCGCACAGGAAGTCGTGTGCGGCCTTTACAGCGACAATCGGGCGACCGGCCTGTCGCTGCGCCCGGATGTCCTCTACGAAACTAGGCATTGACCACCCACTCGCTACACACACGAATGTTCCATCGTGGGTGCAGAGAGCGGGGGCCAACTCTGGCAACCCACGGGCAAGCGACGAGCGAATGTTGGAACAGAGTTCCTCCGGTTTGCCAGCCGCCTGCACCGTGAGTTCCAGTTTTTGCATGGTTACGGGGTCGCGTTAGACGGAACCGGGATAACCATGGTGAACGCTGCAATCGCAGTCATAGCCGAGGTAGCCGAGGCAGTCACTTCCGTGACCACGCCAGCGACCAGAGCGCCCGACACGGTGGCATCATCCAACCGGCCTTCGGTGCTGGTGGTGTAGAGGGCAACCGCCGGGAGGCAGGAAGCCGACACATTCACCCGCACGAAGCCGCCCAACTGCACCCAACCATAATAACCACTTGCAATCGACACCTGCGCGAAGCCAATACGCTTTGTATTGGCAACACGCGCAGTCGTTGCGTTGGTCACAATGTTGGTTGCAGGGATGCAAACAGCGTTGTACTGCGAGATAGCCGAAGCCGCCTGCACATACACCGCCAAACCACCATCATCGAGCGTCACGACCGTGCCGGGATTAATGGCAGCGGTCGAGTCGGTATTACCGAGAGCAGGGTACGCAAACCCGTTAACAATAACAGTCATTTTCGTATCCCCTATCAGTTAATCAACACGCCGCAGAACTGCGGGCCGGACGAGGTAAGGTTACCCGCCCAGCCAATCAGTTTCACGATAGCGTCTTGGTTGACAGCCTGACGGTCGCCGCCAATCGGGACAAAGTTTCTGTCCTTGTGGGGGCGGAACATCAGGTACTTGGTGTTGAGGAACCACATGTGGTTGGCATTGCCCACGCCGCCGTTATACGACGACGAACCAATACCACCATCGAGCACCACATCCGAAGCCATGCCAGCGCCGAAATACTTCAGCGAGGCGAAGCCAGCGCCAGCCATACCCGAACCGGAGTCCGTGATGCGCTGGATGGCCTGAAGGCTCTGGAGGTACAGCCGATAGTAGTTGTTGTCCGCAACGATGAGGTCAGGCTTATCAGTACCACGAATCAACTGCACCGCAACCGAATCCATGTAGCCTTGGATATTGCTGCTAGTGACAGCGCCCGTGCCGTCGGTCGTAGCCGAGAAGGCCACCGAACGCCAGAACGACCACACCGCACGGTTGATGCCGCCGTAGGTGCCGCTTGACGGGCTATCCGGCACAGCAGCAGCAAGACCCGTGAGGTTCTTACCCGCGTTGCCGGTGCCGTCACCGTACAGGTCACCGCTGATGCGGTTCGCCAGTTGCGCCTCGGCAACCTCCATACGACCGTCAAGCAGGTCGATGATGGCTTCCTTACCCGAGTTCTGAATCATCTCCAGACCCGAGATGGACACAGCAGACGCGTACTGCGTGATGCTGAACTGCGCCGCAGAGATGGGCGAGTTCTGGCCGACATTCAATACTTCGTATCCAGAATAGGAACTTGTATTATTTGTCGTATTATCATTGTACATGATTTCCTGAAGGATGGTTGAACCGCCCGAAAATGTCTTCACATTTCCGCGCTCCTTCAGACGACGAAGCAACGCATTGTTGTTCGTCACGTTGTCAGCGAGTTCACCGCTACGGCTCTGAATGTTAGTAGCGATAATGTCGCTGATACTGGAATTGGCATAAGCCATTTCAATGCTCCTATATCAGTTGGTTACAACCGCGAGTTGGATTCTTCAAACGCTTCTTCCAACATTGCGCGGCGACTATGCGCCTTGGGAGCCGTGTTAGTTCCGGGTGTGGAACCTCTGACGCTAACCGCAGCAGCCCGTGCAATTTTCACCGCACGGTTCTTCTCTGTTGCCTGACGCTGTGAAACCTCTGCCTGTCGGGCCGATTGCACTTTGTCAAACAAATCCGAATCAAGCCGAATTGCCTTTTCGTAAGCATCGTCCAGCGTTTCAGCCACCCCAGATTGGAGCAACTGAATCATCGTCGGACGCGCTTCCTCAAAGTGTTCAGCCGTCATCGAGAAACTGTTGATTTCGTTTAGCAAGGTTTGGTTTTCAGCCATCTCCTGCTGTTGCTTCCACCCCATGACCTCGCCACGGACGGTGTTCAGTTCGTTCTGCAACTGATACACCATCGGGTCAACGGAGGGTTGGGCGGTCTGCTGACCACCCTGCATGACTTGGTTAAGGTTGATGCCGTAGGACGCAGCCAATTGCGTCAGGTACTGCATCTTCTGCGCCGGGGGGCTATTACGCAGCGTGTAATCGGCCTGCGCGAGAGCGGCAACCGCCTGCTCCGGCTTCAGACCCAGCCCCTGAATGGTCGGCAGGTACGGCTCCAACGCCTGATTCATCGCATCGGCAAACTGCGCCTTGGAAAGCAACGGTTCTACGCCGCGCTTCATCTGTTCTTCGCGTTGCCAAGCGTATTCTTGAATCTTGGGGTCAGCCTTTGCCCAATGCTCGTGATATTCCTTTTTCCACGAAGCAGGCGGCTTGCGCCACACAGGTTCCTCGGCGGCTTCTACGGGTTGCTCTTGAACCTCCGCAAAGCGGCCTTGCTCGTCCCGCCCCTGTGAAGGGGTTTGTTCGCTCTGCTCAAACTGCTGTTCGAGCAACTCCTTGCGGTCGAGCGTCTCTGCCTGTGGGGCCTGTTCCATTACCGTCTCCTGTGGGGGTCGTGGGTAAATCGGATTTCATCGCGCAACCGCGACAACAACTTGTTGGCATCCGAGTGGGTCATGCTGGACAACTGGTGACGCAGCACATCCACTCGATTGTTCTTGGGTTTTTGCTTGCTGACGAACTTTGTCGGGTCTTCGTTGCCAACCTCGACGCAGCCGTGAGCCTTCAGGTGCAGACGATGCTGCGAACGGGAGGTAATCATGCGCCCGTCAATCATCGACTTGTACGGCGCGATGTCCGGCATGATGTAGTGATGCCGACCGCTTGCGTCACGCTTGCGCTCGACAAACTCACCGTCAACCATTACATAAGTTCGTTTCATAGCAGCAACAATACTTCTTCGTCGTCCATTTCCTGATGCTCTCGCATCAATCGCTCAACCCTATCAATGTCAGTTAACAGGGAGTCCCAGTTAATTGTTGGTTGTGCGATGTTAACAGTTATATGCGGCTCTACAATCGTTTCAGCAATCTCTGGGCGTGCCTCAAGCAGTTGCTCGTAAACCGAGATTAACTCTTGCTTGCGCTTCTCGCGTTTTTCTTGCTCTTCTTCCCAATGCTTCTTGCGCTTCTTATCGCCTTCGTGGGAATCGCCGATGACGATGATGGGTTGGACGGAGGCGGTGAGGGTGCCGGTTGCTCCGGTTGCTTCCACGCCCGTGAGTGCAACTTGTCCTTGAGGGTTGATAACTCCTGTTTGACCAGATGCCTGCTCACCGGCAAGCGCAACCTCTCCTTGAAGGTTAACAACACCTGTTTGACCAGATGCTCCCAGACCGGAAAGGGCAACCTCGACCGAATCGGTTTCATCTCCAACGACTCCAACGGCGCTGACACCCGTAAGGCCCGTCTCAAGGCTTGCTCCGACGCTTCCCGTCGCACCCGTTGCAGCGTTGCCCGTGAGCGTGACGCTTTGCTGGGTGCCGAGGCTACCAACGCCGCCGGTTCCGGTGACGCTGGTGACCGGGAGGCTGTCCCATTGCGCGTCATCCCATGTACCTGTGTTCCACGGCCCTTTTGCCACGACTCATCACGCAATCCGCAGAAGCGCGGTTGACGCATCGTTGGTCGGCATCGTGAGGATGAAGTTACCCGCCGTTACCGTTTGCGACCCAAAGGTGTAGACCGCTACCGCTTTGTCGGCCTGCGTGCTGTTGTACATCAACACAGCGTCAAACGCCGTGGTCAGGGTCACCCCGGTATAGGTCAGCGAGGCAGAGGGTGTCCAATACGCCGTGGTTCCCGTTGAGGTGGGCGCTGTGGCGTTGGAAACGGTGATGCCGCCTGCGGTATACCCCGCGCCCGACACCTCCCCAGTCGCGCTATAAGCGGTCGTGGCAGCGTTAACCGTTGCGCTGGCAAGGTAAAGCGCAGCCTTGAAGGTGTCTTTATTGGTGTTTGCCCGAGTAGGCGGGGTGCCGATGGCGTGTACGCCGCCGAGGATTTCAACCTTAAACGAGGTACACATTGCCTGCGTGTTAGGCATCAGAATTTCTCCAGTTCGCCAAAGAGGGCCGGGGCTTCCTTTAGGTGGACATGGACAGACCGATGCACCAACTCGCCCTCATGCCAGTATTCTACCCAGCGGGTATGTTCGTGGTCGTTATCGACCTCGCCCTCGCGCTTATCCAGCAGGGCTTCGTCCATCATCCCCTTGGTCGTCGTAATCATTGCAGTCGCGGCTCCAGTTCAAGAGTTTGCTGCACCGCCTCCACGCCCACCGCACGCCCATCAGGGCCGCGCACGATGCGCTTGGGGGCAGTCAGCGTGGCAAGGGCAGTACGCACGCCCTTCATGTTCTCGTCGTTGGACGATGCCATCTGACCGTAGAGCGCCACGAGGTTCTGCATCGCTTGCCTTACCTCGCCGCCCATGTCCTGCATGACGCGCTCGGTGACGGCTTGCTGCTGCTCCAGAGCGGGGATGTCAAGGCCGGGGTTAGCCGAGATACGGGCGACCATGACCTTTGTGGCAGCGTCCAAGTCGGCTTTGTACTTCGCCATTTGCTGGTCTGCGGCGATTTTCTGCTGTGCAAGTTGCGCCTCAAACTGCTGCTTCATCTGCTCTAGTTGCTGGTCATTCTGCGCCTTGAGCGCCTCGACCTGCGCCGATTGCTGCAACTTGGCTTGCTCAATCTGCATGAGCATCTGCGACTTGGCCTGTTCAGCCTGTGCCTCCATCTGCGCCTGTTGCGCGGCGGGGTTCTCACGGGGCTGCGCGGCAATCTGCTTCAACTGCTCCGTTGCAGCGTCAATAGTACCCTCAAGCGGACGCGCCGCCTTGAACGCCTGCACGCCATACTTGAGCAAGTCCATCATCACCGGGACAAGTTCCGGCGAGGCTTGACCAACCGGCAGCGCCTGCTGCAAGAAACCGCCGAAGGCTTGCATGAATTGGAGCCTGTCCTGCTTCTCTTGCACCTCATCAATCTGCACGAGGCTGTCAGCGGCAATGTCAATGCGGAAGTTACGCAGCGGTTTGTCGCGGATGAGTTGCAACGCCTGCGGGATGAGCGCCTTGTCAGCGTCCGACATCTGCTCTGCGGCAGAGTAGGCGAGGATGGTCTGCGGCTGGTACCGCATACACATCACCTGCGCCTTGAGCCTGATGACCTCGGTTGCGAAGAGCGCCACATCTTCCTGCATCGACCGCAGGCGCAGGCCAGCGTACTGACCCTTGATTTGCTGCGCCGTCGCCGTCTCCGAGGCCGCAGATTGACCACGGATGATGTCGCTGATGCCCGTGATTTCGTATATCTGACCCTTGATGTCAGCGCGTGCCTGATAGCATTGGATGAGCGCCTGCGCGATGGTGTCGAGCGGCAACAGGTCAACGCTGCCCTTCAAGCCGCCCTTCTCGCTGAACGCCGCCCATTTGTCCACCGGGATGAGGGCATTGTTGTCGCCCTCGGTCATCAGCCGCTGCAACGCCGGTTGGCTGGCATCGTACACGCCGCGCACACGCAGCGCCTTGACCAGACCATCGATGCGGTCAGAAAGGATGTCCAACTCCATCGCTTGGTCTTGGTACAGCACGAAGTCGGGGACAGGTACAAGGTTGTCCGAGGTCGTCGTGGCGTAAAGCGGCTTCGGGCAGGGGAAGAACCCCTCAAAGTTGAGCGGGTCGTCACGCACATCAATGAAGTGCGACATACCCTTCGACAACCAGTAGACCTTCAGCGTCTCCTTGTCCCAGAGTTCGCAGATTTTGGCGAGGTTGTACTGCCTTTTGCTGTCGCGGTAGGCGTTGAGCGTCTCCGGGCCTTGGTCAGTCGGTATCTGACGCGCCATTTCCTCGCCAAAACGCTCTACAAGCGCCTCACGGGTCATGTAGACCCAGCGCCATACCTGACCCACCTCTTCCCAAGTGCGGCCCTGTGAGTGTCCAAAGTCCTTCCAATGGACATAATCGACCGGGGCGCGTTCGTACTCAATCTGCTCAAGCGGCGGCGGTGCGCCCTCGCCCTGTTCGATGGCAGAGGTAATGGATACGCCATCGTCCTCAATGCCAATGGGGGCAACATGCGGCTCGTACCGCACCCATGCCGTGCCTCGACCGCCGAGGAACCTATCCTCGACATCGTATTTCATGGTCGAGCGGAAATCGGGGTAGTGCTCAATCTCAAAGTCGATGGCGCGTTCGACCAATTGTGCAGCGACACGCCCAACGGGGTCGTTATCGCCGAAGCGTCTGCTTACATCAGCCTTTGGCAGTTTGGCGTAGACGGCAGGGATGAGCGTCTGGACATTGCTCCAGAGGATGTTGAACTTGGCGGTTTCGTTGCCGCCCGAGCCTCTGGTGTCGTCGCGGTAACGCTTGACGAGTTTCTTTACCCGCGCCTGCCACTTGGCAAACTCATTCTCGTAGGTGCCGATGACTCGCAGGTACTTCTCAAGTTCTTGACTAACGCGCTCGTCCATCTGTCAATCCTTCTTGTTTCGCGCAGAGATGGCTCTAGCCTTTGCCTTCGCATCTTCCTTGCTCGACGCACCCCAAGCACGCAGCGCAAGCGCAAGGCGTGTCGGCTTGCCGTTCTTCTTCATCGGCCCAGCCATGTTGCCCATGCGTGCGAGGAACGATGCGCGGCGAGGATTGTCGCCGCCCTTCACCGGGGGCTTGAGGGTGCCACCCGTCTCACGCTTATACGATGCGCGACCAGCGGCGTTGAGACCACCCTTCGGGTTCTTGCCTTCGCTACGCTGCCACGCTGCGCTCATCAGTAACCCTTTTTCTCTGGTTTAGCGGTCTTGGCAGACTCGCGGAACGCCTTTGCGGTCGGCGCACCAGCCTCTCCGGGCTTTCGCATCCTCTCGCCGGAGCCAGCCTTGATGCGCTCCTGCTTCGCTAGGATGTTGGCGTAGAGTCCGGGCTTACGGTTCATTTGCTAAACAGTCCAACTGCCAGCACGGCAGCGCCTGCACCCGTCGTGACCTTCCACGGGCCGGTAGCCGCGTTGAGGCCAAGGTCGAGGCTATACACGCCAACCGGGGTGTTAGCCGGGATGGCGAGGACGGTCGTGCTGCCGTCGATGATGCTGACCGTGGACGATGCAGCGGTCGAGACAGTCACCACGATGCGATGCAGGTAGTCGTTGGCTGCGCCATTAGTGCCAAGCACCTGCGCGGTCTGCGAAACGGCGACCGTCTCGTAGGGGTATTGATACGGAAGATTTACGCCACTCATATTCGCGCCCTCCTTGAGACGCTACGCTCGTGAACCTGCCACATATCGTTTAGCGTGACCTCATTCTGTGGCCCAACAATCAAGGTCTTGCTCTCTAACGGCCTCTGCGCGGACGGTTCAGCCCTCCACGCAACGGCTAACATACGGAAAGCGTCGGCAGGGTGTGATGTCCAATCGTGTCGGGGTGATGCCCTGAACGCTTTCGTGTCTTCACTATACTCCCGCTGATACTGGCGTAAAGCCTCAATTCCGTCGCCACATTTTACGGAATTGAACCAAGTTCGGGGCAACATTTGACGAATTGCTTGGATTCCATCCTGCAAGCCGATGTTTGGCACCACAGACAAATGGTTGATGCCGAGGTGGTCAGCCAACTGTTCTACGATGCTGCGCCCCGTTTGAAGCGACTTCGCCCGTGCGTCATGCGGCAGGTGATGCTTGCCGTAGGTGTAACCCTTGTTAACGACTACCTCCGCAATGGCGCGGATGTCTGCACCCGAGATGGCGAAGAAGTCGATGACGCGCACCTCGCCGCCCACGACCTGATACCACCATATCGCGGTGTCGTCTCGATACCCCAAGTCCCATGCGGTATGTACCGGATACCCCTCCGTAAAGACTACACGCTCGTTAATACGCGGCTCTGCCTGCCGCATCTCTGTGCCGAAGAACGCGCCGAGGATAGCCGCCTCGAAACTGCACTCGTACTCTTGGAGGTACTGGTCTTCCGACAACTGCGCCTTTGCCGCGTTGAGTTCGCTCTGGGGCAGCAAGCCTGATTCGCTGGCAGGCAGGCGCAGGACAAACCACTCGTCTGGGATGCGCCGTGCCGTCTCGTAAATGTCCCAGAACTGGTTCTTGCCCTTCGGCGTACCGGCAAACACAGCCCAGCCTTGTTTGTCGGAGAGCGCAGGCCGGATGACATTGCCAAAGACGCTCGGCTTAAAGTCGCCGAATTCGTCCATGTACACGCCCGATAGTCCCAAGCCTCGGATTTGCCCATCAGCGTTGTCGGCCCCAAACAAACTGATTTTGACCCCGTTAACCAATGTCAGCGTCATCTGCTGTTCGTTGGCATCTACGATAAGGGGTTTTGCATAAAACTTAAAATAGTCCCATGCGATGCGGCGTGCTTGGTTGGCGTAAGGGGCAACATACGCAAATAGACCATTTGGCCCCTGATACATGATAGCGGCGCGGATAATGTCATTGATTGCAGCAACGGTTTTACCCGCACCTGCGGCGGTGGGCAACTAAACACGCCCACCGCTTGCTCCTATCATGAAAAGGCAAAAACGCCTTTCGAGGGTTGTATGGCAGGACTACATCCATGCCCAATTTTTCCCGCGCCAAACTTGGTAAATCGCGCTTTTGCTTACGCCATACTTTTTTGCATATTCAATGCCTGACAACGCTTTTGCACGAATGTCCTTCACAGCATCTTCTGTTAACCGCGCCCATTTTGCATTGCGACCACGATTGTTTGGCGTAAAGTTGCGGCCCTTACGCACGCAATCTTTCATATTGTCCGACAGCGTTCCGCAGAACAGATGGCTTGGGTTAACGCAAAACGGCTGGTCGCAACGATGCAATATGCACTCGCCTTGAGGAATATCACCTTTGTAAAGCCGCCATGCTACTCGATGCGCTTTCGCGGTTCCCTCATCGCGGCGACCGAGGCCAATGACCCCGTATCCGTGTTCTTTCGTTGCGCCCGTCCAAAGCCAACAGCCCGTGTTCGGCTCGGGCATGACCTTATCGTGGAACCTATCCCACAATGACCGGCGATACCGATGGTCGCCCTTTGCCATTACTTGGGTTCGCCCCAACGGATGTTCAGTTCCTGCGGTTTGCCATCTACGCCGCTGTGTTCGTGCCGTGCGAGTTTAGGCACATGGTATTCAAGCAAGTCGCTGAAGCACTTAAACGCCGCCTCTGCGCCCTTGTTTGCGTGTATCTCGTCGAGCCAACCCTGTAGCCGACCTGCGTTGCCGTCTACAAATCGCGCAATGGCTTCTCTAGCCAGTTGCGTTGACTCGTTAGGCACGCCCTTCGGTCTACCGGGGCCACCCTTTCTGCCCTTTTTGAAAGAACCTTCGTTAACCATGTGAACAGTTTACTTCTGTTTACCGTTACGCCGCAATGCCTCGGTTAGCGTTAAGGTGCGTTATCTGCGACGGCAGCATGACCGACACATGGGAAAATTTGAACATCAGCATATCGGCACGGCGTTCCCACCGTTTGTCGGAACGCTCCTGTTTCCATGTTAACTGCGCTGCACTTTTTGCAGACTTGCCAAGTTTCATCTTTTTTCCTCGTTTTCCGAAAGCATTTGCTGTGCGCCAAATGTTGCAAGTACCGCAGGAACAATTCCCGCTTTTGCGGCTTTCCTCAAACCCTCAAACCCTTCTGCCTTGAAAATGTTTCTGGCGCGAATCACATCTTCTCTAGCAACGCCAAATCCTTTTGCGGCGTAATCAATGTCCCGAGCATTTCTTGCTGCAACGGTTTCTCGATATGCAGGGTTTACATCTAAATTTTTCATCGTCATGGGCGCTTGTTCCATCATCTGAAGCATTCGCGCAGTAACCGCACCCGGAGTGTTGCTGCGGTAAGCGTCCCCGTAATCAATGTATCCAGTCTCGGCGCGTCCAAAGTCAATTTCTGTTTTGCCAAACGCCTCTGGGTTTTTCTTTACGATATCACGCACTTCTTTCGCAAACTTTTCACCCTGCGCTGTGCCTTCGTTTGCAAGAATTGTTATGCCGTTTGGCGCACTTGCAAGGTAATAACCTCGTTGCTCAAACAGAGGAGCAATACGCTCCATGTCCGCTTGAGTCATGTTTTTACCCAAGTCAATGGATGCTCCAGAGTAATCTGCGGCTGACTTTGCAGGCAGTAACTTGTGCCATGCGCCAGCCTCTTGAACATCAAAATACGCTCGGGCCGCTTCTACTGCGTTTAGTGCTTGCACAGACCCCGGCGTTAGGGCGCGAGATTTGTCTGCCGTGGTGTAGGTTCCGGTTACGGGACGCGCCACCATTGCAGGGTTGGCGGTGTCTTTAAATCTGCCTACGGTGTTAACAGTTTCTCCCGGCAACATTCTAGCCGCCGTGTAGCCTATATCGCGACCTGACGGGCTGGTGTTCCATGAACCACGAACATCCGCGGTATAAGCCGACCGCGTGTCAAATGGCGCGTTCAGCAATCCTTGCAGATGGCCCGTCGCCGGCGAACTGACCGCCTCGTAGGTTGCATTAGCCTCTTGCAGGGGCAAATAGTCGGCATACGACCGCGCCGCTTCTCCCGGCAAAATATCGCCGCGCCTAATTTTGTTTCCCGACCATGCCGCCGCTTGTGCGTTGCCGGTGTTCCAATCGCTGAAACCGCCTAACTTTTCACGGTTTGCGCGCTCAATTGCGCGTTGTCGAATTTCGTCCATAAATGCGTGCTGGGTCGCGCCACCAACAGCGCCTGATGGATACCCCATCAATTCCGCTTCGTGCATATCGTTAACGCCGCGGCCAATCCGTTCCGGCGCATATGCAACGCCTAGTTGCGTGGCAAACGGGTCACGCTTATGCCCGAGATAATCTGCTTGACCAGCGTCATACATTGCTTGCAAGGGAGGGCTGTCTCTCGAGGGGAATCTACCCGTAAGAACTGGCTCACCCGTCACGGCTTGGATATGCCCTTTTGCAGACATTGCCGTATTACCGGCGACATTGTTTGCACGACTTAACGCAGCAAGGTTTTGATTAAATAAATCGGCTTCGATTGGATTGTTCCCTGTTCTTGCGAATACATCCTTGCTGCTATCAACATAAAAATTGCGCCCCGGCAGTCCTTCCTGCATGGCGTTTACATAATTGTTGACCATTGCGCCAAGTTTTTGCGGAGAATCAACCCCCGGCGGCGCTCCTACATATTGCCCAGTTGTCCCAACTCTGCGTTTGGCCCGTGTTACAAGCGCCTCGGCAATGTCAGACCCTTTTCTTGCTTTTCCAGCGGCTTTTGCTACGCCGCCTACAACAGGAATTGCGGCCAAAGTTGCCAGCCCCATTCCCAACGGGTCGTTCTCGCGGCGCGCTCTTTCAAAATCTCTCGCGGCCTGCGGGTATTGCAACGGGGTAAATCCGAGCGCGATGTCTGCGGCAATGTCAGCAACGCTCTCGTCTCGAGGGGCATCAAGACTAGTTAACCTTTGGCCCATGTCCTCCAAATAACGCAGCGCAGCCGCCACCCTTGAAGGTTGCGGCTTTTTGTTTTCGTTGGTTTTTGCCATCGTTAACTCAAGTTTTCGAGTTTGTACTTGAGACTGGTGACATCGTTAACCACCGCATCGAATAGGTTAACGAGGTCGGTATCCTTCGGCAGCGTCGGCTTAATTTCGTCGAGGAAGTTCAGCAGCCCTTTCACATACGCTTTGGGGTCGCGGTGCTTGTGGAACTCGACATCGTAGCCGGTGATGAGGCCGTAACGACCCTGATACGCCTCGGCGTAGGCATCCACGCTGTCCGGGATGGACTCGTAGTATTTCTGCAACGCCTTGTGCTGGGCGTAGGACTTGGTGGCGAGATGCTGGAAATGCGTAATGGTCGCGCTGTGCAGCATCGTGCCGACGAACAAAGCAACATTTTTCTCGTGAGCGGCCATTTTTTCCCCCACTTTGGGTTAGCATGACTCTAGACCCCCACAGGGAGCAATGCAAGCATGGACACCATTTCCGAGGCCTATCGGGCGCAGCAGGTCGAACTGCACACAAATCCTAACTACGGGGTCGCCTCCCTCGCCTTCGCCCCGCTCGTTGCCAAACTGGCTGTGGATAACGGGGTCAAGTCCATATCGGATTACGGCGCGGGAAAGAAGCACCTCCAGACCGCATTACAGGGCGCTGGGCTGGACTTGGGGTATTACCCCTATGACCCCGCCTTCCCCGAGTACGGGCCGCCCGTAGAGGCCGATATGGTCTGCTGCATTGATGTCCTTGAGCACATCGAACCCGACCGGCTGGATGCCGTGCTGAACGAACTGGCGGTCATCATGCCCCGAATCGGGTTTTTCAGCGTCCACACCGGAGCGGCGGGAAAAGTGCTGCCCGACGGTCGTAATGCCCACCTAATCCAGCAGCCGGCGCGTTGGTGGCTACCGCGCCTCTGCGAGAAGTTCCACATCCACCACCTTCAGCACCACCAGTTGATGGGTCAGGGCTTCTGGGTCGTCGTTAGCCGCGCCTGAAGCCACGCCACCGTTTCGGCAGGGTCACGGGCCAGATACCACATCCCGAGCGGCTCAAACGCCTCCTTGAAGCGTTCCTGCCCCTGCCTCAGCCTGCCCTTCGGGGTCTTGATTTCGAGGAAGGCAGCAAAGCCGGGGGCGACCACCAGTTTATCGGGGACGCCCTGACCGGCTAACCCAAGGTCATGGACGGTGAACCCTGCCGCCCGGACGGCTTCGGTGATGGCGGCATCGTTAGCATCCCGACGCGCGGCGTAACGCATCAAGGTTGCCCGTCGGCGTATTCGTACCAGAGCCGGTAGGCGGTGATGAACTCGTCCACGCCCTCGCCCAACTTCATGGGGTTACCAGATGGCGGCACGAACCAGAAACTGCCGATGTTAAGCCCATCGTCGGTATCGCCTCGCACCACCCACACCTGAAACCCCGGTGTGCCTGCGAGCGCCTGTAAAGTTCGGCGCAGTCCTTCGGACATGGCCTCGTTCTGGCGCTTCCACTCAAGCACAAGGAATTTTCCCCTCCTCTCGATAATGCCGTCGATGTTGCACGGCGTGATTTTAGGGTTGTTCGGCAGCAGCCCAAGGAACGCGCCGTAATCAATATGCGGCGCATCCCGGTTTTTCATCAGCCGCTCAAACTCCACGGCGTTTGTCGTGCGCTGCGCGTTGTGGTGATACCCAACCCGCTTTGGTCTTAACCCAGCCGCGAGACTTCAGCAGTTCCTCGCCACCGCA
>Ga0214917_10001136_pt1 | contig 34693 bp, 29 predicted proteins | sample LL_1208_BB_MetaG_FD_177983 | JGI IMG/M metagenome (GOLD analysis project Ga0214917, IMG submission 177983) | Freshwater microbial communities from Lake Lanier, Atlanta, Georgia, United States - LL_1208_BB | ecosystem: Environmental > Aquatic > Freshwater > Lake | place: USA: Georgia | collected... | reverse complement strand
GAGTACCTCTGAAGCCATAGTTGCCGGCGCAACTGCTTCAGCGAAAGGTCTTCAGGTTGCTGAAGATGGGTCGCAAGAAGCCCCCACTAGAATTGCCTTAGCAATTTAGTGGCGGGAGAATGTCACTTTTAAAGATTATCAAGGTTGAGTCGTTAACATCCGTAAGAGGAAAAATTTTTGAGTACAACATGCCTTCAGATAATTTATCAGTACGGTTGAATAGGGCTTTTCTAAGAGATTTGAATATATTAAGAAACAAGGGAGCACCTACAGAAAGCGAAAAAGGCGATCTTAATCATCCTACTACGTACATGAGTGCACAATCTAGAGATTCTTTGGATGCTGCAAAAGATAATTTTGAAAATGATGCCAGGCGCATAACTAGCCTAACAGTTAGTCTTTCTGATGGTGAGCCCACTTATTTTATAAAAAATCTTTCTGACGAACATATTGCAGCTTTTATCCAATCTAATAAAGAACGAATTCTCAATTATAGAGATAGCATTTGCGCACTGAGCAAGCTTGATAGTGCAGAATTTGAAAGATTAAAAAATACTGATATTCAACAATATCCCAATCAACACACTTTATTACAAAAAATAAAAGCTCTTTCTTTAACAGATTATAAGCAGGCCTTGTTCAGCTCCTCAGATCTACAAGGATTGGAAAGTATTTTGAGCAATGATGTCCTGATGGATAAAATCGTAAGAGAAAGCGTAGCATCCCAAAGTAGTGATGAAGAGATAGCCAAAATCTTAATTGAAAATGATGATTTTATAAAATTTAGTACATCCACAGCCCCCTCAATTTATGGTCGTAATACAGATGCTATAGAGCTTATTAAAAACCCTGTATTGCAAGAATATTTTGTTAGATATTTTCATCAAGGTGGTTTCAAAGATGATTCCGGTGTGGTTCTTAATCTTGTTAATAATACCAATGGCAATATGCTAAGTATTCCTGCAATGGGATCTGACGGAAAGGGAGTTTTTGGGCGTTATGCATATTTAGACTGTAGTAAAACAAATGCTTTTGAATATAGACAAATTGAGTTTTTTGATAAAATTATTGATTTACAAACAGAATCAGAAAATGGTGACGGACCGAAACAGGTCTCTTGTAAATTTTCAGTAGAAGCTTTGACTCGAGTGTCTGTTGGTGATTATCAAGGAGATCGGCCATCAGTAGAACTTGTTGATTATATTATAAGATTTGCAACACAAGAGGATAAGAACAATTTCTATAGTCTTTATCTTCAGCCAGAACCTTTATCAGCGCTAAACTTTGTCGATAGCATTAAGAATGCAATAAATAGTCTTGTATCTTCTCTTTATCATTATTTTATTAGGTTATTCGGAGGAAGACCCCTTCTTAATACAAATATACATGAGATTACTCAGGCATATTTAGCTGATAATGCAGTCTCAACTGATTTTAATGATGCTTTAGCAAGGCACAAATATAAAAAAGATTGTCTGAGTGCAGGGATAAGCCGGGACAATATTATTATCCAGCCCGACCAAGATCGAGAAAAAATACAATCTATTAAACAGCAAGTAGAAAACGGTGAATTAACTCTCAACGACGTCTTTAATCCTTTGCCTACAAGAGAAGCAGATTCTACTGTTGCTATGGGGCCTAGAGTTTCGTTGAGCTTTACTCCGAAACCTTCAGGAACTATCCTAGCAGTTGATGATGGAAAATCATTAGTCCGTTCTGCAAAACCAAGTATAACCAATCCGTATAACCAACCTATAACAACTGATATGTGTGAAAAAATCAATCATAATCTATCAACGTTCTTAGTTGCCGCTGGGCTTCTGGTTGCAAGTTGTTTAACCTATGCGTTATCAGGACCACCTCTTTTTAGGTATCCTGTGATAGGGGAGACTTTTGCTGCAGCTGCAAGATTTTTATCAGCAATAAAGAAAAAGCCTTAAAAAAGGGTCGTTTTACAAGGTGTCTAAATAGGATTGCAAGACCAACATAGCAGCTATCGCATCGCGCGATGCTGCTGGATACTCTTTAAGCAAGGACTGAGCTTCTTGAGAAGAGCCTTCTTCAGTCCAGCGAATAATGGTGATATTGTAGGGCGTTAATATATTTTTTATAAAAAGATCAATCGAGTCATTAAGATTTTTATTGTTTGGATAATCACCAGGATCGCCCAGCACAATGCGCTGAATACGCCAAGTCTCTATTAAGGAAGTAAGAGTGGTTTGAAGCTGATCATTCACACTCAGTATAGTTAAAGGGCGTGCAGTTCGGGATATACTGGAGCCAAGACTAATACCAATTTTTTTTGTACCAAAATCCAATCCTAAGATATTCATTTTGTTAGACTCAATGTATTAAGTTAAGGCCAGGATCGACGCACACTATTTGTTCTGGTTGAAACCCTAAGCGCTTATAGCATTCCATCCAGAGATCTTCTGGTTTTAAAAAAATCAATTTTGAATGATAAGGAATAAAGAACCAATAGTCTTTAGTAATTTCATCATCTAACTGACCGGCTTGCCAACCTGTGTAGCCCAGAAAGACTCTATAGTCATTTTCAGCAAAATAACCAATATCTTCTAAAATATCATTTGTTGTAGTTAAGAAAAGATCGGTTGCAAGTTGACTTGTGCCTTGCCAAAATCGACCTAAATTTCGGTGAAGGACAAATCCTCGTTCTTGAGATTGCGTCACTCCGCCTAAAAAAACACGTGTTCGCATACCGGCCACGGTGTAATTCTTGGTTAAATCCGCCAAAGAAAGATCCATGTGTTTGTTTAATATTAAACCCAGCGATCCTTGAGGTGTATGTTCGCAAATATACAGGACACTTTGCGCGTAAGGGTGCTCACGATGCGCTGAGGTAGCAATAAGAAAACCATGTCTAAATTTCAATGCCAGCCCCTGATAGTTTTTATAAATACTACATTTTATCAAAATTATAATGAAGAAGTATAACTTCGCCAACAGTTAGAAAAATATCAAACAAGATCATAAAATTATAGATTCTTCCCTAAACAAGCACAATACTTCATAGCAGGTTTAATGGTGTATCTGAACGTAACGTTTTGTTTCAAAACGTGATATAAAATCATTAAGAGAGTATATACATCCAATTTTACTAATGTCAATAATACGAGAGGCAACTCCTTTGTTTTCCAAAAAAGATAGCGCCGCTATTTCATGCGGAAGTAAAACTGAACCCATATGAAGAAAAGTTGAGGGAATATAGCCAAAAGGATGAGTTGAAGGCGCCTCAAAAATAATCATCTGATCTGGTCGGATAGAAGGAGCCCAGTGTATCCCTTGATAAAACACATTTTCACCAATAATAATAAACTGTTCATTAAAACATCGAGGCCAAGGGTTTCCTGTCAATGAAATGTCTTTGATAAAGCGAGACTCTAAATGCTCAGCACAAACACAAAGAGCCATTGATGATTGACTTTCGATAGGATAAGCTTCGAGGATCCTTCCTTTGTATTCAAAGGTAAACCATTGCCCTGGTTTTAAGCTAGAGCTATAAGGATGCATAATCCAATGTAAGATCATGTGCAAAAAGCGAGACTTAAACAAACAAGCGCAGCAGTTTCTGCGCGTAAAATTGATGATGTGAGTTCTATTTTATGCACATGAGCAGGAAAAGATTCTACATCTTTTTTGCTCCATCCCCCTTCGGGTCCAATTAAAATCCCTAAGGGTTGTTTAGGTGCGCTTCTTGGCCAACGACTGCCTCCAAACTCAGCGACAAACCAAGTATGTTTATCAGCCCAGACTTTTTGGTCTAATGTTGATACTGGGGCTAATACTGGGAGTTGTAATTGATGAGATTGTGTTGCTGCAGACTCAATGATTTTCCGCAGATGCTCATGAGTTTTTGCTGTCCAATGATGATGTTGAGAGCGTTCAGTCAAGAGGGGGTGAATAGAACTCACACCTATTTCTGTAGCTTTTTGACAAACCCAAGCCATAGCATCGGGTTTTAAAACCGCTTGATACAGATGAATTGATGTTGTTTTGGGGGAAACATATTGTATCAGTTCACATCGAACATAAACTGCTTTTTTAGTGATATTTTCTATGTGAGCATTTGTATAAAGAGTACCATCACTTAATGTGAGTTTAAATCCTATATCGAGCTCACGACGCACTCTGAGATGATGTGTGATAGATTCTGGCAAAATAAGAAGATCTGCTTGATTACTCAGCTTTTCAAGAAAAAAAATAGGCGATGATTGAGCCATTATGGCTTCCTAAAAGATGTAGCTCTCCATGCACCCATTTTATCATACCATTGGGTCCAATGGGTGATTTTAGCGAATTGAAGCAGCTGGATTAAAGCCCCACCTTGACTTGCTCCATGTTCAAAAATGACAACTCCATTTGAATTCAGATAATTAAAAACATCTTTGAGGATAATATGATAGGCTTCTAATCCACCCATGCCGGCAAAAAGAGCCTGATAATCTTCATCAGGAGCATCCATCCATGATCGCTCTTCTTCTGCGCAGTATGGGGGATTGCTCATAATCAGATCAAACTTTTGATTTGTACTGATCTGCTTAAACCAATCCGATTGAATATAAGTTTTTTTAAGCAAAGGTCGATCCAAAAGGTTTTTTTCAGCTTGCTTTAGGGCAATAGGGTTAATATCAACAGAAGTTAATTCAGACTGATGAGGATGAAAGTAAGCAAGTGCAGTACCTAATGTACCAGGGCCACATCCAAGATCTAGAACATTTTTGGGTTGGACCGTTGGTAAAAACTGTTCAATCCAATCCCATGTTTCAGGACGAGGGATGAGTAAAGGTTCGCAAATCGCTAGGGTTAACGGTCCAAAAGATGCACAGCCTAAAAGATATTCTATTGGTTTGCCTTGATGCAGTTTTTCACAGGCATCATTAAGAAGCAAGATTTCTCCTTTGTAATGCTGCCAAAGCTGCTGCAAATCTTGCCACTTTAACCCAGGATAAAGTTTTTGTTGCTGTACTACCCAATCCCAATTCATTGTGATTTCGACTCAAGCTCTGAGAGTAAAGATGCTTGATACTCATGCGCTAAAGGCTGAATAACATCCTCTAAGTTTCCTTCTAAAATATCTTCTAACTTATAAAGTGTTAAGTTAATACGATGATCGGTGAGTCTTCCTTGCGGAAAGTTATATGTTCTGATCCGTTCGGAGCGATCGCCGCTGCCTACTAGCTCATGACGCAGTGAAGAGCGTTCTTTTTGTTGTTTGTCGCGTTGAGACGCTAAAAGTTTGCTCTTGAGCAAGGACATTGCTTTGCTTCTATTCTTATGTTGAGAACGATCTTCTTGACATTCAACAACAACACCTGTGGGTAAGTGGGTGATACGAATAGCAGAGTCTGTTTTATTAACATGTTGTCCGCCAGCTCCAGAAGCGCGAAAAGTATCGACTCTTAAATCAGAAGGGTTGATCTCAAAATCAACGATTTGATCCATTTCAGGAAGAATCGCTATTGTACAGGCAGAGGTATGAATGCGTCCTTGTGCCTCTGTTACCGGAATGCGTTGAACACGATGTCCACCAGATTCAAATTTGAATTTAGAATAAACGCCATTACCATTGATTTTCACAACAATCTCTTTATAACCACCCAAATCAGATTCACTGGCTGATACGATTTGATAAGACCAACGTTGTTTTTCAACGTAACGTAAATACATACGGAGTAAATCAGCGGCAAATAATGAAGCCTCTTGACCACCTGCGCCTGCACGAATTTCTAAATAAATATTTTTATCATCGAGCGGATCGGTGGGAATCAATGCAAGTTTTATTTCTTGATAAGTCTGTTCAATCCGATCTTTGAGATCATTCAGTTCGCAGCGAGCTATGTCTTGAAATTCAGGCTCATTAAGGAGAGCGGTTGATTCTTGTATTTGATCTTGAAGAGAAAGGGTTTGTCGATGCAACAGTACTAATGGTTGTAATTCAGAATATTCTTTTGAAAGTTTTTCCAAACGTTTGGGATCGTTAAGTGTTTCAGGTAAGCCTAATAAAATCTCAATTTCTTGATAACGTTCGTAGAGATTTAAAATTTTTCCTTGGAGTGTTGCGGATAACATAAAAGCTGTACGTTTATTCGATGTATTATAATGCGCTAGTGTATCATGTTAACGGCGAAACCCATAGATTCTTTAGCCAAAATGATTGCATTATCTCTAATTTTATGAATATTTTTCATAATGTTATTGGAATATTTTGATTAAAATGCTCATTCAATACTCTTCTTTCAGCGGTGGGTCAGGCAAGTTCTCGGCCTTGAGCTGATATTTTTATCGATTGGTTAATTTGTTTTTCGCTCTCCTCAGCATTAGCAAGCACTTTTGATGAAAAACTTCTAAAACATGCTGGAAAAACAAGAATACTAGAGTGATTTGCTAGAAGATTAAAAATGATAGGACTCATGATGGAGTATGGAACAGTATGAACCGAAAATTTTTGATCAAATTTCCGCACTGCGTTATCTATACAGTTAGAGTTCTCGGAGACTTGGCCCTTCCCAAGAGTAATTTACTAACGTTAGCTAGATGCTTTAGCTTTAGTGACAGGCCTTTACAATATTAATAACCAGCACTATAATGACTAGTATGACTAGTTTATTTACGAACATTTATGCAAACTTGGCAATTACAGCAAGCAAAAGCGCGCTTAACCGAATGTGTTAATCAAGCTAAAAAATCCCCTCAAATTATTTCTAAACATAATAAACCCGAAGTCATACTCATAAGCATAGAGTTATATAATCAGCTAACAAATGCTGACCAGGATATTGTTGCTTATTTTAGGAATTCTCCTCTTTGCGGACTAACTATCCCATCAAGAGATCGTTCAGAAGGAAGGAGAATTGATTTATGAGTTATCTTTTGGATACGAATGTTATTTCCGAAATTATTAAAGCAGAGCCCCATCCTAATGTTGTAGCTTGGTTTAAATCATTAAATATGAGTATGTTTTTTTTAAGCGTTCTAACATTAGGTGAAATTCGTAAGGGTGTAGAAAAGCTGCCTGATTCTAAAAAGCGGCAATTTATTACGAATTGGCTTGAGATGCATTTACCCCAAGCATTTTTAGGTCGAATTGTTGATATAGATAGTGCTATTTGTGACAAATGGGGTTTTATCAGTGCAAAGAGCACTATCCCTGCTGTCGATGGATTAATCGCTGCTTCCGCATTGGTGCACAATCATAAACTTGTAACGCGCAACCTGAAAGATTTTATTAATATTCCAGGACTGGAACTTTTTAATCCTTGGGATGCATAAGAATGTTATTGTTTTTTTATTAAGAGCCAAACTCGTGTTAAAGACCGTTGCTTGCCATGATGAATCAATCAACGATCATGAATCCAATGGGCAGATCTATTATCATCGATTTTTACTGACTCTGTAATGAGTATAGCTACTTAAGATCAGTCAGTGGTACTTTTTTAATATTGCGGCAGCACAGTGTTGCTGTCATTTAATGGGAAGCCACTCATTCATGGGCGGGTAGTTCACATTCTTTTAATGCTAATGATGGTTGATGCAAGAGTTTTTGTGTCAATTTATAGCTAAATTCTTTAAGCACTAAAGCTGGGTCTTCCCCTTCACTCAGCTTCTTTAATGCAGCTAATTCAAGCTTTTTTTGTTCAAGCTGCATTGTATTTCTATAGATTTTAACCTCTTCTCTTTTGCTATGAGTAGCTAACCAATGGTTAAAACGTTCGATCGCCTGAGTGAGGGCCTGATGGGCTTTCTTTAATATGATGGAATGTTTAATCATATCCTCATTTTCATGATGTTGTAGAGCATCTATTCTGATAAGTTCGATTTCTTTACGCTCTAACAATGAATGACATGTGTTAGCCGGGACAGACAAATCAATAATTGTACGAGAGAGCGCATCCCTAAAGTCTTCGGATGTTAGTAAAGGTGTGTGACTGGATGTGGCAATAACAATGCAATCACTTTCGGCAATTGCACTTTTTAACTGATCATAAGATCTATAGCGACATTGATAAATATCTGCAAGTGTTGCCGCTTTGACATCAGTTCTATTGCATAAGGTAATGGAAGGATGATTGAGGTGTTCTAGTTTTTTTAAAACAAGATGCATTGTTTGTCCTGCACCTATTAATAAAATATTTTTAGGTTGACGTCGTTGAATAATCGTGATGACCCTTTGTTCTAAAGAAGGGACTATCAACTCTTGCATAAAGCTAGCTCGTATTGATTTTGCTGTAAAGAAGCAATGCTCAAAAAGACGGTTAAAAGGATTTTTTAAACATTTAACGCTTTGAGCCAGTGAGTAGGCATGCTTCAACTGCCCTAAAATTTGATGTTCACCTATAACCATTGATTGTAATCCACAAGCAACTTCATAAAGATGTCGTATTAATTCGAGATTCTCGTAGCTATAGCTATGTGTTTTCAGGATGGACAAGTCTGCACCGCAAGCATTTGCCCACCATGAATAAAGATATTCTTTATTGATTTTATAAGCATAAAGCTCAATACGATTACAGGTAGAAAGGATAATGATATTTGATTGAGGATGATGAAGAGTAAACCAGTGTAAAGCGTCCAAAATAGTAGGGTCATGCAAATAAAATTTTTGACGAATATCTAATGGCGTTTTTTTATGGCTCATACCGACCATGATTAGACTCATAAGCATCCTTCTTATTTCATACAATATTAAATGTTTTCAAAGATTTGCCGCCAAAAATAAAAGAATGGAGGACATTAATGAACAAAAACATTTTCACATATTCTTTTGCGTTAGTTTCGAGTATGACTGTATTGGCGACTGAAGCTCAACAAACTCAAACGCTAATGAGTCAGGCCCTAACAGGAAAACTAGCATATATGGAAGGAAACTACCAGGCAGCCGAATCATCTTTAGTAAAAGTTCTATGGGCACAGCCCGATAAAGTTTTATATCTGCATTATATACAAAGTACGCTCAATAATCGAAACACGGATGAAGTTTTTCCTTTAACCGAACATTTAATCAAAGAAACCAACGATTCCTTTTATCGCAAAGGGCTTGTTTTTCTTAAGACTCGCTATGAACAACTACCAGGACAGGCTGATCTAGATTTACTCTCTAAAGATGATTGGTATGAGTTTTTTTCATTACTTCCCGCCCAAGACAGAATCATTTTTTTAGAAAAGCTATATAAACCTGAAATGATAGGATCGTCCTCCACACGATCTTTTATTGCAGAGATTTTTTTACTCCTTGATCTTCATCAAGAAGCAGCAGATTTGATTTTATTTCCAACAGAAAATTTGAACAGCGATCTTATTGAAGCTGCTCAAAGAATCTTAACGATTAATCAACAAAGAGCTTTTTTTAAAGAATATGGAGATAAAGTTAATACTCAATATCAGCAAGATTGGTTGCAAGCAGTAGCGCTTTGTTATAATCGCACACCAATTCCTATAGATTTGCAAAAAAAGTTTTTAACCCGGCATGCTCATGCAGGCGTTGTTGCATCATTAATTCATAGTGGGCAATTTTTTCTAGCTCAAGCGATCTTAGAAAAAGAATGGATTTCCTCGAAAGATAAAGCTTTATTCGCTATCGAAATTAAAATTGAACGTTTTGAATTACAAGAGGCACAGGATGATTTAAAAAATTATCGACCTAAAAGTTCAGATGGTTATAAACTAGCTTTAGCAAAATACCATTACAAAACTCAAGAGTATGAGAAATCTTTTCAGGCTTTAGCAGATATTAGTGATCCAGAGAAAGCCAAAGAAGCTTTACTTCTTCGCGCTAAAATTCTATTAAAGGTTGAGCCTAAAGGAGCGTTGATGATGCTAGGGCATTTTCAACAAAAGCGCTTATACCCTCAATCTGATCTTGCATTTATGCAAGCAATAGCATTAATGAAGCTAGGATATTCCACTCAAGCTATTGCATTATTAGAGCGTTTATATGCTCAAGATCCTGGATATAGTAAAGGGGCTATTGTTTTAGCTCAATTGTATTTAACACAGAGCAACGATCCTCACACTGCTCAAAAAATCTTAACCCAACATTTTGATCAAGATAATCTAATGAATGGCCGTGCGGCTATGGTGATGGCAGAAAGTTATATGATGCTGGGAGATTATAAACAGGCTCAAAGATTAGCGCTGAAGGCAGTAGAATTGAAACCGAGCGAAGAACACAAAGAAAAAGCTCAGAATATTTTAAAAGTCTGTGCGTTGAAGAATTAAAGTGATTTTTTAAGTGATGGGTACGGGGATTGTTGGCTGGGGTGCTAGGATTCGAACCTAGGAATGCTGGGATCAAAACCCAGTGCCTTACCACTTGGCGACACCCCAAATTTTCCGATGTAATACCGAACAAGGAGGATTATCGCAAAAGCCATTGACAGTGTCAAGCAAAGAATAACTCCTCATCGATAGTATAGACCGCTTTTTAATCAAATTATTTAATGATAACAAAATAGTGTAAAAAACATTCACCCCTATTTAATATTTTTTTTATATTTATTATAATGAATGGCTCTATTGTATTGATTAAAAAGTAATTTATTATGCCACATATTCGTTTCATGCAAAGTCATGCTGCTGCATCAGGAAGTACTGATAAGTTTATTTTTTATAAAGATGATTATTCCGATGCTGTTCATAATGAATTGATCAAACTGAATATTCAGCTCAAGATTCCAGCTAGCAGCTGTGATAAATTGCTCCAAGATTTACTTGGCCCTGGTTACAGTGAACTAGACGTTAATGTGACCAAAGATCGCAAAGGAATTGCAGGAAGTATCAATAATCTTGCAGGTATGTTGTATCATGGCCATATTCACCCAAAATTCATAGGTCAGAAAGCATCTTGTTTTGAAAAAGTCGCTCTGACCAAACAACAGTGCTACCAGTTTTCTTTGAAAGATGTCACTTTTTCTGAAATTGGTGTTTATATCTGTAATAAAGATGAAAGCAGTGATAAGAGAGTCCTCATGGGTAAACCTGGACAATTTGATCGAGGTAATATTGAAATTAAGTATTACGATAATAAAAAGGGCGAGAGATTACAGTTTATTTTGAATTTCCACATTATTTTTGATTCTTCATCAAGATATGTACCTGAAGCGATTAAATTCGGCTTAGGGCAGCTCTTTCATCGTTTACCAGAGATGCGTAAGTTGGCCTTGATGGATCATAAGAACTTCCTATCCTTTAAATACATGCTGGCACCTAGTGAAGAAACTCTGTCTGTTTATAAAGCCTTAATCAAGCAAGAACAGCATCAATTAAACACTGTTAACGGAGACACAAGTAACAATTCCAACGCTCTTTCTTATTCATCAATAAGCACTGATAAGAACATACACGCATTTCCTCAGATCTTACATCAGCCATCCGTTGTCTTTCAACAGGGATTATCCGGTCATCGAAGTTCAGAGTTTTCTGCTCATTCCAAAAACCGACCTTTATGTTAATACCCTTGCAAAAGTGAGAGTTGCTGGCGCAACTGCTTCAGCGAGAGGTCTTCAGGTTAGTGGCGGGAGAAAGCCCCTCTTCAAGATAACCATCAAAGATGATAGCGATACCGACACTTATGAATTCATGAAAAATCGGTAATAAAATTGAATGAGTCAGTTGATGTTCACTCTTCAAAAAAGGTGAACAGAGCGCTAGTTTTTTAGGCATTACTGTGATACCATGGCGAAAAATATTGTTACTTTTTAAGAGGTTTTTTCATCAATGGTTGTTATTCGTTTAGCCCGTGGCGGCGCAAAAAAAGCTCCATTTTACACAGTGGTTGTTACCAATAAACTGAGTCCACGTGACGGACGTTTTATCGAGCAAGTTGGTTTTTATAACCCATCAGCTGCAGGTCAAGAGCTTAAAGTTAAATTAGAACTTGATAGAATTGACTACTGGTTATCTAAAGGCGCTCAGTTATCAGACACTGCTGCTGGCATTGTAAAAAAATATCGTAAAGAACAAGCTATTGTAACTGCCGCTTAGTCTTTTATTATGTTATTAGAAGAAGATAGCTTTATCGCTTGCGCTGTTATAGGCGCTCCTTTTGGTGTGCGCGGAGCACTGCACGTCTATCCCAAATCTGGACAAAATGACCATCTTGTTGGCTTGAAAGAGTTTTTTTATAAGAAAGATGGAGCTTATGTTCCATTAAAAGTGCAGTCTTCACGGATACATCAAGATCATTTAGTTGTTTCTTTTGAATCAATAGAGAATCCAGAAACTGCAAAAACAATGGTCCATCAAGAAATTTTTGCTCAAATTCAGTCATTGCCACAATTGCCGGATAATCAATACTATTGGTATCAACTGCAAGGTTTAGCTGTTTCTAATTTAGAAGAGCATGATCTGGGCTCTGTTGTAGAGATCTATAGTAATGGTCCTCAAGATGTTCTCTTAACATCAGAAAAGCATCATATTCCTTTTATTATGAATCTGATAATTAAAGATGTTGATCTAGAAAACAAAACCATTACAGTTGATTTCAATCCAGTCTATCTAGAAGCTTAGTTCATGTTGCAGTTAGGCGTTATTACGTTATTTCCGCAGCTTATTACTCCTTATTGGAATCACGGCATTATTACGCGCGCCTTAGAAGATAAACTTTCGATTAAAGTCTTTGATATGCGCGCTTATACTCCGTATACGCATGGTCAAGTCGATGATCGCCCGTTTGGTGGGGGACCCGGCATGGTTCTGATGCCACAAGTTCTTTTCAATGCCGTTCAAGCCGCTCGTGAAGAAATCCCTAATGCGCGCGTGATCGCCTTGTCACCTGTAGGTAAACCGATCAAGCAGATCATGTTCACTGACGTCGTCGATCAACAACAATCCTTAATTTTTGTTTGTGGTCGCTATGAAGGCTTCGATCAGCGCTTTATCGATCAGTGCACGGATGAGAGCTGGTCTTTAGGAGACTTTATTCTTACAGGAGGCGAGCTTGGTGCTCTGGTTTGTATCGATGCTCTTGCACGCTTACTCCCCGGTGTTCTTAATGAACCACAATCTCTTGTGAGTGAGTCTTTTAGTCAAGAAGGGCTTCTCGATTATCCGCACTATACTAGACCACGTGTTTTTAATAACCAAGAAGTGCCAGATGTTTTACTGTCTGGAAACCACGCTCAAATAGAGCAGTGGCGACAAGAGCAAGCCCGCCTCCTGACACAGAAGTGGCGACCAGATCTTCTTGTTTCTCGCAAAGACGGCCAAAACAGCTAATCAATTCACTAAGATGGCTTTTGTTTGACTCTCGAACATGGTATCATTCACGGTGCCGTATAGTATGCATATTCGGTATAACAAATTTTAATATTTTTTTATTTTGGAGAATCCAAGTGAGTAAGCTGATACAAGAAATAGAATTAGGCCAAATGAAGAGCGATCTTCCTCACTTTAAAGTTGGAGACGAGCTAGAGATTACCATTAAAATGGAAGAAGGCCGTAATCAAATCTTTAAAGGAACTGTGATTGCACGTCGTAACCGCGGGTTACGTTCCTCTGTAACATTACGTAAAACATCCCATGGTGTTTCGCTTGAACGCGTATTCCCTATTCATAGCCCATTACTAACCTTTGCGCGCTTGAAGAAAGGTCGTGTTCGTCGTGCTAAGTTGTACTACCTACGCAATCTTGCTGGTCGTGCTGCACGTGTTAAAGAAGATGTTCGTTCTTCAGCAAAATAAGAATGAGTGGTTGGCAGCAAAAAGTTGCCAACGCTTCTTGCGCACTTATCACAATATCCTCAATATATTTCACCTTTTCTGCCTTTTTAACTATTTATCATCTTCATTTACAACTCATTAATGCAACAAATCATTTAAGAGCTCTTTAGGGTCTTGTGACTCGTTGATCTTTAATAATAATGTATTAAGTTCGACAGTTAGAGGCGTTAAGAGTTCTTGATGGTCAGATGATTGTTCGATCTGAGCTAATAAACTCCTAGGCATCGCATTCCTTGGCTGTTGAGATTCAATAGATGGTGGACCAAAATCTGTTCTAACTGTAGTTCCTCCTGTAAAACTTTCTACTCTTTTTAACACTATAGAACCGGCCAGCCTTTCAGCCGTCATTATGTTTAGACTTAGATTAGCTGGCGCTCTCTCAAAAGATGATAATATTTGATTCAATACTCTGTTGTTTAAAGTAACAACTTGTATTGGAGGGGCATCAAGACTCAATGATATAGTGGGGAATACTTGTTGTAGTTGACGAATGGCTTCGTGATTTAGCATCACTTGTGTTCGATTATCATCTATCGGAATACAAAGAATAGATCCTGCACTAGGGTTTAAGCTGTATCTTGTCATAGCAGCATTAAAAGCTTGCTGCTCATACTCTTGAGGCCCTGTCAACGAAGTAACTAATGATGTTGATGGTGATGGTGAAGCAGCTATGAATTCGTGATGTACGGTAGCATTAGCAGTAGTGTTTTGCGATTGAGGTAATTCGGTTATAACAGATTTCAAATGGTTAAAGAATTGGATCCACGATGGATGGTTAGGATCAGTACTCTCTGTTAATAAAGTATCTAAATCTGGGGTTGAGTCAGATGAACCAGTTGTATTTAATCTGAGAATATCAGCTAATTTTAGTGCTTTTTCCTCTTTGGTGTGATCACGCTTTTCTAAATACGCTACTAATTGGCCCTTTTGTTCGGCATTTGAATCTGGGTTATTTTTATAAAAAGCAGATATAAAATACAACGTTTCCATGTACTCAGTTAAAGCTTTAACTTTGGCTTTTTGCTCATCTGTGACTGTGCCTGCGTCTGCGACGAGTTTATTGAGATCCCTAAGCCGATCCATGTCTGTTTGATAACGCTCGAGCGTTCGTGCAGTACAAAAAGCTTTAACACCTTCATCGTCTACTTTAAACATTTCGATTAATTTATTTCGTTTAGCGTCATTATCATAGTGTTCTGCTATTTTGAGTTCAGTTTTGGACCTTCCCCTAACGGTTCGCCATAGATTATTAAATGTCTCTCTCACGCCAACACTAGTATGGTGCTCAAGAGAAGCCATCATATCCGCAACAAGTTTATCGTAATTATCTTGATTATCTTGATTCATTGGCATATTCATTTCCTTTTCTAATCAGTCTTACAGAGCAATAAGCCTGTAAAGTAGTTGCGATTTATTTACTGTGTTAATTCGTTAAAATCAATGCTGAGGAGTATTTTTTGATAATATATCCTTATTATGCATTTTAATTAACTCATTGATTTTATTTTTTATATTATCTTTTTCAGTCTGAGAGATAGATGAACTATAAGTTATAGCTGTATCAAAATGCTTTTCATCAACTTTTAATCCAGAAGCTTTTAATCCTTTTAAAATGTTTTGTAGGTGTGCTTCATCCTTTGAGAAATCAGTGACTGAAAAAGTTATTTTTGCTTTTAAATCGCCTGTGCGCGGAAAACGCTGTTTTAGCGCTTGTGCTTGAACTTCAAAGATCCTAACAAGTGCTTCTTGCTTTTTAGCATCTAAACTTGAAGTTGGAATAGTATTTATAATCGCAGGAGGGTTTGCGGTGGCCCTTACCGTCATATCATCGATAGCAGACTGTGCTACCGAACTCGTTAGACTCTGGGTATTTCGTGATCCGGGATTTGTAATATTGATTTTAAAAGAATCTTTATTAGAAGCGAAACCAGATTCAACTGCAAAAAGTAGCGTAGTAGAATGTTTTTGTGCTTTCTCTAAAGCATTATAAATCTCTTGAAGGAACTTAAGATCTTCAGTTGAGGAATTAGCTCCTGCCGCATTGGCTGTATTGATTGTTACGGTTGCAGCTGTGAAAGAATTTTGAGCCGGTCCATTAGCACTGGATTGCGCTTGTGTGCCTGCAGCTACCGCTGCTGTTGCTAATGTTGCTAATGTTGCGGCTGCTACTGCTCCAGTGTTTGCTTCTGCTGGATGTTCTGATGTCAATTCGGATGTCAATTCGGATGTCAATAGGCTATCACGGAATTCTAGCATTGATGACGGCACTATTTGTTGCAATGAGATATTGTTTACGACTCCTGGACTAAGAATATTCATTTTGTCTGTAAGTATAAGGCTGCCTTCATCGTTTGGCATATGCTGAGCAAATATCAATGACGCAGGTATGCCTTGTCTAGTCAAAACGCTTATTGCTTGTTCAAACATATCTTTAGTTAAAATAAATGTAGAGTTACTGGCGCTTGGAATTACTCTCCATCCTTGCTCACCATCATTAATACATAAAATATTTATTGCGCTGTCTTTTTTTAATGTTTTTGGAAAAAAAGTTCTTATGAGTTTTGCAATATCGATATCGCCTGTGCTTGCTGCCAATGCAGGCGGTTGATCAACAGCAACTCTATAAGGTTTTGTTGAGGTAGTTTTAGTAACGCTTTTTCCTAGTGGAGGATTCGCGGGAAAAACACTAGGTACAGAATAAAGTGGGTAAGCCAAGCTTTTAAATTGATAAGGCGCGATCCCAAAATATGGTTTATATTTTTGAATCGTATGGTAAAATGGAGCCGGCTGAAATAGCCTTGAGCCTGAATCGGCAAATGCAACTGCTTGCAACTGCGGTTTAGGAGAATCTGAATTGCTCCTCAACATGTTAGCAAAGCTATTTGCAGTGGAAAGGAGCTGTGGCTTGTCGCGCATCACAACCTTCGCGCTGGGATATAAACTTGAATAAGAATTGAACCCCCATAATAGCAGGCCTACCCCCAATCCTACGACGACTTTCTTTAACGACCCAGTAGATGATGAATGATTTTTGGGTTTATCCTTTGATTTTGGATTAGGGGCTATTGTGGGGCTGCTATAGGCTGCTGAGCTGCCCCCACTCCACCAAGATGACAATAACTGGGCAACATCATAATTGTTATTGCTCTCTTTTTCTTTAGTTTCTTCAATTTTTCCAATTTCTGAACTTTTCTTAATTTCTTTCAGTTTTTTCTGTGTTTGCTCTGGCAGATACTTCACAATTTCTGGATTTGTATCCACAAAAGATAAGAAAGGATCATCACTTTGAGTTGCAATTGCTGTCGAATCCTTTTCCATCCAAGAAGCAGCCATATACTCTATTGTGTGAGTAATGCTGACTTGATCCTTATCAATTGGTGTGGACCCTTGGTTCAATAGCAAGGAATTTAATAAAGGATCACTGATTGAGGCTGGGATAATAGTTGAATCAAAATCTTTTTTAGTTAATGTAGGAAGGTGTTGTGTCGCTATTGTTATTAAATCCGGATTTATAAGATTTCCTAATCTATTATTAGGACTAGTTACTAATTGAAGAAAGAGTACATCTTCTGGTTCAGGCGTATTTTTGAGAGGATTGAAGAGTTTTTCCGCAACCAAGCTATTTAATCGTGTTCTAATCTGCTCATGGACATACGACTCAACAGCGCCGTTTATTGCCTCTTTATTAGCGCTAACCTCTATTTTTTGACCCTCTGGCAATTGATTATTCAATTGCCTTAGAAATTCATTTAACAATTGCTCATTGTTCTCATCATTAATCGATTTTAATAATGCTGGCAATGAAACTCCGTCTATACCTTTATGCAAAAGATCATTGAGTAATTGAATGGGGGATGTTACTTGATCAATTTCCTTGCTGAATAAATTTAAATAATCAACGCTATGTTTTAAAGTACGCATCGCTTCCTTTCTCACTCAAGATGTTAAGAGATATCTTGAGTATTCATCGGCATTCTTACTAAAATATTTAACTTTTTGATAAAAGGTTTTTTATTTTCATCATACAAAGTGAGTTATCAAATAAAGATTGATTGTTGGAGCATTCGACAGTAGCCTACAGTGTAAAAGCAAGAATGTATGTTGACTCTGCTGCGATATAAGATAAACAGGGCATTGCAATATTAAAAAAGGTAGGTACGTCACAAGATATGGCAACAAAAAAGTTGATCTTGTGCAACGTACTGATGATTATGATGACACAATAGGGGGAAGCGCTTGACTCATCTGCTAACGGAGGGTGTTTTTGCGCTGTTTTTTGATGAATGTTATTCTTGTTGCTATTGGCGATGAAGTGATTCGTGGTCAGACGATTAATACAAATGGCGCCTTATTGGCAAAAACCTTAACTCAAAAAGGATTCAATGTGCTAAAGCACGTTGTTTTAACTGATGATATTCAACAGCTTGAAGAAGATTTGCCAGCACTAGCACGCCAGTGTGATTTATTGATAACAACGGGCGGATTAGGACCAACGAGCGATGATCGTACCCGTACAGCGCTTTCTAGAGCTTTTGATTGGACTTTTGTTTTGAATGAAGACTGGCTCAACCATCTTCAAGCCACTTTCTCTCGATTCGATCGGGCATTACAGTCACAAGCTATGATCCCTCAAAATGCCTTTTTAATTGCTAACACCGAAGGGACTGCCTGCGGTTTTATTCAATCTTTTGAGCAAACCCAAATTGCAGTATTGCCTGGTGTTCCTGGTGAATGCAAAGCCATGATTTCCTTTATGCTTGAGCACTTTTCAACAATTTTTCCAGAGCAGCGCTTAAAGCCTACCTCAAAATTACATTTCTTTGGCGTCTTTGAACGTTACTTAGATCATCAAGTGCAACAAGCGGTCTCTGCATTCAATTTAGATCAGCTTCAATGGGGCTTATATCCCGATATTAGCACAGTTGCAGTGGTTTTTCATGGGCCCATTGAACAGCAAGAAAAAGCTCGAACTTGGTTGCTTCAGCAATATCCAACAAAAAATTATAGTGGCGATCTTTTAAGCGATCTAGAACCTTTATCTCAACAGCATGATATTACTATTATAGAGAGCCACACTGCAGGGTTAATGCGTTGGCAAGCAAGTCATTATCCTCGATTAAAACTCTTCTTTGATGGCAATCAAGATACTAGCCAATGGACTTTGAAGATGCATCAAGAAGAAAAAAAAGTGTATATTCAACTGTTGAAGGAAAAAAAACTTTTTAGTCAACAAGAAGTGATGCTTCAAGGCTCACTTACCAAACAACAATATCGCTTGGCAATCTTAGGTTTTGGCCTATTAGTAGAGTCATTAATATGGGGCAAAAGCGAACTCGTTATCGATCCAACAGTACTAGAGAGCTGACGAGTCATCCTTGAGCGAATATTAAGGCCTCTAACAATTCCCCATTGGAAGTCAATAAAGTTGATGGTAGAATATCTTTTTATATACTCGTTGGCTTAACGTGCATATTTTACGAGACATTTTGTGGTTTTTATGGCCTGTTGAAAAAGGCGAGCATAAAAAAACTTTTTCTATTTTAGTAGTTCTTTTTTCTGTATCTTTTGTCTATAACATTCTAAGAACATTAAAACTCACTATCCTTTTGGCTGAACCAGATTTGTCGAGTCAGGCTGTCTCTTATCTTAAAATCTTTGCCATCATGCCTGCTGCAATTCTTTTTACGTTACTGACAACACGGATGCAAACCATGATCGGTCAACGTAGAACCTTTGTGGCCATGGTTTGTGTTTTTGGGGCGCTCTTTGCGATTTTAACACTTGGTGTTATGCCTTATAAGGATTTTTATCAATTACATATCCCGGGCAATCATGAGCTCATTATGCTGATGAATCGCTGGTATATTACCTTATTTTATGTGGCTGCTGAAATGTGGTCTTCTATTATGCTTAATATGCTCTGTTGGGGCATTATCATTGAAATTACAAAGTTAAGTGATTCAAAGCGATTATATTCACTGTTTTCTTTATCAGCAAATATTGCAACATGCTTTGCCGGTTGGTGGGGAAGTTCTACTGTTGAAAAGCAAATTAAAATGATTACAGGGATTGCTCATCCTACATGGGAGCAATCATTGCTTTTCCAAATGGTTGTCTTATGGATCGTTCAGGCAGTTATCATTTTTTCATTTCAATATACTATGAAGCAACAGCGTCTTGAAGATCAGCGTTCTTTAGAGAGGAAATTTAAAGTGGGCTTTATTGATTCTATTAAAGTTGCTTTTTCCAACCCTATTATTAGAAGTGTAGCTGTTATGCTTATTAGTTTTAATATTGTTTACCATATTGTTGATGTTATTCATAATGAATATGTTCGTTCTGTTTTTGCGGCAACACCGCGTGTCATGAATCAATATTTTAATGAAGTGAATAAATATTTAGGGATTTTTGCAATTTCTTTTTCTTGGCTTTTATCAGGCAGTTTTGTCCGTCGTTTTGGCTTACCTGCATCTTTGCTGTTCACTCCAATATTATGGTTAATGTTAAGTTTACTAGATGTTTTAAGCTCTTACGGTTACATTACTCCTTTTTCCCTTCATTGGCACGATTTATTATTACCCATGAACTTACTCTCTTTATCCTTAATGTTATCTATGGGGAGAGCGGCAAAGTTTACTATTTTTGACACAGCTCGAGATATGTCATTCTTAAGCCTACCCCAACAAGAAAAACGGTTGGGTAAAGCGGCAGTTGATGGTTTAACTTCACGTTTTGGTAAAACAGGCGGAGCATGGCTAGTGATTCTTATTGTTGGTCAGACTGGGCAAATTTTAGCCTCACTGGTTCCTTTAAAAACAGCTATTTTTATTGCTTATGGATTATGGTTCTGGGCAGTCATTACTTTAATAGGTCATTTACCTAAAGACATTCAATAAAAACCCTCCTTTCTGAGGGCCTGGAGTTCAATCTCATGATTAGTTTAAAAGATTATCCTGTAAATTTAGATGGAGAAGTGCTTTTTACACTTCCCAAATTTCAAATAGGGCCTGGCCATAAAGTCGGTCTTTTGGCACCCAATGGGACAGGTAAAAGCGTTTTTATGCAACAGCTGATTACTAAGGAAATCCCTCATTCCGTAAGCTTAGCTTATTGTACTCAACAGCTTGGAGATGAGAGAAGACAAATGAGTCTTGATGATTGGGCTGCGCATGCATCAGAAGGTTTTAACTATAATGAGTTTTACAAATTAGCCCCTATGTTAGGCTTAGAGACTGATAGACCTATTTCTACTTTCTCTGGTGGACAGGAAAGAAAAGCGGCATTAATTTACACTATGTGTCAACATGCTGAAGTGTATTTTTTTGATGAACCAACAAACCATCTTGATTTACCAAGTATTTTATGGCTTGAAAGTTATATTAAAGAAAATTTACATAGTTTTCTTATAGTGAGCCATGATTTACAATTTTTAGAGCATATTGTTGATGGCTATTGGGCTGTTCATGAAAAAATATTAAGATATTACGATGGGACATACGATCAGTATCAGCAACGCCGAGAACTTGAAGAACAAGCTTTATTACATGAACATGCTAAAAATGTTATTTCCTTGAAACAGGAAGAACGTTATCGTGAGCGCGGAGTGACTGCTCGTCGAAAACGCAATCAAAAGCGAGTCGAAAAACTGCATCAACTGAGAGCCATTTTGAAAGAAACAGATACTGTTGCTGAAAATAGCTTTGCTGGATTTACACACAAGACATTGCCACCAGGACAGATGATTGTTGAGCTGAATAACTATCATCCACAGTTTTTTCAAGCAGGCACTGTTTCAACCTTAGAGCCCATTACACGGATTATTACTCGTAAAGATAAAATTGCTATTGTTGGGGCTAATGGTGCTGGTAAAACAACATTATTGCGGTCATTGCTCAGCAGTACGAACGATCCGACGTTGCGTCACCGCGATAATTTAAGAATAGCTTTTTTAGATCAGCAAAGAACCCTCGACAATAAATTGACACCCATTGATTTAGTGGCGGGCGATAGTTCTCATATTACTATTTATACAGACAAAGAGTCTTATCAGCTACATCCACTTACCTATCTACAACGTTTTGGATTAGATCCCCAGCAAGCACGGACTCCTTATGGTAAGTTATCTGGTGGACAAAAAATGAAAGTGTGTTTAGCTAAAGCCCTAGCTTTACCTGTAGATGTTCTTGTGCTGGATGAACCTACTAACGATTTGGATATTGAAGCGATAGAAGAGCTTGCAGAGCTTTTAATTGAATTTAATGGCCTGGTGCTTTTTGTAAGTCACGATCGGTATCTGATCGATCAGTGTGCTACAGAAACGTGGTATTTAACACCTAAAAAGATCATTATGCACCCTGGCGGATTTGCAGAACGTTTTGTATCATCATTAACCGCGCAAATTGTAAAACAACATGATCTCCCTGTACAGGAAAAAAAGGTAGTGCATGAAAAACCAACAAATAAGTCAACATCGCTTAAACTCAAATCTCTCATGACTAATATTGAGCAAGTAGAAAAATCTTTAGCAGATCTTCAAGAAAAACTTCTTTCGCCCGAGCTTTACACGGCATCACAGCGCAAGGAATTAGAGCAAATTCAACGTAAAGAAAAAGAATTAAGTGAGAAATTAGCAGAATTATATAAAGAATGGGAGCGACTGGAATAAGTCGCTCTCAAGTTTATCAGAAACAGATGAGCATCGCCTATTATTTTTTTATTTTAAGGGATAGAGGTTTTTTACGGGCTCTAGGACCCGATGGTTGTTTTTTCTTCGAACCAGTTGTACTTGGTTTGCCTGCAGTTGGAGATGACATCAATAACCAGCCTTTTGTGAGCATGGCAGTGAGAGTATCATTTGAACTATCAGCAGTCTTTATAGTTGGTTGAGATGTTTTTATTTGCGCCTCTTGAGGAGCTCTTAACGATTTAATTTTCTGCATGATTGTTGATGAAGCAGTGGTTATAAAGTTACCCATTACAGATAAAGCGGCCATGGTTCCACTGATATAATGACCTTTTTTGAATGCTGTACGAGTCGCTGCAAACTCTGATCCAACGCCTACACGGTAAGCGGTAAAAGCAGCTGCTCCAAGTGTTATCGCAGTTATAATAGTTTGTATCATCGATATTAAGGGTAATACCACAAAGTAGGCTGATAAAGCAGCACCAATCCCTAGAGTGATTCGGCCACCTTGAGTAGACATCATTCTATTAAAGAGTGTTCTTGAACCTTCCATTAAAGATGACAATATATTATTTTTGTTGGTAGTTGGCATAGTTGTATTCCTCATTGTTTATTAAAGAAAAATTTCTTGTCTTCCATATAGAACGAGTTTTTAAAAAAAACAACAATCAAAAATTATTTATTAGTTTTTTTTAATAATAAATAACAATATGTTAAGTTAAAGATAAAAATGTAATACGAAATTTTATAAAATCAGCTATATGATTGATATAAAGGTAATAAGATTTTGATAAATAATGAAAACACTGCTTGAAATATTAAAAACAGCGTCGAGTTCTAGTGCAGCATCTCCCAGTTTGAGTATGTTATATTCAAGCAATCCAGATGATTATCAAAATAATTTGTATGCAGCCAAAGAGGCTGGCTTACTTGATCTCAAAGAAGAAGATGATGGTTTAAATGCTTTTAGATTATTGCAATCAACATTATATCATATCTTAATACATGATATTCAAGAACCACTAAAAGATGAAAAAGCATCATTTGTGATTCAGCAATTTATTTTACTGAATAAGATTGCTCAAGGCTTTGAAGAATTCATGCTAGAGTTAGATTTCAGTGCAAGTCAACAAAAAAAAGCAACAACAACAAAACTTATTAAAGAACTTTTTGAAAAAAGATCTCTTTTTAAGACGGAAGTCCTTACAAATCCAGATGAAGGAGAGTGGTCTTATTCTGATGAATTATTGTTACAACTATCACTATTAATGATGGGTCATCAGCCAGAAGACAAGCAAAAAATAGTTTATGATTCTTTTTCACGGCTTACTCAACGCGCGCTTACCATTGAAGAAAAAAAACCGCATTATGACAGAGTCTCATTAGATTATGTTCAGACAGTAGCTCGAAATACTGGTCAAGATGATGTTGTTGAAGTGATTTTTACACAGAAGCAGGTGCAACCGAAACAGCAGGTGCAACCGAAACAGCAGGTGCAACCGGAAAAAAAGAAAAAAAGCGTTGGCTGGCGCGCCCCGCTTGAGGAAGTTTTTGATCTTAAAGAAGAGGTCACTCCTACACCCATAGTCATTACAGTAGATGGGAAAGAATATACGGCTCCTGATGCATCCACTCCGGATGAAATAGAGCGATTAGGACAATCAAGCTCTTTCAGTCAAACACAACAAGCCAGACAATCAGGGAGTGTTGAGGATCGCTTTGATCAATTAAGATCAGGTTTATGGACTGATTTATCACAAGAAGAACAAGAGCTTATAAAGAAAAAAGATGAAGAGCTTAGTAAAATTGCAAGCTTATTTAATCAATATTTAAATCATCCATCGGAAGCTTTAAAAAAACGCTTACAAGCCCTTATCAAAAATCTTTTTGAACTCGATATGTCGTCTTCTTTAAGTGCAGGTTTTAACTCCTTAACAGTTGGTAAGAATTTATTACTGTCTCTTTTCATCTTGACGATGTCACAGTTAACTTCAGCAGAAAAAGAAAAGGCCCATGAGCACCTTAAAGAGATTATTAAGAATGCAATGATCACAGCTGATCATAAACCAAACTATGATGAGGTTAAAAATGTTTTTGAGAAACAAGTCAAAAAAGACAAGGAGCAGCAAGCGCCATCTTTATTGCAGAGCTTATGGAATATGTTCTTTTCTCAAAACACTCTTATATTTTCAGATCCTAAAAATAAAGAGAGTGGCGATAGTAAATCTTCAAAAAAGAAAAAAAGCGTTAGCTGGCGCACCCCGCTTGAAGAAGTTTTTTATCTTAAAAAAGAGGTCACTCCTACACCTATAGTCATTACAGTAGATGGGAAAAAATATACAGCTCCTGATGCATCCACTCCGGATGAAACAGAGCGATTAGAACAATCAAGATATTTAACGCAAACACAACAAGCCAGACAATCAGGGAGTGTTGAGGATCGCTTTGATCAATTAAGATCAGGTTTATGGACTGATTTATCGCAAGAAGAACAAGAGCTTATAAAGAAAAAAGATAAAGATCTTAGTGAGATTGTAAGCTTATTTAATGAATATTTAAAAATGCCATCATCGGAAGCTTTAAAAAAACGCTTACAAGCCCTTATCAAAAATCTTTTTGAACTCGATATGTCGTCTTCTTTAAGTGCAGGTTTTAACTCCTTAACAGTTGGTAAGAATTTATTACTGTCTCTTTTCATCTTGACGATGTCACAGTTAACTTCAGCAGAAAAAGAAAAGGCCCATAAGCACCTTAAAGATATTATTGACACTGCAGGGATCACAGCTGATCATCAACCAAACTATGATGAGGTTAAAGATGTTTTTGAGAAAAAAGATTTTTCTCAAGTCAAAAAAGACCTGCCAAGTCATTCGCAGAAAGATACAGATAATGAAGATTTCGATGATGAAGAGTTAGATAAAGATGAAGTTAAGGTTGGTATCAGCACGCAAGCTAAAGCCACTCATAACTCGCATGATAATTCATCTGTCGAAGCAATAAGGGGTGATGCAGAGGCAAAGCAACATTCAGTATCATCTGAGGCGCGAGCATCAGTTGATTTTAGATCATTGGTAGATCATACAGCCCAATTTGTAGAAAAGCATGCACATTTAACGATGATGTCAGATTATGATAACAATCTGATTAATATTAAAGATCAAGAAAAATCTTCTCATAATGCTTATCAGGTTCAGATGATAGATAAGGATAAAATAACTGCAGTTATTAGTAGCGATTATTTACATGATTCTTCAAAATTTGATCAACATGAAGCATTTATGAGACATCAAATACAGTACATTGAGAGTAAGAATCAACGTTCAGTTGTGACGGTGAGTATGGACTGTCAGAGTGAGCAAGATATTAAAAGTCTTATTGCAACAATTAAAATAGTAGCATTATCACATTCTTTAGAAAAAGATTTCCATTTAAATATTAGTTTTAATCCTAACATAGATCTTTCTGCTAGTAGCACTGAAAAGAGATTTATGGATTTAGTGAAAGATAAAGATAAAATAGATATAGGCACATTAAAACAGTTATTAAGTATGAGCGATTATAATCCTGCAGCGGGGTATAAGCCTGCTGTTTAGTAGTTTTTCTTCAAGATTATATTGTGATCTTAGGGGTCTCAGTATGTTAGTATAAAGAAAAAATTTATATAGGTTGTTCGATGCGTTGTGTATGGTTTCGTGAAGATTTAAGAGTTGATGACAATTTAGCACTGAACTATGCTGCTCAATCAGGTCCAGTTTGGGGTTTGTTCTTAATAACGCATGATTGGTGGGACCGACATGGTTGGGGATCGAATAAAAGAGCTGCTCTTTTTACAGCATTAGAATCTCTAGCGAGCGATCTTAGTAATTTTAATATCCCGCTTATTATCAAGAATGTGACAGGCGCTCTTTATCATGATCAAGTAGAGATCGTCTTACAGACTTTGGCAACACATCATACTAATATGTTGTATTTTAATAGACAGTATGAACTGCATGAAACCGATAGAGACCGACTGTTAGCTAAAAAGCTTTTGAAACAAGGAGGCCATCTGCATGTCTTTGATGATTTATTACTGTATCCACCAGGAAGCATTCGTACAGCTAGTAACACACCTTTTACAGTATTTACTCCTTTTAAAAAGAAAGCATTAGCAAGTGTTGACCAGAAAATTATGCAAGGACCTAAGCTTAAAAAACAACAAGAACTTGCCATTAAAAGCGATCTTTCTTCTTTAGTGAAGGTTAAACCCGATTCCCCCGATCTGTTTAAGCTTCCGATCACAACAATCCAAGCTAAAAAGCGCCTGGAATTCTTTGCTGAAGAAAAATTACATCACTACGAGTTGCATAGGAATTTCCCATGTTTAGATGGAACATCTAAACTTTCTGTTGCATTAAGTCTAGGTTCATTATCAATAAGACAACTTTGGAATGATATCGAAAGACAACCCGATTCATTAGGAAAAGAGACTTATCAATCTGAGTTATTATGGAGAGAGTTTTATAAGCATATTTTAATTGATTTTCCAGATGTCTGTCGTTATAAACCTTTTAAAAAACAATATGAGTTATTTGATTGGAATGACAATAATGTATTACTGCAAGCATGGAAAGAGGGTCTTACAGGATATCCTATTGTTGATGCGGGTATGCGGCAATTGCGTCAAGAAGGATGGATGCATAATAGAGTTCGTATGATTTGCGCTATGTTTTTAACAAAATTACTATTACAGTCATGGCAAAAAGGTGAACAAGAGTTTGCGTATTGGCTTGCTGATTATGATTTGGCAGCAAATAATGGTGGCTGGCAATGGTCATCATCAACAGGTACAGATGCAGTCCCTTATTTTCGTATTTTTAGTCCATGGTCTCAAACAGAACGCTTCGATCCTGATGGCGAATATATTAAAAGATATATTCCTGAGTTAGAAAGCTTAAGTGGCTTACACCTCAGCTCTGCTGAAAAGCTCGGAAAATTTTCTCAAAAAGGATATCCGAAGATGATAAAAGATTATCATCAAGCTCGGCAAGAATGCCTTGACGCTTTCAAAAAGCATGAGCAAAGTCGTTGAGCCGCCCTTGGCGGCAGCGTACATTTTCTACTCAATCAAACGCATGTTGCAACATAAGAGATAAAAACGACAATAGCATTCAAAAAAGATTTTATCGAAAAATCACGCAATACTAATATCTCTCAGCCGCAATGAATTGCTAGCCAAAAGAATCTTTTCTTTTACGGTTAGGGCCAAAGATATCCTCAAATTCTTGACATTGCTTGGGTATAACAATCAGTCGCTTTAATTCACTCATTAAACGATGAATTTTTTCTTCATAGAAGGGCGAAGGATTAGCATACTCTTCTGAATCGGACTCTAAATGTAAATTGCCTAAAACAATCCTGATATCTTTAACTACCTGAGAAATAAGCACAATGTCTGAAAACTTCTCTCTTATTAAATCTTCAACAAGAGCGTCAAACAGGCGCTCTAAAGCAATACAAGCAGTATAAGCTTCTTTATCAGTGGAGTGATCCACATATGTCAGTTCATATTTTGGTCTTCTGGACAAAAGATATAATATAAGTTCTTCTGTTTTTTTTAAGTTTTTATCAAAATCTATTTTTTCGCTCTCACCTGATTTTTTTTTGTCTTCTATTATGTCGTTGTATGGGTATGTAGATATCTGGTGAGGTCTTACAGAGTAAACTTTTCCTGATAAAACAATCATAATATCTCCTAGTAGAAATGTTTCTTCACTTTGTCTACCACGCTACCAGATAATTAGTGATAGTACAATATTTATTGAGAAGCTTTTTCATCATTTTTCTTTTTGTCGAAAAGAATCGGATCTTGCTTGAACAAAACACGTGCGCAATCTTTTTCGTTTAAGGGAAGGTCAAGCACGTCCTGATCTTTCTTTAAGTTCTTGTTCTCGATCGGTTTTGGGTCAAGATCAAAGCGCAGTGCTCAATGAGACGTCAAAAAAGAACGTTAAGCGGCAGCACAGTGTTGCTGTCGCTTAATGGGAAGCCTGCCCATTCAAGGGGAGTACTTCACATGAACTATCATTTTTATACGAAAAAAGATCAAGTGATTTGAGCGCTAAGATTAAACCACACCATAAACCGGAACTAAATCCTCGAGATCCATGATAAACTGAAACCATTAAGTTTTTTTCAAGATAGCCAAAACAAGGAAGATAATTACGTTGTATTGAACGAAAACCAACAAAATCAGATAAATGTGATGTTTTATCAACATGTTGATGAATTAAAGATTTTCTAGGAAGTGGATTGAAATCATGCCGTTCATGAGTTCCTTTGAGCCAAGAGATCGTCCCTTTTTGATTTAAAGCGCTTAATTGCCCTCTGATCATGGTGCAATTTTTATTATGCTGTTGATTAAAAGCAAAACTATTGGCAGCTACAATAAGATGCTCAGGATGCTTACTTTTCCATGTTTTTACAAATTGATTGACGTCATGAAGTTGTATCTTTCTTAACGACGATTGGTTTGAGAGAGCATTTAAAATTTCCGGCCCATTGACACTATAGCCTTGAGGAAAAGTAATACTCGAGCCATTAAAATGAATAATATTTTCATAGATGGGATTGCGCGATAATTCAGCAAAGAGAAGAGCACGCCGATGATCTGCAATATTCATTGATGGCGCCGTATCAAAAACAAGTCCTTGCTGTTTACAGAGTTGACGATAGAAATCACCACTCATAATATGGCTTCTGAGCCCAAACAGAGTAAAAGAGGACATTGCTTTATGGACTGCAGGGTGAGCGTAAGCATAAGGTACCATTGATGCCAAAGTTGACCAAGGCCCATCAACAATAAGAGATTCCTGATTCAGAAAAGATCGAAAGAATGCAAAAGAAGTACCGGCTATTCCTGAACCAATCACAAGACAGGGAGGAAGAGTTGTTTTGGTAGGAATGCCTTTGAAGCAACCGATAAGGCGATGACGTTTTTGCGCAAAGCCTTTCACGCGACTGATCCCCCATCCATGGCTTTGTAATGAGCGCCGAACAAATCCAGCAGCGCTAAACGTTGCTAATGTGGCCTCGGGATGGCTCAGTCTAGAGATTTGCTTGATTAAAGAATCTGTCCAAGCCGAAGGATTTTTTGAAGGATCGAATCCATCGAGCATCCAATGATGAGCTTTAAAATCAGCTAAAGCCAGTTCCTCACTAGCTTCCCCAATCAGAAGAATAAGAATCATTTTTGCTTCAAGGAATACAAAGGTATTTAGTCCAGGAACAATCGTTTGATAAACATTAAGCAGTTGTTCAGTGCACGGGATTTCTTTTTTCCATTGAGATAATGCTCTATTGAGATCTCTTGGTGTTAATGGGTGCATTTCGCAACTGATATAGATTAATGTACGATCAACAGGTTGAGTTTTCATCCAGAGATTCATTGTTGCTAAAAAATTTAGGCCAATACCAAAACCAATTTCTCCAATAATAAAATTTTTTTGTTGATAAAAACGTTCAAAAATCTCATTATTAAGTAAGTAAACATATTCACGCTCAGCAAGACCCTGGCGTCCTTCAAGGAAGTAACGATCACCAAAAACATCAGAATGAGGATACCCATTAATAAAATTTATTTTAGCGTGAGCAATCCTCATTTGTTCTTCAACACCAGTCATGAATGCATAAAAAGCCGATAATTCTTTATTGTACTGAAGATTACAGTGTTAATCTATGGCCATTCCCCGCAAAGAGGTTTGTATTGCCTTGCAATAGAGACAACATTTCTTGTTGAAAATTTTGTATCCAATCAACCATTTTACTATAGACTTCCAGGTTGTTTTTGAAGAATTCATTTTAACTACTCTTAAAAAATCATGAAAATTATGTTATAATTCAAAATTAACAGTAATTAAATGGTTTTTAATAAACTGTGTTGAACCCAATTAATTCTACTGTAAAAACACATAATAACGCGCGCCAACTGCTGCAAATATACTTCATTGAGGTTGCCCATGAAACGTAATGCCCTCTCCTTTTTTCTTAGAATGATTAAACCTTTTTCATTAATGATTAGTGTGCAATTATTTATTATGATGATATGGGCTTTTGATGCTTCTTTCAGGCCTTATTTAGTGAAGATTATGCTTGATACTATTACTCAAGCAACGCCTGATAATGTTGGCCAGCTCCTCTTTTATCCGGTCACTGCTTATTTGGCGATGACGTTATGTATCACATTGATTTTCAGATTATATGATTATATTTGGCTTTATGTTAATCCTGGAATAAAAAGACATGTCGGAGAACATGTTGTCGGTAAAATGCTGAAACATTCGCAGCGCTTTTATCAAAGCAACTTTTCTGGAGCAATAACCAATAAAGTCAAGGACTTAAGTAATGGAGTTCCTGATTTATTATGTTTGGTATTAGAGCAATTTATACCAACACTCTTTGCTGTTATCATCGCTTTGATTTTTTTAGGCTCAGTACATCTTTATTTTGCGGTTGGATTAAGCTGCTGGGTTTTTTTATATGTTATGGGGTCTGTTTTTTTAACGAAACCAGCTGCTCTTTTAAGCAGGAATGCTGCTGAGGCTCGCTCAGAGCTAACAGGATATTATGTTGATCTTTTTAATAATATTATGTCCGTCAGATTATTTTCTGGATATAAAAATGAAGAAAAATTAACGCGCAAGAAATTCGATCTCTATGTGAGCGCTGAGCGTGCTAAAGATAAGTTTTTTCAAAAGCTTTTTTTCTTTCAAGGTGCAACATTCTTTATTTATCAAGCAATATCTATTTATTTACTCGTCAAAGGTATTCAAAAAGGTATTTTGACGCCAGGAGATTTTACATTAATTCTTTCTATCAACTTGGAAATTATTCATATTTTATGGACTTTTTCGCGCGACATTGGGGATTATGCAACTATTATTGGCACCCTTCAGCAAGGGTTAGAAGCTCTTTATCATCCTCATGATGTCGTTGACAAAGCCCACGCAGAGTTATTGAGTATTAACAAAGGAGGCATTGTTTATGATAATGTCTGCTTTGGACATCGCGCCCAAGGTTATTTCTTTAAGAATCTTAAGGTGAAGATTAAGCCGGGGGAGAAAATTGGGTTGGTTGGATTTTCTGGTGGTGGTAAAACAACTTTTGTGAATCTTTTATTAAGATTATATGATATTGCAGAAGGTTCTATTAAAATTGATGGTCAGAATATTCAAGATATTACTCAAGATTCTTTAAGACATGCGATAGGGTTTATTCCTCAAGAGCCTGGATTATTTCAACGAAGTATTCTTGAAAATATACGTTATGGCAAAAGGGATGCGTCATTAGAAGAAGTTCAGCACGCCGCTATGAAAGCACGCGCCCATGATTTTATTATGAAATTACCACAACAATACGATACTGAAATTGGCGAAAGGGGATTAAGACTTTCTGGCGGACAGCGTCAACGTATTGCAATTGCTCGCGCCATTTTGAAAAATGCACCTATTCTCATTCTAGATGAAGCTACCTCGCAACTCGATTCATTGACTGAACAGGATATTCAAGCCTCTCTTAATGATCTTATGAACGATAAAACAACCTTAGTGATTGCACATCGATTAAGTACCTTGCAAAAAATGGATAGAATATTGGTGTTTGATAATGGCGTCATTGTTCAGGATGGAACTCATCATCAGTTAGCTAGTCAGGTAGGGCTTTATCAACAACTGTGGAATGCCCAAATGGAAGGCCTTTTGCAAATAGAAGCTGAAGATGAGTCACAACCAGAGTGATCTTTTAGAATGCTTGCAGTTTCAATATTGTCGTGAACTACCCATCCCCTAAAGAAGATGGGCTTCCGATTAAGCAACAGCAATGATTCGCTGGTGTTTAATCTTCTTTCGGAGCGTAAGTGCCTATAGGACAAAATTTAAGAGCAAAACGAGTCATGTAACGTTTATCGTCACACTTTGCGTTCCAGATTGTGCGAGCGCAACCCATCCAGTGACTGAAAATTTTCTTTTGCATCGCTGTGGGATGAGCACGGAAACAAACACCTTGCATTGATTTCGTCTTGAAAAGTAAGGCTTGTTAAAGCGAGTTCTATGCGTTAATATACATCAAAGAAACAACCTTGTCTATCATTATTATGGATGAATGGAGAACAGGAAGGTCATGTGTCTTTAAGAATAACGTCCATCTAGTCTTTGTTACAAAGTATCGGCGAGATGCCTTAACCCTCGCAATGTTAAATGATTTAAAATTGATTTTTAAAGAAACCTGTGAGCAGCTTGATTGTGAATTATGAGAGTGTTCAGGGGAAGACGATCATGTCCATCTCATGGTGAGCGCACATCCTAAAATTGCTTTGTCCAATTTAATTGGCAAACTTAAAGGGAAATCATCTTTTGTGTTAAGAAAGAATCACTGGGCACATATTAAACCCAAACTTTGGGGTCATCATTTTTGGTCGCCAAGCTATTGTGTTGTATCGGTTGGTGGAGCAAGTTTAGATGTTGTGAAAGCTTATATTGAGAACCAGCGCAAACCGCCCAGCGAGAAACAAATAAAGCAATCACTCACACTATTAGCCAAAGGCCGATTGCTTGCTTGACCCGCCCCTGAAAGAAACGTGGTTGCGCAAGCATTTTGCTCAAGGACAGTGGCAGTGCATTTTTAATGACTATCTTGTATGGCTGCATATAAGATCGTCTGCTATAAATTGATTATAAAAATATTTTTCTTGATTTAATTAAATAAAAATGAATAACAAGCCTTTGTATACCCCCGATCTTAATCCAAAACCAGTTGAATCTATTTGGTTGCGTTTTCTTTACGGTTTAGGCAGTGAGCTTTATTTTGCTGTAAGATGGTTGTATTTAATGTTAACGCTGAGAAAGAGCTTCTTTGCAGCACCTGAAGCATCTGTGAAAAAAAAGAGAGCCGTTGTTTTTGTATACGGTCTTTTTGGTAATCAGTATCAATTTGTGGATTATAAAAATGAAATTACTAAGCACTGTCCAGATATAGATTGTTATTTTTACACTTATCCTCATGCACGTTCTTTAGCAGAAGACAGTCTTGATTTTAAAAATTATTTATTAAAAAATCTATCAAATTATCAAGAAGTTGTTATTGTTGGACATTCGCGAGGTGGTATTATTGGGTACAATGCATTAGAAGCCATGCATGCTCAACAGCTTGCTTCACAATATAAGTTGATAACACTGGCTTCGCCTATCCATGGATCTCAGTTAGCCTATAACTTTCAGTACGTACTGCATCAAAAAAGTTATTTATGGGTTCCTGTGCAGCTTTTTCTAAAATTTATTTTTTGGGCTGCAAAAACACATCAGGTTTATCATGATTTATCCGCCGATCTTATCCCAAAAGATAAAGACGATCGTTTTGTATACCATATTGAAGCAAATTACGATCTTATCATTGGATCTCTGGATAAGCAGCATATTAAAGAAAGTACTGCGCGCACTATTATCAATACCAGTCATCCAGGACTTTTGTTCAGCAAAAAAGCTATTAACACAGTTGTCAATATCTTACACCCAGAAGTGCCCAAGTGAAAGAATGAATCATCAAGCGGTGTACATTGTTAAAGCAATCGAGTCAAGGTTAACCAGAATGGATGCAAAACGAAAGAGACTGTATCCGTATTATTCGAAGCAACCATGCTGCTAAACTGTTGCGGTTTTGAAACGAAGGGTCTCTCTTAACCAAGAGACACAAAAATAAACAAAATGTACGCTACAGTTTAGATGCTCCTTTGTAGACAGTGACTGCACAGTCATGATAACAAAGGAGCGTTGTTATGATTGCTCACAGATTCATCATGAAATCAATAAGAAAGCTTATTTCGCATAGGGTGGCAACTGACTGGCTATCGCCTTGACTTCCTCTTCAGCAAGATCATTCAGTTGTGCGATTTGTGCAATACTAAAGCCTTCTTGCAGCATCCGACTGATAGTGATGAGACGCTGTTTTTTGGTGCCTTCAGCCTCACCTTCAGCTTTACCTTGAGCGATACCTTCGGCTATACCTTCAGCTTTACCTTGAGCGATACCTTGAACGATACCTTCAGCTAATCCGATGGTTCGTCCTTGAGCAAGACCTCTGGCTTCACCGGCAAGGCCAGCATCTTTCAAGCGAGACTCTTCATCTTTGATAAGTTTGTATGCCGATTCATAAGCCCATTTTTTAGCAGGGTCTTTACTTAACCGTTCTAGCTCTTCATAAGCACTCTTAAAAGGTTCTTGCTGTTGTAGCGTCATTCTTTCTT
>Ga0214917_10001135_pt1 | contig 34696 bp, 34 predicted proteins | sample LL_1208_BB_MetaG_FD_177983 | JGI IMG/M metagenome (GOLD analysis project Ga0214917, IMG submission 177983) | Freshwater microbial communities from Lake Lanier, Atlanta, Georgia, United States - LL_1208_BB | ecosystem: Environmental > Aquatic > Freshwater > Lake | place: USA: Georgia | collected... | reverse complement strand
TTTTCGGAACCTGTTGGACCTAGCTTTTGGGAGCGCTCATCATGACAGCACGTGAACGAATCGCCGGCAACGTCGCAAATTATGTAGACGAACGCACAGGTGCGGCTGCATGGATGAAAAAGAACCTCAACAAGGTCTTCCCAGACCACTGGTCTTTCCTTCTTGGTGAAATTGCTCTGTACTCATTCATCATCTTGTTGCTCTCCGGAACATTCTTAACATTCTGGTTTGATCCTTCACAACGTGAAGTAATTTACGAAGGTTCTTACCAACCACTATCTGGTTTAAAAATGTCGGCCGCTTACGCATCCACTCTTCATATCTCTTTTGAAGTACGTGGTGGTTTATTGATGCGACAGATTCACCACTGGGCTGCCCTATTCTTCATGGTTGCAATTGTGGTCCACTTATTGCGCGTTTACTTCACTGGCGCATTCCGAAAGCCACGCGAATTTAACTGGATTATTGGTGTCGGACTTTTGACACTCGGAATTGTTGAAGGATTCCTTGGTTATTCACTTCCTGATGATTTGCTTTCAGGAACAGGAATTCGAATTGCAGAAGCAATTATTCAAGCGCTGCCGGTGGTTGGAACATACATAGCGTTCTTTGCATTTGGTGGACCATTCCCTGGTGAAGCATTTATTCCAAGAATCTTTACGGTTCACGTCTTACTTCTACCTGGAATTTTCTTAGCTCTAATCACTGTGCACTTAATGTTGGTCTGGTATCAGAAGCACACTCAATACCCTGGTCCTGGTCGCACCGAGAAAAACGTTGTTGGCTATCCGCTTTTGCCTGTCTACATGGCTAAAGCAGGTGGATTCTTCTTCGTTGTATTTGGTGTAACAGCATTTATCGCAGCCGTTGCTTCAATTAACCCGATTTGGCTTTACGGCCCTTACACACCGGGACAAATTTCTGCAGGTTCACAACCCGATTGGTATATGGGTTGGCTTGATGGCTTAGTTCGAATGTCTCCACCAATAGAGACTCATGCATTTGGCCACACAATTTCTTGGAACATTCTTATTCCTGGCCTCATTCTTCCGGGAATTATGTTTACTGGTTTGGCTCTCTATCCATTCATCGAAAGCTGGATCACTGGAGATAAACGCGAGCACCACTTGCTAGATCGTCCACGCAACGTTCCAAACCGCACAGCAATTGGTGCGATGGCATTGACATTTACATTGGTTGCACTGATTAATGGTGGAAATGACATCATTGCCCAGCAATTCCATCTCAGCATTAATCAAATCATGTGGTTTAGTCGTATCGGCATACTCGTACTTCCGCCGATTGCATTTGTTGTAACTAAGCGAATCTGTATTTCGCTTCAAAGAGCAGATCGCGAACTCGTGTTACACGGCCGGGAAACTGGTCGTTTGGTGAGACTTCCTCACGGAGAATTCATTGAAGTTCACGAAGAAATTTCACCAGAAAAGAAGTGGTTACTTACATCTCACGAACAAAACGGTGAACTCGAATTACCAGAAATTGATAAAGCCGGTGTTCGTCGCCCAGGAGCAATCCGCAATAAACTTCGATCTCGCATGAGTGCGGCAAACGCAGAAGTTGCGCCAAAAGTCACTGCTAAAGATCTCAAAGAGATAGAACACCACTAAACGATAACCACCACTGCCGTGGCTGTTAAAACTATTGCTATGGCAATTGATCCTGCTTTGCCGACGCGTTGTGGCAACCCTTTGATGGAACTTTGCCTATCTTTATCCATATCTTTGAGCACATTAATAAAGTGTGCAGCGCAGCCTAGAAGGCCTCCCCCGAGCCACATCCAGACCGGTGGAGTAATTGATTTAGATAATGCAATACACGAAGGAAGAATTGCAAAGGCCACAGCGTATGGAAGTGGGGAAGAAATTCTGAACTTAAAGTAGAAGTTGTAAGCAACCCCGCACCCGACTCCCAGAAAATAAAGCAATCCCCCGTGTAAGCCTAAAGGCCCAATGATGTTTGCCAGAAGGGAAAATGGCACCATAAACACCAACCATTTTCGCAAATATCTCTCGGTTATTAATCCTGATACTAGTGGTTTATTGGTACGTGCATGTTTTGCATCATCTGCAAAGTCATAGAGGTCATTACTCCAGCCAACTACAAGCTGACCCGTAAAAACCGTGAAAGCGATGACGTACGCGGGTCCCTCCCACCAATAATAAGTACCGAAAAGAAATGCGATCGCTGAAACGATTAATGAAGGAATGAAGTGCGATGCCTTAAGTAGCCCGCGAATTTTTCTCACAAGAAGTAAGGAGTTAAAAAGTTTTAATGTGATGAAGAGGCGGTCAGAGGTTTTTCATACTCTGTAACCCAGCCAATGACACAAATAACCAGACTAGTCACGGCAATAAGAGTGAACCACCAACCAATGATTAATCCGAGGCCAGAAGCAATCGCAGAAAGTCCCGTTGGCAAGGGCCACCAAGAGTGCGGGCTGAAGAATCCAAGTTCACCGGCGCCATCTGAAATTTCTGCGCTCGTATTATCCTCAGGAAGGATTTTTCCGATTCGCTTTTGCGTAAACCACACATAAAAACCCACCATGCCCGCAAGGCCAGCTGAAAGCATTAACCCAGTAATTCCAAGTGCATCACCACCAACTTGCCAATAAACAACAGTCATAATGACGTAGAAAATAGAGAGACCAGCAAAGAGCATCCAATTAGTTTTCATACGAAATTAGTGCCCTTCAGTCTTGATGTGAGGGTGATGTAAATCAAAGGCCGGACGTTCACTTGAAATACGCGGCATGGATGTGAAGTTATGCCGCGGCGGCGGACATGAAGTCGCCCATTCAAGTGAAGAACCGTAACCCCAAGGATCATCTACGTTCACTAATGGGCTCTTTCGAGTAATCCAAACGTTTACGAAGAACGGAATCATTGAAAGTGCCAAGAGGAATGAACCGATTGTTGAAACTGTATTCATAAAAGTGAATCCATCTGTCGGTAAATAATCTGCATAACGACGCGGGAATCCCTTAATACCTAACCAGTGTTGAATTAAAAATGTTAGGTGGAATCCGAAGAACAACGTCCAGAAGTGAATCTTTCCAAGACGCTCATTGAGCATGCGACCTGTCATCTTTGGCCACCAGAAATAGAAACCGGCAAACATTGCAAAGACCACAGTTCCAAAGAGAACATAGTGAAAGTGTGCAACAACAAAGTAGGAAGCAGAGACCGCGAAATCGAGAGGCGGTGAGGCCAAAATAATTCCAGTCAACCCGCCAAATAAGAAAGTAACTAAGAAGCCCATAACCCAGAGCATCGGAGTTTCAAATGTTACGTGGCCACGCCACATGGTGCCGATCCAGTTGAAGAACTTAACTCCGGTAGGCACACCGATGAGGAAAGTCATAAATGAAAAGAAAGGAAGTAATACCTGACCACTTGCGAACATATGGTGCGCCCATACCGACACTGATAACGCAGCAATTGCAATTGTTGCCGCGATTAAGCCCTTGTAACCGAAAATTGGTTTACGACTAAACACTGGCAAGATCTCAGTTGCAATTCCAAAGAACGGGAGCGCCAAGATATAAACTTCGGGGTGTCCGAAGAACCAGAAGAGATGCTGCCAGAGCATTGCTCCACCATTGGCTGGATCAAATAAGTGCGTTCCATATAGTCGATCAGATTCGAGCCCGAGGAATGCAACTGCTAGTGGTGGGAAAGCGAGCAGTACAAGAATTGATGTGAGCAAAACATTCCAAGAGAAGATTGACATACGAAACATTGTCATACCTGGTGCGCGCATTGTGAAAATTGTTGTGATGAAATTTACTGCGCCAAGAATTGTTCCGATACCACCGACTGCTAATCCAACAACCCACAAATCTCCACCGATGCCTGGTGAATAAGTTGAATTAGACAGTGGAGCGTAGGCAGTCCAACCAAATGAAGCAGCGCCACCAGGTGTAATAAATCCAGCGAAAACCATGATTCCTGAGAAAAGGTAGAGCCAGTAAGAGAGCATATTCAAACGTGGGAATGCTACGTCGGCTGCACCAATTTGAAGAGGCATGATGACGTTTGCGAAACCTACGAACAAAGGTGTCGCAAAAAGCAGCAGCATGATGGTTCCGTGCATCGTAAAGATTTGGTTGTACTGCTCGTTACTCAAAAATTGAAGTCCTGGACGAGCTAATTCAGAACGGAGCAAGAGAGCTAAAAAACCACCGATTAAGAACCATGCAAATGTTGTGAAGAGGTACATGTAACCAATGCGCTTGTGATCAGTGGTTGTTACCCACTTTACGAATTCTCTACCTTTACGCGATTGCTTCACTTCCTTCGTTGGAAGTGTCAAAGCTGGACGCTCTGCGAAAGTTGTCATGCTGCACTCGCCTTCAGAGTCTCTAGATACGACTTATATTCGGATGGAGTTACTACTTTGACCGTGAATAACATTTGAGTGTGGTTTCTTCCACACAAGATGTTGCATCGGCCTGGATATGTCCCTAATTTGTTCGCGGTGAACTCCAACTGATTAGTTACGCCGGGAAGATTTTGGATTTGAATCATAAATGCTGGAATCCAGAAACCGTGTACAACATCATTTGATGTGATTTCAAATCTAATTTTTTCGCCCTGTGGCAGATAAAGTGTGGGTGGCTGCGCTGGGGTGCCAGTGACTACGGCATCCGGACCCGCCTCGGGGTATCCAAATTGCCAAGACCACTGAATTCCCTTTACTGAAATTGCGTGAGCCGGACCTGTTGTCTTGGCGACAATGACAGATTCCTTCTTTGCTGTGTAGGCGAATAAAACTGCAACGATTATAAATGGGATGACGGTGTAAAGAATTTCCACTGGAACGTTGTATTGAGTCTGCTTAGGAAATTCAGGTGAATCCTTTTTAGGCCGATGAAAGATCGCAGGCCAGATGATAAGAATAAAAGTAATGACACCAACAACACCTGCGGCTATCCACGCGCCCTGCCATAGCGAAAGTGATTCATCATTAACTGATGTAATACCCTCCTGAAATCCAAGTCCTGAAACTTTTGAACAACTGGTGAGAAAGATGGCTGATGGGATTAATACCCCTACGAGGGATAAGGCTCGCTTGAAACGTGCGGACATAGCCTTAAGAATAGTGGGGCATTTCCAAATCGCACTCACCAGCCAGTAGCGTTCATCCGGTGGTACGTGTCACAGGAAACTTCCAGAGTGAGAGCCCTCTTCATCCAAAGGCTTTTGAGGTACTTAACGCCGCCTTCGAAAACGGGTGGGCAAATCCATCCAAGCTTTCGCACTCCGGCGCGAAGGCGAACCAGGTCAAGAATCAAGCCCTTGAATCAATTGCGGCTTCTCTTGGTGTTCGTGCCGATTCAATCCTTCCTTTCTCATCACTATCGATTGGCTATTTTCTAGGTATTCAAGGATTACGCAGAAATTTTGAACCTTTGATACACGGTGCAATTGATCGCAAAGATGTTTTTGCAATTGCCTCAACCACTGAACATCTGGTTTTGAAATGCGCCCTTGATGGCAAAACCATCCCGCCCGACACAGAATCTCCAAGCTCTGTTCTGGCGTTACAAATAGCCAATCCTGAAACCGGAGTTATTCAAGAATGCAAAAAGATAAGCAAACGAGTCAAAACGGATCGAATATTTATCGATGCGACTGCAAGCGGTGTACGTTGCGAACAGGATTCGGATTATTCAACTGCGATTTTTGATAGTCGCTCTTGGTACGGACCTGCAGATATCGGATTTCTAGTTCTTAAAAAACCTTCGCAGTGGAACAATCCATTGCCGCACCTCAATGCCGCGCACCCAAATTTTGAAACATCTTTGCCACTTTTGCTTGCCAGCGCAGTCGCCTTAGAAAATTTTTCCAAAGAAGTAGGCGCTGCAAATGAGCAGGCTCGTGCTTTTAATGCTCAAATTAGGCAAGCATTCTCGCGGATTCCGGATGTAGATATTGCCGGTTCACTTGATTCATCTTTGCCGCACTTACTTAGTGCCTCATTCCTGCACTGCAGCGGAGAAGAGTTGCTGCGAGCGATTCAAAACGATGGTTTCAGTGTGGACTCTGGTTCTGCTTGCTCTGCCGATAACTTAGAACCCAGCCACGTATTAGCATCGATGGGCGTTCTTACTCACGGAAACATCCGTATCACAATTCATCCTGGAACAACCCAAGAGGAAATAGATGGGCTAATTGCCTCGGTGACAAATCAGGTGGAACGACTTCGTTCATGAGAGAAATTGATGCTCGAGGCTTGCGTTGCCCACAACCAATTATTGAAGTTGGAAAAGTTATTCCAAGCCTAAACCCAGGAGAGCAAGTAACTCTTCATTCAGATGACCCAGCGACCGAGCCAGACTTAAGAGCCTGGTCGCGAATGACCGGAAATACTTTTGCTGTTATTAAAAGTGGAAGCTTTTTAATTACAAAAAACTAATTTAAATTGGCACTCACTTCAGCTGCCGCTCTTTCGCCATAGGCACCTTTGAAGCGATTAACGAATTGTTCGGCGGTAAATCTGTATTCCTGAGTACCTTTGGTTTCGATCACATACGTTGCAATCATTGCACCAAGTTGTAGACACCGTTCATGCGAAAGTCCCCACGCAAGCCCTGCTATAAAACCTGATCTAAATGAATCACCTACACCTGTGGGATCGATTTTCGCCTTTTCCTTAGGGCATTCAATTTTGATGAGATCGCCACCTTTAGATTCAATTCGAGCACCCTTTGAACCTTGGGTGACGACTCGATATTTCACTCGCGAAAGTATTTCCGCATCGCTCCACCCTGTTTTTTGAATCGCAAGTGCTAATTCATATTCATTCATAAAAAGATACGCAGCCCCGTCAATCAAACTTTTGATCTCTTCGCCTTCCATGCGCGCCATTTGCTGGGAAGGATCGGCCGCAAATGCAATCCCCCGCGTGCGCGAAACTTCGCTATGGCGCAACATTGCTTCGGGATCATCGGGTGAAATAACAATCAAATCTAGTTCGCCTGTTTTTTCCATAATCGGCGCTAACTCAATATTTCTTGCCTCACTCATTGCGCCCGGAAAAAATGAAGCAATTTGATTGAGCTCCGTATCGGTTGTCACCATAAAGTGGGCCGTGAATAGATCTTTAGAAATTAAAACGTGCGAAGTATCTACACCGTGACGAGATAGCCACGCTTCGTAATCTGCCCAATCTTTGCCAACGGCTGCGATCAGAATGGGGTTAAGCCCTAGCATTGCCATGCCGAAACAAATATTTGCCGCACATCCGCCGCGACGCACGTCTAGATCATCTACAAGAAATGAGAGTGAGACTTTTTCTAGAGAGCCTGCAACTAGTGAATCAGTAAATTTCCCTGAAAAGGTCATTAAGTGATCAAGACCGACTGAGCCTGCTACACCAATTCGCATGGTGTGATACTAGTTAGCGAGCGACTTAGTTAAAAGAATCGCCACAGGCGCAAGAGCCTTGGGCATTTGGATTATCAATCGTGAAGCCTTGCTTCTCAATTGTGTCTACAAAATCAATAGTCGCACCTGATAAGTATGGGTCGCTCATCTTGTCGGTAATAACTTTCACACTTCCGAATTCACGGATGATGTCACCATCGAGATTGCGATCATCGAAATAGAGTTGATACCTCAAGCCAGAGCAGCCACCAGGTTGAACTGCAACGCGAAGATTTAAATCATCGCGACCTTCTTGAGCCAATAGTGCAGCAACTTTAGACGCCGCGTTATCGGTGAGAAGGATTCCCGTTGTAGTGCTTGTCTCTGTGCTCATGTTCTCTCCCTTTCGAGTACGGGCTAAGCCTAGCGACCACACGAGTTCTACGCGACATGGACACAGATAATGAGAGAGAATGTGGATGTGAATCTCAGTGACCTTTTGCTCCTCGGACAAGGCAGTGACCTTGCTAGTGAGCGGGGAGTTTCGTGTGATGGCCAACTTCCGCCTGCAAGTGATCCTGATTTAGTTGCACGTGCAAGAGCAGCCCGAAAGAAGTTGGGCAACAATGTATTAGTACTTGGACATCACTATCAGCGAAATGAAGTTATTGAATTTGCAGACATCACCGGTGACTCATTCAAATTAGCTCAAGAAGCAGCTAAAGCTGAAGGTATACCTAACATAATTTTTTGTGGCGTTCACTTTATGGCAGAAAGTGCAGACATTCTGACTTCGGACAAGCAAAGTGTCATTCTTCCCGATCTTGCGGCAGGTTGTTCTATGGCAGATATGGCAACGGCTAATCAAGTTTTTAATTGCTGGAGCGAACTTGAAAATATGGGTATCGCAGAAAAAGTTATTCCTGTTACGTATATGAATTCATCTGCTGCTATTAAATCCTTTACCGGCGAGCACGGCGGCACGATTTGTACCTCGTCCAATGCTGAAGCGGCGATGAAATGGGCGTTCACAAAAGGTGAAAAAATTCTCTTCTTACCAGATCAACACCTTGGAAGAAATACTGCAGTTCTATCACTAGGACTTTCTCTTGAAGATTGCGTACTGTGGAATCCGTGGAAACCATTGGGCGGGCTAACAGAAGAAGCGATTAAGAAAGCAAAAGTGATTTTGTGGCGTGGACATTGTTCTGTGCATGGTCGTTTTTCCATTGATAGCGTAAACGAGATTCGAAATAGAGTCCCCGGAGTGCAAGTTTTGGTTCATCCAGAATGCACTCACCAAGTCGTCAGCTCAGCAGATAAAATCGGCTCGACTGAAAAAATTATTCAAATAGTGAATAACTCCCCTGCTGGTGCCAAGTGGGCAATTGGTACAGAAATCAATTTAGTACAACGCATTTCGCAGAATAATCCTGATAAAGAGATCTACTTCTTGGATAAAGACATCTGCTATTGCTCGACCATGAACCGAATAGACCTACCTCACTTAGTGTGGGCGATGGAATCACTGGTAAACGGGCGTGTTGTTAATCAAATTCGAGTTGATTCCCAAGTGGCAAAGTATTCAAAACTCGCCTTAGAAAGAATGCTCGCTCTATAGTTGGGCCCATGTCTAATGATGCATCGCAGAAAAAGGGGCGCCCAACGCCTAAACGCAAAGAGGCTCAATCCAAAAGAATAGTTTCATCTCTCGCGCCAGCTTCCTCGAAAGAAGAAAAGAAGCGCGCACGAGAACAAGCCCGCGCATCTCGCAACGCATCCCGTGCTGCATATCTTCGTGGTGAAGAGAGTGCGCTTCCACTTCGCGATAAAGGTCCAGCGCGTAAATACGTGAGAAATCTTGTTGATTCACGAAAATCTATTGGCGAATACTTTTTGCCAATTATTTTTGTAGTTTTGTTGCTCTCTATTTTTCCTATAAAAGCACTTCAATACGGTGGAATCGCACTTATGTATGCAGTATTACTAACAGCTGTTATCGATGGAATTTTTCTTTCGCGAAAAATTAAGCGCGAAGTCCGTAAGCGGTTCCCGGACTCATCTACAAAGGGTCTTGGACTTTACGGATGGTTGCGATCAACACAGATGCGCCGTTTACGTACTCCCCACCCACAGGTGAAACCCGGAGATTCTTTTTAACCCCTAGCGAACGTGTGATTCAACAAAAGGCAAAGTAACTACCTCTGCTTGTGACTCTCTTCCTCGCACGTCGATGACGACCATTGTTCCAAGGGAAACTGATGAATCTAGAAGCGCTAATGCCACACCATTTTTTAGAGTTGGCGAGAAGGTTCCTGAAGTTATAACACCAACTTCGATTCCATCAGAGTCTTTCACGGTCATTCCAGCGCGAGGTATTCCACGATCCAGAGATTTCAAACCGTGCAAAAATCGACGAGGTCCATTTGTGCGTTCTGCTCGCAAAACTGTATCGCCAGCAAATCTATCTTTTATCCAACCAACAGCCCACGATGCACTGGCTTGGACGGGTGTAATTTCTAGAGAAAGTTCGTGACCGTGTAGCGGGTATCCCATTTCAGTTCGCAACGTATCGCGAGAACCTAATCCGCAAATCAACCCATTCAATGGTGCAATTGCACTTGCTAGTGCATCCCAAACTTTTTCTGCATCCTGCCAACGAGGCAATAATTCAAATCCAAATTCACCTGTATACCCGGTGCGACACAAAATAACTTCACAACCAGCAATCTGAACGTGAGTGAAATTCATGTAATCAATAATTGCCGATACTCCTAGTGAATCGAGAGCCTGCGCAGTTGTTGGGCCCTGTAGTGCAAGAACCGCATATTCGGTGTGCAAATTTTTGATTTCGATTCCCGGAATTATCTGAGCCTGGAGGGATGCAACAACATCGGATGTATTAGATGCGTTGGGAACTAAGAAAATGTCATCTGCCGAAATTCTATAAGCAATGAGATCATCAATCACGCCGCCATCCTCGTTGCACAACATCGTGTACTGAGCCATTCCATCGGAAATTCTCTTTAAATCATTTGTGAGAATGCCGTTGAGAAATTCCAACGCGCCTTCTCCTTTTACACTTACTTTTCCCAAGTGTGAAACATCAAAGAGGCCCACTCTTTCTCGAACAGCAGTGTGCTCGGCAAGAACTCCAGAAGATGGGTACTCGATAGGCATCAGCCAGCCGCCAAAATCTGCCATCTTGGCTTGGAGATTAACGTGCTTTTGATGAAGAGGTGAATTTTTCACAATCACAACCTACTAGCAGACCTACAAAATTTGCTACACCCGATAACCTTTGAGCCTTGAAGAACTTATTGATGCAAAAGCTAGAAGGAGCTGCATGTCCACATTAAAACTCACAGATGGGCCCGTATCAAATGGCGTACTTGTCCTTGGTCTCTCCTTCAATCCTAATAAAGAATCAGCATTAAGTATTGAATCTGGAAATTTCACCATTGATTCTCGATCGCTTTTAGGCCAACTCAAAGAGCTTGGCGCAACTGGAAAGTTTGATGAAGTGATAAAGATTCCCGGAACACGCACAAAATTGATTCTTTTTACAGGATTAGGTGCGACTCAAAAAGAGTATCCACACGAAATTCTCCGTCGTGCGTCAGGGGCTGCGGCAAGAGCGCTAGCCGGAAGTACTGAAGCTACGTTTGCTCTACCAACAACTTCACTTGAGGCATTATCTGCAATTGCTGAAGGTGCGGCATTAGGCGCGTATGCATTCGACCAGTTCCGAGGCTCAACGAAATCCGAAAGAAAATTGCCTCTCGAAACAATTGCGATTCACTCTAAGTTCAGCAAGAAAATTGAGGCTAAGAACGCACTCAAGCGTGCCCAGATTATTGCTAAGTACACGCACATGGTTAGAGATCTCATTAATACCCCGCCATCACATTTAACGCCAGATATTTTTACAAAGAAAATTGGGGCAGCAGTGAAATCTCTTGGCGGATCGTCGTCGGTACTTAAAGTGAGTGTTCTCAATGAAAAACAATTAAAAAGCGGTGGGTACGGCGGAATTATTGGCGTGGGCCAAGGATCGGCAAATCCACCCCGTTTGCTACACATTAAGTATTCGCCTAAGAAATCTTTAGGTACTTTTGCATTCGTTGGTAAGGGAATTACCTTTGATACGGGTGGCCTTGCACTTAAACCAGCAGCGGGTATGGAAGCCATGAAATCTGACATGAGTGGTGCAGCAGCTGTCTGTGGTGCGCTTCTTGCGATTGCATCTCTTAAACTTCCTGTAACTATCGAAGCATGGGCGCCCCTTGCTGAAAATATGGTGAGTGATAACGCAACACGTCCTAGCGATGTCATTACGATTTATGGTGGAAAAACTGTTGAAGTTCTTAACCCTGATGCAGAAGGTCGACTCGTACTGGCCGACGCACTTGTAAAAGCGCAGGAAACAAAATCTCTCGACGGTCTCATCGACGTTGCAACACTTACGGGCGCCCAAGTGGTTGCACTTGGAACTCGCACAAGTGCAGTCATGACAAATAATGAAGATTTCAGTGCGCGATTTATAATCGCGGCATCTGAAAGCGGCGAAGCATTTTGGCCAATGCCTTTGCCACAAGAGTTACGTGCTTCTCTGGATTCACCAGTTGCCGATTTAGCAAACATAGGTGAACGCATGGGTGGCATGTTGGTTGCGGGATTATTCTTAAAAGATTTCATCAAACCTGACGTGCCATGGTTGCATCTAGATATTGCAGGGCCGGCGTACAACGAATCCAAGGCCCACGGATATACGCCCGTAGGTGGCACAGGTGTGGCACTGCGCACACTGCTGCGCTTGGTCGAAAACTCCATAATTCGGTAACTAGCCCGAAGGCTGGCAAGATAGAGCCAGTGTTCAAGCAAAGCTTGTGTACTTGTAACGATTTTTGAAAGGCGTGCTCAGTGGCTCAATTTGATCTAGTGGTACTCGGCGGCGGAAGCGGCGGATACGCGTGTGCATTACGCAGTGCACAACTAGGTCTTTCTGTGGCTCTTATCGAAGCAGACAAACTTGGAGGCACATGCCTTCACCGGGGATGCATTCCGACTAAAGCGTTATTGCATTCAGGTGAAATTGCTGATGGCGCGCGCGAAGCCAGCCACTTTGGAGTAAACGCGCAATTTCTCTCCATGGATATGCCGGCAGTTAATTCTTACAAAGACGGCGTAATTTCTCGTCTTCACAAAGGCTTACAAGGTCTGGTTAAGTCTAGAAACATAACTTATATTGAAGGTCACGGTCGCTTAGTTTCGAAAGACACAGTAGAAGTAAATGGCGAAAAGTACACCGGCAAAAATGTTGTTTTAGCGACCGGTTCTTACGCAAAAACTCTCCCTGGTCTTGAAATCGACGGAAAGAAAATCATCACCTCTGATCACGCCACTAAATTGGAATACGTACCAAAAAGTGTCATTGTTCTTGGGGGCGGAGTTATTGGCTGTGAATTCGCATCAGTATGGAAATCATTTGGTGCAGAAGTAACAATTATTGAGGGGCTCTCCCACTTAGTTGCTCTGGAAGATGAATCTTCAAGTAAGCAACTCGAACGCGCATTTAGGAAGCGTGGAATTAATTTCGAACTCGGCGTGCGCTTTAAGTCCGCATCAATTAATGGTGATTCTGTAACCGTGACACTTGAAGACGGAAAAACATTCACGGCAGACGTACTTCTTGTGAGCGTCGGTCGTGGTCCTGTTTCGGCAAACCTTGGTTATGAAGAACAAGGTATTTCAATGGATCGTGGGTATGTTGTAGTTGATGACAAGTGTCGGACAAATGTTCCTGGAATTTGGGCTGTTGGCGATTTGATTCCAACGCTACAACTTGCTCACGTTGGATTTGGAGAAGGAATTCTGGTCGCTGAAGAAATCGCCGGACTTAACCCTCGCCCAATTAATTACGATGGTGTCCCTCGTGTGACTTATTCAGAACCTGAAGTTGCATCCGTCGGCTTGACAACAACTGTTGCAAAAGAACGCGGATTCGATGTTGTTGAATTAAATTATGACCTTGCGGGAAATGGAAAAGCCCAGATTCTACGTACTACTGGTTCAGTTAAATTAGTAGCGCAAAAAAATGGTCCAGTTTTAGGAATTCATATGGTTGGTTCGCGAGTAGGTGAATTACTTGCTGAAGCGCAGTTAATCTTTAATTGGGAAGCAAGTGCAGATGATGTCGCACCATTAATTCATGCACACCCAACTCTTTCAGAAGCCATGGGAGAAGCACACATGGCACTCGCCGGAAAACCGCTTCACGCTCACGGATAATCTAGGGAGATCACAATGACATTTTCACTAACTATGCCAGCCCTTGGCGAGAGCGTTACCGAAGGAACCGTTACGCGGTGGCTTAAAGCAGAAGGCGATCACGTTGCTGTTGATGAACCTTTACTCGAAGTGTCAACAGACAAAGTAGATACAGAAATTCCTTCACCGGTTGCTGGAACTTTACAAAAAATTGTCGTTGGTGTTGATCAAACTGTTGCAGTTGGCGCGGAGCTAGCAGTTATTGCAGATGGAGCCGCCGCTGCCACCGCACCAGTTGCAACACCTGCTCCTGTTGCGACACCGTCACAAACTCCGCCACCTGCAACGCCGTCACCTGCTACTCCAGTAACTCCTGCTTCATCAAATAATTCAGGAACTGTTATCACAATGCCTGCACTCGGCGAAAGTGTCAGCGAAGGTACAGTCACTCGTTGGTTGAAAAAAGTTGGCGACTCAGTTGCAATGGATGAAGCACTCCTTGAAGTTTCAACTGACAAAGTTGACACAGAAATTCCATCTCCTGTTGCAGGAACTCTTCTTGCTATCGATGTTCCGGTTGATTCAACTGTTCCTGTTGGTGCTCGACTTGGTCTTATCGGTGCAGCTAATGGTGCAGCAGTTTCGACACCTGTTGTTGCAACGCCCCCACCTGTTGTTGCCCCAGTAGTCACAACGCCCGTAGTTTCAGCACCCGCTGTTGTTGACGCACCCGTTGCATCGCAAGCCGATGCATATGTCACACCAATTGTAAGAAAATTAGCAGCCGAACTCGGAGTGAATCTTTCATCCATTCAAGGCAGCGGTGTCGGCGGTCGTATCAGAAAAGAAGATGTGCAAGCCGCGGCAAAACCGGCCGTAGTCCAAAGCGCTCCAAGCATGCAATCTTCGCCGCCTGTCGCTACTAAATCTTCACCAGTAGCAGCTTCTCCCCTACGCGGAACGACGGTGACAATGTCACGTCTACGTAAGGTTATTGCTGCACGAATGGTTGAATCACTTCAGGTAAGTGCACAGCTCACAACTGTTATTGAAGTTGATGTAACAAAAATTTCTCGTTTACGTGATCGAGCTAAAGCTTCTTTTGAGGCGCGCGAAGGAGTAAAGCTCTCCTTCCTTCCATTCTTCTCAGTTGCTGTATGTGAAGCACTCAAAGTTCACCCAGTTCTGAACTCTTCCGTTGAAGGCGATCAAATCACTTATCACGGCGCAGAACACTTAGGTATTGCCGTTGATACCGAACGCGGATTACTTGTTCCTGTTATTCATAATGCAGGCGATCTCAATATGGGCGGAATCGCTCGCAAGATTTCAGATCTTGCAGCACGTACACGTGATAACAAGGTTTCACCTGATGAATTAGGTGGTGGCACATTTACGATTACAAATACAGGAAGCCGTGGCGCGCTTTTTGATACTCCAATCATCAATCAACCGCAGGTGGCAATTCTCGGGTTAGGCGCTGTTGTAAAGCGTCCAATGGTTGTTCGCGGAGAAGATGGTGGTGAAACTATTGCAATTCGTTCAATGGTTTATCTAGGACTTTCATATGATCACCGAGTTGTAGATGGCGCAGATGCAGCGCGATTCCTAGTAACACTTAAGGAGCGCCTAGAACAAGGCGCATTCGAATCGGACCTTGGACTCTAATGCCAACAATGCAACGAGTTGCGATTACAGGTTCTACTGGCCTCATTGGTAACGCACTAGTTGGTCTTCTTAAATCAGAGGGTTACACAGTTCAACGATTAGTTCGCAGACCGAGCAGGTCTGCAGAAGAAATTACTTGGGATCCACAAGCCGGAACTGTCGATCTTGAAGCTCTAGATGGTGTTGATGCAGTTATCCATCTAGCAGGTGCAGGTGTCGGCGATAAACGTTGGACAAAAAAATACAAAAGCGAAATCCTAAATTCCCGTCTTCTTGGAACAACGACAATCGCTAACGCAGTAAACACAGTAAAACCTTCAGTATTTATTAGCGCAAGTGCTATCGGTTGGTACGGTGAAACTGGTAATCGAGCTGTAATCGAATCCGATCGCGCAGGTGAGGATTTTCTAGCCGCCGTGTGCCGTGAATGGGAAGGTGCTGCAGATTTAGTTCACGATGTTCGAACTATAAAATTGCGTACAGGTTTAGTTCTAGATCCCACTGGGGGTGCACTTGGCCGCATGCTTCCTCTTTTCCGCTTTGGTTTGGGTGGAAAATTAGGAAACGGAAAACAATGGTGGTCATGGATTACTCTGCACGATCAAATCCGCGCCATTGTTTTCACGCTTGAAAATAAGATTGAGGGTCCAGTTAATTTAACATCACCCAATCCAGTAACTAATCAAGAATTTACAGCTGGATTAGCTAGAGCACTCCATCGTCCTGCACTATTTCCAGCACCAGCAGTTGCCTTAAAAATTGCATTGGGCGGTTTTTCGAGTGAGATTCTAGGTTCAAAAAAAGTTATGCCGCAGGCTCTGCTTGATTCCGGATTCGTATTTGATTATCCGCATATTGCACCTGCACTTGCAGCGCTAGTCGACTAAAACAGACAAAGCAGCCAATCTCCCCGAAAGAAGTGCTCCATTTTGTGAAGGTGCGCTCTTGTAATCTCCAGCTAGATAAATTGAATCTTTCACATGAGCGCCTGACATTAGGGAATTCTCTAAACCGGCAAGTGGCAAAGCGCTAGGTATTTCGTATTTGGCCACGAGTTTCCACTTTCGGGTGTCGGTTCCATACATGAGAGCTAAGTGGCGACGAACTTCAGATTCAGTAGTAGGCAGAATGCTTGTACTGGAAATCAAATTGTTTCCCATAGGCGCATAACTAGGCATCATGTTTGAAATTACAATCGTATTTACTACAGGTCCACGATTTTGACTATCAATTATGAGTGATCTACTGGAAGTGGGTACAACCTTTGTGGAGTGATACCACGTTGTGCAACCAACAAGTTGAGGTACCTCAGTAATTTCTAACAATTGAGCGGCCGTGGTTGCATCAGTAGCAATAATTATCGCATCCGCTTCGAACTTACCTTTTGAAGTTCTAACTACATTATTCTTAATTGAGTTAACTTGAACTTTGTAGCGAACATCACTGAGGCGAGAAGCAAGGGCTTCTGAAAAAGCTCTGACGCCATTGGCGGGCAATCCAGAATTTCCGCTGACAAAATACTTGATTGCCGTTCGTCCATACTCCGAATTAACTAATAATGGATCAGCGAGAAATACGCCCGTAAGAAATGGTCTTAATACCCGTTCATATGTTTTGCCTAGACCACTATTTTTTAGTTCATCGCCAACACTTGCAGCAGGTCTACTTCGCACTAGATACTTAAGTAACCGCATTTTTTCTAAGATTGAACCCGTCTCTGAATTGAATGCAGATAAGAAAGCTGACCTAGGATCGCCGATCTTTATTCTCTCTTCATTTCGCGCCACTTCAATTACCGATGAAGCAGAAACAAAATCTATTTCATCGATTAATCTGAGTTTTTGAATTTCTGGGTAATTAGCGTTAATTAGCTGGAATCCTCTGTCGCAAATAAACCCATCGATTTCATCACTTGTAACTCGACCACCTGGTCGATCGGAACTTTCAAGCACCGTTACAGAAATACCCTCGTTTTCTAAAGTCAGAGCTGCGCTCAGGCCCGCTAAACCCGCGCCGACAACAATAACTTTCTTAACCATTTTGATTTATTTTCCGAGCATGATCAATTATCTGAGCGACATTAAGGATTTCATTTTCAGAAATAGGCATCGCTGTTTTATTCAATATAGCTTCGTGAACAAGTGAATAAAATTTGCAATAGTTACCTGGATCCGACTGGAAATCCTCCTTTACCTCGCCTCTGAAAATAGTTGCGACTGAGGATGTGTTCTCTAACCATTTTCCGTCAAGCGGTGATTTGCCAGCTCTCAGTAATGCCTCTTGTGGATCAAGATCATTAATAAGAAGCGCGCCTTCACTTCCAATAACTCGCAAACGTGGTCCTGGAGCTCCAACTACCGCACTAGCCGAAAGAATCGATTCCACTCCAGTTTCATGGGCAAGAACTAGTACGCAATCGTCATCGGCTCCTCCGCGAATACTTCTTACGCTTGCTGAGATTAATTCTGCAGAACCAAAACACTCGATAGCAGTAGAGATTAAATGCGGTGCTAAATCGAGCAACAAACCACCGCCATCATGTGGTGAGTTATTTTCACGCCATGACTGGGGATTTAATTGTGGTCTAAATCGTTCAAAGCGAGAGTCCATGCGAATTATTTTTCCAATGTGACCATCGCGAATAACTCTCTTAAGTGTAAGAGTGTCACTATCCCATTTGCGATTGAAATAAGTTGTTACGGGAACGCGTGCGGCAGTTGCTGCGTCCAAGATTTGTCTAGTCTCAGAAACATCGATTCCCATGGGTTTATCAACAACTGTCGCAACACCTGCTTTAATTGCAACTAGGGACTGAGATAAGTGCGACTTATTACCGGAAGCAATTACAACGAGGTCTAATCCTTGAGCACACAATTCCTCAATACTGGAAACAATTTTTGCCTCTGGATAATCTTCTTTGGCATGACGCCTTCTGACATCGTTATTCGTCAAAATCGACGTAATCTCGAAATCTGTTGCAGACAAAATTGGCGCATGAAAACTTCGACCGGCTAATCCATAGCCTGAAATCCCGACCCGAAGTTTCATACTGGCTGCTATTTACTTAATATTTTTAGCAGGCCACCAAATTTTTGGACCCAATAGATGAACCAGTGCTGGTACCAAAATAGATCGAACAACGAGAGTGTCAAGCAATACTCCAAATGCGACAGCAAAAGCAATTTCGGCAAGTGCGACAAGTGGCAATACACCAAGAACTGTAAATGTTGCGGCTAACACGATTCCAGCAGATGTAATCACCCCGCCAGTAACCGTGACTCCCTTTGTTACACCAGCAATGGTTCCGACTTTAAGAGATTCTTCACGGACGCGAGTCATCAAGAATATGTTGTAATCGATTCCAAGTGCCACCAAGAAGATAAAGGTGAAGAGTGGGAATCCGGTATCTGCTCCAGCAAAACCAAATACATGATTGAAGAAGATTGCCGATACTCCCAGCGTTGCCACGAAGGAGACGATAACCGTTATCAAAAGTACTGCTGCCGCGACGATGCTTCTAAGTAGTAGCCCCAAAATCACGGCAATCAAGAGTAGAACTATAGGAATTATCAGATTGCGATCATGTGAAGCTGCGACATCAACGTCATAAAAGGTCGCGCTGATTCCACCTACCAATGATTCGGAATCTATTTCATGAACAACTTTTCGAATTGTTGGAACGAGATTACGTCCTTCTTTCGAATCAGCAGGAACGTTAAGCGTTGCATCCAGAACTATATTTCCGTTAATAACCTTAACTGGAGGAATTGGTTGTCCCGGGATTACTTGACCATCAACTTCGGCGGTTACATTCGAGATACCTTCAATAGCCTGGAGCGCTGAAATTGCTTCAGCAGATTTTGATTGCCTAATTAAAATTTGCGTAGGTTGGCTTTGACCACCTGGAAAGTGCTCTAGCAATATATCTTGACCTACTAAGGAATCAGGTCGAGTTGTAAATCCTTCAGTAGTTGATATTCCTGTTGCTTTAAGCGTGGTAATAAAACTCGCAAACACCAAGAGAATCACTGTTGTAATGATCGCAAACTTCTTTGGGCTTCTTGCTGTTGCATTAGCGACTTTTGACCAAATACCAGTGAGTTTTTCATCTTTGTCATCGTGACGCGGAATTTTTGGCCAGAATATCCAACGTCCAAAAACGACAAGAAGCGCCGGCAATAGAGTCAAAACAGTAATCATCGAAGCAACAATTCCAATCGCACCTACGGGACCTAATCCGCGAGAATTGCTCAGTTGTGCCAACAAAAGAACAAGTAATCCAAGAGTTACAGTGCTACCTGATGCAACAATCGGTTCAACTACTCCACGCCAGGCAGTTTTCATTGCGTCAAAACGAGAGTCAAAGTGATGTAGTTCTTCGCGATAACGAGCAATTAGCAGAAGTGCATAATCTGTTGCAGCGCCAATAACCAAAACGGACAAAATTCCTTGTGATTGTCCGTCCAAAGTAATCACATCACGCTTTGCAAGAACGTAAATAACAGCGCCAGCTAAAGATTCAGCTATAAGTGCAGTAAATAATGGAAGTATCCAAAGAATGGGTGATCGATAAACTACAATCAAAATTAGTGCAACAACAATGACAGTTGTTAAGAGCAACGTAGTGTCAATCGCACCAAAGGCGCTAAACAAATCTGCAAATATTGCAGCAAAACCAGTGACATGCGTTTCAAATCCTGCTGTTTTTGCAAACTCATCTGAATAGAATCGAATTGCATTGACAACCGCCGGAAGAGCTGGCTCTTTGTTTGCAAGTTGTGCTGCAGCATCCGCATTATCAAAAGGAACATTAGCTAAGAGAGCTTTGCCATCTTGTGATGGGAAAGTGAAGAGTTGCTGGCCTGTAGTTAGGTAATCGCCAATAGTTTTATCAACGCCATCTAGTTTCTTGCCATCGATATCGACAAGTGGTTTGCTTGCAAGTGTTGATAGAAAAACATTCGCGGAGGCAGTCTTCTCAGGCGTCACATCGCCAACAAATAAAACAAGGGCAGGTAACTCCTTATTCGCATTAACGCTAAATGCTTTGTATGCGTCGGCGAATTTTTGAGCTTCTACTTGCTTTGGCAAGAAATCGGCATTGTCGTTTTTCTGAACTGAAGAAAGATTTCCAAACATAGGACCGGCGACTCCGGATATTACGAGCCAAGCAACAATTGTGACGATTGCTATCCAGAGCGGTTTACGAGCTTTAGTTTTTGTAGAAGTCACAACAAGTCCTAACGTAAGAGTTCTTGCCCATTGGCAACGTGATCAGAGGTGAAGTTTATAAGTAGACAAGCGTGGATTCGCCATCTACGCGTATGTAACGCCATTCACACCAATTTTCGCCCTCTCTCGGGTCCCCCGTTAGGCTTACCTCCGTGGGCATAACAGCAATATCAACGATTTCAATCAAAAATTGCGGAGTTGTTGATTACCTCGAGGCTCTTGAAATCCAAAGAGATTTTCACGAAAAGATTTCTAATAATCGAACCGAGAACACAATTCTTTTGCTACAACACCCATCTGTATTCACGGCTGGAAAAAGAACTCTCGAAGAAGAAAGACCTCATGACGGCACTGAAGTCATTGATGTTGATCGTGGCGGAAAAATTACCTGGCACGGCCTTGGCCAAATTGTGGGCTATCCAATTATGCGACTTGCAAAACCAACAGAGTTAGTTGGATTTGTGCGCGAACTCGAAGGAGTTCTCATCGACACGTGTTCAGAGTTTGGATTGCACGTTCAAAGAATTAAAGGACGTTCGGGCGTCTGGATGATCGATGAAATTAAGCCACGCAAAATTGCAGCGATTGGAATTCGTGTTGCCAAAGGAACCACCATGCACGGCTTTGCACTGAATGTGAATCCAGAACTTGAAGCTTTTTCTAAGATAATTCCTTGCGGAATAGCAGATGCAGATGTCACATCAATGGCCAAGGAATTAAAGCGTGACATCTCGCCCGCAGAAGTTCTCCCGATTTTGGAGCGAAATCTCCTTGCGAAATTAGTTAAGGTGAGCGTATGACAATCGCACCTGATGGTCGCAAGATGATTCGTATCGAAGCGCGCAATGCTCTCACGCCTATCGAACGTAAACCAGAATGGATTAAGACTCGCGCAAATATGGGTCCTGAATACACGCGACTTCGCTCACTCGTAAAATCTGAGGGTTTGCATACAGTATGCCAAGAAGCAGCATGTCCAAATATTTTTGAGTGTTGGGAAGATAAAGAAGCGACTTTTTTAATTGGTGGAGAAAAATGCACGCGTCGTTGCGATTTTTGTAATATCGACACAGGCAAGCCAGATCCGATTGATCGCCAAGAACCACGCAAGGTTGCTGAATCCGTTAAAGCCATGGGTCTTAAATATGCAACCATCACTGGTGTTACCAGAGATGATTTAGAAGATGAAGGCGCTTGGCTGTATGCCGAAACTATTCGCCAAGTCCACGAGCTAAATCCAGGTTGTGGCGTTGAAATGCTGGCCCCGGATTTTCATGCCAATCCAGACTTACTAAGCCAAATTTTTGAAACTCAACCAGAAGTGTTTGCACATAACGTCGAGACTGTCCCACGTATTTTCAAGAGTATCCGGCCAGCCTTCACTTATGAAAAATCCCTGCGAGTAATCACAATGGCTAGAGATTTTGGCCTGATTACCAAGTCAAATCTAATACTCGGTTTAGGTGAAACTCGCGAAGAAATTTCTCAAGCACTTGTTGATCTACGAAGTGCTGGATGTGATCTCATAACTATTACTCAGTACTTGCGACCAACAAATCGTCACCACCCAGTTGAGCGTTGGGTAAAACCAGAAGAGTTTGTTGAACTAGCGGCAGAAGCAAAAGAGGTTGGATTCTTGGGAGTGATGAGCGGACCACTTGTTCGGTCTAGTTACCGTGCTGGGCGCCTGTACCAAGATGCCATGGCTACTAAAACCGGAGTCCAGCATGGCTGATTTTGTCTACCCCCCAGTTGTTATTGCAATTAAAACTTTTTGGAAATTTCTAGATCTTCGTTTCTCATTTTCAGGAGAAGAAAACATTCCACAAGAAGGCGGAGCAATTCTCGCAATCAACCACATCGGCTACTTAGATTTCGCGATAGTCGGTACAGCCGTCTTGCCTAAGAAGCGGTATGTACGTTTTATGGCAAAAAAAGAAATTTTTGATAATAAATTAGCTGGACCTTTAATGCGCGGAATGCATCACATCAGTGTTGATCGAGCGAATGGTTCGGCATCATTTGTTGGAGCACTTCGCGCACTTCGTAAAGGAGAAATTGTTGGAATTTTTCCTGAAGGAACAATCTCCACAAGTTTTGAAATTAAAGGACTTAAATCTGGCGCTGTTCGATTAGCTATGGGCGCAGGCGTTCCAGTCATTCCAACGATTGTCTGGGGTAGCCAACGTGTGTGGACAAAAGGCGTAAAGAAAGATTTATCAAGAAAAAGCGTCCCCATAACCGTTGCTTTTAGTGAGCCATTGTTCTTCTCAAAAGATAGTGATGTGGACGCTGGCGAATCCCAACTACGAAATGCACTTCTTACAAGCCTGCACAAAGTTCAAGACGAATATCCCGACAGCCACCAGGGTCAGCGCTGGGCACCCGTACGTCTTGGTGGTACCGCCCCTGCACCACTAAACTTATGAGTATGTTTAAGCGAAATAAGAATAAATCTGAAACAGTGACGAAAACTCCACGTTTTCAAAGTTTCAGGGACGCATACTCTGTAACAAAGAGTGCCAAGCCTTGGATTGCATTCGCACTGATTGCAGTATTTCTAATGATCTGGGCGATTGGTATTGGCATTGGTTTTGCGCTCGGACATCCAATTTACTTAGCATTTGTTTCACTTCCGGTGGCACTTCTTGGTGCAATGTTTTTCTTTACTCGACAAGCGTCAACAGCTGCGTACGCTTCTATTGAAGGTCAACTCGGCGCAGGTGCGTCAGTGTTAATGGCGATTCGCAAGGGATGGACAACAACGCCAGCAGTTGCCGTTGCACGCAATCAAGACATGGTTCATCGCAGCGTTGGACGTGCAGGAATCGTTTTGGTCGGCGAAGGTTCACAAGGTGTTAAACAGATGCTCATTGAAGAACGCAGAAAGACCGAACGCTTTGCTCCTGGTGTGCCAATTACAGAAGTTATCGTTGGAGATTCGCAAGGCGCCGTTTCAATTCGTAAATTACAAAAGCATCTGGCAAAACTACCTAAGAAATTATCTGCTCACCAAATGCGTGAAGTTCGTGCGCGTTTGAAAGCAGTTGGCGGAATGTCAATGCCAATTCCTAAAGGTCCGCTACCTAAAGGTGTTCGAATTCGCTAATTCGCTAAAGCTATTTTTGTTTTACTCAAGCGTTCGTGAATTCCACGACCGTTTTCGTCATATGTTATTGCGGTTATAACGAGCACCATAAATACTGTACGAATTAGTGCTTGAAAAACGGTTGGGCGCGAGCCATCTTCAAAGTTAACAATTCTTATTCGAAAAACTCTGTGCCCCGCAGATGCACCTTGAAGCGCAACTAGTAGAAAATATTCAAGGAAGAAGATGCTGAGCGCAGGAACCCCAGCATGAGGGGTCCGTTCTAAGAAGGTTCCAGATCCGCTGAAAAATACGATTGCGATCAGGTAGCTTGCTATCCAATCCAAGGTGATTGCGGCGAAGCGTCTACCTAAACTGACCTCCGAGTGCATGCACTAAGCGTAGTCCGGTCCGGGAAGCTTGCAATTTACTTAACATAGATGTAACACGCGGGTTATGCCTTTTTCATGGATAACTCGTAGCCTTTGCACATGCGTCCTCGATGAAGCGGTTCGCACAGATTGAAATACCATCAACTGGGAGAAACATGTTTAAGAACTCTGCAGAAATTTTTGCATTTATTAAAAAGGAAGACATCAAACTTATAGACGTGCGTTTTATTGACCTTCCGGGAATTCAACACCACTTCAATGTTCCCGTTGAATCATTCGATGAAGCGGTATTTACTGATGGCCTCATGTTTGATGGTTCATCCATCCGTGGGTTCCAAGCAATTCACGAATCTGATATGAAGTTACTTCCTGTTCCTGGATCAGCATTTATCGATCCATTCCGCAAGGAAAAAACTCTAGTTATTTTGTTCAGTGTTCATAATCCAGTTGATAACTCTCCTTACAGTCGCGATCCACGCGGAGTAGTTGGCAAAGCAGTTGAATACCTCAAATCAACAGGTATTGCAGACACAGCATTCTTCGCACCAGAAGCAGAGTTCTACATATTTGATGCAGTGCGATTTAAAACTGATATGCACGAGTCTTATCACCACATCGACTCTTATGAAGGTGCATGGAACACAGGCGCTGAATACGATGCTGATGGAACTCCAAACCGCGGATATCGCACACGAATAAAAGGTGGTTACTTCCCAGTTTCACCAACGGATCAATTTGCGGATCTGCGCGATGAAATGGTTATGAACCTTGGCAAAGTTGGACTACAAGTAGAGCGTGCTCACCACGAAGTAGGAACAGCTGGTCAGATGGAGATTAACTATCGTTTCAGTGACATCCTCAACGCCGGTGATGATGTAATGAAATTTAAGTACATCATCAAGAACACTGCTTGGGAGAATGGCAAAACTGCGACATTTATGCCAAAACCTTTGTACGGTGATAATGGTTCAGGTATGCACGTTCACCAATCACTCTGGAAAGATGGAAAGCCATTATTCTTCGGTGATGGTTACGGAGACTTATCAGACTTGGCTCGCTGGTACATCGGTGGCTTGTTAAAGCACGCGCCGTCATTACTTGCGTTCACTAACCCAACTGTTAACTCTTACCACCGCTTAGTCCCTGGTTACGAAGCGCCTGTAAACCTTGTTTACTCTGCACGTAACCGTTCTGCGTGTATTCGTATTCCAATTACTGGTTCGAATCCAAAGGCAAAGCGCATTGAATTCCGTTGCCCAGATCCATCTTCAAATCCATACCTAGCATTCGCTGCAATGTTGATGGCAGGACTTGATGGAATTCAAAACAAGATCGAACCACCAAAGCCAGTAGACAAGGATCTCTATGAACTAGAGGGAGCAGAAGCTGCTGCTATCCCACAAGTTCCAGGTTCACTAGAAGCCGTTCTTAATAATCTTGAAGAAGATCACGAGTTCTTACTTAAAGGTGGAGTATTTACTAAAGACCTCATTGATACGTGGATTGCATTCAAGCGAACACAAGAAGTTGATTATGTTCGCTTGCGTCCGCACCCAGCAGAGTTCGAGCTTTACTTCGATCTCTAAGAATTACTCTAAATAAACCCCGCTACAGATGTGGCGGGGTTTATTTTTTTGCAAACAATTTGAAGAGCGCTAATGAAAGCAGTGCACTTACGACGGATGCAACAATTACTGCGAGTACAGCAATGTCCTGTTCTACCGAATCTTTGAAGGCAAGATTGGCAATAAAGATTGCAACAGTAAAACCGATGCCCGCGGCACTTCCTGTTGCTAGCAATGAAGATCTATTCATTCCATCAGAAAATTCAGCAACTTTTAGCTTCCTAGCCATAAGCGCAGCAAATAAAACTCCTAATGGTTTACCGATTACAAGACCGAAGAAAATACCCCACGCAATAAGAGATTGAGATGCGCCTTTGATTGAATCTGAGGTTATCGCCACTCCAGTATTTGCAAAAGCAAAAATTGGAACAACAAAGAAGGTGCTAAGTGGATGAAACTTGTGCTCGAGCCATTCAATTACTGATACAGATCCATCATCAGAATCTTCTATCTTTGTGCGCTCGTGCACAATATTTGGAGTCATGAGACCAAGAATTACACCGGCTAGTGTTGGATGAACCCCTGTTTTATACAACGAGAACCACAGAGTGAATGCAAAGAGCGAGTACACAGCCAGCGAAGTAACTCGAGTCTTTTTTAATAACGCAACAAATCCGATACTGATAATGGCTGCAGCAAGCCAAGAAAAACTTATGCCTGTTGAGTACACAAATGCGATTATCAAAATTGCGCCAATATCATCGATTACGGCCAGTGCCAGCAAGAAAGATCGCAGTGATGCTGCCACGCTAGGCCCGAGCATTGTTAACAAGCCAACGGCTAATGCGATATCCGTTGCAACTGGTACTCCCCAACCTGCTGGTGCAACTGAAACTGCAATAGCCAAATAGATAAGCGCAGGGAAAAGCATTCCACCAAGTGCTGCAACAAAGGGCAACATAGCTTTTTTCATGGAAGCTAAATGTCCTGACGTTAGCTCGCGTTTAATCTCCAAACCAACAACAAAGAAGAAAATGCTCATCAGTAAGTAGTTGATGACTTTAAGAATTGATAGTTCTAAGAGGTACCAATCGGATCCAACCGCGACTTGAAAATCTAGGGCAGAAAAATATCTGTTCGAAAGCGGCGAGTTTGCAGTTATCAATCCGAGCGCGGCAGCCACAAGGACCAACAATCCACTTGTTGATTCGCGCCCCAAAAAATCACGAAGCGGTGAGATGCGCGTTGTCATGGCATTACTTTAACGAAGTGTTTTCTCCTGCGCTCGAATTTTACGAGATGACAAAAGAATGTGTCCTAAACAACCGATAACGAGTGCAAATATGACACCAACGCTGGAATATGCCCATGGACCTTCTTTGCCACCAATTAATCCCAGAAAATATCCTTGCCAACTCAACCACGTTGCAAATGAGTTTGTTACAAATCCCCACCCGATAATTGTCGCAACCAGTACACATCCAATAGATGGCCAATTAACTGACCCGTAAATACCTTTTGGCGTAAAGAGATCCTTCTCCTGATAACTCTTTTTACGCATCAAAACATCTGTTACAAAAACTGCGCTCCAAGCCGCAACGGGCACCCCCAATGTGATTAAGAAACCTTGAAATGGAATGAAGAAATTATCTGCTATCCAAACCATATAGATTGTTCCAATCAGCATTAACGTGCCATCGATAGTGGCCGCAATGTGGCGTTTGATGGGCACACCTAAACTGACAAGCGTCAAACCTGATGAGTACAGATCTAGTATCGCTCCTCCAACCAAACCTAAAATCGCAACTAAAGAAAAAATTACTAGGTACCAGGTTGGTAGCAGAGTTGTTAGTGCGCCAATTGGATCCATTGCAATTGCATCAAATAACTTTTGATCACTTGCCGATAACGCGGAGCCATAAATAACTAAAATTATTGGAACAATTGACGCTCCTAGAACTGTCCAAGCAACTACTGAAGAACTCTTGACCGTTCTTGGTAAGTATCGTGAATAATCGGCAGCCGCGTTTACCCATCCCAACCCTATTCCCGTAATTCCAAAAATTAATGCACCTATAAAACTCTGAACCGATCCAGATGGTTTCTCAAGTACGGTACTCCAAACAACAGAGTCAACTGTCAAAGCTATGTATCCGAGAGTTAAGAAGATTGTGACAAGAGTTAAGTATTTTTGTAATTTCATGATTACAGCAAAGCCAAGTACTCCCCCAACAAGAGTCAGGGAAACTGCAATCAAGAATCCAATAACCATCGCAATATTTCTATCTATGCCACCGACACGTTCAAAAACTGTTCCGGTTGCCAATGTTGCCAAAGAAACCAGAACGGTTTCCCATCCAACAAAGAGCAAATAGGACAAGAAACCGGGTAAAACATTTCCCTTAACGCCAAAGGCAGCTCGGGAGAGAACCATTGTTGTGGCGTTGGAACGCTTACCTGCTAGCGAGCTAAATCCAACAAGTAAAAATGAAAGAGTTGTTCCAACAATTGCAGCGGCGGTTGCTTGCCAAAAAGAGATTCCGAAGCCTAGGAAGAAAGCGCCATAAGAAAGCGCCAACAAAGAGACATTGGCTCCACACCAAGGCCAAAATAAATCATGCGCTTTCCCACGGCGTTCATTTTCGGCTATAACATTTGTTGAATTCAATTCATATACAGGCATTGATGATGCTCTCTTTTTAATCTAAGAAAAAGTCGAGTAAGAAATCCTTAGTTCCCGGCGTTACTGAATACTTTTCAAGATCAGTAATTCCCTCACTGGCAAGAACTAAATCGTCCACAAAGAAATTACCGGTGCACTCTTTTGCATTACGATTAAAGATGATGTGAGCTGCATCCGCCAAAATTTCTGGCTTTCTTCCAGCTAGTGCATCAATGCCGGGAATCATCTGAAGTGCTGCAGTATCGATAACCGTGCGAGGCCATAGAGCATTAACAGCTATGCCATCACGCTTAAACTCTTCAGCCATACCAAGTACGCACATACTCATTCCGTACTTTGCCATTGTGTAGGCAACATGATTTTTAAACCAAACGGCCTTCATCGATAAAGGTGGAGAAAGATTCAAGATATGCGGATTTCTTCCTTCTTCAGCGGACTTTCGCAAATAAGGAAGAGCAGCCTGGGATGTAAGGAACGTACCGCGGACATTGACATCAAACATAAGGTCAAAACGCTTTGCAGGGGTCTGGTCAGTTCGTGTGAGGTTAATGGCACTCGCATTATTTACAAGAATATCTATGCCGCCAAACTCTTCTGCGGTCTTTGCAATTGCAGCTTCGATCTGCGCCTCATCTCGAATGTCACATTGAATAGGAAGTGCTTTCCCACCAGCTGCCTCAATATCTTGAGCAGCAGAAAAAATCGTTCCAGGTAACTTTGGATTCGCTTCAGCAGTTTTTGCTGCAATCGCAATATGTGCACCATCTTGAGCAGCTCGCAGTGCAATGGCCAAACCAATACCGCGTGAACCGCCAGTAATAAAGATTCGCTTACCCGCTAGTGACATTATTTACCCTTCTTAGCCATGAACTTCATGAATGCTTCCATAGCTTCTTCGGATTGAAGCGCCATAGAAAATAATTCGAACTCTGCTCGCATCACTGCAGCAACTGCATCATGGGAACCACTCTTTAAAAGAGCTTTCGTATTAATTATTGCCTGCGGTGGTTGCTGCGCAATATGTTGCGCAATCTTCGTTGCGGCAGTCATTGGATTGTTTTCAATCTGTGCAACCAATCCCATTTCCTTGGCAGCTTCCGCTCCGAAGGTTTCACCGGTCATGAAAATTTGCGCGGCTCTTTGATATCCAACGAGGCGAGGGAATAAATAACTCGATCCAGCCTCAGGGACTAACCCAAGGGAGGTAAACGGCATTGAGAATTTCGCAGATGGTGAAGCAATGACAACATCACAGTGCAACAACATTGTTGTTCCGACGCCAACTGCATTTCCCTTTACTGCCGCAAGAAGCGGTTTTGGAAAATTTAGAAGCGAGCCAAGAAAATTGGCGACATCAGAATCACTATCCGTTGGTGGATTAGACATGAAATCACCAATGTCGTTACCTGCAGTGAAGTTCTCGCCTTCACTCGTAATGATTACTGCGCGAATTCCAAAATCGCCTGCTGCCTCATTGAGGGCGTGAGCCAAACCTGCGTACATGTCTCGAGTTAAGGCATTCATTTTTGCTGATCGATTGAAGGAGATTGTCAGAATTTGGTCAGCTGTTGTGGTCAAGATTTCACTCATCCGCGCATCTTACTTGTAGCCCGAATGAGTTGCGAAGGTACACAATATAGACACACGTGCACCTTGGCCGGAAAGGCATAACATGACCACAGATATCACAATCCTTACTCGAGAACTCACCCCATTTGAGCAATTAGTACTTGGCTTGCTCTGCGAAGGAAAAACCAACTCGGCAATCGCCCATGAAACTTCGCACACCGAAAAAGTTATTGAAAATACAGTGTCACGTGCGGCTAAGGCTTTCAACATTAAATCTGATCCGCAAACTAATACACGTGTACTCCTTGCGCTCGCTTTTCGTACGCATTTTGGGGATGCAGCCTTCGACAAATTAGGGGTTGAGTGCCAGCACTTTGAACTGGGTCCAGATGGCAAAGCAATATGTCATCGTCATGATTAATTCGTAACTTATTTCACACATAGCTGAGTGGTAGCACCAGCATTCTCTCTATATCAACCATCTACTTGGGTCTTTACTTATCATGTAGTTAGAAGTTCAAATAACTACACAACAATTAAACATAGGAGAGAACTAAAATGAGACGCAAGACATTTGACAAGATCGTAACTTTCGTAGGATTCGGGCTATCTGCCTTTTTGCTCGTTCTAGCTGGGCTTCTAAACTGGGGTGCAACATTTGCTCAGGATTCCGTGAAGAGCCAGTTAGAGAATCAAAACATTTCATTTCCTGCAGCAGAAGCAATGCCACCATCAACAAAAGATCAACTTGCAAAATGGGCTGGAATGAAAGTAACTAAAGGTGAAATGGCTCGTGACTATGCAGACCTTTACATTTGGGAACATATGAAAGGTGCAGCAAAAGCTGGAGTTGGAAAAGAAGCTACGTACTCTGAAGTTTCCGGGATGTACATGGGAGCCGCGAAGAGCGGAACAGCATCACCTGAAGAAATTGCAAAACTTGGCGAACTACGTCAAACATTATTTATGGGAAATACCCTGCGTGGGCTTTTACTAGAAGCATACGCATTTGGAACTCTTGGAAACATTGCAGCGATTGCAGCATTGGCTTCATTAGCTGGAGGCATCTTGCTTCTTCTTCTTTCAATCGCGGGAATAGTACATATTCGTCGCACTCCTGAAGAGGCGACGATTTAACCCTCAACTCTCCGTGAGGGAAGTAAAAACCCCCCTGACTATTGTCAGGGGGGTTTTTCTATTTACCGAGAGTATTTGTTTTTAGCGATCAATCTTTCCTGAAATAAAATCTTCAGTTTTTACGTGAGCTTGTTCATCTGTGTATTGAGTTGGTGGAGTCTTCATAAAATAGCTAGATGGTGAGAGCAGCGCTCCACCAATCTTGCGATCAAGACCAATCTTTGCGCAACGTAGAGCATCGATAATTACACCCGCAGAGTTTGGTGAATCCCACACTTCTAACTTGTACTCAAGGTTTAGAGGAACATCTCCGAAAGCGCGACCTTCGAGGCGAACGTAGGCCCACTTGCGATCATCTAGCCACGGAATGTAATCAGAAGGTCCAATGTGGACATTCTTGTCACCAAGGTCGTGATGAAGTTGAGATGTAACAGAGTTTGTCTTAGAAATTTTCTTTGATTCAAGACGGTCACGCTCGAGCATGTTCTTAAAGTCCATGTTTCCACCAACGTTTAATTGGTAGGTGCGATCTAAGTGCACTCCGCGATCTTGGAATAACTTAGCCATGATTCGGTGAGTAATTGTTGCTCCCACTTGGCTCTTAATGTCATCACCAACGATAGGTAAACCAGCGTCAGCGAACTTCTTTTCCCATGCTGGATCTGATGCAATAAAGACTGGAAGTGCGTTTACGAATGCACATCCCGCATCAATTGCACATTGTGCATAGAATTTTGCTGCAACTTCTGAACCTACAGGTAAGTAGCAAATCAAAACATCTACTTGCTCTTCCTTAAGTACTGCAACTACATCTACAGGTGCTGCTGGTGATTCTTCAATGGTTTCGCGGTAATAACGACCAAGACCGTCATGTGTTACGCCGCGTAGAACTTCAACGCCTGTCTTATCGACATTTGCAAATTTAATTGTGTTGTTCTCGCTTGCCCAGATGGCATCTGCCATATCGAGGCCAACTTTTTTCTTATCTACATCAAAAGCTGCAACGAACTTCACGTTGTTAATGTGGTATCCCCCAACAACAGCGTGCATCAGTCCTGGAATCTCTTGGTCGCGGGCAGCATCCTTGTAATAGGTCACGCCTTGAACTAGAGAGTTAGCGCAGTTTCCAACGCCAACAATTGCAACTCGGATATCGCCTTTACCGGTTGTTATTTTCACTCTATTTCCTCTCGGTTTTGATCATGTCTTCCAGCCAGTCGATTTCTCGCTGTGCTGATTCCAAAGAGTGACGACGCCACTCTTCGAGATACTTATCGATTCCCACCGGAGATTTTTCGAGTTCTCCACGCAGAATCTCTGCTTTTTCTTTCAACCGACGGTGTCGGCCTTCTAAAATTCGAACACGATTCTTCGTCGATGTTGGACCAAAGAATGCGAATCGAATTTCAAAACCTTCATCTTCCCAAGTATCTGGACTTACTGTTTCAGCCAATGTTTCAAAACGTTTCTTTCCTTTTGCTGTGATCTCATAAACGATTCGCGAGCGCCGAGTCGTGTCAGCAACCGATGCGTCAATCAGTCCGGCTTCCATCATTCTGCGAAGCTGCGGATAGAGAACGGAAAATGAGAGAGCGCGAAATGGCCCGAAGATGGCCGTCATTCTCTTTCGCAATTCATACCCATGAAGGGGGCTCTGTGATAAAAGGCCGAGAAGGGCGAATTCGAGTGATTCACTGCGCGAGCGCATAATGCACTTCTCCCCTCAGGCATCTGGATTGAAAAGTATCGAAATTTATATCGATTCGATATAACGAGGTGATAGTTAACCCGATACTCCCGCAGGAGGCAACTCGCCCCGCTAATGCCACGGCGTGGCGTACGCCGAGGTAGATAGCACGCCTGACTTACCCTAGATAACGGCCTTCCCCGCCTCTTAAGGGCGTTTACCCCGCCCGACTATGGAAGGAACACTATGTCCCTGCTCTCATGGAAACTTCACGGCAATGGCAAGAACGTTGCCCACGGAGATGTCGTATCCACCGATGAGCGCCTCACATGGCCACGCACAATCGGCGTTGGCGTGCAGCATATTGCTGCAATGTTTGGTGCAACATTTCTGGTCCCAATAATCACCGGCTTCCCGCCAACTACAACGCTCTTCTTCTCTGGAATTGGAACTCTCCTATTTCTAGCAATTACGCAAAACAAAGTTCCTAGCTACTTAGGTTCATCATTTGCCTTCTTAGCACCAATTGCCGCTGCACAAACTGGCGGCGGAATGAGCGCTGCACTCGGTGGCGTTGTTGTCACAGGTGTGATCCTCGCAGTCGTTGGTTTGATCGTTCGCCAGGCAGGTATCGGTTGGATTAACTGGCTATTGCCACCTGTCGTAACCGGCACAATCGTTATGGTGATTGGTCTTAATTTGGCAGGAGCTGCAAAAAACAACTTTGTAGCGGGACCAATGATTGGAATCATCACTTTGGCTTCGATCGGTGTCGTCTCAGCTCTTTCACGTGGATTCCTTAATCGCATCAGCATCTTTGCTGGATTGGTTATTGGCTACGTAGTCGCTCTCATCATGGGAGATGTAAAGACAGATGCAATTAGTTCTGCATCATGGGTTGCAATGCCTTCATTTACTACTCCAACATTTGATTCAAAAGCGATTGTTCTCTTCTTGCCAGTTGTCTTGGTCTTGATCGCAGAAAACGTTGGACACGTTAAGGCTGTTTCTGCAATGACAGGAAAAAACCTTGATGATCAAATGGGCAATGCACTCATGGCAGATGGACTTGCAACAACACTTGCAGGTGCAGGTGGAGGTTCAGGTACAACTACATACGCTGAGAACATCGGTGTAATGGCTGCTACCCGTGTTTACTCAACTGCGGCTTATTGGATTGCTGGCGTAGGTGCAATTCTTCTCTCACTTTCACCAAAATTTGGAGCTGTACTCAGTGCGACTCCAGTTGGTGCACTCGGTGGAGTTGGAGTTGCACTCTTTGGAATGATTGGTGTTTTGGGTGCTCGCATCTGGATTGATAGCAGAGTTGATTTCTCCAACTCAATCAATCTTTTGATTGCTGCATCAGCGCTTATCATCGGAATTGCAGATATGTCATGGACTGCTGGCGATTACACATTCAACGGAATCATTAACGCAACATTGGTTGCTGTTGTTGGTCACCGAGTATTGAATGCACTCGCAAACTCTCGCAAATAAGTAAGATAAAGCTATGGTGATTCCATCGCGGCTACCTGAATACATCGTGGCCGCGATGGTTATCATCTTGGCGCCAGGTCCAAGTGTTTTATTTGTTATAGCTCGCGCAATTGCGTGGGGACGAAAAACCGCAGTCTTTACAGTCGCCGGAAATGTTACGGGCGCATTTGCACTCTCAACACTTGTTGCAATCGGACTCGGCCCAATACTGCAAAAATCAGATCTTGCTTACGCTGCTATCCAGTGGGGTGGCGGTCTTTACCTTGTCTATTTAGGTATTGATGCTATTCGCCACAGAAAAATTCATGCAGAAGATATGCGCAATCAAGGAGATATCGCTCCGGGTATTGCTCGATCAATGCGAGATGGATTTTGGGTTGGTGCGCTTAATCCAAAAGGATTAGTTTTTTACGCCGCTGTACTTCCACAATTTGTGGATAGAGAAAAAGGAAATATAGCCCTTCAGCTAATTTTTCTTGGAGCAATCTTCTCGGTACTGGCATTTATCTCCGAT
>Ga0214917_10001133_pt1 | contig 34771 bp, 26 predicted proteins | sample LL_1208_BB_MetaG_FD_177983 | JGI IMG/M metagenome (GOLD analysis project Ga0214917, IMG submission 177983) | Freshwater microbial communities from Lake Lanier, Atlanta, Georgia, United States - LL_1208_BB | ecosystem: Environmental > Aquatic > Freshwater > Lake | place: USA: Georgia | collected... | reverse complement strand
ACCAACGACTCGTGGCTGCGGGACACGGGGCCGGTGTTCGTCGTGCGGGATGCCGCCGCCGAGGCCCCCCGCCGCGCGGCCGTGTGCTGGAACTGGAACGCCTGGGGAGGCAAGTATCCCCCCTGGGATGCCGACGCCCACGTGGCCCGCGCGATTGCCGACAGCCTCGCACTGCCCGTGTTCAGTCCCGGCATCGTGCTCGAAGGGGGCGCGATCGAGACCGACGGCGCCGGCACGCTGCTCGTCAACGAGCGGTGCGTGGTCGACGAGCGACGGAACCCGGGGCTCGACCGCGCGGCGATCGAGCGCGTGCTTCGTGACTTCCTCGGCGTGACGACGGTGCTCTGGGTGGGGGGCGAACTCGCCGGCGACGACACCGACGGCCACATCGACCAGCTCGCCCGGTTCGTGGCCCCCGGCCGCGTGGCCGCCGCCCGGCAGCCCGATCCGCTCGATCCCAACCACGGCTCCCTCGAGGCCAACCTCGAGCGGCTGCGGTCGCTGCACGACGCGGCAGGCCGCCGGCTGGAGGTGATCCCGATCGACATCCCGGCCCGATTCGCCTTCGAGGGCACGCAGCTGCCCGCGAGCCACATCAACTATCTCGTGGCCAACGGCGTCGTGGCCGTGCCCGTGTTCGGCGGGCCGACCGACGAGCCGGCCCTGCGGAGGCTCGAGGACCTGTTTCCGGGGCGGCGGATCGCCCCGCTGGACTGTCGCGAGCTCGTCCGGGGCCGCGGAGCCCTGCATTGCATCACGCGGGACGAGCCGGCGTGACGATTGCCCTTGCCCGCGCGGGGGGCGGTCGGTGACGATTTCGCGGTTCAACCGCCTCTTTGCAGGAGACCACCATGGCGCAACTCGCCGATGCAGTGCAGGGCTTCGTGTCGCTTTTGGCACGGCTGATGATCGCGGCGATCTTTCTCGCCAGCGCCATCGGCAACAAGATTCCGCAGTTCACGGAGACCGCCGCCTACATGGCGTCGGAGGGGGTGCCGAATCCGAAGTTCGCACTGTTCGGTGCGATCGGCCTGCTGCTCATCGGCGGCGTGTCGGTGATCCTCGGCGCCTGGACGCGGTTCGGCGCGATCTTCCTGCTCGTCTTCTTGGCGCTCGCCACCTACTACTTCCACGACTTCTGGAAGTTCGCCGACGCCGGCCAGCGGCAGCTGCAGACGATCCAGTTCATGAAAAACCTCGCCATCGGCGGCGGCCTGCTCTCGCTCGTCGCCTTCGGCGGCGGGCCTTGGAGCGTCGATGGCTGGATCAACTCGCGCCGCGAAGAGGCGGAGTCGGCCCCTGCCAAGCCGCGGGTGACGGCGAAGATGCCGCAGGGCTGACGACCAAGGCGAGCTGAATTCCGGCAGACCGAATTCCCGCAGACTGAAGAGGAGACGGCCCCATGGTTTTCCCCGTCGGCGACGACAATACCGATCGGCGGACGTTTCCGCTCGTGACGATCGCGCTGTTGATCGCCAACGTGTTCGTGTTCGTGGTGCTCCAGGGCATGGGGAGCAACGACGCCTTCACGATGGCCTACGTGCAGGTGCCGGCCGAGATCATCTCCGGTCGCGACATCGTCACCGAGCCGTCGGTGCGGACGATGCACACGCCGCAGGGCGATTTCCAGGTGCCCGATCCGGGCCTGCGGCCCACGCCGATTCCGCCGTGGCTCACGCTCTTCACGGCGATCTTCATGCACGGCAGCATCATGCACCTCGCCGGCAACATGTGGTTTCTGTGGATCTTCGGCGACAACATCGAAGACGACATGGGCCATGTGAAGTATCTGCTCTTCTACCTGGCCACGGGCGTGATCGCGTCGCTGGCCTTCGTGGCGCTCAACAGCTCGGGTGAGGCGGCACTGACGCCCTGCCTCGGGGCCTCGGGGGCGATCTCCGGGGTGCTCGGCGGCTATCTCGTGCTCCATCCCCAGCGGCGGGTGAGCGTGCTCCTGCTGCGGATGATGGTGGACGTGCCCGGCTACGTGGCCGTGGGCATCTGGTTTCTGTTTCAGATCGCCAGCGGCCTCCTCGACGCAGGGAACGGCGGCGGTGGGGGCGTGGCCTACTCGGCCCACGTGGCCGGCTTCGTGGCGGGCATGATTCTCGCCAAGCCGCTGAGCATGCCGGCCGTCCGCGAAGAAGCCGACCCGCTCGTCGTGCTCCGCCGCCGCGTGCCGTGATCGCCGCGGCTCCGGAAGCCGTCGGCCCCTGACGCGGGCGAGCCCCCCTGTACGCCGGATGTGCCCTCGTTCAGACGGCAGTTGCGGAAAACCCGCGGCGAGGTGTAGGATCCGGATCCTTCCTTGACGATTCGGTTTGTCGCCCTCCCCCCTCCCCCCGGGCGACTGCACTGTTCGAGAGCGTGAACAGTGCGGCCTGCCCTCCCACCTTCCCGCGGTCACACGGTCCCGATCGGCGCACCGTGCGCATCCGCAGTTTTCTTCACCGCGCGGTTGTGAAAGGAGCCAGCACCATGGCATCCGGATGCCTCATTGAAAACCCGAGCACCAGCGATCGCACGGCGGTCGGCACACGCGATCCGCAGGGGGCACGATGGCCGGCGGTGCTCGCCGCGGGCTCCGTGTTTGCGGCCTCGCTCGCGGTCACGCTGGCCGCGGTCGCCGTCGTGGACGCCGCCAGGCGCAGGGATGAGGAGGAGCACGCTCCCCCGCTGGTCGTCGCTCCTGATGCCGACGCGATGTTCGCCTACGATTTCGCTGCCGAAGACGCGAGGATTCCTGTCGGGGCCGTGCCCGAGACACGTGACTTCCGCCTCGGCGACGACGCGGCTCCGGACTACCGTGGCCTGATCGAGACGGCCAGCGGCTATGTTCTCCCATCCGGTGCGTTCAAGCGGCACGGCGGCTGGACGATCTGGTGGGATGAAGAGAAGACGGTGGAGGCCGTCGTGGGGGCCGCTCGACACGGTCGCACGCACGGCCCCACACTCGCGTTCTTCCCCGATGGTCGGAGGGCGGCCGAGGAGACCTGGGTCCACGGGATTCGGCACGGCGTCTCCCGGGCATGGGATCAGGCGGCCGTGTGCCGGAGCGTCAAGCGGTTTTTCGCCGGCAAACTGGAGGGCCGGTCCCAATCGTGGTACGCCGGCGGCCAGAGGAAGACGGAGGCGAACTGGCGCGAGGGGCTCGAGCACGGCACCGTCCGAACCTGGCAGGAGGACGGTACGCTCGATGCGGAGTCCGAATACGCCGACGGAGTGCGGCAGGATCGCTATGCCGACGCGGCCATGCATCGGTAACCGCCGCACGACCGCTCGGGCCCGATCACCTCGATTCGGGCCGCCTCGATTCGGAGAGCCGTGTCAAGGCGGTGTCGCAGCGTACGTCCGGTGACGGTGTTCGCGGTGATGCGGCCATCGCGGACGCCGCTTTTCGGCGGTTCTATCATGCAGCAGGGCGGCTCCCGCTCGTGGAGCCCGGCGACCTGCTCGTGGGCCCGGCCAGCGGCGCCACCCGGGCCCTCGTGGTTTGGCTGTCTTCATGACGACGCCCGCACACGCCGATCCCCGTGGCTGCAACGCCGCCGATCCGGTCGCGTGGCATGCCCATGCGCTTGCCGACGTCGCATGCCGCCTCGGCACCGACGCCGATCGTGGACTGTCGGCTGCCGAAGCCGCCCGACGGAGGGCGGAGTATGGCGAGAACGCGCTGCGGGAACAGCCGCCGGAGGTCTGGTGGTGGAAGCTGCTGCGGCAGTTTCGCGAACTGGTGATCTGGATCCTGATGGCTGCGGCGGTGATCGCCGCGGCGCTGGGCGACTGGGCCGACACGGCGGCGATCACGGCGATCGTGCTCGTGAACGCGATCATCGGCTTTCTGCAGGAGGAGCGGGCATTCCGGGCCCTGGCGGCACTGCAGCGGATGTCGGGGCCGCTGGCCCGCGTCGTACGGGATGGCGATCCCCGGCAGGTACCGGCCCGCGAGGTCGTGCCCGGTGATCGGATCGAACTGGAGGCCGGGGACGCCGTGCCTGCCGACGCCCGGCTCATCGAGGCGTTCGGGCTGCGGGTGCAGGAGGCGGCCCTCACCGGCGAGAGCGAGCCGGTCGAGAAGGCGCCCGCAGGTCCGCTCGCGGCGGGCACGCCCCTCGGCGATCGGCGGTCGATCGTGCACGCGGGCACGGTCGTGGCCGCCGGCCGCGCCGCGGCGATCGTGGTCGCCACCGGGATGACGACGGAGATCGGCCGCATCGCCCGCCTCTTGGAGCGGGCAGAGCCCGAGACGACGCCGCTCCAGCGGCGGCTCGCCGGGCTGGGCCGGTTCCTGATCGGCGTCTGCCTGGCCGTGGTGGCGGTGATCTTCACGCTCGAACTCGCCCGCGGTGGTGGAGTGACCGACGTGCTGCTGCGCGCGGTGAGCCTTGCGGTGGCGGCCGTGCCGGAGGGGCTGCCGGCGGTGGTCACCGTGGTGCTGGCGATCGGCCTCCAGCGGATGGTCGCCCGCAACGCGCTTGTCCGCCGGCTGCCCAGTGTGGAGACGCTCGGCAGCGTGACGGTGATCTGCACCGACAAGACGGGTACGCTCACCCGCAACGAGATGACCGTTCGGGAGATCATGACGGCAAGCGGCCGCTACGAGGTGACGGGCGGCGGGTATGTGCCGCGGGGAGAGTTTTTCGCTGCTGCCGCGGGTTCGGGCAGGCAGCTCGTCATGCCCGAGACGCAGCCCGAGCTGTGGCGGCTGCTCGTGATCGGTGGCCGCTGCGGCAACGCCTCGGTGCAGCCCGAGAGCGACGGAGGCTGGCGGGCCGTCGGCGATCCGACCGAGGCCGCACTCGTCGTCGCGGCGGTCAAAGGGGGCGCGGACGTCCGCGCCGCCGCCGAGCCCGTGATCTACGAGCTGCCGTTCGACTCCGATCGCAAGCGGATGAGCATCGTCGTGCAGCGGCCGCATGGTGGCCGCGTCCTCGAAACCAAGGGGGCCACCGAGGCGGTGCTGCCGCGGTGCACCGCCGAGCTCCGCGCCGGCGCGATCGTGCCCCTCACGACCGCCCGCCGCCGGGCGATCCTCGCGGCCGCGTCGGGCATGGCCGATCGGGCGCTGCGGGTGCTGTCGCTCGCCTGTCGCGAGCTGCCCGCCGACGAACCGCTCGACGGCACGCCCGACGACCGCGAGCGGCACCTCGTGCACGTGGGCCTCGCCGGCATGATCGATCCGCCCCGCGAGGAGGCTCGCGCCGCGGTCGCAACCTGCCGCTCCGCCGGGATCCGCCCCGTGATGATCACGGGGGATCATCCGGCGACGGCCTTGGCGATCGGCCGGGAGATCGGACTGGCCACCGGCACCGGCCGCGCCGTGACCGGCGCCGAGCTCGACGCGCTCTCGGACGACGATCTGGCCGCCGCCGTGGACACGATCTCCGTCTACGCCCGAGTGACGGCCGAGCACAAGCTCCGGGTGGTGAAGGCCTGGCAGCGGCGCGGCGAGGTGGTGGCGATGACGGGCGACGGGGTCAACGACGCACCGGCGGTGAAGGCGGCCGACATCGGCATCGCGATGGGGCTCACCGGCACCGAGGTCACGAAGGAGGCCGCCGACATGGTGCTCACCGACGACAACTTCGCATCGATCGTGACCGCTGTGGAGGAGGGCCGCGGCATCTACGACAACGTCCAGAAGTTCATCCACTACCTGCTCTCGTGCAACGCCGGCGAGGTGCTGCTGATGCTCGTGTCGGCCCTGGCCGGCTGGCCGGCGCCGCTGGCGGCGATCCAGATCCTGTGGCTCAATCTCGTGACCGACGGCCTGCCCGCGCTGGCCCTCGGCCTCGAGCCCCCCGAGCGGGACATCATGGAGCGGCCGCCGCGGCCGCCGCAGGAGCCGGTGATCACGTGGCGGCGCGGGCTCGTGATCCTCGCCCACGGCGGCCTCGTGGCGGCGGTGACGCTGGCCGCGTTTTGGCTCACGTGGCGGGGCTCACCGGAGCCGGAGGCGGTCGAGCGGGCCCAGGCGACCACATTCTGCGTGGCCGCGTTCGCGCAGCTGTTCTTCGCGATCGGCTGCCGCAGCGACCGGTTCACGGCGTGCGGCGTCGGCTTCTTCCGCAACCCGGCCCTGCTGGCCGCGGTCGCGATCTCCGCGCTTCTCCAGGTGGCGGTGGTCACCCTTCCCGTGGCCCGGCCGGTGTTCGAGGTGCGGAGCGAGCTTGGCGGCGGATGGTCGCTCGTGATCGGCCTCGCGCTCGTGCCCTTCACCGTGATCGAGGCGGGCAAGTATGTCCGGGGATGGCGCGGGGATCGTCTCAGTCGGCGAAAAGGCCGACGCTCATGAACCGCTCGACGTCGAACAGGCCCGTGGGACCGAGCTTCAGCGAGGGAATCACCAACAGCGACATGAAAGCCAGCGTCATGAATGGCGCGGCGAGCCGCGAGCCGAGTGCCTTCGCGAATTGGTCAAGCTCGGCGTAGGCGGCCGCCACCTCGGTTCCGGGGCGATCCGACATCAGGCCCGCGATCGGTAGCGGCAACAGCCGGTGTGAATCGGGGCCGACCGCGGCCAGGCCGCCGCGGCTCTCGATCACGAGGTTCACCGCCCGCGCGACTGCCTCGTCGCTCGTGCCGACGGCCACCAGGTTGTGCGAGTCGTGGGCCACGCTCGAGGCGATCGCCCCCTCCCGGAGGCCGAAGTTGCGCACGAACGCCACGGCGGGAGGGCGATCGTCGTAACGATCCACGACCGCGATCGTGAGTGTGTCGGTGCCGGGATCGGCGGCGAGGCCGCCGGCCACGACGCGGGCCGGCGCGATCACACGGCCCGTCACGAGCTGGCCGTCGCGGGCTTCGATCACGCGGAGCGGGCGGCCCGCATCGGCGGCCGTGGCCGGGATCACGAACTCGGCGGCGGTCTTCGGTCGGGCCGCGAAGCGGTTGGGCGTGGCGGATGTGAGCCGCGGCCAGGTCGACGAGCCGTCGGCCGCGGCGACCGTGCCGCCGATGAACACCCGGCGAATGCGCAGGCTCACGAGGTCCTCCACCTCGATGAAGTCGGCCGAGTCGCCCAGCTGGAGAAGCCCCACGTCGAGGCCGTAGTGCCGCACCGGATTCACGCTCGCCGCCTGGAGCACGTTGAAGAGGTCGCTGCCCCGGGCCAGCGCCCGCCGCACGAGGCGATCGATGTGGCCCGTGGCGAGCAGGTCGGGGTGGAGGTCGTCGCTGCAGAGCATGCAGCGGTCGGAATGCGAGTCGATGAGCGGGGCGAGGGTGTCGAAGTTGCGGGCAGCAGAGCCCTCGCGGATCAGGATCCGCATCCCCAGCCGCAGTTTCTCCAAGGCCTCCGCGATCGTGACGCACTCGTGATCGGTCGAGATGCCGGCGGCGACGTAGGCCGCGAGCGCCGGACCGGAAAGCCCGGGCGCATGCCCGTCGATCGGCTTGCCGCGGGCCCGGGCCGCCGCGAGTTTCGCGAGCACCTCCGCGTCGCCCGCCACCACGCCCGGATAGTTCATCACCTCCGAGAGATGGCCGACATCGCGGCGGTCGAGCAGCGTGGCGACGCGCGCGGCATCGAGCGTCGCACCCGCATGATCGAAGGGCGTGGCCGGCACGCACGACGGGGCGCCGAAGCAGAAGTGAAACGGGCTCCGCCGGGCGTCGTCAAGCATGAACTCGACGCCGGGGACGCCGAGCACGTTGGCGATCTCGTGCGGGTCCGACACCGTCGCGACGGTGCCGTGGGCCACCGCCATCCGGGCGAACTCGCAGGGGGGGAGCAGCGAGCTTTCGACGTGCACGTGGGCATCGACGAAGCCGGGCAGCAGCCAGGTGTCGTGCTCGATCGAGTCCCAGGAGATACCGGCGATCCGGCCGCTCGCGATCGTGAGCGTGGCCGGGCGGATGCGCCTCACGACCGGGTCGACCACGTTGCCGGAGATCCGCCAGAAATCGGGGGTGTCGGTGGCGGGACGGTTCATGCCCTGAGCCTATCGCAAAAACGACGGCAGCAGCCCGCGGGAGAGCGACCACGGGGACGACGACCGGCGTGGATCGGCCGCCCACGCCTTCCAGGCGGAGGGATCGTCGCCGAGGTCGCGGCCGGCGAGTTGTCGGAGGCTGCCCATCGCCCGCATGCGGATGGCCGGGTCGGGGTCGTCGAGCGCCCGCGCGAGCACGGCGATGGCCGCCTCGTCGCGGATGCCGCCGAGGGCATGCAGGGCTCGCAGCCGCACGGCCAGTTCGGCGTCGTCGTCGAACCGGTCCGTGAGCAGCCGGATCGCATCGGGCCCACCCCGTCGGGCCCAGGCATCGCAGGCGGCGACCCGCACCCGCGGATCGGGATCGGCCATCGCCCCGGCGCAGATCGCCGCCGCGGCGGGCGTGTCGAACACCGCCGCCGCCTCCACGATCCGCGTCCGCACGAGCGGATCATGCTCGGCGAGCAACTGATCCGTGAGCCGCTGGGTGAACTCGACCTGTCGCGCGGTCGATGCTGCCGCCGCGGCCGTCGCCTCCGCGGCGAGAGTCGCAATTCGCCGGGTCGCGGCGCCGACCGCGTCGGTCGCAGGAACGGTCTTGTCCGGTGAAGCCGGCGACTGACGCGGCGATTCCTCGTCGGCGCGCGGCACGACCGACCGCGGCGGCGCGACGGGCGTGGCCGTGCCCGTGGTCGAGACGGCCACCTCGCCGCCATCGGGCCAAGGCCGCCACTGCGTCTTGTAATAACCGAACTGTGTAGGTCGCGCCGGGCACGGCGCGCCCGCTGCGCACTGCCGGCACGTGAGCGCGTGCTCCTGCTGTTGGAGCGACTTCAGGCCGGAACAGCCCGCGAGCCATGCGCAGACGACGACCGCGGCGCAGGCATGAAGCATCCGTCGCGGGGCAGGCGGCATGAGTCGGAGCGACCGAGGGTCGGGGGGAACCGGATCGGCAGACAGAAGTCTGGAAGCGGCGCCGGGAACGTAGCTGGCCGGCCGTCCGTGAGCCAGATCAGCACCGCCTGCAACGTGGGCGAAGAGGGGAAGGCAGGCCGTCTCAGGCGGACTTCCGCCGCCACCGCTCGTTGGCCTGCCGCACGGCGAGCCGGATCAGCGGCCGCTGCACCTCGTGGACCAGCCGGTCGACGAGCGTGCGGCGGCGCGGATGGATGACGCTGCCCCCGAGTTGGCCGTCGATTTCGCGGATCACGATCGGGCGGGCGGAGAGCATCCGGGCCCCGTGAATCCACTGCATCTGCATGTAACTGTCCACCGGGCGATCGAAGGTTTCGCTGGCCGCCAGCAGCAGTCGGGCCGCCTCCCTGCCCACGATCTGCATCTGCGTCTTGAGGGTCGGGAGATACGGCTCGATCACGTGCAGCGGTCCAACGCCCCACATCCGGGGTCCCCGCTCACCCCGGTCCCGCAACGGAAACCGGACGAAGTCGCCGGGCTGGATGCCGGCGATCACCGCGTCGATCAGCGGCAGAAAATCGGGTGACGAGGGGGCGACGTCGTCCTCGGCGATCAGTCCCGCATCATGACCCGCGTCGACGATCGCCTGCCAGGCACGCCGGTGGGAGAGAAAACAGGCGATCTCGCCGTTGCCCAGGGGAAAGGGATAGCGGGGCGTATGCACATCGCGGCGGGCCCGCTCCCGCAGGGCCGCGGGCGTCATCGCTCGGCCATCGACGGCCTCGAGCATTTCCGCCGGCATCGGGAGCATGGCCGCGAAGGCCTCCGCCTGACGGCGACGGTCCGTGGCACGCTCGAGGTGGATGACGTAGCCGTGGATGGTCATGGAGGCACCTGTTCCGCTGCTGGTAAGGCCGGAGGCTAGCGAATCGGGCCGGCCGTTGCACGGGCAAAATCCGCCCGGGACGCGACCGCCCGCTCAGCCGCTGACCGCCGTTGCCGGCCGCGTGAGCAGGAAACCTGCGGCGATGAGGACGAGCTGGCTGACCACGTAGCCCGCCAGCAGCATCAGCACGCCACTGGTGAACCCGTAGCTGTGCAGGCCGATCCCGAGCTGGTTGGTGCCGAACCAGCTCCAGGCCGTGATGATGTTGCCGCCGATCGCGAAGAGCGCGAAGCCGCGGGCTCCGATCCAACGGTCCCAGCGGGCGTGGAGCACGGCGGCGTTCCAGAGCACGATCATGAGCGCCCCGTTCTCCTTCGGATCCCAGCCCCAGAAGCGGCCCCAGCTGTCGTCGGCCCAGAGGCCGCCGAGCACGGTGCCGATGAAGCTGAAGAAGAGCGCGAAGCAGACGACGCCGTAGGTCATCCGGTAGAGGCGATCCTGCGCCTCCTGTGCGGCCTTGATCGCCACGGCCCCGGCACGCCGGGCATACCGCGACCAGATCCGGTGCACGATCGCACAGGTGCCGAGCAGGCCGGCGAGGAACGTGGCCCCGTAGCCGAGCGTCACGGTCACCACGTGGGTCGAGAGCCAGAACTGCGTGTCGAGCACGGCCTGGAGCACGTGCATCGTGTCGCCCGAGTCGAGACCGTAGGCCACCATCAGCGTGAGGCCGCCGGCCAGCGCCGCCACGAGGTTGCCGATGCCCATGCGGTAGAGCGACTCGAGGCCGAGGCCCGCGAGCACGCAGGCCCAGCCGATGAACACGGCCGACGAATAGAGGTTCACGACCGGCGGCCGGCCCGTGAGCCAGATCCGCGAGGCCAGCGCGAACGTGTGGAGCACGAAGATGCCCACGAGCATCCACGACACGAACCGGTTGAGCGGCTTGTGCCAGACGAGGAAGCTCGCGAAGCAGAGCACCGTGGCGGCCACGTAGAGCCACTTGGCGAGGTCGGTGGGATTGAACGCATTGAGCCAGGCCTCGTAGGCCGCCTTGCCGGCCGTGTCGGCCACGTCGGGCAAGGCCGCGATCGCCCGGCGGTAGTCGGCCAGCGCCTTGTTGAAGGCGGCGGGCTCACCGCCGACCGCCGAGAGCAGCTCGGTGAAGGGGAGCAGGGCCGGATTGAGCGCGAACGCGGGCTGGCCCGGGCGGCCCTCGAGCATCCGCCCCATCATGGCCGTGACGACGGCGGGATAGAGGGCCTGCCAGCGGGCATCGGGGCCGGCCGTCGTGACGTCCGGGGCGGCCCGCTCCCGGGGTGGGATCACGGCCGGCGGATGATTCTGCTCGAGCATCCGCGCTCCCTGCACGAGCTTCTGCACCTGCTCGAGAAACTCGCGTCGGGCCTCGTCGTCGTCGCCGGCGGGGCGGGGCATCGACGGCGCCTGGTAGGCGAAGCGGATCAAATCGTAGGCCATCAGCTTCTGGTTGAGCTCGGCGAGCTTCGTCTGCGTGAACGTCCGCTGCTCCTTCGGGGTCTGCTCGAGGGCCTGCATCTGCTCCCGCAGCTTCGCCCGCCCTGCCTCCAGCTCCACGGCCGCATAGCGATGCCCCTGCCGCCGCGTGAGATCGAAGAAGTCGAGCACTTCGAGCGCGTCGATGCGGAAGACGGGCGCCGTCTCGACCCACTCGCTGCCGGCCATGTGGGCGAGCAGCCACTGGGCGGCCGAAACCGTACCCGTGGGACCGCCGGGCACCCGCTTCGCCGTCGGATCGTCGGCTGCCGGCATTTTCACCGACGTGCGGTTGCCGAGCAGTTGGAGCGTGGTGCGGGCCACGCTGTCGAGCGGCTTCACGCGGCCCTCGTGCATCGTGGGCAGTTCACCGACCGAACGCCAGTCGCAGGCTTCGGCGGGTGCGGGCCGCTGCCGCGCGAGCGGCAACGTGATGAGAGCGACGAGCGCGAGCGCCGCAGCGGGGATCGCCCAGCCACCGGCCTGATCGCGGCGCGGGGCAGCCGCAGCCCGCAGCCGCTTTGTGCCGCTCGCCGATGGCGGCGCGACGGCGTCGCCCCGCTCGTGGCGATCGGCGAATCGCACGAACGTGCCGCCGAAGTGCACGAGCATGCCCCAGAAGGCGAGCACGCAGGCCACGTAGGGAATCAGCCAGCCCGCGTTTTCCACGACCTGCAGGCCCGTCATCTCCCCCTCGCGGCCGTTGCCGAGATCGACCTTCGAATACTGGCTCTGATAGAAGGTCTCGCCGCGGTAGCGGACCGGATTGTTCATCCAGATGCGCCCCCGCTGTTCGGCCTTCGTGCCCCGATCCGTGAACGTGACGTACGACGAGTAGTCGCGGGGCGTCTCGCTGGCGGAGTAGTCGATCCGCCGTACGTCGGTCAGCGTCACGTCGTAGGGCTTGTATTCGCGGCGGTAGCGGAGTTGCAGCCGCCACGGCGTGCCGGCGACGTCGACGGTGTCGCATTCGTCGGCCGGCGCTCCCATGAAGAGCTGGGCCTGATCGTTGAGGAACTGCGTCACGAGATACGTGCCGAGATTCTTGCCCGACGACTTCTCCGTGAGCTGCACGTAGGCCGAAGCGATGTTGGACTTCGACGACGCGCCCCCCTCGGGCGGCCGCGCGGAGGCCAGGAAGCGAGTGCCGATCCCCGTGGTGGCCGGATTCGGCGCCACCGGGCCGACGCGGACCACGTCGGAGTTCGGGAAGTAGTCCACCACGCGGATCTCGAACGGGAGCCCGTCGGCCGTGAACGCGGCGCCGCCGGCCCGGGCGGCCAGCAGGCGGCCCGAGATCGCCGTGACGCGGTCGTCGGCGGCATCGCTCGTGTCGATCACGGCGAGTTCCGTTTCGTCGGACCGGAAGGCGACGTTCGTCGTCTGCCCTTCGACGAGTGACATCCGCTCCTCGATCTGCCGGTCACCGAACGCAAACTGCCCGAGCATGAGCAGGCCCACGGCGATGTGGATGAGCACGTTGCCCCCCCGGACACCGAACACCATCACGAGGCCGGCCAGGAGCACGAGCGACGCCACGCTCGACTGGATGAGCTGCCACATGATCCGCAGGCCCGGCTCGTTCATCCGCCAGTCGGACCCGCCCACGAGCGTGGCGATCGCGAGGCCGCCGACGATCGCCCCGGTCGCACCGAGCACGCCGCCTACGAGCCGCCGCTCGGCCCGCCAGGCCGCGACGCCGAGGCCGACAGCGAGCAGCGCCGAGCCGACCTGCACCATCCGCCACACGGTGTCGTAGTCCACGGGTGGCCTGCCCTGCAGGCCGTCGGTGCGGTGGCCGGTGAGGATGACGGCGAGCGTGAGGAGCCCGCCGAGCAGCGATACGAGCGTGCCCCAGACGAGCCGCTGTCCGGCGGCGGCGACATGGAAGCGGGTGACCTTCGCGGCGATCAGGTTGACGAGCAGCACGAGGCCGATCGTGGCTCCGCCGGGAAACGGAAACCAGCCGGTCAGCGACGATTCACCGAAGATCGTGACGGGGAAGAAGTCGGAGAACGGGACCCGGGCCACCCAGCTGTTGAAATACTCCGCCTTCACCTCGGGCAGGTTCTTCTCGTCCTGCGCGAGCGTGCCGACCAGCAGCAGGAAGGTGGCCGCGAGGAACATCACGACGGTGATCTTGAGCGAGCCGAGGGCCCGCAGGAGCTGCCACGCCGCCGTGCCGGGCGACACGGCGGCAGCACGCTCGGGGAAGGGAAACGACGAGGCGGGGAGGCTGCCGGTTGCCATCACTGCTTTTCCTGCCAACGGATCGACGACACGAACCGGTTGAAGTTGTCCCGCTCGCGGCGGGCCACGGCCGCGTCGCCCTTGTACTTCACGAACAGGGCCGCGGATTCGTCGAGCGGAATCATCGCACCGAGGATGGCCTGGCCCGCGGTCGTGGTCCGCTCCGCGGCCTGGGCGGCCTCCTCATCGAGCAGGAGCACGACCGTGGCCTGCCTGCCGGCGACGTCGAGCTTTTCCGCGGCGGCGAGCGCGGCTTCCACCGCCTTGTCACGGGCGGCCACGTCGGTCTCGCCGAGTTGGCCCTGCCAGCGTTCCAGGTTGCTGCGGAGCGTGCCGGAGGCAGGGATCACCGTCACCTCCAGGCCGGCGGCGGGATCGCCGATCATGAGCGTGGCCAGCCGCATGCCGCTGCCTCCGCGGTTGGTCCAGCCCTCGGGCACGTCGTAGCTGAGGTTCAGCCCGCCAGACTGCGGGCCGGCCTCGGCGGGGCGGGCGGCCACCCCGGCTGCCGCCGGCGGCCGGGGAATCGTGTAGGAGCGGATGTCGCCCGGCCGAATGGCCGCGGCGTCACCGCAGCCGGCCGCGAGGACGGCCAGCAGGCACGACCAGCGAGGGGGAGGCGTCGTGCGGGGGGAGCGAGGCGGGAGGCGAACTGGCACGGCGCGACCTTTCTGCCCGGCGCGGACCGCGCGGGGAAACCGTTGAATTCTACCAATCTTCGGCGGTGCGGGAGGCCCGTGGTTTGGAGTCGGCTATTTCGATCGGAAGGCTACGATGTGGGCCGATTGATCGGGCCTGTGCTCGGAGCGTCAACCACGGGCCGAACGTGCCCGTTGAAGCCCGAAGCGCGAGCTGAGGGAAGGCGGTAGGTGTCAAATGAAATGACGCGGTTTCCCTTGGCTCGCGCCCCGGGCTTCCAAGCAAGGCGATCGAAGAGTCAGTCTTTTCGTTGAGGAACGCACGGACAACGGAGATACGCCGTGGCGGTCGATATGGCGACGAGTGAGACGGGAGCGGGCGAGCCGCTGGTGATCCTGCACGGCCTGTTCGGGTCGCGGCGAAACTGGTCGAGCATCGCCGGCAGGCTGGCGGAGCACCGGCGGGTGATCACCGTCGACATGCGGAACCACGGCGAGAGCCCGTGGGACGATCTCCACGACTACCCGGCGCTCGCCGCCGACGTGGCACGGCTGATCGAGACCGCCGTCGGCGGGCCGGCGACCGTGATGGGCCACAGCATGGGGGGCAAGGCGGCGATGCTGCTCGCGCTCCGCCGCCCGGAGCTCGTCGAGCGACTCGTCGTCGTGGACATCGCGCCCGCCCGGTCGCACTCCAGCCCGCTGCTCTTGGTCAAGGCGATGCGGCGGGTGCCGCTCGAGACGCTCTCCCGCCGGGCGGAGGTGGATGCGGTGCTCGCCGAGGTGATTCCCGACCTCGCGGTCCGCGGATTTCTGGCGCAGAACGTGGTCACCGAGCCGACGGGGCTCCGCTGGTCGGTGAACCTCGACGCCATCGAACGCAACGGCGAGTCGATCGTCGGATTTCCCGACATCCCGCCCGGCGCGGCGTTCGAGAAGCCGACGCTCTTCATCGCCGGCGGTCGGTCGGAGTACCTCCGGCCCGAGCACCGCGCCGCGATCGCGCGGCTGTTTCCGGCGGCGACGATCGAGACCATCGCCAATGCCGGCCACTGGGTGCACGCCGAGGCGCCGGGGCCGTTCCTCGACGCGGTGAACCGTTTCCTCGCCCGCGGGGCGGCGTGACACGAATGCCCCGCCGAGCCCTTTCTGCCCGGCACGGTGCTGACGGAGCGATCTTCGCTCCGCTCACGACCCCCGTGCGAAAGCAGGGGGATCAAAACGGTCACCACCCGTAAACCGCAGGCAGTGCCAGTCGCCGGCGGTGGTCTGCACCGGTTCGACCCCCGTCGCGAGCCCCAGTTCCTCGGCATACCGGCGGGCCACGGCCTGCACGTCGTCGGCGAGCAGGCCCGAGAGGATGAGGCAACCGGGCGGCCGGCCATCCGCCGGCCGCCGCAGCCGACGGCACACGTCGGCCGCGTTCGCGAGCAGCACGTCGGCCACGATGTTGGCGAAGATAAGTGAGTAGGGCTCGCCCTCACGCGTCAGATCACGCCTCACCGCCAGCCGGTTTCCCACCCCGTTGCGCGCGGCATTGGCCCGGACGGCATCGTGCACGAGCGGATCGACCTCGACGGCATCGACGTGTTCCGCGCCCCGCACGGCGGCGGCGATGCCGAGGATGCCCGATCCCGCACCGAAGTCGAGCACACGCTCCGTGCTCCCTCCTTCCGCCTGCCAGGTGGCAAGAGCGGCGAGGCAGAGCTGCGTCGTCTCGTGCAGGCCGGTGCCGAAGCCGATGCCCGGCTCGATGAAGAGCCTCGTGCCCGCCGGGCCGGTCTCGGCCGCACCGGGCTCCCAGGCGGGCAGGATCGCTCCAAAGCCGCACACGTCGATCCGCGTGAAGTGCTCTCGCCAGGCATCCGCGGCGGCGACGATCGGCCGCACGGCCACGACCCTGCACCCGCCAATCGTCTCGAACTCCGCCGCCGCAGCCCGGGCCGCCGGCTCGTCGGCAAACAGGCAGGTCAACGTCGCACCGGCTCGGCTGGCCACCCAGTCGCGGTCGGCCGGCGCCGCGGCGGCATCGAGCACGCGAACCGACGGTGCCAGCCCGAGCTCGACCGCCTCGGCGACGTCCACCGCCCCTTCGTCGATCCCCAGCAGGCCGTCGTCGCCGAACCGCTCCCATGCCCATTCGCACCACACATCCCGAGGCATGGCCTGTCCGGCGGACAGCATGGCCACGGATTCGAGGCGGACATCGACGGCCCACATGGCCGGCTCACCGCCGTCACCAGGACCGTCGTGGATCCGTCCCAGCTGCTCGTGATCGACGACGGCGGGGCGGCTCTCGCGGAAGGGACGCATCGGGGCGGTCGCTCAGCAGCACCCGCTGCCGCCGACGCCGCACTTCTCGGGCGCCAGGCAGGCGGTGTGCTTGGTGCCCAGGTAAAAGAGCAGCCCGGCGGGTGTGACCTCGGCACCGACGAGCGGATACTGCGAGATCGTTCCGTCCTCGTATTCCACTTCGACGGGCAGGTCGTCGCTCTCGAGCACGGTGGCGGCGATCTCGATGATCGTCGCCAGCTTCGTGGTCTCGAGCCGATGATCCGTGTCGTCGGCCACCCAGATCTGGAGCTGGCACGATGCCAGCGAACGCACGGTGCCGCCGCAGTCGATGAAGTCCTTTTGCACCCGCCCCACTTCGGTGATGTGGTAGTGCCGGGGCACGAACGACTTGTCGGGCAGCATCCAGTGCATCTTCTCGCCGGGATGGGCGGCCAGCACCGCCCGAAATTCCTTGACGGTCATGGGAACTCCTTTCAGTGGTTTTCGGCGAGGGAAGCCAGCAGCTCCACGACCTTCCGCTCGATCAGGTCTCGCACGCCGCGAAACTGCTCGGGCGTCATGTCGCGGGGATCCGGGATCTGCCAATCCTCCCGGCGGCCGGCGATCACGAGCGGGCATTCGTCACCGCAGCCCATCGTAACGGCCACGTCCACGGCCGTGCCGTTGAACTCACCCAAGCCCTTGGAGCCGTGCGTCGTCAGATCGTAGCCCCGCTCCCGCATCGCTTCGATCGCCTTGGGGTTGATCCGGCCCGACGGCCGCGAGCCGGCACTGGCCGGCCGCACACCGCCCGCGCCGTGGATCCGGGCGAAAGCCTCGGCCATCTGGCTGCGGTTCGAGTTTTCGACACACACGAACAGGACGGTCTTCATCCGCACCCTTCCGATTCGAGAGTTTCGCCGCCCGCCGATCGGCGCATGCATCGCCAGAGCGGCACGCTGGCGACCGCCCCGGCGATCGGGGCGACGAGGTAGATCCACACCGAGCCGAGCTGCATCGAGACGATGGCCGGCGCCAACGACCGGGCCGGATTCATCGATGCGCCGGTGATCGGTCCCGCGAACACGAGCCAGAAGGTACCGAACGCTTCGGCACAGAAACGACGTGATGTCATGGTGTGATCGCTCGTCGCAAGGGAAAACCGGCGTCGCATGGCTGCGGCCCGTCGAGCAGTCGCATACTATATGCCGTCTCGCCGCGGCGGCGGGGCCTCGCGGCCATCGCCATCGACACGATGGCGGGATGCCCGCTCTCCCGAGGGAAATGGCTGAGCGTCGGGGTGAGCGGTTTGGGAACCGCGAAACGGATTGCGGGATCGCGACCGGCCGCTCTAGACTTCGGGCTGCTCCGCGCGCGGCGACGCCATGACCGAACGACGCAGCGACCTCGACGCCCTCCGCAGCTTTGCGATGGCGCTCGGCATCGTCGTGCACGCGAGCCTGGCGTTCCATCAGGCCCCCTGGCCGGTGCACGACACGCGGCCGAGCGGCCCGCTGGCGCTCGTCTTCCTCGCCATCCACGGCTTCCGCATGCCGCTCTTCTTCCTGCTGAGCGGCTCCTTCACGATGCTCGTGTATCGCCGCCGGGGCCTCGGCAGCCTGCTGCGGCAGCGGTTCGCGCGGATCGCCGTGCCCCTCGCGCTCGCGATCGCCACGGTCGGGCCGCTCGACGGCGCGCTCCGACGGCATGCCATCCGTTCGAACCGCCCCGAGCCGGCGATCGCCGAGATGTTCGCGGGCGACGCCGATGCGGTTCGCAGACGCTTCGCCGCCGCGGCCGACGTCGAACGTCGCGACCCGGTCTTTCGCTGGCGGATGCTGACGTGGGCCGCCTGCTCCAACCAGCCTGCGGTGGTGGAGGCGCTGCTCGACGCAGGTGCGGAACCCGACGTCCGGAACCGACTCGGCGACACCCCGCTTCATACCGTCGTGGCCTTCGGACGCGACGAGGCGGCGGCGAAGCTGCTCGATCGCGGTGCCGATCGCGCGATCGCCAACCGGTCGGGTCGCACGCCGCGGGCGATGATGCTCCTCTCGCCCGAACTGGCCGCCGAGTACGCGCCGCTGCTCGGCCTGCCGCCGCTCGAGGCCGACGAGATCGCCCGGGGCCGCGGGCGGATCGGCGCGCTGCTCGGAAATGTCGCGATGACGATCGGCGGCCCGCTCGATCGCGCGGTGCTCGCCTATTGGCGATGGCTGGGGGGCGACCACTTCCGGCTCCGGCTCGGCGGCAGGCCGTTTCACCTGGTGGATACCAACGTGTTCGACCACCTCTGGTTCCTCTGGTTTCTGTGTTGGCTCGTGGCGAGCTTCGCGCTGCTCGCGATCGCGAATCTCCTGCCCATGGGCCGGCTCCGCTGGTGGCTGGTGCCGCTGTCACTCGTGCCGCAGCTCTTCATGGGCCAGTCGATGTCGGGTTTCTTCGGGCCCGACACGTCGTTCGGACTCCTGCCGATGCCTCACCTGCTGGTCTTTTACGGCTGCTTCTATTTCTTCGGTGCCGCCACGTTCGCGGCCGAAGGGATGGAGACTCGGCTCGGCGCCCGCTGGCCGCTCCTGCTGCCCGCGGCAACGGTGTTCTTCCTCGCCGGAGTCGCCACGATCTGTGTTCGGCCGGCCGCGGCCGTGCTCCAGCCGGCCTACGCCTGGGCGATGTCGTTCGGCCTGATCGGTCTCTTCCACCGGTTCTTTCCGCACCCGAGTGCTCGCGTAGCGTGGCTCGCCGATGCGGCGTATTGGATGTATCTCGTCCACGTGCCGCTCGTCCTCACCGCGCAGCTCGCCGTGCGCGACTGGCCGCTGCCGGGGATCATCAAGTTCCTGCTGATCCTCGTCGCGGTCACCGCCGTCCTCCTCATCTCCTACGCCTGGTGCGTCCGCCCCACGATCATCGGCCGGATCCTCAACGGCCCGCGGCCGGCGGCGAAGCGGTAGGCGGGGCGGCTTCCGGCATCGCCCGCCAGAGCGTGCGGCACGATCAGCGCTCGGTGGCCCGGCGATCCGTCTCGCGAATCGCGGCCGCGACCGTGGCGGCTGTCACCGGCCGCGGAAGGTCGTGGATCGTCTCACCGGGCTGGGTCGCCCGGTCGGCGATGGCGAGGATATCGGCGTCGTTCGCTGCGGGAAGGCCGAGTTGGGCGAGCGTCGTGGGCAGTCCGACCGCGCGACAGAACCGCAGGATCGTGGTGAACTCCTCCGCCGGCGACCCATCGAGCACGAGTTGGACGAGGGTGCCGAACGCCACCTTCTCGCCGTGCAGGGCCGAGCGGGTGCCGGGCAGGGCGGTGAGCCCGTCATGCACCGCATGCGCCGCCGCGAGGCCGGCGCTCTCGAAGCCCAGGCCGGAGAGAAGCGTGTTGGCCTCGATGATCCGCTCCACCTCCGGCGTCACACGCCGTTCGCGGGCGGCAGCGACCGCCGCCTCTCCGTTCGTGAGAACGACATCCCGGCACAGCCGCGCGAGCGCCAGCGCGGCTTCCGTCGCCGCGCCGCCGCGCATGTTCGGCCGGCCGGCCGCGGCCGCCGCGCGACCCTCGTACCAGGTGGCGAGCGCGTCCCCCATCCCCGCCACGAGGAAGCGGACCGGCGCCCGCACGATCACGCCGCTGTCGACGAGCACGAGGTCGGGGTTGCGGCCGTGGATGCGGTAGGACTCGGCGGCCCCCGCGGAGGTAGAGACCACGCTCAACGCGCTCGTGGGCGCGTCGGTCGAAGCCACGGTAGGACACGCCACGAACGGCAGGGCGACCGCTGCGGCCGCCGCCCGTGAGGCATCGAGGCACTTGCCGCCTCCCGCGCCGACGATCGCTCGGGCGCCGAGGCTCCGCGCCTCCGCGGCGAGGTCGTCGATCTCCTCGGCCGTGCATTCGCCCCCGAACGCCCGTACTCGGTGGTTCCACCCGGCTTCGGCCATGGCCTGCGCCCAGGCGGGCGCGAGCGCCGCCACGGCCGAGCGGCCGCCGACCACGAGCACGGGACCGGTGATCCCGAGCACGGCCATCTCGGCGGCCAATCGCTCCGTGACTCCGTCTCCCTGCACGTAGCGCAGTGGTGCGCAGAACACGCGTTGCATCGGTTCGTTCTTCCGGAGGGCTCGTGTCCGTTCGGCCGCGACGGATCGTATCCGCCGGCTGCCACATTGAGCGACTACACTTGTCGAGGATCCGAGTGCACGCGGGTGAACCGCGGTTCGATGCCACAAGGATCCCAAGCGAGGATTCGACGCCGCATCTCGACCGGTTTCGGCGATTGTCGCAGGAGGCCGCCCCGGGTGCCCCGCCGCTCGCGCTGCTCGACGTGGCGGGCTGTCAACGCGTGTTCTCGATCCGTGTTCTCGATGATTGGCAATGCCCGCGATCGGGCCTCTGGGCGACGTGCCGGCTTCACCGGCCTCGCGGTCGGTTATGCTGGATGCCGGGAGCACACCCCCCCCGGAAGCATGCCCCCGAGGTACGTTCGCCCTGCTGAAGCCCCCACGCTCATCACATGAAACGGTGAACCGCGTTTTTCTGCGCTGCGCCGTGTGGCTGCTGCCATGGTTCGCCGCCGGCGGATGTCTGGCTGCCGACGCGGTCGCGGCGTCGCCGGCGGACGGCCGTCCGCTCCCGGCGGAGCATCTTGGCCTCCGATCGATCGCCGGCACGGCCGTTCCATTCGCCGAGTCTCTCGGCGTCGATGGCCAGGCCGTCTGTTTTGCGTTTCTCCACCCCGCTTGTCCCCTGGCGCGGGAGTATGGTCCGGTACTCGAGGCCCTCGCCGAGGAATTCGCCGGCTCAGGCATCCGCTTCGTGGGCGTGGTCTGCGAAGTCGACGACGTCGGTGATGTCGAGGCCTATCGCCGCGAATTTGGGATCACGTTTCCGATTCGGCTCGACACCGATTTCGCGCTGGCCGAGGCGCTCGACGCGACGGTCACGCCCGAGGTGGTGCTCGTCGACCACGACCGGACGATCCGCTACGCCGGCCGGATCGACGACCGCTACAAGGTCCGGGGCGTGATGACGCCCGGCGATCCGGAGCCGGAACTGCGGTCGGCGATCCTCGATCTCCTCGCCGGGCGCGAGATCCGTGAGCCGCGGACGGACGCGGCGGGCTGCCCGCTCGATCGGCCCGAGCGGCCGGCGGCGTCCATCGCTCACAATGAAGCGAGCGTCACGTTCCACCGCGACGTGCTGCCCTTCCTGCATGCCCAGTGCCAGCGGTGCCACAGCCCGAATCAGGCCGGCCCGTTCGACCTGCTCACCTACGACGACGCCGTCGAATGGATCGATCTGGGCCTCGAGGAGATCACCGCCCGGCGAATGCCGCCTGCGCAGATCGAGAGCGACCTCGACTTTCGCGTCACGAAGCCTCCGACCGCTGCGGAGATGGCGATGCTGCGGGCCTGGGTGGCGGCCGGGAAGCCGGAAGGTGATCCCGCGGAGACGCCGAAGCTCGAGCCGCTGCCCGACTACTCGGACTTCCAGGAGGGGCTCGGCCCCCCCGACATCGTGATCGAGCAAACCGAGCCGACGCAACTCGGCGCGCACGGGAACGACGTCTATCGGAACATCATCTTTCCGCTGAATCGCGCCGAGGATTTGAAGCTGCGGGCGATCCAGTTTCTGCCCGGCAATCGCAAGGTCGTGCACCATGCCCTGATCGGCCACCTGCCGCGGGAGACCGTGGAGGAGGCCGTGCGGGACCATGGCGGTCGGGACGGTTTCAGCCATCCGGACGACCGGGCAGGAGGCTTTCAGGATCCGCACGGCATCGGGTTTCGGGTGCCGCCCGTTCGCGACGACGGGCAGCCGCGGGCCTTGTTCGTCAGCGGCTTCGTGCCGGGGGTGCGGGCGGTGGCCGCCCCGGCCGACGCGGCCCTGGTGATCCCGGCGGGTTGCGACGTCACGGTGCAGATGCACTACGTGCGCACGGGGAAGCGCGAGATCGATTCGAGCCGCGTCGGCATCTGGCTCGACCGGCGGCCGCCGCGGAAGGTGATGAACATGATCTACCTCTCCGGCGATTTTGCGGTGGTGCCCCCGGGAGTCACCGACTTCCGCATCACGGGCAGCTACACGCTCCCCGAGGACGCGGACATGGTGGGCGTCATCCCGCACGCGCACCAGCTGGCCCGCTGGGTGGAGATCAGAGCCCACCTGCCGGGCCAGGAGCGGCCGCTCCTGCTCCTGCGGGTGCCGCAGTGGGATTACAACTGGCAGTCCCCCTACGAGCTCGAGAAACCGATGCGCTTCCCGGCCGGTACGCGGTTCGAGGCGGAGTGCGCCTACGACAACTCCGCCGCCAATCCGCGGAACCCGTTCGATCCCCCTCGGAACGTCTGGCACAACGAGACGATCAACGACGAGATGCTGCTGCCGATGTTCACCTTCACCTCCGAAAAGCCGCTCGATCCCAAGGGCGACACGTTCAGGAAGTTCTTCTCGTCGCTCGTGCGGTCGCGGTTTCTCCGGCGGCTGGTGGATCACCGCTACAAGCACGTCGCCGACCCGAATGGCGACATCGGCGTCTCGCCGGATTACGACCCCGACGATCACCGCTACTGACGCAAGGAATCTCCGGACATGGCGCTTGTGACACGGGCAGGCCTCTCGGTGGTGGCGCATTCGCTGACCGTGTCGGTGCCCGATGCCCACTGCGGCGGGGAGCGCAAGACGCTTCTCGAGAAAGTGAGTTTTCGGATCGAGCCGGGCGAGTTCGTCTGCGTGCTCGGCCCCAGCGGGGCAGGCAAGAGCACGCTCGCACGATCGCTGCTCGGGGAACGGGAGATCGCCGCCGGCCGATTGCTCGTCGGCGGACACGATGTGTTTCGCGAAGTCGACGCACTCCGGGGCGCGATCGGCTACGTGCCCCAGCGCGACGTCAATCCGCCGGCGCTGCCCGTGGAACGGGCGCTCCACTACGCGTCGCATGTGCGGCTGCCGGCGGAGACGTCCGACGCCGAGCGATGGGCCGCGATCGACCGGGCCATCGTCGACGTCGGCCTCGACGGGGTGCGGCAGGGGACGATCGGCAGCCTCTCCGGAGGCGAGATGAAGCGGGCGAGCCTGGCGGCAGAGCTGCTCGCCGCTCCCGGCCTGCTCGTGCTCGACGAGGCGACCTCCAGCCTCGATCCGGCCACTGAGAGCAGGATCATGACGCTGCTCTCCGAACGGGCACGGGCGGGCACGACCGTGATCACGGTCACGCACCACCTCGACAACGTGGACAAGGCCGACAAGCTCCTGATCCTCGGCCATGGCGAGGTGGTCTGGTTTGGCTCCCGCGTCGAGGCCCTCGGCCACTTCGGCGTGCATCGGCTCGCCGACGTGTACGTCGCCATCGAAGACCGGCCGCGCGGCTTCTGGTCGGCCCGCTGGCGGGAGCGGGAGGCCGAAGACCACCGGGCTGCGGAGGCTCGGCAGGCAGACGAGCGGTCCGGTACCGCCGCCCCGGAGCGTGCGGCATCCCTCGCGGCGGTTTCGACCCCCGGCTTCGGCCGCCAGTTCGCCACGTTCTTCCGCCGGGAACTCGAGACCGTCGCCCGCGATCGCGTGGGGCTCGTCATGACGGCCCTCCTGCCGCTGGCGCTCGCCGCCGCCGTGCTGGCCGGTTTTGCCGACGTCCGCTTCCGCAATCCACTCATGCTCACGCGGTTCCTCGACCCCGGCGAGAAGGACGTGCTCGCCGACGTGTGGGGCGAGGTCTCGGAGGCGATCGCCACCGAATCGGTCTCGGAGCAGGACGCCAGCATTCCCGGTCAGATCCGGGTCTTCCTCGACAGCCAGCCGAAGCTGCTCGCCCATCTGCGGGAGCCATCCACCGAGCGGCTCGTCCGCGACGCGCTCACCGACACGCTTCCGGTCGCGCCGGATCGCGAGATTCTCGACCCGGGCGGCACCTATAAGTGGCTCTCGCTGATGAGCATCTGCATGGTCATCCTCGGGTTCGTGACCGGGTTCCGGGAGATCGTGAAGGAGCGGCCGATGCTCGACCTCGAGCGGCGGCATGGCCTCTGGTTCGCCGCCTACGTGATCGCCAAGGTCGCGGCGCTGGCCGTCGTGCTCGCCGTGCAGGTCGCGTTTTTCCGGTCCGCCGTCGAATTCGGCTTCATGCTCCGCGAAGCGATCGGCGGCGAGTCGCCCGCCGAGATCTACCGGCGCGGGGCGTTCATTTCGGCGAGCCTCAACTGGCTGGCCGCGGTGGCCTGCGCGGCGATGGGGCTCATCGTCTCCGCGTGCGTCCGCTCGACCGACAAGGGGGTGCTCGTGGTGCCGCTGTTGATCACGCCGCAGATCCTGCTCGGGGCCACGATCCTGCCGATCAAGGGGGGGGTGCTCGCCGTGCTCGCGAAACTCTTCTCGCCGCTTTACTGGGCCCATCGCGGCTGCCGCAGCGAAGGGGGGGGCGTGCCCGCCTTCTGGCAGAATCTCGGCACGTACGACCCGGCCCTCTGGATCCCCTACGCCGCACTCCTCGCGCAGATCGTGGTGGCGACGCTGATCACGATCCTCCTGCTTCGCTGGCAGGAACGCGCGGCCTTGGGCCGCAATCGATCACAAGGCTTGCCCAACCGTCGCCCCCCGTGCGATCCGCACCGTTCGAAAGGCCCCGGCGATTTTTTTTCGCTGTGCGTGTGACACGCGGACGCCCGCCGGCAACTCATCTGCCGAGGGCCGATCCCGGCGGAGGGCGCGGCACGAAACCTCGGATTTCAAGAAAACTTTCTCTCTAGGAAGACGTGTAGACATGGATCCCCAGATCATCAGTTGGATTGTGAGCCTCATCGCGGGCGGTGCCGGCGGCAACATCGTGGGCGCCCTCGTCAAGGAGCGGAACCTCGGCCCGATGCTCAACACGGTGCTCGGCCTCGTCGGCGGCGGCCTCGGCGGCAAGGTGCTGCCGGCGCTCGTGCCGGCGATCGCCTCGCTCGTCGGCGGCGGTGACAACCTCGTGGGCACGGGTGGCCTGTCGGCGATCGTCGGCGCGGTGCTGCCGCTCATCGTCAGTTTCCTGCGGAAGCCGGCGACCACCTGAGCCGGCCCGGGCACGACCGGCGCGACGCGGACCGGTCGAGGGGCGCCAGTGCCCCTCGACCGGCGCCGCCGGCAGCGTGGGTCAGATCCGAGACCGTGAGCAGGAACCGCTCGATCTCGTCAAGAAAGATCTTCGTGATGGCTGCGACGTTCCCCGCCAGGCGAGCCAGCTTTCGAGGTTCTGCGCCACGACGTCGTGGAGCAGCGTCTTCTCGGGGAGGATTTCGGCGCTGCCGTTGGTGTCATGACCCGGGCGGCGCGATGGCGGCGACCCGGTTGTGTCCCAGCTCCTTGGCCTGATACATCGCGTCGTCCGCCCGGGCCAGCAGCGGGTCGAGACCCTCGTGGGGCAGGGCGAGCGTCACGCCGATGCTGAGGGTGACCGCGACCGTGCCCCCGTCGCACGGGATCGGCTCGGCCGCCGAGCACCGCAGCCGTTCCGCCGCCTGCGTGGCTGCGCCCAGCTCGTGCACGCCGCGGAGCACGACCACGAGTTCGTCGCCGCCGATCCGGGCGCCGAGGTCGTCATGCGTGCGGAGGCAGCCGCGGATGCGGTCGCCGATGGCCCGGAGCACGACGTCGCCGGCGGCGTGGCCGTGGGTGTCGTTGACCGTCTTGAAGCGGTCGATGTCGCACAAGAGCACGGCCAGGTCACGTTCTCCGTGTTTCAGGAGGCTGCCGAGCCTGTCCATCAATTCCTTGCGATTGAGGAGCCGTGTCAGGTCGTCGGTGCGGGCCCGGCGCTCGAGGCCCCGCTCCGCCAGAGACTCGGCGTCGATGACCCGCAGCCGTTCGGCCGCGATTGCCTCGGTGAACTCCCTCCGCTGCCGGGCGAGGAGCCGCCAGAGCGCCACGAGTCCGGCGACGAGCAGGGCGTCCGGAACGATCGAGATGGCGCACCACAGCCACCAGGTCGATGCGTCGGCAGACACGGTGGCGACAACTGTCCAAGGCATGAGGAACCCTACGCGCACGGGACGCGCGGGGCATTTCCCTCGGTGGGGACGGGCCGGCCCGTAGAGTTTCCGGCCCCGGGTGTCGGCCGTCCCCTGCAGGTTCGAGGTGCTCCGTGGAGTTCGCCCTCCCGCACGTCATCGTTCGAATCTACTTTCCCGAGGTGGGCCCCGGCGTGGGGCCCGACCTCGTCGCGGCGCTCGGCGTGCATCCCGTGGAGGTCACGGAGGCCCGGGACCATCACGAGGCCCGTCGGGCCGCGGGGGGCAGGCCGCCGAGTCTGGTGGTGGTGACCGATCCGCCAAACCATCATGCCGCCGTCGCCGCAACGTGGAGCGAGTTTCCCCAGAAGCCCATCCTGATCGTCGGGAACTCGGCGGCGGTGCCGGACGCGCCGGAACTGCCGCTCGTGACGGAGGCGCCGGAAAGCGGCTGGGTCGACACGATCTCGGGCAACCTGCCGCTGACCGACATGTGCTGGCACGTGCTGAAAGCGGTCAGCCGCGTGGCCCTGCTGCCAGGCGTCAGCGAGCGGCTCCTCGGGCCCGTCTTCATCGAGGTCGATGACAGGGGCAACGTGCTCTCGAGGGCCGTTGGCATCGACCGACTGCTCGTCGACAGCCGCCGTGTCCGCATCGGTGAATCGCTGCTGCCGCTGATCGAGCCGCGGGATCGGGACGACCTCGCCCGGATGTTCGAGCAGCCGCAGGTCGGCACAGCCCGGTTTTGCACGGCACGGCTCATCAGCGAACACGGCTGCGGCCATGCGGCATCCGTGGGACTGCGCCGCCTCGGCGCGGGCCGCGTCGGAGTTCTCTTCCAGCCGTTGATTCCCGATGGTCCGATCCTCGGGCGACACATCAACAATCGCGACCCGATCACCGGCCTTCTCACCCGCTGGGCGATCTCCCGCCTGCTCGAGGAGTCCGAAGAGGCCGGCGCCATGGCCCGGGGCCCGACGCTGTTGATCCTGAAGCTGGACAATTTTCGGACCGTCAGCGAGCACATCGGCTCCCGCATCACGGATGCCATCCTCGTGCAGGTGGCGTCGATCCTCGGGCAAATCCTTCCGTATCCGGCGGTCAGCAGCCGCCTGATGGGAGATACCTTTCTCACGTTCCTGCCCGATATGGGCGTGGAGGAGGCCCTCGACCGCGGCCGCCGCGTGATCGAGGCCGTGAACGGCATCGACGTGCCGCCGCCGGCATCCGGCTTCAAGCTCCGGGCCTCGATTGGCGTCGCGGGCGAGGTCTTCGCCGACCACGATCTCGCCCTCCGGCTTGCGGAAGCCGCGGCGGCCGCGGCACGGGCGGCCGGGGGCAATCGGGCGGTCGCCGCCGGGCCGACGCTCACGCCGGCCCGGGCTGCCGAGTTCGCCGCGGAGATGGAGCGCGGGAGCTGGGAGGTCTGGCTGCAGCCGGTGGTGCCACAGGCGGGAGGGCAGGCCGCATTCCACGAATCGCTCGCCCGATTCGGCAACGGGCATGGACACCTGGTGTCGCGGCCCGAGTTCTTCACGACGGGGCGGGCGAACGGTCTCCTCGAACGCTTCGACCGGATGATGCTGGAGCGCTGCCTCCGGCTCCTCGAGGCACATCCGGATGCGCGACTCTCCGTCAACATCAGCTTCGAGACCTTCGCGTCGAACGCCTTTCCGGGCTCGGTTCTCGAGCCCATCCGTGAGCTGCCGGATAGCACCAGGAGGATCATCCTGGAGATCGCCCCGCGGTGCCTGATGGCGCCGGCGATCGACGCCCGATCCCGGCTGGAGTCCCTGGCGGCGGCCGGCGTCGCGGTCGCGATCGACGACTTCGGCAGCGGCATCTGCCGCCTTCACTACCTGACGCAGTTTCCACTGGCCATGGTGAAGCTGGACGAACTGGTCACGGGATACGTCGACGACGATCCCTTGCAGCGGGAGTTCGTCCGCGTGGTGGCCGGCCTGTGCCACGCCCGCGGGATCACGACCGTCGCGGAATTCACGCGGAGTCCGGAGCAGTTGGCGCGGCTCGTCGAGGACGGCGTGGATCTGTTCCAGGGCGAGCTGCTCGGTATGCCGGCTCCCGCGGCACGGGTGCTCGGCGAATCCGGAATCCGTCGAAGGGTGCCAACGTGAGCTTTCGCCGCCTTCTGCGCATCGACTGGGACGTCATCGCCGGGATCATCGCCGCGATCACGGCCATGATCCTCAGTTTCATGGGCATCATCTCGGAGTATGTGGTTCGCGGCATCATCCTGCTGCTCTGTGCCCTCCTGCTGACCCGCGACCTGCGGGGCGAGGCCCGCGAGCACCGGATGTTCGACAAGCTCGATCTCATCAAGCGGTATGTCTTCGACATCTCGGGCGCCATCAAGTCTCCCGACGTCCAGCTCATCGGGCCGAAGAAGATGCGGCACGCCTACACGGCCTTCGTCTCGTCCCTCTACGGCGACGTCCGCTGGGTGAACTTCTGCTGCCGCATGTTCCACCGCCAGGAAGTCTTCGATGCGACGCTGCGGCCCCTGCTCGACAACCCCAACGTGACCTCGGTCATGCCGTTCTGCAGGCCGGAGGACCGTCCCTACTGGCACGCCGACGTGCTGCCGAAGCTGCGGAAGTGCGACAACGGCGGCAAGCTGCGGGAGCCCTGTTGGCGAAACGTCCGAGGCCACGTGTCGCTCCTGATCGGAGACGTCGATGGCGACGGCCGCGACGAGGCCCTCGTGAGCATCCTCGAAGAGCCGTTTGCCGCCGCGAGTCACGGGACGAGCGTGCCCCGCTATCTGCTCCGGGTCTTCAGCGCCTGCGATCTCATGTCGCAGATCGAGGAGGCGGCCCGCTGCGCGACCAACGACTTCGACGCCGAAAGCAGGGGCGACGTCGCGCGGGAGGCCGACGTCCCGCGGGAGACGGGCCCGTGAGACCCGGGATAGAGCAACCCCGCTTCCGTACGTGCCGGGATTGTCCTGCTCCCGTCGAACGGGTGCCGATCTCGGGCCTGGGTGACGAGTACGGGCTGCAGCCCAGCCAGATCTCTCGCTGGCAGGCCGGGCGATCGTCGGGGACGACAACCTCTCGACCGACGCCACCGCACCAGCGCCTACCACCAGCGCCTACCACCAGCGCCTACCACCAGCGCCTACCACCAGCGCCTACTTGGCGGGCCTCGTGACCTCGAGGGTCGCCAGTTCCTGCTTTCGGTCGGCGTCGGCGTAGAGCACGAACTCGTAGACGCCGCCGGGGGCGATCCAGTCGATCGTCTCCTTGCCCGTGCCGCCGCCGGAAAACAGTTCTTCCTTGTCGGCACCGCGGAGATAGACCGTGGCGCCGTCCGCCCCCGCCGCGTCCCAGGTGATGGTCGTCGTCCCCTTCTCGCCGGCGAACGGCACTGGGTTGGGTTGGGCGCGGATCCAGGGTCTGGCCGTGGGATGAATCACCAGCACTTCCAGGAGTGGCCGGCCGTCGACGCCGGGAAACGACGCCGCCTGCTCGGCGTCGATCCTCAGCTCCCGCAGGGCGTCGAGGGCGTTCTGCCGCGACGCGGGAAATGTCTCTTTGCCCTCGGCCCGCATGCAGAGGAACAGGTCGCCGTTCGGATTGCCGGTGCGGAGCGCGGCCCTCGCGCCGTCGATCGTGAGAAAATCCTGCCATCGATCGACCGGGTTGACGCGGCATCGCGTGAGCGCGATCACCTGATTGGCCATGCCCCAGTCCACCGTGCGCAGCACGGCGTCCGGATGCGCGTCCGCGAACGCGGCGAGCTGCGAGATGGCGGGATCCCAGTGCGGATTGGTCGGCCGCGCGAAGCGGTCGAGCGAGAGCACCGATGATGCCAGCATGGCGCCGCTCAGGATCGCTGCGGCGGCGGTCGCCGCGGCGGTGCGCAGCCGGGCGACCGTGGGGCCCGACGACCGTGCACCGCAGCCGGCGGCCAGAAGCGGCGCGAGGAGCATGCCCGGCAGGCCGGTGACGACCGCCGCATGATGCGGGCCCTCGGCCAGTTTCGTGCCCACGAAGGCCGCCACCAGCAGGCAGGTGAAAACGGCGAGGAACGCCAACGGCCGCCAGCCGGCCCGGGGGCCGCCTTCATCAACCGCCGATCCGCGGTGGCCGACGTTCACGGCCATCGCGACGGCAGCGGCGCACGCGAGTGCCGGCACCATCCAACGAGCCGCGGCCATGCCGTCGCCGCAGACGACGTGCAGTGGCCCGCCGCCGACGAGGGCGAGGCCGAGCAGTCGCCCTGCGGCCGCGAGCCGTTGCCCCCAGTCGTACCCGGCCGTTTGCATGCCCCCCGACACGATCACCGACCGCCATGCCCCGAGAAACAGCGTCGACATCAGTCCGCCGCCTTGGACGAGTGAAACGAGCGGATACCGACGGCAGGAGGAAACCGCGGCAGCGAAGAAGACCACGGCCACCGCCGCGACCACCGCGGCGAGAATCCAGACAAAGTTGAGCTTGTCGAAGATTCCGAGTGCCCCCGCCGCGAGGACCAGCCACATGCCCGCGGGCGTGCCGGTCCGCCACCACAGGGCCACGCCGGCGATCACCGCACCGCGCGCGAGGAACATGACCGCCGTCGGCCCCCAGTCCAGTCGGCTGTGCATGATGAGCGACGGGTCGAGCAGAATCAGCGGCGCCGCGAACAGCGCCGCCCTGCGTCCAAAGAAGAGGTACACCGCCCAGACGAGCAGCGATCCTCCGGCCACTCCGATGACGACCGCCGGCAGGCGGATCGTCCAGGGGTCGACCGGCAGCATCGCGAAGATCGGGGCGTAGATCCAGGCCTTCAGGGCGCCGACGTAGGGCATCAACAGCACCGGGATGCCCAGCCAGCGCTGGCAGACGAACGCGTCGGTCGGCCCGCCCAGGGCCGCGTTGCAGAAGAGCGTCTCGTCATGCTGGAGGCCGGGCACGGCCAGGTTCCAGCAGCCGACCACCATGGCTGTCAGTGCGAGGGTCGCGACCCACAGGGCCGGAAAACCCGACGGTCGCGGTTCGAAGGCTGATGTCATGTGACACGATCGATGGAGCACGGCATCCACCATGGTATCCACGGTATCCATGCGCGAAACGATCCTCTCCAGCGGCGCCGTGGCCCAGTCGGCGCGGACGGCAGCTCCGTCGGCCCGCGCTCACGCGAGGAACGCGTGGGTCGTGAGCGGGCGGCTGCGGTCCCAGCCGCCGTCGGTCGAGACGTCGGCGAGCACCGCGGCGGGCGGCACCCGCAGGTCGACGTCCCGCACGGTGGCCCGCCAGCCGTGCCACCCCAGCGTCACCTCGGCGGCGGAGTAGGACCGGCCGTGCGTGTACTTGTGGCGGAGGTGGTCCATGCTCAGGGCGATGTAGTGCCGCAGCGCGAAATGCCTGGGAAAGACCCGCCGGTCCGCGAAGTCGGCGGCGTGCCCGGCGGAAGGGACGAGCCGCACGTCGGCGGCCTTGCGCCAGGCCCGGATCAGCCGCAGCGGCAGCGGCTCGAAGAAGTAGTAGCGGCTCATGCCGGCCACGTAGTCGGTGCCCTCGTGCCGCTCGGTCTCGGTGGCGGGCACGAACGTGAACTCGTCGAAGTTGACGGCGTTATAGCCGGCTTCCTCGACCGCACGAAACCCGTCCACGAGGCCCGTCCCGCGGTGCTCCGCCTCCGGAATCTCGTCCGCGTCGACGTGGAGGAACCAGTCGCCGTCCAGTCGCCGCGCGAGCCGCTCCTTGCACTCGAGCAGCCCCGTCCAATCGTAGTGGCCGGCGTAGGGGAAGGAGACGACATCGATGAGGCCCCGTCCCCGGAACGATTCCGCGATGTCCCGCGTGCCGTCGGTCGATTCGTTGTCGATGACGACGAACCGCACGCCCTGCTCGGCGAGGTGCCGGCAGCAGCGGCCGATCGTGAGCTGCTCGTTGCGGGCCGCGATGAGGGCGACGACGTTCATGCGGCCCTGCGCCGGGACTGCCATCCCGCGGCCCCCGAGCGGTTTGCGACGGCGGCGAGAAACCGCTCCCGGATCGGCCCGAGCCGCGCGATCGCCCGGGCGCGGCACCGCTCGACCTCGGTGGCCAGGCGGCCCGCCGCGCAGTGGTGAACGTGATCGGCGAGTTCCGCCGCGGACAGCGTCTCCCCGGCCAGGAGCAGCGGCCAATCGAGCGCCCGGGCCTGCGCCGTGACCTTCGCGCCGCCGGCGATCGGGTCGATCGCCACGGCCGGCACCCGCTCGAGCAGGGCGAACACGAGCCCGTGCAGCCGCGTGGTCACCATCACGTCGGTCCGCCGCACGAGCGCGGCGAACTGGTCGGCGGTCGTGAGCCGACCGGGGTTGTTCAGCAGCAGCGTGTCGAGGTAGAGCGGCGCCACCGTGCCGGCGGCGAGGAACTCGTCGACGACCGCCTGCACGCGTTCGTGCCGCTGCCGGTCGCCGTAGGGGGGCTGCGGATGCACGAGTGCCACGCCCGCCACGGGCACGGGATCCGTGTCGGACGCCAACACGAGGTCGGGGTTCGCCTCGCCGAGGCCGTCCCGCGGGATGAGCACGTCGAAGCCGAGCGTGTCGGCCCCGTGGACGGTCAGGTCGATGCCGATCGTGAGGCAATGCCGGAAGCGGTCGAGGATGCCGGGATTGTCCCACCACGGGCCGCAGACGAACACGAAGATCGTGTAGGCCGCGGGCTCGATGGCATCCCAGGCGATGCCCGAAACGTGGTTCCGCTCGTCGCCGGCGACGTCGAATGGGATGCCCGCCTCGCGGAGCCAGCGGCAGACGACCTCCATCGCCCGGCTGTCGCCGAACGTGGCCTTGGTGTCCGGAAAACTGAACCAGCCGGCGACCAGCGCCCGCCGGTGACCCGGCACGAGCAGACGGAGCAGGGGGCGGCCGAGGCCGCGAAAGGGCAGCATGAAAACGCGTCCGGCGTCGCAACCGCCTCCTGGCATACGGAGAATGGCATCCGGAGAACGATCACGATGCGGACTGTAGGCCGGCTGCGCGAGATCCGCAACGTCGCTTCCAGGCCTGCACATCACGCCGATCGACCGCCGTCCGGCCGGTCTACGGACGACTCGGCATCAGTCGCCGCGGCAGGCCGAGATCGCCGCCGACGCCGGCCCCGCAGGACGAGGCCGGCCACGCCGCAGATGCCGAACGCGGCCAGGGTCAAACTGCCCGGTTCCGGCACCGGAGCCAGGCCACCGGCAAGGTCGGCCATCCTGAACTCCGTCGAGGTCACGGCACCGGAGATTTCGTTGAACGCGCCCCCCCCGCTCCTGCCCACGGTGTACCACTGGCCCGTCGCGAAGGCCAGGCCGTAAAGGGTGGAGTAGTCCTGGTCGAAGGCCAGTTGCACGCCGATCGGGCTGGTATAGAGCGAGGTGTAGGGAACCGGTGCGGCCAGGTTGGAAACATTGATGCTGAAGAAGTCGAGGTTCAGGTTGGACCCGTAGATGGTCGTGTTCAACGGGTCGTAGGCGATGTCGTTGGGATTCAGCGTGCCGGTCACTCCGCTGATGTCGACGGGTGACTGAAGCGTGATGGCACTGGGCAGACCGCCGGTATACGCGATGGCCGCGCCGCGCAGCTTGTTGTCGCCAGAACTGATGAACCAGAACGTACCGTCGAAGAAGGTGGCGTTTCGCGGGATCGGCGTATCGCCGGAGAGCCCGAGTTCGCCAGCCGTCGCGACCTGGCCGAGCGTGCCGGAGGGACGGTCCCAGAAGTAGAGGTTCTTGTCGCTGCTCACGAAAAAGATCTGGGACTTGTCGCGGTCGAGGGCGAACGCGTTGGCCGTGCTGCCCGTGAGGCTCAGGCTGGCCGTCGACGTGGTGCCGGTGACCAGGCCCGTCAGCGGGTCGAGCGAGTAGATGTTGTTGTCCGTCGCGACGCCGTAAATGGCGGTCGTGGGAGCCAAGGGGTCGGCGGTCGCAGGCGTCGGCACCAGGGCCGTGACGACCACGCAGAGCATCACAAGGGCGATGGCCATCTGAATCCCAGCCCACGACGGCTGAATGGGATCGGCGGCGCTGGACTTGGACGAATTCACGAAGGCATGCATGCTGCGACTCCTGGGCCGGTTCCTGGCCGGTTCTGAGACCGGTGCAAGGGCCGGTTCCTGACCGGGACTGATTCCTGAAAAGTTTCGGGCCACCACGACGTTGGACAGACAACGCCACGAAAGGCAGAGTGCAAGTCGTGTGCCAAACGCCCTCACGAAGCCGGCGGCCGGGCCTTCCCGATGGCGGCGTGAAGCCCAAAAACGACTGTTTGTGACGCATTTTCGTGGCGAATCGGGGTCGCAGCCCGACATTTGGAAAGTGCCTGTGTCCGCTCTCGAGCGCCCCGGTCGGTCCAGGGCGGCATCACCGCGATGGCGAGCGGGCCCACCGTTTCGGTGACCCAGGCCTGG